>Ga0307505_10001352_pt1 | contig 20147 bp, 20 predicted proteins | sample 23_S_MG_FD_202183 | JGI IMG/M metagenome (GOLD analysis project Ga0307505, IMG submission 202183) | Soil microbial communities from Populus trichocarpa stands in riparian zone in the Pacific Northwest, United States - 23_S | ecosystem: Environmental > Terrestrial > Soil > Riparian zone > Trees...
CCGCGCCGGATATGCATTCGAGGTTCCTCCGGCGGAAGCGGAAATTTTCATCGCCCGATTTCCGGCAACGCTTCGTTCACCATGCTCGCTTGTTGCCGCGCATCCCGATACCGTAGCGCGTGCGGCAAGCCGTTTTCTATTCGCTAGGGCTTAGGGTTCGTTAAGCCCGCCCTGCCACGATCCCCGCGCAGGTGAGGGGACGGTGCGGTTGTAACCGCATCGCGGTCATGTTGCGTACCATTGTTCATCTAGATTCCGTCAGAGCCTATATCGACGCTTTGGTGCATCCGTCGGCGCGCGGAGACGTGCTGACATTGGCGCGCCATCGCTCGTTCATTGCCGTGCGGTTGCTCGGCGGTCTCATCGTGCTGTCCGCGATCCCGCTTTATCTCGCGCTGCGCGGCGTGCCGACGCCGCTCGAAGCCTTCATCTTCGCGTGGCTCGTCGCCCCGCTCCTTGTCGTCGCCTACCTGTCGCGCACCGGCAATTTCGAGCGCGCGCATCTGATGTCGGCCGGCGCACTCGCGGGCTTCATCGCCGTTGTTGCCGGCGCCACGGGCGGCGCGGCGTCGTTCGCGGCTCCCTGGCTGGTCGTGCTTCCGCTTGAGGCGGCCCTTTCCGCCTCGCGCCGCGCAATCCTGAATGTCATCGCGCTGGCTGTTGCGATCCTCGCCGGCCTGTGGGCCTTCGGCATCGCGGGTGCCTTGCCGGCAGCGCCCCCGGTTTCGCCCTCTTTTTACATGCTCGGCATCTTGTCGGCCGCTCTCTATACCGGCGCGGTCGCGCTCGGCGTCAGCGCGTTCGTTCGTCATGGCGAGCGCATCAAGGACGTCGGCGAAGCGCGCTACCGGATGCTCGCGCAGAACATGACCGACCTGATTACGCGCCACGCCCGCAACGGCAGCGTGACGTTCGTGTCTCACGCCGCCGAGCGGCTGGCAGGTGTGCAGCCGTCCGCGCTCGTCGGCGACGGCCTGTTCGAACGCGTCCATGTCGCCGACCGGCCCGCTTTCCTGACTGCGCTGGCCAATGCCGCCCGCGGTGGTGAGGCGGCGGTGGAATATCGGCTCCGTCACGGATCCCTGGCCGCGGGCGACGATCGTCCGGCCGGACCCGTCTTTGTCTGGGTCGAAATGCGCTGCCGCGCCCTTGAAGGCACGGACGCCCGGCAGACAGGCGAAGTGGTTGCCGTCACGCGCGATATCTCGCGCAGCAAGCGCGACGCGACCGACCTGGAATCGGCCCGCACCGAGGCTGAGCGGGCCAACGAAACCAAGAGCCGCTTTCTAACGACTGTCAGCCACGAGCTGCGCACGCCGCTCAACGCCATCATCGGCTTCTCCGAAATGCTGGAAAACGAGACCGCCATGCGGCTCGACGCCGCCCGCCGCGCCGACTATGCGCGCGTCATCCGCGAGAGCGGTCAGCATCTGCTCGCGGTGGTGAACGGCATCCTTGACGTCTCGCGCATCGAAGCGGGCCAGTTCCGCCTGAAGCCCGAGCCGCTCGCCGTCGCTGCGGAAGTCGAGGGTTGCTACGAGATGATGATCCTGCGCGCCGAGCAGGCGGGCGTTCGTCTCGACGTCGCCATCGACCCCGATCTGCCAACGGTGGTCGCGGATCGTATCGCGCTCCGCCAGATCCTGATCAATCTTATTTCGAACGCGGTGAAATTCACGCCCAAAGGCGGCTCCGTCGATGTCGCGGTGCGCGCCTCTGGCTCCGATATGCTGATCCTCGTCTCGGACACCGGCATCGGCATCGCGGAAGCGGACCTCACGCAGGTCGGCGACCCGTTCTTCCAGGCGGCATCGTCCTACGACCGTTCCTACGAGGGAACAGGTCTGGGCCTCTCGGTGGTGAAGGGTCTCGTCGAGCTGCATGGCGGCTCGTTCGGAATTGCGAGCCGCCTCGGCGAAGGCACGCGCGTGTCGGTGCGCCTGCCGCGCGAAGCCCGGCAAATCCCACAGACGGAAGCCAAGGTCGTCGAGCGGCTTGAACCGCGCCCGGCCATCAATGAAACGGAAAAGGTGAAACGCAGTGCCTAAGCTCGACCGCGGACGGGAAATCTCCAAGCCGCGCCGCCGCCGCGAATTGCGCGCGCCGCGCCGCACCGGAACGTCGTGGCCGTTGGTGCCGACGCTCGCCATGACCTGGCGCGCGATGCGTTGGTTCATGCCTTCGCGGCCGCTGGACGCGCTCGCGGTGCTGGTGGCATTCACGGCAAGCGGTGCTGTCATCGTCAATGCGCTCATGCTCCAGCGTGCGCCGCATCCCGCGCCGCTGTTCGCCGAAGCGCCGCCCGCGAAGGTGCAGCCGGTCGCGCTGCGTCCGCAGGCCGCGATACCGGCCCCTACTGTCGCTCCGACACCCACGCCCGCGCCGCGTCCTGCGGCGGCGGCACCGGCTACGCCCGCCGCGAAGCCGGGTCTCGTGCTCGATCTCCAGCGCGCGCTGGCTGAGCGAAATTATTACGACGGCGTCGCCGACGGGCTTCCCGGTCCGCGCACGCAGCAGGCGATCCGCAATTTCGAGCAGGCGCACGGTATGAAGCAAACCGGCGAGCCGAGCGAGGCCTTGCTCGCCCGCATCTTGCAGTCGCGCGCCCGCAGCGACGTCACGGGCTCGATCCCCGCAGCCACAACGTCCACGCCGTCACCTTCGACGCGCGTCTTCGCCGTGCAGCGTACGCTCGCGAAACTCGGCTATGGTCCGATCAAGTACACGGGCCTCGCCGATGCGGAAACGAAGAACGCCATCGAGCGTTTCGAGCGCGACCGCGGCCTCGGCAAGAGCGGCGAGATCGGCGACAAGTTGCTCAAGGAACTCGCGACGGTGACCGGCACGCCGGTGGAATAGGCGCGCGATCTTGCGTCTCAAGAGCGCCATCTGGGTTTCCGCCTATGTCCGGCGCTGTCATCTGGAGGGCGCCTTCGCCGTCGTTCGCCGCCACGGTTCGGAAGAAGCCGGCGCGATCTTTGTGAAAATCTCGAAGCTCGACGGCACAGCCGCGCTCTTCGCGCCCGCGCCGCAATCCGCCTTCGACGAAGCGCGCCCCGGCGACCGGCGTTTCGCCGCAGTAGTCGAAGGGTTCACGCCGGAAGCCGACATTGAAAAGCGTCTTGAGCGCGAAATGAAATTCGACCCTGATCTCTGGATCGTCGAGGTCGAGGATCGGGCAGGGCGCCACTTTCTCGACGTGACCGTTTAGACGGGGTAGGTGCCGGCTACCGCCATCCCCTGGAACACCGCAATTTCCGCACTGAAAACATACCTATTCTAAAACACGCTCGCCCTGCCCGCCACTTGATTGCGCAGCATTCGATTAAAGGCTAGGCAATCCGGCCCGGCTGGGGGGCTTTTCCGTACGGTCTGCTGTCGTGATGAACCCGTCCCTGCGTACCGATGCCCGCGAAGAAGCGGGTTTGAGCCCGCGTGCGATCTTCGCGCTCTTTGCGGTGCTCTTTTTCATTGCCTGCATTCCGCTGCTGACGCATCAGCTCCCGCCGCTGTCGGATTACGTCAACCACCTCGCGCGCATCCATGTCATCAATGCGATCGACCACGATCCGTTTCTGGCGCGCTTCTATCTGATCGACTGGCAGGTCATTCCCAACCTGATGATCGATCTCGTGCTGCCCCTGTTCAATCGCGTCATGGGCATTTACGAGGCGGGACAGGCTTTCACGATCTTTGCCTTCTTCATGATCGTCTCGGGCACGCTTGCATTTCATCGCGCGCTGTTCGGGCGCTGGTCGGCGCTGCCGCTGATCGCCATCCTCTTTCTCTATAACGGCGTGTTCCAGGTCGGCGTGCTGAACTATGTATTCGGCATCGGTCTCGCGCTCTGGGCGCTCGCCGGCTGGGTGGCGCTGCGCGAACGCGCGCTGCCGCTGCGCCTCGCCGCGTCCGCGACTTTCGTCGCCGCTCTCTTCTTCTGCCATCTGTTCGCGGTCGGTCTTTACGGCTTCGGCCTGCTCGCCATCGAGCTGCACCGACTCTGGTTCCGGCGCCACGACTTGCGCGTACCGGAACTCGTCGACTTCGTCGTGACCGGCGTGCCGTTTCTCGTTGTCCTGCCGCTGATGCTCGTCGGCCCCACGATCAATGCTGCGGGCACGGATGCATTCTGGGAGTGGGGTGGAAAAATCGAAGGTATCAGGATCGCGATCAACGTTTACTATCTGTGGGTCGGCTTCGCGATCTGTTCGGTGCTTGCGGTGGCAGCATGTTTCGCCGCGCGGCACGGAGTCCTGCGCTTCCACCCGCTCGGGTGGTTCTTTCTGATCGCCGGCCTCGCGCTTTACCTCGCCATGCCGCGCTCGCTGTTTGCGGCGCACCTCGCCGACCAACGGCTGCCGATCGCGATCCTGTTCATGCTGGTCTCCTGCTTCAGCATCGAGTTGCGCGGCCGGGCCTGGCAGGGCGCCGTCGTCGCCGGCCTGCTGCTGCTGGTTTCCGTGCGCACGGCCGAAGTGCAGCATGTATGGGACGATCTCGCGCTCCGCACGACGGATTTTCTGGAATCCGTCAGCAACATCGAGCGCGGCTCGCGCGTTCTTGTGGTGCACGGCTCGGGCGGGCAGGAAGAAGAGATTACCAACAGCGATCTCGTTCACGCCGCGTCGCTCGCGACCATCGAGCGTTCGGCGCTGGTGACGACGGCCTTCACGGTGCGCGGCAAGCATATCCTTCAGGTGCGGGATGCTTACCGGAAGTTCGTGGAGACCGAAGACCGCTGGCCGCCGTCGCTGCCCTACGTGCTGGACGTGGCCGAGCGCGACGACCCCAAGAACCAGTATTTCTGGGAGCTGTGGCCGCAGCACTACGATTATGTCTATATTCTTTTCACAAAGCGCGGCTGGCGCTGCTCCGACCGCAAGCACTTGATGCTCGTGCATGAGGGGCCGGAGTTTCAGCTCTACCGCGTGATTCGCACGGACCAGGCGAGCAGCCCCGGCGCAGGACCCGGATAGGGAAGAGAGCCATGTCGCGGTCGAACCGCCCGTTGCGCGTCTTGCAGTCGTCGCGCTCCGCGGCCGCCGCGCCGGAATTGTCGGTCGCCATTCCCGTCTTCAACGAGGCCGCGAGCCTGCCCGCGCTGCGCGAAGCGCTCGAGGCGGTGCTTGCGAAGCTCGGTCTTACCTATGAAGTGCTGCTCGTTGACGACGGCAGCATGGACTCAAGCTGGGCGGAGATCGCTGCCTGGTGTCGTGCCAATCCGCATGTGCGCGGTCTTCGCTTCGCGCGCAATTTCGGCAAGGAAGCGGCGCTGTCCGCGGGGCTTTATGCGGCGCGCGGGGCTGCGGTCATCCTGATGGACGCCGATCTCCAGCATCCGCCGGCCGTGATCGCCGATTTCGTCGCCAAATGGCGCGAAGGCTATGAGATGGTTTACGCCGTACGCGCGACGCGCACCGGCGACAGCGCCGTGCGCCGCAGCGCCACGCACGCCTTCTACCGGCTCTTCCGCAAAGTGGCCGAGGTCGATTTGCCGGCGGGCGCAGGCGACTTCCGCCTGATCGACCGCCGCGTGGTCGATACGCTCAATCGCCTGCCGGAACGGCTGCGCTTCATGAAGGGGCTCTATGCCTGGGCCGGCGCTCGCCATACCGGCGTGCCCTACGATCCGCCGCCGCGACGCTACGGCCAGAGCGCCATGAGCCTGCGGCGGCTCACGGGTTTCGGGCTCGATGGCATCGTCGCCTTCAGCCGCATTCCGCTCGCGATCAGCGGCTGGGCGGGCGCCGCCGTCGCGCTCGTGTCGATCGGGATCGGCACCTACCTCGCCATCCGCACAATGATCTTCGGCGTCGATGTGCCAGGCTACGCTTCGATCGCGGTCGGCGTGATGCTGCTTGGCGGCGTGCAACTGCTCGCGCTCGGAATCCTCGGCGCCTATGTCGGCCGCATCTATGAAGAGATCAAGGACCGGCCGCTCTATGTGATCGCCGAAGAGATTTCGGACGAAAAGGATTCCGCCCACACGGCGGCAGAGACGGGCCCGCGCGCTTGATCGCGAACTGGCGCGAGTTCTGGGACCGGCCGCACCGGATTTATGTCAACGACCGCCACCGGCAGGTCCACTACGAGCGCGTGGCCGCCGACATCGTCGAGGAAATCCCCGATGCGCAGGCGACGGTCCTCGACTATGGCTGCGGGGAGGCGATGGAAGCGGCCAAAGTCGCCGCGCGCTGCAATCGCCTTTTGCTGTGCGAGTCCGCGGTCAACCTGCGCGCCACGCTGAAGGCGCGATACGCCGGTCAGCCCGAAATCTCCGTCATCGCGCCCGAGGACGTTGACGGGCTGGAGAACGTCTCGCTCGACCTCGTGGTAGCGAATTCCGTGCTTCAGTATCTCACCCGCGAGGAATGTTCGAACCTCGCCATGCGCCTGCGCCCGAAGCTCTCAAAGCGCGGGCGGCTGATCTTCGCCGACGTGGTGCCGCCGGACGGCGGCATCGTTGCCGACGTATCGTCGCTGTTGTCATCCGCCGCGCGCCACGGATTTTTCTTCGCCGCACTCGCCGGGCTCGCTTCCACACTGGTTTCGGACTATCGCCGCTTGCGCCAGCAGATCGGTTTAACGACTTACAGGGAAAGTGAAATCTTCGCGCTGCTGGAGCGCGCCGGCTATCGCGCCTGGCGGCGGCCCAGAAACTTCGGCTTCAATCAGACCCGCATGACCGTCATCGCAGAACCGCGCTGAGTTTCGTCAGCGTGCAGCCAGCCGCCGCGAGGTCGGCGGGAAAATCCGGACCCGACAGATAAGCAAGCTCCTCCGCGCGCGGTGTGAGCACATGATCGATCCGTGCGAGTTCCTCATCGGGCCGTCCCGGGTGGCACATGATGAGCAAGCCCGGCGCCGCGCCCGTGAGGAAACCCCGCATAAGCGATTGATAAGACTCACGCTCCGCGAAGCTCCGTACCCCGGAAAAATCCGCGTTGGTTGCAATCCCCGCCGCCTGCCACGTCCGCCTCGCCGCGCGGCCATAGGCTGCCAACACCGTTGCGCGTGGCACGGCCACGCCGCGCCCGCGGACGGAGGCAAGGTCCGTTGCGGTGTTGCGAATCCAGCCCGGCTTTCCGGCCCATTGACGCGCGACGGCGTCGCGCACGCCATGGAGCTGGTGAACGTGATGGTGCCCGTCGAGGAAATCCGGCTCGCGGCCAGTCGCATCTCGGAAGGCGGTTAACTGCCGCGACAGCTCCGCTTCGATTTCGTTCGTGTCGATCGCCCGCAACACCGCCTGCACATAAATCCGCCCCATGCTCGGAAAGCGCCCGCCCGGCGCGAGGCGCGGCATGGCCCCGAGCGGCGCGAGCTGCGTCAGCGTGAAATGCAGTCCGATCTCGACGCGGCCAACGAGCGGCTTGAGCAACGCGGCCGCCTGCGGCCAGCGCTTCGATGCCGTCATGCAGGAGAGGGCGGTGATGCGGCCCTGCCCGGCGAGCGCGAGGATTGCCTCGTCGACGCCCGGCGACAGCGCATAGTCGTCGGCGCAGAGCGCGACCGGAATCATAGCGGGTTGTCCGTCCCGTCGCGGAACGTCCACCAGCGGTTGGCCGAGAAATTCCACACGAGCACGATCAGCGTCGCGATCACCTGCGCAATCAGATAGGGCACGCCCCAATGTTCGTTGAGAACGAACATGATCAACCCGTTGAGAATAAAGCCGCCGGTCGAGACCGCGAGGAAGCGCGGCGCGGCTTCGCGATGCGGCCGGTCGCTGCGGAACGTGAAATGCCGGTTGAGCCCGTAGGAGACCGCCGCGCCCGCGAGAAAGCCCCAGAGCGTCGCGATCACCGGCGCCACCCCATACAACTCGACGAGCAGGATCAGCACGCCGTAATGCGCGACGGCCGCCACGACGCCGACACCGGCGAAGGTCAGAAACTGGCGCAGAAGCAAATCAAGACTCGTTGGCTGCCGCCGGCCGTACCGGCGTCGTGCAGCGGATGCTGCGCGCCGCAGCCGGGCGCGGATCGATACGCTCCCGGCGCGTCTGAGTCCACATGGCGCGTTCCGGCCTGAGACTCTCGCCGAGTTCGCACCAGGCGTCCGCGAGCCGCCGCGCATTCGCCGGCGTCATTTCCATGTAACGGCTCGCCATCCCGAACACCTGCTGCACTGAGCCCGCGATCGACGGGTTGAGGAACAGGAGAATCCGCGAGGCGAGGCTGAACGGCATGTCGAGCGCCCGGCACAGGACGGCCAGCGGTTCGCCCGACGGATCGCGCACGATGCGCGTGCCGACATCGCGCGCCATGCCGAGCGTGTCATGCAGATGCGCGACGAATTCGCCCGTGCGATGGCGCAACGCCGCGCGCTCGAGCTTGTCGTGCAGCCCATGGCCGAGGCCGCGCAGCTTTTCCTCATTCTCCAGCGGCGAGCAAGCCGCAATCGCCGAAAAGATCGTCAGCCGCTCATGACTCCTGGCGGCAAGATAGCGTCGCGCCAGCGCGAAGGTCGTGCCGCGCTCGCTCTCGCGCGCCGCCTCATCCTTCGGTGCCAAACCCGTGCGCGGAATCGCGAAATCCGCGAGCCGTTTCACGACGCGTGGCGGCAGGTTCGGCCGCTCGGCGATGGCGGCGGTGTGCGCCGGCCCGCAGAAATTCAGCACCATGTGGAGCGCGGCTTCATTGAGCGCGGTCGAGCGCTTCAGGATCGGCGCCGCAATCGAAATTTCGTCGCGCGAGAGCTTCTCCGCGACCTGGGGCGGCGTTTCGGAATAGCCGGCAAGGCGTTCGGCGACTGCCGCGCGGGTCGCGGGTTCGGCGCGATCGAGCAACCTGCAGGCGAGTTCGGCGAATCGCGCCCGCTCCGCCGCGCCATGCACCGGTTCCTGCACATAGAGGTCCGTGAGTACCCGCAACAGGACGGGCCGCATCTCCATACCGTCGCGGCGGGAGATGTCGATCAGGGCCTGAATGCCGGAATGAGCGGGTGACATGAAGTGACTTGGCAACCGTGTTGGCGACAAGTCCGACGCTAATCCCCGACCGTTAGCGATCTATTAACTATGCCCGCTCCTAACTGGTGGCACGGACGGTATTCCCGTGAGTCCGGTCGGGCCCAGAGGAGGGGCATGATGGGGTCGGTCCTGAGATTTCCCGCCGAGCGCGTGCGCGGCACGCTGTATCCGGTGGAGCGCCCGCAGTCCGCGGCGATTCTGATTCTGCCGGTGATCCAGATCGAACGTGCGATCGATCCCGCTCCGTGGCCGGAGGACTGGCCGGACGACGGCCCGCCCGCGCCGGGTTTCGACGCCGCACCGCCTCGCGTCTCCACCAACGGCCGCCGCCGCCGCTCACCGCGTTCCTGAGTTTTCAAGCCGCCAACTGATCGGCAAGCGAATGCAACGCCTGCGGCTGCTGTGGATTGCCGCTCTTCTTCTTGCGGCTGGTGGCTGTGCTGCGCCTGTCGGCGACTTCGGCCGTCCGCGCGCCAATGTCCTGAACGACAACGTCCTGCCGCTCGTCGGCGACACCGCGGCCTGGGTCCGCGGCGAGCCGGTATCCGCCGCGCCCTTCACCGACGAGGAGCGCCAGCTTCGCGACATGGCGTTTGCCATCCTGATGCCGCCCGACGACCGGCAGGGCTGGGAGCGCCAGTTGGCCGAGTGGCGCCGCACGCGCATCCTGCCCGAGAACCGCACGCATCCGTGGCCGCCGAATTATGCGGATGTCCTGTTGCGCGAGACCTACCGTTCCTCGACCGCGCGCTACGCCAAGCTGATCGCGGACGTCCGCGCCGACAGCACGCGCCCCGGTCCGTTCTTCAATATCGCGGCGCGCGTCGCCGAAATGGACGCGGTGCGGGAAAAAGCCATCGCGCAGATGTGGCACGTTTCGGGCGAGGAGCGGGAACACGCCTCGATCCGCATTGAAGAGAACCGCATGATTATCGGATGGGTGCAGCGCCGCTTCGGCGAGCGGCTCGCGGGCTATCAGCTCGCGCTCGACCGGCTCGTCGTGGCGACACCCGCGCCCGCCGCCATCGAAGCCGAGCGCGCGATCGCGGTCCTGGCGGCGCGCATCGCCGAGTATCAGCCGGTGCCGGTGGCGGTCGCCGCCGTCGAGCCGCCGGTGTTTGCGCCGCCGCCGGGCGGCACGGTCAGCAAATAACGCAAAAAGAAAAAGGCGGGGCTCGATGCCCCGCCTTTCTTATGCTCGCGAGGTGCTTACTTCGCGCCGCGCGTCACCGTCCACTTCGACTCCTTGCCGGAGTCGGTCGCGGTGCCTTCCATCTTCGCGCCGTCCACCTTGCCGGTGAAGATGTTGCGGCCGGCGGTCAGCACGATGTCGTTGCCGAGGAGCTTGCCGGTGACAGGCGCGCGCGCCTCGCCGATCTGGAGCGAGCCCGTGAGCATCTGGTACTTCTGCTCGAGCTTCAGCTCGCCGATCGGCGTTTGCCATACGCCCTCGACCTTGGCGGGAATCATCCAGAAATGCCCCCGGCACCAGGACGAGCAGTCGCCGCCGGCCTCGATCGTCTGGTCCGGCGTCCAGTCACCCATGTCGAAGCTATTCGACACGACGCGCGTGCCGGGCTTCATGTCGAGCAGGATCGGGCGCAGCTTGACGTTCAGCGACGGCAGCAGGAAGAGGGTGATGACGGTCGCATCCGAGAAGTTGCTCTCGAAGATGTCGCCGCGCACGAACTCGACGTTCACGCCTTCCTTCTGCGCGTTGCGCTTCGACAGTTCGACCATGTCCGGGTTGTATTCGATGCCCTTGGCCTTCACGCCGCGCTTGCCGGCGGTGATGACCGTGCGTCCGTCGCCCGAGCCGAGGTCGATGACGTAATCGTCCTTTGTCACGCGCGCCATGTCGAGCATGCGGTCGACGAGCGCCTGCGGCGTCGGCACCCAGACCACGTCCTTGCCGGCCTGGCCGGACTGCGGGACGAATTCCTCGGCCTTGGCCTTGGATTTGGCTTCCGCCTTGGCCGGCTCCTTCGCCGTTTGCTTGGCGGGCTGCGCCACGGCGACGCTCAGCGAAAGGACCGCCGCGAGGCCAAAAGCCAGCGCACGCGGAAGCGACTGCGAAAACTCCATAGAATTCCTCCGATGAAACGGGCGGACTGCGGCTGCTGCCGGTCGGTCTGATCCCTTTGGCCGCCCCCGGAACAACCATAGCCGGGCAGGGCGGAATTGTCAGCGGGGTCCGGCCCCGGTGGGACGGGGCGGGGACCGTTACTTTGGCGCTGGCAACGCGGTCTTCAGGCGGGCAGCGCGGCGCGGGGGTGGAATGCGCGCACGGCGGCCACCGTCAGCCACACGAACAGGAGGAAAACGACTCCCTGCGCCGCCGCGAAGGGAAGCTCGGATTCCGTCGGCGCCAGCGCATGCAGGAACGGCACCTTGCGGAATGCCTGCACCACCAGCACGAAGACGTTGAGATAGAGCGCGGTCATCGCCGCGACGACATAAGTCACCCGCCACGCGCCCACGAGGTGGGCGCTGTAGAGCGCATACACCGCCACCGCGAGAACGATCAGGCTGATGACACCGACCCAGTGCGACGGCAGGAACTGGTCGAACGGAAAGAGGAAGCCGGTGATGCTGGTCGCGATCGTCGCGCCGAGAAAGACCGCGGTCGATCCGCTGCGCAACTCGCCGCGCAGCAGTCCGGCCGCCGCGGCGAATCCGGCGGCGATGCCGACGATGCTGAGCGCCGTATGAATGAGCGTGAAGGTCGTCGAGGCAAAGAACATCGCAAACTCCCCCGTTTGATGGGAAGACTACAATCGTTCCAATCCGCCCGCCACGTCACGCGGCGGGCGTCCCGCCTATTTTCTGCGCAGCACCATCTTGTCGCCGATGGGCTTGATGCGGCCTTCGAGCCAGGCCTCGCTTTCCGCGAGTGCCTTGTATGCGTTCGCGATACTTTGGTGGGTTTGCCGTTCCGTGTCGGATTTCGCATGCCGCGCAGCCTTCAGCTCGCGCGCGGCGCGCTCCCGGAATTCATGCATCGTGTCGGTCATCGACGCCTCCATCGATTGCGGCGGACCACAAGCCCCCGCCGAGCGACCTTCCTGTCCCCGTCCTGCGATGATGGAACCTAGCACGGGTTCCGTGACCAATGTGTGGCGGGTGGAACGCGCGCTTCGTTCACGACTTCGCGCGATCTGTGTGAGTAGCGTGGAAAAGAATGCGGCGGTGCACGGAATGCGCCGCCGCAATACAGTTATGCGCGCAAACTAACTGCCAAGCGCGAACACTTTGCGTAAAAATGCAACGGCTGCTTTTCCTGCCACCTCGCGCGCCGCCTTGTTGCCTTGCACGCTCGCGCCTCGCCCGCCGCATTCCTTGAAGGCCGCGGCAATCGCATTCTGCTGCACGCGCTGACCGCTCTTGCGGTTCATCACCGCGAACGTATCGACGTCGAACTCGTACGGGCAGTCGGGCTTCGTCGTCACCGCGTCGGCGGCCCTGATCTTGCGTGTATCGTCGGAGTCGAACTTGTGCCCGGCGCCCTTGATCGCGACAAACTCCACGGGTGTGCCCGTCTTGCCGATTGCGTCGGCATAGTCGCGGCATGGCCCGATCGGTGTGTAGTCGTCGGCGTCGCCGTGGATCCACAGCATCGGCGCCTTGCCGAACACGCCCGGGTTCGGCGCAAAGCGCAGCAGTCCGGCGCAGCCGCCGGCATAGACCGGAACGAAGGCGGCGAAGCGCAGACCGTCGGGCAGCTTCTGCCAGCCGATCACGCGCTCGGCCGCTGCGCGCCACGTCGCCGTGCCGCCGCGCGAGAATCCCATGAGCGCGATGCGCTTTGCATCGATGCGGGGATGCGTCGCGAGCAGCTTCAGCGCCGAGAAGACGTCGTTCATGTCAGCGGCGAAGGGCACGAGTGTCTGGTCTTCCGCCGTGCTTTTCACGCCGCGCGGCGCGAAGGTGTCGAGCGAGAAGACGGCGATGCCGGCAGCAACGAACGTCTTCGGCCAGTAGTCGGTCATTGCGCTGTAGATGCCGCCGGAGCCGTGCATCAGGATAACGGCCGGCGCCTTGTCGCTGCCTTTCGGCAGGAAGAGGTGGCCGACGATCTCGGCGGGCTCGCCGGGCACGCCCTTGGCGAGATCGCCGAGCGTCTTGCTGGTCGTGGTTGCGAACTTGTAGGCGCCGTTGGCCGAGGCAGCGTCGAAACTCGTGACGACTTTCTGCGCGCCGGCGCTGGAGGCCGCGCATACGGCCGCGGCGAAAGCCGTCGCGGCGAGCGCGGCGGAACGAAGTCCCGAGGAAAACATGGAAGCCCCCTGTTGCGGGCGGCCGCTTTTGGAGCTGGCGCGTCACCGGCCCGATGGGGCGATGGTAGCGGGGAGTGGGGAGGTTGGGGAGGGCGGTCTGCCTAGGGCACCGCTTTACCCAAGGGCCGCGTGCATGCAACTTTGGCGGGCGGGGATGAATCAGGGGATGAACAGACGCCAGTGAGGGAAGGCTGAGCCGCGCCGAGGTGTAAGCGAGGCGCTGCAGGCGTGCCACACCATCCGGTAGCTTCTTCACGTGCGGCCTATAGTGGCCGTCGGCCGCGCGAGGCCTCCCCGGATACCCGCCTCTGTTGAGGTTGTGCAAACCTGCGTGACTGAAATAGGCAAGGGAGTGATTTCGAGAATGGCCGAAAATTTGGATGATGCATTCTCTGAAGTACAAGCTCTTTGCAAGGACTTCGAGCTGTACAAGGACCAGACATATCTTGGTCCGGGCTACTCGGAATCGCAGGCTCGAACTGACTTCATAGACAAATTTATCACTGCGTTAGGATGGGACGTCAGGCATGTCCATCAAAGAAATCCATATGAGCAAGAGGTAAAGGTAGAGAGGAACGTAAATGTTGGGGCCGGCCAAAAACGAGCGGATTACGCGTTCTTTGTCGCTCCAAATTTTCGGGATGTTGTTTTTTTCGTTGAAGCAAAAAAACCGACTTTAGCACTCGCGACAGCGGACAATTATTTCCAGGCCATTCGTTACGGGTGGAATAGCTCTACCCCTCTGGCTGTTCTGACGGATTTTCATAGTCTCCATATTCTCGACTGCAGATATAAGCCAGATATAGACACAGCGATCCATCGGGCAGTCTTCAAATTTGATTTTACTGATTATTCAGATCCTGAAAAATTCGCTCAATTGTATTGGCTGATTTCACGAGAAGCCGTCGCGACCGGCTCATTGGAAAAGCGCGCCGCCGAGTTGCCGACACCAAGCCGAAGAGAAATTCAAAAGACACTCTTTAAGCTAAGCGATAAGAGCATCGACGAAGCGTTTCTAGAAGATCTGGACTCTATGAGAGAGTCGCTCGCGAAAGCCTTAAAGGCTGACAATCCGGCGCTTGATGGGCCAGCGCTGACAGAAGTTACACAGCGGATTTTAGACCGTTTGGTCTTTATGCGATTTCTTGAAGACAAATTGATCGAAACTCAGGAAAGCGTGGGCAAGATAAATGATGGCGACGATGCGTGGCGGAGATTCGTTGCGAGCAGCAAGCGGTTGGATCAACGATATAACGGCACCGTATTTAAACACCACTATCTGATTGACAGCGGAAAAGGACTCGTAGTCAACGACAAGGTTTTTGCTGATATTTGTGACACGTTAAGCGATCCAAATTCGCCATACGATTTCAATGCAATACCGATCCATATTCTCGGCAGCATTTACGAACGATTTTTGGGAAAAATAATCGTCGTTACACCTAAGCGGGCGAGACTAGAAGAGAAGCCAGAAGTCCGCAGAATAGGTGGAGTTTATTATACGCCGGAATACATCGTTCGTCTGATTGTTTCCGAAACAGTTGGAAAGATGATCGAAGGAAAAAAGCCCGAGGTTATTCTCGAAATGCGTTTTGCGGACATCGCGTGCGGTTCGGGCTCGTTCTTACTAGGAATTTTTGATGAAATTATTCGGTACATGACGAAACGTTATAATCAAGCAAAGTCAGACCGAGCAAAGTTGCTTAAGAGCGGAGTGTGTTTTGAGGCCGAAGACGGCACGCTTCACCTATCTCTTAGTGCCCGACGAGAAGTACTCCTTCGATGCATTTACGGGGTCGATATTGACAATCAAGCAGTAGAAGTTGCGCATTTATCGCTCTATTTGAAATTATTGGAGGAGGCTACGACGGCGACAGCGCGCAACTATCAATTAGAAATAGGGGTGGCGTTGCTGCCGTCGCTAACAAAGAACATTGTTGCGGGAATTCTCTCATAAGCACCGATATCTTGGATGCAAATGATCTATTCGAGGTTGATCGCTCGGAAGAGCGTGCGTTGAATTCTATGGACTTTAGCTCACGCTTCCCCGAAATATTTTCGCGAAAGAATTCTGGTTTTGACGCACTTGTTGGCAATCCACCTTACGGCGCAGCGATTACAGGAAAAGCGCGAACCTATCTGGAAGGGCAGCATCCACTGGTCGCAGATCGCGAGACATCGCAGTATTTTCTCAGTCGGTCATACTCTCTCGTAAGAGACGGCGGTTATGTGTCAATGATCGTTCCAAATACGATCGTCCTGAATATATATGCCAAAAAATTCAGAACAGAGCTTCTTAGTCGATTTAGACTCGTCGACCTGATCGATCTGTCAGGAGTTGACGTATTCAGTGGCGCAACAGTCAGAACGGTCATTCCGGTGCTAAAAAAGGAGCGACCGGAAGTTAAATCTCAGGTGCGGTTTGTGCGCATCGGGCCTAACTTGAGTGTTGAGCAGTCGATCTTGGTATCTGCCACAAAGCTTGGCAGCCAAGACGACCTCTGGCGCACAGCGACACAAAATGAATTGCCCGCATTTGTCCTGCGGATAAAAAGATCGTCGTTGGCCCTAGGGGAGATTCTGGAAATTTCTCAAGGACTAATCCCTTACGACAAGTACAGAGGGCATTCTCCTAAGACGATAAAAAACCGAATTTGGCATGCGGATCGAAAGAAAAATGCCACATTCAAAAAGGAACTGCAGGGCGAGGACGTATCGCGTTATCATGTTCGTTGGAATGGGCGTCAGTGGATTAGCTACGGCGAATGGCTTGCCGCGCCGCGAAAGCCTGTCTTTTTTAAGGAGCCGAGACTGCTCTTCCGTGAGATAACTGATCCTAGGTCGGGCTTACTTCATGTCGGATACACCGAAGAGGAGCTCTATAATAATCCATCGATCATCAATGGAATCGCGCGTGGCAAGCCCTACTCATTATTTTACTTGCTCGGGGTCTGTAATTCTAAGCTGATGGGGTATTTGCATTTTGCTACATCGCCCAAGGCGCAAAAGGGCGTGTTCCCAAAAATACTGGTTGCGGACGTTCGAGCGCTTCCAATCCGGCCAGTGGAAAAAGGCGATAAAAAAGTAAAATCTCTTCACGATCAGATCGCGAAGTTGGCGGGCTCGATGCTCGATGCGATCACGAGCCTTAAAGATGCTCTCTCTGATCGCGATCGTAATTATTACGAAAGCCGATGTGCGGACCTCGACCGGAGAATAAACACGCTCGTGTATGAACTCTACGGTCTTTCAAAACAGGAAATCGAGATTGTCGAGGCACCAGTGAAGAGGCCGAATTCAGTTAGTACTGTCAGGACGGCCGTCGGGGAAATCAGACTAAACTGAGGAACTGCGTCGACAGGTCGTGAGAGTCTTGCAACGTCGAACGCTCACGCGCCAGAAGCCGCGTAGCGCTTATCCCACCGGCCCGCACTTCGCTTCCTTCAGCCGCGCCTCGATCGCTTCCTGCAAGCCCTGCTCGCGCACGAAGGCGCGGACCAGCACGATCCCTTCCTCCGATGGCGACTCCACGATCAGCCGGTCGGCGGCGGTGATTTCCTCGTCGCGCGGGAGCGCGGCGCGCTGCGGGGCCGTCATGAGCTGTAGGTCGATCACGCGCTGCGCCGCCGCGCGGTCGTTGAGCGCGTAAAAAGGCAGGCCGTGGCGCGTGTAGAACGACACCGACATGTAATCCGACGCGAGCGGGATCGTGACGCGCAGCGGCTCGTCGCGCAGGTCGTAGCGGCAGACCGCGTGCGCGAACGACGGGTCGAGCCGCGGCAGGACCGCTTCGAACGGCGTCGGCGAGGGGAGGAGATGCACGACATTCGCCGCGCCGACGCGCTCGATGCGCGCATGCGCGTCCTCGAGCGCGAGGCGCGGCATCGCGAGCACCGTCGTCAGATGCACGAGTCCGCCGAGCACGAGCCCGACCGCGATCGGCAGCGGGTCGATCTTCATGCCGGGCACTCCGTCTGCGTCACGCGCGGCATCTCGAGCGGCTCGCCGGTCCGGCTCGCGATCCCGATCGGCGCGTCGTAAAGCCGGACCACGAGCACGATGCGGTCGCGCCCGCCGGTCGGCAGCCAGTTGCCGGCGCGTGCGCGCGGCGCGGCGGTGACGAGGAACGTGCCGTCCTGCCGCCAGACGATCTCGGTGCTGTTGAAGGTATAGCGCTCGGCGGGGTTGTCGATCAGCCGGCCGCGCGCGTCATAGACGGTGAGCGTCCAGTAGCGCGCCGTCGGCACGCGGCCCTCGATGCGCGTCTCGCAGCGGCCGTCGAGTGCGACGCCGTTATCGGCGCTCGCGGCTTCGAACAGGAGTCCGTCGGCGCGCTCGAGCGGCAACTCACCCGCGCGCGAGAAAGCCGCGCGTGCATAAGGGTCGGCGTCCGCGGTGCCCGAGCGCGGCCACACCGACCACGCGCCGACCGTGACCGCGCCGAAGCCGTTGCTGCGCGCCGACGCAAGATAGGTGAGGCCGAGGCCCGACAGCGTGCCGACGATGAAGGCGAAGATGACAAGGGCGATGCGCACGGTTCGTCCGGACTGCCTGCTATGCGCCGCGGCCGCCCGCGGGCGCCTGATAGATAATCGGATTCCGCGCGGCGGTATATGCCGGGGTCTAGCGCGCTGACGCGGGGGCGGCGGGCTCGGTCGCCGCGCGGCGGTCGGATTGCGCGGCGACGGGCGCGGGCCGGCCGGGGAGCGGCGGCGCGCTGCGCAGAAGTTCCTCGATCTTCAGGAGCCGCTCCACCGAGCGCGGCGAGAGCGTGGTCGGCCGCCGCGCGGGCGGACCGTCGCCGCCGGCTGCCGCCACCTGCGGGGCGGCGCCCTGCGGGACGGGTGCGCCTTCGAGGCCGATGAGCGGGCGCGGTTCGAGGCCGGAATGCGCGTAGGCCATCGCCTTCTGCCAGGTCATGGCGGGGAGCGAGCCGCCGGTCATGCGCCGGGTCGGGGAGTAGTCGTCGTTGCCGATCCAGATGCCGGCCACGAGATTGCCCGTGTAGCCGACGAACCAGGCGTCGCGGTAGGCGTTCGTGGTGCCGGTCTTGCCCGCGACGTAAAAGCCGTCGATGCGCGCGCGCCGGCCGGTGCCGGCCTCCACCACGTTGTGGAGCATCTGGTTCATTTGTGAAACTGATTTCGCGGAAAGAATCCGCGCCGGCTTCTCATCGTCATGCCTCCACACCACCTCGCCGAGCGGCGTGCGGATTTCGATCGCGGCGTGTCCGTGTACGGCGAGCCCGCCACTCGCGAAATGTGCGTACGCCTGCGTCATTTCGAGCACGGTGAGGTCGGCGGCGCCAAGCGGCAGCGGGCGCGAATTGATGATTTCGCTCTTCACGCCCATCTTGCGCATGTGGGCGATGATGTTCGGGCGGCCGACGCGTTCGGCCGTGCGCACCGCCGGAATGTTCAGCGAGCGCGTCAGCGCGTTCATCATGGAGACGGGGCCGGCGTAGCCGCCGGAATAGTTCTTCGGGCACCAGTTGCCGATGCAGAGCGGGCTGTCGTTGATGATCGTGTTCGTCGTCTGGCCCTGTTCGAGCGCGGTGATATAGACGAACGGCTTGAACGACGAGCCGGGCTGGCGCTGCGCGTCGATGGCGCGGTTGAACTGGCTCTCGCCGTAGTCGCGCCCGCCCACCATCGAGCGCACGAGCCCGTTCGGCTCCATGATGACCATCGCCGCCTGGCTCGCGCCATAATCCTTGCCGAACTGGCGGATGTTCTGTTCGATCGCCTGTTCGGCCGCGCGCTGCACGTTCGGATCGAGTCCCGTGCGCACGACGAAGACGCGCTCGGTCACTTTCCCCGCGAGCCTCCGCTCGATCAGCTCGGCGACCTCGCGATAGGCCCAGTCGAGATAGTAATTCGGAATTTCCTCGTTCCTGCGGTCGATGGCGCGAGCGGGCGTCCGCCGCGCGCCGAACACCTGGCCCTCGGTCATGAAATTCGCTTCGACCAGGTTGTCGAGCACGATGGAAGCGCGCGCGCGCGCCGCGGCGAGGTTGATGTGCGGCGCGTAGCGCGCCGGCGCCTTGAAGAGGCCCGCGAGCATCGCGGCTTCCGACAGCGTCACGTCGCGCGCCGACTTGCCGAAGTAATAGACCGCCGCCCCGTCGACGCCGAACGCACCGCCGCCGAGATAGGCGCGGTCAAGATAGAGCTTCAGGATCTCGCGCTTCGAGAGCCGCGTCTCGAGCCAGATGGCGAGGAACGCCTCCTTCACCTTGCGCTCGATCGTGCGCTCGTTCGAAAGGAACAGGTTCTTCGCGAGCTGCTGCGTGATCGACGAGCCGCCCTGCACGACGCCCTGCGCCTGGATGTTGGTCGTGAGCGCGCGCGCCGTGCCCGCGAGGTCGATGCCGAAATGCTCGTAGAAGCGCCGGTCCTCGGTCGCGAGCACGGCCTTGATCAGGTGGTCGGGAAATTCCTCGAGCGGCACCGTGTCGTTGTGGCGGATGCCGCGCTCGCCGAGCTTGTTGCCGTAGCGGTCGAGGAACGTGACCGCGAGTTCCGAGCGCTTCAGCCAGTCCTCGTCCGACGTTTCGTGGAACGCGGGGACGGCGAGGGCGAGCAGCGCCACGAGCCCGACCGTGCCGAGCGTCATGCCCTCCGACACCGCCTCGACGCCGAGCTTCTTGATGCCGGAGACATGGAAGCGGTCCATGAAGGCGGAGAAGTCGTCGTATTTCGCGCGCAGCCACGCGCGCGCGGCGAACAGCGAGTGGTCGATGCGCGCGTCGAGGTCGAGCAGCTGCCGCTTGAAGCGCCCGAGCCGCGGCGACAGCGCGGGGGCCTTTTCGGGCTCGGCGTCCTTGTCGCGCTTTTTGCGGCGGGGGAAGAGCAAAGCTGCGTCTCTTTATGCGTGGTTCCGGGTCGCCGCAGGTA
>Ga0307505_10001353_pt1 | contig 20145 bp, 17 predicted proteins | sample 23_S_MG_FD_202183 | JGI IMG/M metagenome (GOLD analysis project Ga0307505, IMG submission 202183) | Soil microbial communities from Populus trichocarpa stands in riparian zone in the Pacific Northwest, United States - 23_S | ecosystem: Environmental > Terrestrial > Soil > Riparian zone > Trees...
CCTCGCCGCGACAGCCACGCTGCTCGCCCTGTCGAACCTCTTCATGACGTTCGCCTGGTACGGCCACCTGAAGCACCTGCAGGCGAGCCCGTGGTGGATCGCCGCGCTGGTGAGCTGGGGCATCGCGCTCGCCGAGTACCTGCTGCAGGTGCCCGCGAACCGCATCGGCTTCGCCGGCGGCCTCACGCTCGCGCAGCTGAAGATCATGCAGGAGGTGATCACGCTCGTCGTGTTCGTCCCCTTCGCCATCTACTACATGGGCGAGGGGCTCAAGCTCGACTACCTCTGGGCGGGCCTGTGCCTGATGGGCGCCGTCTACTTCATCTTCAGGACCTGAGGGCGCGGGATGCGGCTGCACATCCTCGGCATCTGCGGCACCTTCATGGGCGGGCTCGCCCGGATCGCGCGCAGCCTCGGCCACGAGGTGAGCGGCTGCGACGCGCACGCCTATCCGCCGATGAGCGAGCAGCTCGCGAGCCTGGGGATCGCGGTGCACGAGGGCTACGACGCGGGGCAGCTCGAGCGCTACCCGGCCGACCTGCACGTGATCGGCAACGCCATGACCCGGGGCAAGCCCGTGATCGAGGCGATCCTCGAGCGCAACCTCGCCTACGTCTCCGGGCCGCAGTGGCTCTCGGACAACGTGCTTCGGGATAGATGGGTCCTGGCTGTCGCCGGGACGCATGGCAAGAGCACGACCGCTTCCATGCTCGCGTGGATCCTCGAGGACGCGGGCTTGGCGCCCGGCTTCCTGATCGGAGGCGTGGCGCGCAACTTCGGCATCACCGCGCGCGCGGGCACGGCGCCCTACTTCGTGATCGAGGCCGACGAGTACGACACCGCGTTCTTCGACAAGCGCTCCAAGTTCGTCTGGTATCGCCCGCGCACCGCGGTGCTCCTGAACCTCGAGTACGACCACGCCGACATCTTCCCGGATCTCGCCGCGATCGAGGCGCAGTTCCACCACCTGGTGCGCATCGTCCCGTCCGGGGGGCTGCTGGTGGCGAACGGCCAGCAGGCGGCGCTCGAGCGCGTGCTCGCGCGCGGCGCCTGGACCCCGGTCGAGCGTTTCGGCGCCGGGCAGGCCTGGAGCGTGGGCGAGATCCGGCCCGACGATTCCTTCGACGTCCTTCTCGGGGGCGAGCGGCAGGGCACGGTACGCTGGAGCCTCATGGGCGAGCACAACCGGCAGAACGCGCTCGCCGCACTCGCCGCCGCGCGCCATGCGGGCGTGCCGGTCGCAAGCGCCATCGACGCGCTCGCGCGCTTCGAGGGCGTGAAGCGCAGGATGGAGCTGCGCGGCACGGTGAACGGTATCGCGGTCTACGACGACTTCGCGCACCACCCGACCGCCTTCGAGACCACCATCGCGGGGTTGCGCCGGCATGTGGGGGCGGCGCGCATCGTGGCGGTGTTCGAGCCGCGCTCGAACACGATGAAGCTCGGCACGATGCAGGAGCGCCTGGCGAGCAGCCTCTCGGACGCGGACCTCGTGTTCTGCTACGCGCGCGACCTCGGGTGGGATCCTTCGCACGCGCTCTCCGCGCTCGGCACGCGCGCCTACACGCACGTCGACATGGGGACGATGGTGGAGACGCTCGTGCGCCAGCTCGGGCCCGGCGACCACGTGCTCATAATGTCCAACGGCGGCTTCGGCGGCGTGCACGAGAAGCTGCTCGCCCGCCTCGCCGCGCGAGAGAGGAAGGCAAGCGCATGAAGAACGAGCAGGAAGAGCTGCGCCTGATCCTGCGGTCCAGCTTCCCGGTGATCGTGGTCGAGACCGCCGAGGAGCAGCGCTTCCTCGCGCTCGTCGAGAATCTCGCCAACCTCGACGACAAGACGCTTTTCACCTGGAGCGTGGTGCGCGGCCTGGCCGGCACGCGCATGGGGACCGCGTACGCGAACACGAAGGAGCTGGTGGACGCGGTGCGCCAGATCGAGGGCGATCCCCGCGGCGGCCTCTACGTCTTCCTCGACCCGGGTCCCTGGCTCGATCATCCGGGCATCGTGCGGATGATCCGCGAGATCGCCTTCGAGCACGCGAAGAACGGCATCACCATGATCTTCGTGGGCTCGCGCGTGACGCTGCACCCCGACATCCAGCGCATGAGCGCTTCGTTCCGCATGAGCTCGATCGGCCCCGACGAGGTGCGCGCCCTCATCAAGGAGGAGGCCGAGCTCTACATGCACCAGCGCGAAGTGGGCATCAAGGCCGACCGCACGGCCTACGACATGCTGGTGCAGCACCTGGTGGGCCTGTCGCGCGACGACGCGCGCCGCATGATCCGCCAGTCGATCGAGCACGAGGGCGCGATCACGATGGAGGACGTGGCGCGGGTGCTGAAGCTGAAGCACGAGTCGCTCGGCAAGGACGGCACGCTGCAGATGGTGACCGACATCGAGAGCCTGGAGAACGTGGGCGGCCTCGCGCGGCTGAAGAAGTGGCTCGAGCTGCGGCGCGACGCATTCCTGCAGAGGGCAGGCACCGAGGGCCTGGACGTGCCCAAGGGGGTGCTGCTGCTGGGCGTGCAGGGCGCGGGCAAGAGCCTGTCGGCCCGCGCGGTGGCGGGGTCGTGGCGCGTGCCGCTGCTGCGCCTCGATTTCGGCGCGCTCTACAACAAGTTCCACGGCGAGACCGAGCGCAACCTGCGCGAGGCGCTCGAGACCGCCTCGCAGATGTCGCCCGCGATCCTCTGGATGGACGAGATCGAGAAGGGTGTCGCCTCGGACTCGGGCAGCGGCGACGGCGGCGTGTCGCGCCGCGTGCTGGGGACGCTCCTCACCTGGATGAGCGAGCGCAGGAACCGCGTCTTCATGATCGCAACCGCCAACGACATCGAGTCGCTGCCCCCCGAGCTCCTGAGGAAGGGCCGCTTCGACGAGATCTTCTTCGTGGACCTGCCCACCGCGCCGATCCGGGCCGAGATATTCCGCATCCACCTGCTGCGCCGCAAGCATCCGGTGGAGCGCTTCGACCTGCACGCGCTCGCCGCCGCCTCGGATCGCTACTCGGGCGCGGAGATCGAGCAGGCCATCGTCGCGTCCGCCTACACCGCGCACGCCGAGGGCAAGGTGCTCGAAACCGCGCACGTGCTGGCCGAGCTCGGCGCCACGCGACCGCTTGCCGTGGTGCGCGCCGAAAAGGTGCATGCACTGCGCGCCTGGGCCAGGGAACGCACCGTCCCGACGGATTGAATGAAGGAAATGGAACTGCGCTACCGCATCGTCAACGTCTTCGCTCGCGAGGGGCGCCTCACCGGCAACCCGCTCTGCGTCTTCGAGGACGGCGCGTCGCTCGACGGCGAGACGATGCAGGCGCTCGCGCGCCAGTTCAACCTTTCCGAAACGACCTTCATCCTGCCGTCGGAAAAGGCGACCGCGCGCGTGCGCATCTTCACGCCGGCCTACGAGATGCCCTTCGCGGGGCATCCGACCCTCGGCACCGCGCACGTGGTGCGGTCGGTGAAGGGCGGTGGCGACGCCGTTGCGCTCGAGATGAGGGCCGGGATCATTCCCGTAGCCGCGAAGGGCGACCGCTGGACGCTGCAGGCGGGGGAGCCGCGTTCGCGTGCGCTCGAGGCGAAGCGCTCCGAGCTCGAGGAGATCCTGGGGCTCGAGCCCGGTGACGTCGCCGAGTGGCCGCTCTGGGTCAACGCCGGCAAGGAGCAGCTCGTGGTGCCGCTCGCGAGCGCCGAGGCCGTGCGGCGCGCGCGCCCGCGCGCGGACACGTCGACGGCCACAGCATGGCGTTCGTCTTCCACGACGCGGGCGATGCCGTGGGGACGGTGGAGGCGCGCTTCTTCTTTCCCAGCGGCCCCGCGATCCTCGAGGATCCGGCGACCGGCTCGGCCTGCGCCAACCTGGGCGGCTGGTACACGGTGGTGCGCCCGCGGACCGACGTCACGCGCGTGGTCTCGCAGGGCGAGGCCGTGGGCCGTCCCTCGACGCTCTACCTCGACGTGACCCACGGCGCGATCCACGTCGGCGGCAACGTGGTCGAGCTCGGCAGCGGGGCCGTCACCCTCTGAAGACGATCGTCTATCTCCACGGCTTCGTGAGCGCCCCGCAGTCGCGCAAGGCCACGATGCTCTCCGACTACGTCGCCAACTGCGTGGAAGGCGTCGCCTGCAAGGTGCCGGCGATGCACTACCGGCCGGCGACCGCGATCGGCGAGGTGGCCGCGGCGTGCGAGGGCATCGCGGCGGCGGACCTCACGCTCGTGGGCAGCTCGCTCGGCGGCTTCTACGCCACCGTGATGGCCGAGCGCCTCGGCTGCCGGGCCGCGCTCCTCAATCCGGCCGTGCACCCGCATCGCCATTTCGCGCGCTACCTCGGGCCGCAGAAGAACCTCTATACCGGCGAGGAGTTCGTCCTCACGCAGGAGCACGTCGACGACCTGCGCGCCATGGACCCGCCGGCGATCACGCGGCACGAGCGCTACTGGCTCTTCGTGGAGACCGCCGACGAGGTGCTCGACTACCGCGAGGCGGTGGCGTACTACGCCGGAGCGCTGCAGCAGGTGACGCGCGGCGGCGACCATGCGCTGGTGTCGTTCCCGGAGCACATCCCGGAGATCGTGGCGTGGGCGCAGGCATGAGAAACCGTCGCCCCACCCTCTCCCCGGCCCTCTCCCAGGGGAGAGGGAGATGAAGCAAGTCTTGTTCGAGGAAGATGGCGCGTTCCGAGTCGGCACGATCCTGGGGGAGGCGGGGACGTCGTTCCAGGTGGAGGCCGCGCACGGCAAGCGCTCGAAGGTGAAGGCGAATGCGGTCCTGCTGCATTTCGATGGACAGCCTCTCGGTGCTTTCATGTCGGTGGCGGAGAAGCTGGCCGGGGACCTGGATGCGCAGTTCCTCTGGGAGGTGAGCGGGGGCGAGGAGTTCGGCTTCGACGCGCTCGCGCGCGAGTACTACGGGCGCGCGCCCACGCCGCAGGAGGCGACCGCGGTCGCGCTCGCGCTGCACGCCAACCCGATCCACTTCTACAAGCGCGGCAAGGGCCGGTACCAGGCGGCGCCGGAGCAGAACCTGAAGGCCGCGCTCGCCGGCGTGGAGAAGCGCCGCAAGCAGCAGGAGCAGGTCGACGCCTGGGCGGCCGAGCTCGCCGCGGGCCGCGTTCCCGAGGCGCTCGGCCCCAGGGTGGACGCGCTGCTCTTCAAGCCCGACAAGACGAGCCTCGAGTGGCGCGCGCTCGACCAGGCGGCGCACGCCGCGGGCCTCACGCCGCCGAAGGTGCTCGCGGCCGCGGGCGCGCTCGCCGGCCCCGAGGACTACTTCCTGAGGCGCTTCGCGTTCGAGCACTTTCCGCGTGGCCTCGGCTTCGCCGGCTTCGGCCCCCTCGAGGAGCCGGGGGACCTGCCCGAGGCCGAGGCCGCCAGCGCCTTCTCGATCGACGACGAGGAGACCACCGAGATCGACGACGCCTTCTCGGTGCGGCGCTCGCCCGCGGGCGCGCTCGTGGTCGGCATCCACATCGCCGCGCCGGCGCTTCTCTTCGGCCGCGGGCACGCGCTCGAGGCGATGGCGCGCGAGCGCCTGTCCACGGTGTACTTCCCGGGCGGCAAGATCACGATGCTCCCGGACGCGGCGGTCGAGCAGGCGACGCTCGCGCAGGGGCGCCGCATGCCTGCCGCCTCGCTCTACCTCGCGCTCGATCCCGGGAGCCTCGCGGTGACGGGCACGGAGTCGCGCCTCGAATGGCTCACGATCGCCGACAACCTGCGCCTGGCCGACCTCGACGCGCGCATGTCCGAGGAGGCGGTCGCCGCGGGCCGGATCGACGGTCCCCACGGCGAGGACCTGTGGCTCCTCTGGCGCCTGGCGCGGTCGCTCAAGGCGGTGCGCGGGGCGGGCGAGGAGAAAGCCGACCGGCTCGACTACACCTTCCGCGTGGAGGCGGGGCGCGTGGCGATCGTGCCGCGGCGGCGCGGCTCGCCCGTGGACACGCTCGTCTCCGAGCTCATGATCGTGCTCAACTCGACGTGGGGAAAACTCCTCGCCGAGCGCGGCTACGACGCGATCTATCGCAACCAGAAGGGCGGCAAGACCCGCATGGAGGTGGTCCCCGCCGCGCACGAGTGGCTGGGCGTGTCGCACTACGCCTGGGCGAGCTCGCCGCTGCGCCGCTACACCGACCTCGCCAACCAGCGCCAGCTGGCCGCGATGCTGCGCGCGGCCGAGCCCGCGTACGCGCGCGAGGAGCTCGCGGCCGCGGCGCGCGACTTCGAGGCCGCGTACGAGGCGTACGCCGATCACCAGCGGGCCCTGGAGCGCTACTGGTGCCTCAAGTACCTGCAGCAGGAGGGCATCGCCGAGGCGGGTGCCGCGATCGTGCGCGATGACCTTGCCCGCATCGACGGCCTGCCGCTGGTGGTCCGTGCAATAGGGCTGCCCTCGGCCCCGCCGGGCGAGCGCGTGCGCGTCGCCTTCGGCGAGATCGACTTCTGGGAAGCCCACGTGCTCGCGCGCTACGCCGGGAAATAAGCCGCTACAATTCCGGTTCATGTCGCGACGCGTTCGAGAGCCCCGAGCCTGCAGATGCAGATGACGCAGCCTTCGCCCGACGCGCTCGTATCCTTCTCCGATTTCCTGCTCGAGCGCTTCGGCCTGGTGGCGTCGATGCAGGTGGCACTCGTGGCCTCGATCGCGGTGCATATCAGCGTGATCATCGGCGTGGGCTTCGGGCTGCCGATCTTGCCGCGCTGGGACGCGCCCCACAACGTGATGGACGTGGTGCTGGTCAATTCCAAGAGCGCGGCCAGGCCGGCCAAGGCCGACGCGCTCGCGCAGGCCAACCTCGACGGCGGCGGCAACACCGACGAGAAGCGCCGCGCCTCGAGCCCCTTCCCGGCCGTGGACGAGCGCGATCCCGCGCGCGAGATGAGGGCCGCCGAGGCGCGCCGGCGCCAGCTCGAGGCCGAGGCGCAGGAGCTGATGACGCGGATGAAGTCGAAGACCGCGGTCGCACCCCTGGAAGTGGTGCCGCAGGGCGCCGCCCAGGCCGACGCCGAGGCGAAGGACCTGGTGCAGAAGAGCCTCGAGATCGCGCGGCTGGAGGCGCAGATCCGGCGCGACTACCAGGCCTACCAGGAGCGGCCGAAGAGAAAGTTCGTGGGCGCGCGCGCGCAGGAGTACCGCTTCGCGCAGTACGTGGACAACTGGCGCCAGAAGATCGAGCGCATCGGCAACCTCAACTATCCCGCCGAGGCCAAGACGCGCAGGATCTACGGCCGGCTGCAGCTCACCGTCGCGATCAAGGCCGACGGCGAGGTGGAGGCCATCGAGGTCAACCGCTCCTCCGGCCACAAGGTCCTCGACCAGGCGGCGATCCGCATCGTGCGCCTGGCCGCGCCCTTCGAGCGCTTTCCCGAGAGCATCAGGGCCGACACCGACATCCTGCACATCACGCGCACCTGGACCTTCACCCGCGCCGACCAGGTGCTCGCCGAGTAGCCTCCCGGGGAACCCCGGCGCCGCATTTGAGCCAAACGGGCCATGGGTTTAGAATACCCGCCCGGTGGCCAATGCAAACGATCAACCTCACAAGCCACTTCCTCATCGCCATGCCGGCGATGTCGGACCCCAATTTTTCCCGGACCCTCACCTTCATCTGCGAGCACAACGAGCGCGGCGCGCTCGGCATCGTGGTGAACCGCCCGATCGAGGTGACGCTCGCCTCGCTCTTCCGCCAGGTGGAGATCGCGGCGCCCGAGTCGCCGCTGGGCGACGAGCCGGTGTTCTACGGCGGGCCAGTGCAGTTCGACCACGGCTTCGTGCTGCACCGCCCCGTGGGCGCGTGGAAGTCGACCTTGCCCGTGGGCGAGATCGGGCTCACCACCTCGCGCGACATCCTCGAGGCGATGTCGGCCGGGCAGGGGCCGCGCCAGCAGCTGGTGGCGCTCGGCTACGCGGGATGGGCGCCGGGACAGATCGAGGACGAGATCCGGCGCAACGGCTGGCTCACGGTGAAGGCCGACATCGACGTGATCTTCGACGTGCCGCCGCAAGCGCGCTACGAGGCGGCGATGCACGCGCTCGGGGTGAACGCCGCCAACCTGTCCGAGGAGGCCGGGCACGCGTGATGGAGGGCACCCTCATCGGCTTCGATTTCGGCAGCCGCCGTATCGGAGTCGCAGTGGGGGAGACCTCCACGCGCATCGCGAGCCCGCTGGGGGCGATCGAGGGCGAGGCGAACGACGCGCGCTTCGACGCCATCGGGCGCATCGTCGACGAGTGGCATCCGGCCGGGTTCGTGGTGGGGCTCCCGCGCCACGCCGACGGCTCCGAGCACGCGGTCGCGAAGCTCGCCGAGAAGTTCGCGCGGCGGCTCGAGGCGCGCTACGGCGTTCCGGTCGCGTTCGTCGACGAGACGCTCACCTCGGCCGACGCCGAGGCAAGCCTCAAGGCGACGCGCACGCGCGCGGGCCGCAAGTCCGACGTCGATGCGCTCGCCGCCGCGCTGATCCTGCAAAGCTTCCTGGACGAGCTGCCGCCGCGCGCGGCGCGGACGAGCGGGTGAGCGCCGAGCTCCCCGATCCCGAGGCCCTGGTGCGCGAGCTGGCCGAGCGCATGCGCGGCGCGATCGCCGCCGACGCGGCGCTGGTCGGCGTCTATACCGGCGGCGCGTGGGTCGCCGAGCGGCTGCACCGCGCGCTCGGGCTCGCCACGCCGCTCGGGGTCCTCGCGGTCACGCTGCATCGCGACGACTTCGGGCGCATCGGGCTGCACCGCGAGTCGCGCCGCAGCCAGATCCCGTTCGCGGTCGATGACCGCGAGGTGGTGCTGGTCGACGACGTGCTGCACACCGGACGGACGCTGCGCGCGGCGCTGAACGAGCTCTTCGACTTCGGCCGGCCGCGCGCGGTGCGCCTCGCGGTCCTCGCCGACCGCGGCGGGCGCGAGCTGCCGGTGGCGGCGGACTTCACCGGCGCCAGGGTCGAGGTCGCGGACGACGAGGAGCTGGTTCTTTCCAACGAGAACGGCAAGCTGCGCTTCGCCGCCGTCAAGCGGCCCGAGTGACCGACATGAGCCTCTCCTCCAAGGCGAGCCTGCAGGTCGGTCCCGACGGCAAGCTCAAGCACCTGCTCACCACCGAGGGTCTGCCGGCCGAGCTCGTGCGCCACATCCTCGACACCGCCGACCAGTTCGTCTCGGTCTCCGAGCGCGACGTGAAGAAGGTCCCGTTGCTGCGCGGCAAGTCGATCTTCAACGTGTTCTTCGAGAACTCGACGCGCACGCGCACCACCTTCGAGATCGCCGCCAAGAGGCTCTCGGCCGACGTCATCAACCTGAACGTGGGCGCCTCCTCGACGACCAAGGGCGAGACGCTGCTGGACACCGTGTGGAACCTGCAGGCCATGGACGCGGACATGTTCATCGTGCGCCACTCGCAGTCGGGCGCGCCGCACCTGATCGCGCGCCATGTGAAGCCGGGTGTCGCGGTGATCAACGCGGGCGACGGGCGCCACGCGCACCCGACGCAGGGCCTGCTCGACATGTACACCATCCGCCACTACAAGAAGGATTTCACCGGCCTCACGGTGGCGATCGTGGGCGACGTGCTGCACTCGCGCGTGGCGCGCTCGCAGATCCACGCGCTCAAGACCCTGGGCGTGCCGGACCTGCGGGTGATCGGCCCCAGGACGCTGGTGCCGGCCCAGGTCGAACGCCTCGGGGTTCGCGTCTTCGACGACATGGTCGCGGGACTCAAGGACTGCGACGTGGTGATCATGCTGCGCCTGCAGAGCGAGCGCATGAACGGGGCGCTGCTGCCCTCGGCGGGCGAGTTCTTCAAGTGCTACGGGCTCAACGCCGAGAAGCTGGCCCACGCGAAGCCGGACGCCATCGTGATGCATCCAGGCCCGATGAACCGCGGCGTGGAGATCGACTCGGCGGTGGCCGACGGGCGCCAGAGCGTGATCCTGCCGCAGGTGACCTTCGGCATCGCCGTGCGGATGGCGGTCATGAGCATGCTGGGATCTGCGCAATGAGCCGTCGTGGTCGCGAACCGCCGGCAGGAATGAGAATCGAGATCAAGGGCGCGCGCCTCGTCGACCCGGCCTCGAACCGCGACAGGCCGGGCTCCCTCTTCATCGCCGACGGGAAGATCGCCGCGCTCGACAAGGCACCCGATGGTTTTCGCGCCGACGAGGTGATCGACGCGACGGGGCTCGTGGCTTGCCCCGGCCTGGTGGACCTCGCCGCGCGGCTGCGCGAGCCGGGCTTCGAGTACAAGGCGACGCTGGAATCGGAGATGCGCGCCGCCGTCGCGGGCGGTGTCACGACACTCGCCTGCCCGCCCGACACGGATCCGCCGCTCGACGAGCCGGGACTCGTGGAGATGCTCACGCGCCGCGCCGCGAGCTTGAACGCCGCGCACGTGCATCCCGTAGGCGCGCTCACCGTGGGACTCAAGGGCGAGCGCCTTGCCGAGATGGCCGAGCTCACCGAGGCGGGCTGCGTCGGTTTCTCGCAAGGCCAGGCATCGCTGCCCGACACCCGCACGCTGCTGAACGCCTTGAGGTACGCCGCGACACTCGGTTACACGGTGTGGCTGCGTCCGGAGGATGCGTCCCTCGCGGCGGGCGGTGTCGCGCACACGGGAGAGGTGTCCACCCGCCTGGGCCTGCCGTCCATACCGACCATCGCGGAAACGGTGGCGATCCGCACGCTGCTCGAGCTCATGGCGGCCACGGGCGCGCGGGTTCACCTCGAGCGCGTCTCCAGCGCGGCGGGCGTGGCGCTCGTCACGCAGGCGAAGTCGCAGGGCGTGCCGCTTACCTGCGACGTGTCGGTGCACCATCTTCACCTCTGCGATCGCGACATCGGCGAGTTCGACTCCAACTGCCGCCTCGCGCCCCCGCTGCGAGAGCCGGGGGACCGCGACGCGCTGCGCCGCGCTGCCGCCCAGGGCGCCATCGACGCCATCTGCTCGGACCATGCCCCGGTGGACGACGATTCCAAGCAGGTCCCTTTCGGCGAGGCGGAACCCGGAGCGACCGCGATCGAGCTGCTGCTGCCACTCACGCTCCAATGGGGACGCGAGTCCGGCTTGAAGCTGGCCGAGACGCTCGCCGCAGTGACCCATCGGCCGGCGCGCATCCTCGGCGTCCCGGGGGGAACGCTCACCGCCGGATCCGCGGCCGACGTGTGCCTCTTCGATCCCGAAAGACCGTGGGTCGTGCGGCGCGAAGTCCTCGCGAGCCAGGGCAAGAACACGCCCTTCCTGGGCCTCGAGCTGACCGGCCGCGCGGTGCGAACGCTGGTCGGCGGGCGCACCGTCCACGAGCTTCGATGACCAATCCCCTCCTCGACTTCACCGACCTTCCGCGTTTCTCCGATGTCCGTGCCGAGCACGTCGAGCCGGCCATCGACCAGCTCGTATCCGAAGGGCGCGAGGCGATCGAGAGGCTCGCGCGCCTGGACTCGCCGCCTGCCTGGGAGACCTTCGTCGAGCCGCTGGACGACGCCAACGAGCGCCTCGCGCGCGCCTGGGGGCAGGTGACCCACCTGAACGCGGTGCTGAACTCGCCCGCGCTGCGCGAGGCCCACAACGCCGCGCTTGCCCGGGTCACGCAGTTCTTCGCCGAGCAGGGGCAGGACCAGCGGCTGCACGCCGCGTTCAAGGCGATCGCGGCCTCGCCCGGGTTCGCCGCGCTGGTACCCGCGCGCCGGCGCCACGTCGACAACGCGCTGCGCGACTTCCGCCTGGGCGGCGCCGAGCTGGCGCCACCGCAGAAGACACGCTTCCTCGAGATCCAGGAGGAGATCGCGCGGCTGGGCTCGATATTCCAGGACAACGTGCTCGATGCGACCAACGCCTACGCCTGCCACGTGAGCGACGGGAGCGAGCTCGCGGGGATCCCCGAGGACGTGCTCACCACGGCCGCCGAGGCGGCGAGGAAGGACGATCGGCCCGGCTGGAAGCTCACGCTGCACATGCCCTGCTACCAGCCGGTGATGCAGTATGCCGACCACCACGGCCTGCGCGAGCGGATGTACCGCGCCAACTTCACCCGCGCCTCGGAGCTGGGGCCCGCCGCGCGCGACAACGGCCCGCACATCGCGCGCCTGCTCGAGCTGCGCGAGGAAGCCGCGCGCCTGCTGGGCTACCGCAGCCACGCCGAGGTCTCGCTCGCCACCAAGATGGCCGGCACGCCCGCCGAGGCGATCGCGTTCCTCGAGGACCTCGCGCGGCGCACACGCCCCTTCGCCGAGCGCGACATGCGCGAGCTTGGCGACTTCGCGCGCGCCGAGCTCGGCATGGCCGAGGTGCGCGCCTGGGACGTGGACTATGTGAGCGAGAAGCTGCGCCAGCGCCGCTACGACTTCTCCGACCAGGAGGTGAAGGCCTATTTCCCCGAGGACGCCGTGCTGGGCGGGCTCTTCCGCCTTGTCGAGACGCTGTACGGCGTCGCGATCCGCCCGGCCGAGGCCGCGGCCTACCATCCCGACGTGCGCTTCTACGAGATCACCGCGGGCGGCGCGCGCGTGGGCCGCTTCTACCTCGACCTCTACGCACGCGAGCACAAGCGCGGCGGCGCCTGGATGCATGGCCTCATCGAGCGCCGGCGCCGTGCCGGGCGCGTGCAGACGCCGGTCGCCTTCCTCACCTGCAACTTCACCGCGCCCGTGGGCGGCAAGCCCGCGCTCTTCACGCACCGCGAAGTGAACACGCTTTTCCACGAGTTCGGCCACGGCCTGCACCAGCTGCTCACCCAGGTCGACGAGATAGGCGTCTCGGGCATCAACGGCGTGGAGTGGGACGCGGTCGAGCTGCCGAGCCAGTTCATGGAGAACTTCTGCTGGGAGTGGGACGTGGTGGCACCCATGACGCGCCACGCCGAGACTGGCGAGCGCCTGCCGCGCGCGCTCTTCGACAAGCTGCGCGCGGCGAAGCATTTCCAGCGCGGCCTGGGCTTCGTGCGCCAGCTCGAGTTCGCGCTCTTCGACATGCGCCTGCACGCGGAGCCCGAGCGGGCGCGCGCGGGCGCGATGGCGGTGATGCGCGCGGTGCGCGACGAGGTGGCGGTGTACCCGGTGCCCGACGACTATCGCTTCCCCAACCAGTTCATGCACATCTTCGCGGGCGGCTATTCGGCGGGCTACTACAGCTACAAGTGGGCCGAGGTGCTTTCGGCCGACGCGTACGGTGCCTTCGAGGAGGGCGGCGTGCTCAACCCCGAGGTGGGCGCGCGCTTCCGCCAGGAGGTCCTCGCGCGCGGCGGCAGCCGCCCGGCGCTCGACTCCTTCGTCGCCTTCCGCGGCCGCAAGCCCCAGATCGACGCGCTTCTGCGCCATAATGGAATGACGGCCACGGCCTAGTCGGAGGAGACATGAAGCACCGCATTCCGGTCCACATCATCTGCGTTGCCGCGGCGCTCGCCGCCGCCGCCGCGCACGCCCAATCCACCGTGTACCGCTGGGTCGACAAGGACGGCAAGGTGCAGTTCACCGACAGCCCGCCGCCCGCGGACGCGCGCAGCGTCACCGCGAAGAGCATGGGTGGAGGCGGGGAGGACGCGGGCCAGGTGCCCTTCGCCACGCAGATCGCGGCGCGGCGCCACCCGGTCACCCTGTACATGAGCGACGATTGCGGCGATTACTGCACCCAGGGCCGGGCGCTGCTCGCCAAGCGGGGCATCCCCTTCAGCGAGAAGAACGCGCAGAAGAACCCGGCCGACGCCGAGGCGTTGAGGCAGGCGATCGGCGCGCTCGAGGTCCCGGTCCTCATGGTCGGCACCAACGTCGTGAAGGGCTACGGCGAGGAGTCGTGGCAGGCGGCGCTCGACCAGGCCGGCTACGCGCGCACGCGCCTGCCCGGCCAGCCCGGCCCCCGTCCCACGGACGCCGACGCCCAGCCGAAGTAGCCCCACGGGTGAAGCTCGCCACCTGGAACGTGAACTCGCTCCGGGTGAGATTGCCGCATCTGCTCGACTGGCTCGCCGCGCACTCCCCGGACGCGATCTGCCTGCAGGAGACCAAGTGCGAGGACGGCAAGTTTCCCGCGGACGAGCTGAAGGCCGCGGGCTACTGCGCCCTGCACAACGGCCAGCGGACCTACAACGGCGTGGCGGTCCTCACGCGCGCGCCGGGCGCCGAAGTCTGCCGCGGCATCCCGCGCTTCACCGACGACCAGAGCCGCGTGCTCGCCGCGGACTACGAGGGCGTGCGGCTGGTCTCGGTGTACGTCCCCAATGGGCAGTCGGTGGGTAGCGAGAAGTACGCGTACAAGCTGCGCTGGCTGGAGGCGCTTGCGGGCTGGCTCGCCGGCGAGGCTGCGACCCAGCCGCGCCTGGCCGTGATGGGCGACTTCAACGTGGCGCCCGAGGATCGCGACGTGCACGATCCGAAGGCATGGGAGGGGCAGGTGCTCTTCAGCCTGCCGGAGCGCGCGGCGTTCAAGCGCATCGTGGACCTGGGCCTTGCCGACGCCTTCCGGCTCTTCGAGCAGCCGGAGCGCTCCTTCACGTGGTGGGATTACCGGATGCAGGCATTCCGCCGCAAGATGGGGTTGCGAATAGACCATGTGCTGCTCTCGCCCGCGCTCGCCGCCGCGTGCCGCTCGTGCAGCATCGACCTGGCTCCCCGCCGCCTCGAGCGTCCTTCGGACCACGCGCCGGTGGTCTGCGAGGTCGCCTGGCCCTCGTGACCATGATCTAGGCCCATGCAAGCCACACTCGCCCTCGTGCCGCAGGCGGCGCTCGACGAGCTGGTGCGCCGCGCCGCCGACGTCTCCGGCTTTCCCATCGCGTGGCTCTCGTTCATCGAGGGCGACCTCGAGCGGCTGCGTGCGCGCGTGGGCGTGGGTTTCTCCGAGCTGGGCCGCGACCGCAGCTTCGCCCTGCAGCAGCGCCGCGGCAAGGCGCTCTTCATCGAGGACGCGGCGGCGACGCGCTGGCGCGCGCACCCGCTCGTGGCGGGCGACCCGCACGCGCGCTTTGTCGGCATGATCCCGCTCATGGGAACGGTCGGGGGCGAGCTGCTGGGAACCCTCACCGTGATGGATCACTCGCCGCGCGTGCTCTTCGACGACGAGCGCACGGCGCTCGCGAACCTGGCCTCGCTCGCGGTGGCCCGCGTCGAGGCGCTGCGCCCGCCGCCGCCGAAGCTGGGCGACCGGCTCGAGGACGAGAAGCGCCGGCGCCGCGAAGCCGAGGACCGCTTCCAGGCCGAGCGCGAGTTCAGCGCCGCGGTGCTCGACAACCTGACCGGCGCCTTCTACCTCGTCGCGCACGACGGGCGAATGCTGCGCTGGAACGCGGCCTTCGCCGCCGCCGTGGGCTACGGCGACGCCGAGATCGGCGCCATGCGCCCCGAGGACTTCATCTCGCCGGGCGACCGCGAGCTCGTCGCCGCCGCCATGCGCGAGGTGCTGGATCGGGGGCACGAGATGGCGCTCGAGGCCGAGATCGCCGACCGCGCGGGCAACGTGCGCCCGTACACGCTCACGGGCCGGCCGGTGTCGATCGGGGGGAGCCTCTGCATGATCGGCATCGCGCGCGACATCACGCTGCGCAGGCGCACCGAGCAGCAGATGGTGCGAGCCAAGGAGCGCATGGACCTCGCGTTGCACAGCTCGAGCCTCGCGCTCTGGGACTGGGACCTGCAGGCCGGCCGCGTGTACTTCAACCAGAACTGGCCCGAGATGCTGGGCGATCCCCCGCGCGAGGCGACCTTCGCCGCCGAGGAGGTGATGGCCTGGAACCATCCGGACGACCGCGAGGTCTTCCGCGCCGCGATAGGCAACGCGGCCAAGGGCGTGAGCGAGGAGTTCGACTGCGAGTACCGCGTGCCCAACGCCGCCGGCGAGTGGATCTGGGTGCACTCAAAGGGCAAGGTCACGCAGCGCGACGCCGACGGCCGTGCGCGCCGCATGACGGGAACCTCGACCAACATCACCAAGCGCAGGGCCGCCGAGGACCGCGCGGAGTACCTCGCCACGCGCGATCCGCTCACCGGGCTTCCCAACCGCGTGCTGCTGCACGACCGCCTCGAGCAGGCGGTGATAAACGCCGCGCGCGATCACGGCGGCTTCGCCTTCATGTTCATCGACCTCGACCGCTTCAAGACCATCAACGATTCGCTCGGGCACCACGTGGGCGATGCGCTGCTCAAGGCGGTCGCAACGCGGCTCACGAGCTGCGTGCGCGCCTCCGACACGGTCGCGCGCCTGGGCGGGGACGAGTTCGCCGTGATCCTCGAGAACCTCGACGACGACGACGGCGCGCAGCAGGTGGCCGAGAAGATGATCGGGGCGATGGCGGCCCCCCTCCTGGTCGAGGGGCAGTCGCTCAACACGTCGTGCTCCATCGGCATGAGCCTCTTTCCCGCCGATGGCCGCGACAGCGCGACGCTCATGAAGAACGCCGACGCCGCGATGTACTACGCCAAGGAGAAGGGGCGCAACAACTACCAGTTCTTCTCCGCCGAGATGAACACGCGCGCGCAGGAGCGGCTCTCCGTGGAGAACTACCTGCGCCTGGCGCTGCGCCGCCACGAGCTGGTGCTGCACTACCAGCCGCGCATGAAGGCGGCGACCGGCGAGCTGGTGGGCGTGGAGGCGCTGATCCGCTGGCAGCATCCGCGCCGGGGGCTGCTCACGCCCGAGAAGTTCATCGACGTGGCCGAGGACTCGGGGCTGATCGTGCCCATCGGCGAGTGGGTGCTCGAGGCCGCGTGCGCCCAGCTGCACGCATGGCACGCGAGCATCGGTCCGAAGCTCGGCGTCTCGCTCAACCTCTCGGTGGGCCAGCTCGTGAACGGCGAGCGCCTCTACAAGGCGGTGGAGCAGGCGGTGAAGCGCTCGGGCATCGACCCCGCGACGCTCGAGCTCGAGCTCACCGAGTCGCAGCTGATGCAGCACATCGAGGAGAAGGCGGCGCTGCTCGACCGCCTGGGCCAGCTCGGCGTGGGCCTCGCCATCGACGACTTCGGCACCGGCTACTCGTCGCTCTCGTATCTCAAGCGCCTGCCGGTCGACACGATCAAGATCGACAGCTCGTTCGTGCGCGACATCGGCGTGGACGCGAACGACGAGGCGATCATCACCGCGATCCTCGCCATGGCGCATTCGCTGCGCCTGACCGTCGTGGCCGAGGGCGTGGAGACCGCGGCCCAGCTCGCCGCGCTCAAGGCCTTGGGCTGCGACGAGTACCAGGGCTACCTCGAGAGCGCGGCGCTGCCGGCCGCGGAGTTCGAGCGCCGCTACTCCGGGCGCCAGGCCTAGTCCTTGGTCTCGATCTTGAGGTCCTGGACCTTGCGGGTAAGCGTATTGCGCCCGATGCCCAGCAGGCCCGCGGCCTCGATCCGCCGCCCGCCGGTGTGCTGCAGCGCCTTGGTGATAAGCGCGGACTCGAAATCGCGCGTGAGGCCATCGGCGATTCCGGTCTCGCCACGCGCAAGGCGCGCGGCGACCTCGCGCTCGAGCTCGCGGCGCCAGTCGGCCTCCGGCGCGATGGACGACTCGCCACGCAGCTCGGGCGGCAGGTCCTTCACGTCGACCACCTGCCCCGGGGCCATCACCGTGAGCCAGTGGCACACGTTCTCCAGCTGGCGCACGTTGCCGGGCCACTCGTGCGCGGCGAGGAAGGCGAGCGCGGGGTCGGTGAGGCGCTTGCCGTCGACGCCCAGCTCGCGCGCGCTCTTGGCGAGGAAGTGGCGCACGAGCAGCGCGATGTCGTCGCGGCGCTCGCGCAGGCTGGGCAGACGCAGGCGAATCACGTTCAGGCGGTGGTAGAGGTCCTCGCGGAAGAGGCGCTCGCGCACGCGCGCCTCGAGGTCCTGGTGGGTGGCCGCGATCACGCGCACGTTGGCCGCGAGCGGCGTGTGGCCGCCCACGCGGTAGAACTGGCCGTCCGAGAGCACCCGCAGCAGGCGCGTCTGCAGGTCCGGCGGCATGTCGCCGATCTCGTCCAGGAAGAGGGTGCCGCCCTCAGCCTGCTCGAAGCGCCCGCGGCGCATCGATTGCGCCCCGGTGAAGGCGCCACGCTCGTGGCCGAACAATTCGCTCTCGAGCAGGTCCTTGGGTATCGCCGCGGTGTTGATGGCGATGAACGCCTTGGCCGCGCGCGGGCTGTGGCGGTGCAGGGCGCGCGCGACCAGCTCCTTGCCGGTGCCGGACTCGCCGGTGATCAGCACCGTGGCGTGCGACTGCGCGAGCCGGCCGATGGCGCGGAAGACTTCCTGCATCGCGGGCGCCTGGCCGAGGATCTCGGGCGCCTCGGCGTCGGCTGCCGGGGCATCGTCGGGTGCCGCGCGCCGGCTCTCGTCGATCGCGCGGCGCACGAGCTCGACGGCGTGGTCGACGTCGAAGGGCTTGGGCAGGTACTCGAAGGCGCCGCCCTGGAACGCGGCCACCGCGCTCTCGAGGTCCGAGTAGGCGGTCATGATGATCACCGGCGTGGAAGGCAGGCGGCTCTTCAGCTGCTGCATGAACTCCAGGCCCGAGACGCCGGGCATGCGGATGTCGCTCACCACCACTTGCGGCGGATCGCCGGGCAGGGTGTCGAGCGCCTCCTTGGCCGCGCCGAAGGTTCGGTGCGCGATGCCCTCGCGCGCGAGCGCCTTCTCGAACACCCAGCGGATCGAGCGGTCGTCGTCGATGATCCAGACGGGGTTCATGCGTTCCTCTCGCGCACCGGCAGCAGGATCGTGAACCGGGTGCGACCGGGCACGCTTTCGAACTCGATCAGGCCCATGTGCTGCGAGACGAAGCTCTGCGCGAGCGACAATCCGAGCCCGGTGCCGCCCTCGCGCCCGCTCACCAGCGGATAGAAAATGCGCTCGGCGAGGCCCGGCGGCACGCCCGGCCCGTCGTCCTCGATCGACACCGCGATCGCATGGCGGTAGCGCAGCCGCGCGATCGTCACCTGGCGCGCGATGCGCGTCGAGATGCGGATCTCGCCACGACCCGAGACCGCCTGCGCCGCGTTGCGTGCGACGTTGAGGATCGCCTGGATCAGCTGCTCCTTGTCGCCCTCGAGGTCCGGCAGGCTCGTGTCGTAGTCGCGCCGGATCTCGAGGCCAGGGAACTCGGCGGTGAGCAAGGTGCGGACGCGCTCGAGCACCTCGTGCACGTTCATCGGCTCCACGCGCGGCAGGCGGCTCGGCGTGAGCAGGCGATTGAGCAGCGACTGCAGGCGGTCGACCTCCTTCACGATCACCTGGGTGAACTCGCGCTGCTCGGGGTCTCCCAGCTCGCGCTCCAGGAGCTGCGCCGCGCCGCGGATTCCGCCGAGTGGATTCTTGATCTCGTGCGCGAGGTTGCGGATGAGCTCCCGGTTGACCTCCTGCTGCTCGAGCATGCGCGACTCGCGCTCGATCTTGAGCTGCTGGTCGAGCTCGCGCATCTCGAGGATGAGCGAGGCCTGCGCATCGGCCACGTGTGCGCCCTCGTAGACGGTGGCGACGCAGTGCAGGTGCATGGGCTCGCCGCCCACGTCGAGGACGAGGTCGTTCTCGTTGAAGCCGGCCTCGGCCTTCACCGCCTGGCGCAATCTCTCGGCGAACGGCGCCCCGATCGCGAGCGTGCGCTCGACCGGCGCCCCGATCAGGTGCTTGCGGCCGTGCGCGAAGAGCGTCTCGGCGGCGGGATTGGCGTAGGTCACGTTCAACTCCTCGTCGAGCATCAGCACGGCGGTGGACAGCAGCTCGAGTCCCGGGTACGGGATCACGGCGTGCACGACGGGAGAGCAGCAATAAGCGCGCCAGCCTGGAAGGCTGGCGCGTCGGCGAGAAGGGGATGCCGGAAGAGGGGACTGCTCGAGGCTAGGGCTTCAGCGCGCCGAGCTCTTTCTTGAGCGCCTCGATGTTCTTCTCGTGCTCGGCGACGGTGGCTTGCAGGCCGCGGATGCGTCCCGATGCCTTGTCGATCGCGTTGCGGAACTCCAGGAGCTGCGCGGCCGAGGGATCGGTCGCCTGCTGCGCCATCTTCACCGCGGCGACCAGCTGCGGATTCTGCTGCTCGGTCAGGAGCGAGGCGCGCGCGCCGGTGAGCGATTGCTCCTCCTGCACCAGCTCCTCCTCCAGGATCCGGCGCCGGTCGTTGTCGCGCTTCCTCTGCACCGTCGGCTCGACCGCGGCGAGCGACGGGCGTTGCGAGACCGGTGTCACGACCGCGACCGCGGGCCGCGCGGACGCGGCGAGC
>Ga0307505_10001354_pt1 | contig 20102 bp, 21 predicted proteins | sample 23_S_MG_FD_202183 | JGI IMG/M metagenome (GOLD analysis project Ga0307505, IMG submission 202183) | Soil microbial communities from Populus trichocarpa stands in riparian zone in the Pacific Northwest, United States - 23_S | ecosystem: Environmental > Terrestrial > Soil > Riparian zone > Trees...
GTGTCTCGTCGGCAGGGAAGTGTCGCTGATAATGTTCGCGGACGGCGAGGACTTCGCGTTGATGCCGCCGACGCGCGATCACAAGCGGATCGGCGAATGCGACACCGGTCCGAACACCGGCGGCATGGGCACGATCACCGACGCCTCGCTCCTTTCTTCCGAACAAATGGAGCAGATTGTCGCGACGATCATCAAGCCGACGCTGAAGGGCTGCATCGAAGAGGGATTTCCGTTTCGCGGTATTCTCTTTCTCGGGCTGATGATGACCGCTGACGGCCCGAAGCTCCTCGAATACAACGTTCGCTTTGGCGATCCCGAAACTCAGTCGATACTCGTTCGACTCGAGACCGATCTCATCGATATCTGCGAAGCGATGCTCGAAGGAAAACTCAGCGAGATCGATATCAGATGGAAGCCCGGAAACTCCGCGACCGTAGTCCTCGCCGCCGAAGGCTATCCGCACAGCCCGCGGAAAGGCGATGTGATCGGTGGCCTCGACGACGTTGAAGGCGTGACCGTATTTCATGCCGGAACCGCACTAAACGATACCGGCGAATTCACAACCGCTGGAGGACGCGTGCTCGGCATAACAGCGACAGGTGACAATCTCGAGAGTGCTCTCACGACTTGCTACCGTGAATTGTCAAAGATCAGTTTTGAAGGCATGCAGTTTCGCCGCGACATCGGCGGCTAGTTGACTGCCTTAGCCTTCTTTTCAAAGTCTGCCGACTCATCCTTAAGCCGATATTTCTTGGCGAACGCGACAAGCCGCTTGTACCTATCGAGCGGCTTCTCTTTATTCATCCACGCGATCTTCGCCATGCATTCGGGGCAGGCGTCGATGGGGCGGCGGTCGGTTTCGCCGAGGTGGTTCGAGCCGCTCATCACGCATTCGTATTTCGTGCAGTGACGCATCGAGAACATATGGCCGGTCTCGTGGACGGCGATCTTCAACGTGCGGCGGAGGAAGGTGTCGAAGTCGGCATGGTCGTCCAACCGCCACAGCGACCACACCCCGACGCGGTTCTCTAAGCTCGCTTGGCCGAAGACGAAAAACATCGACGTGTCTGGATATAGATCTTCGTCGGTGAACGCGATCAACGCCGCCGCGTCTTGTGGGAGCAGAGGCGGGAGTACGGTTTCGAGGAAATAGCCTGAGCGAAGCTGTCGATGCTGCGGATAGTCGATCATCCGCTGATCGGGCTCTTTCAATTTCGGCAGCCGCGGCTTCGTCTCCAGCATCTTCACCGGCAATCCGAAGAACGCCTCCATATACTCGCTCGTCGTCTTTATCACCCGCGTCTGCTGTGCGTTGAACTTGCCGATCGGCTGCACGTAGATCGTCCTGCGTCCGTCGGTCGGAAGCGTGGGATCGCTCGCGATGTACTCATCGAATGTCTGCCCTGGTTCCTTGAAAGTCTTGAGCCAATCAAACTGCCCCGGCTCTCCCATCGGCTGGAAGAACGGCTCGATCTTCTTAATGTCGGCGCGGAGAGCGTCTATCTCAGGAGATACGGCTTCTATGTGATCCACGATCAAATCGCTGCGTGTCGAGTCATCGCATCCTGAGATCAATGTGATGCACACGAATATCGAAAGGAGTTTGGATCTTTCGAACACCATTTGCGTATTGCGAAAAATCCTAAGGCAGACGTGATCGACTACGAAGGTCGAGAATGGAAAGTAAGAGATAAAAAGGAATGGTCATCGAAACGAAGCTGACTGAAAACAAAACAATAAGGGCCTTATTCTCATCGTAAGGCTCCTCTTTCTGAGAACACGGGCCCAGCATCGGAACAAAATAGTCACGTGCTAGCATCCCGATAGCGAACGGCCCTGGGCCGAGGAGGAAGTAACGCCGTACCGAGACAGCGATCAAAAAATAGCTGCCTAAGAGGATGACTGTAAGGGTGATTGACGCGACAATTCTCTTCATTCGTCAGTAGGCCTCCAAGGATTCCCGGTAAGCCATGAAATTATGGCGCATTTCTTCGATCGAGTCACCACCAAACTTTTCGCGGAATGAGTTCGCGAGGACGATGGCGAGCATGGCTTCGCCGATGACGCCGGCGGCGGGGACGGCGGTGATGTCGGAGCGTTCGAAGGCGGCGAGGTCTTCCTGTTTGGTTTCGATATCGACGGAGTGCAAGGCTTTGCGAAGGGTCGAGATCGGTTTGAGGTAGCCTCGGACGCGAAGCTCCTCGCCGTTGGTGATGCCGCCTTCGAGACCGCCGGCACGGTTTGTGGAGCGACGGAACCCAGTCGCTATCGCTCCCGGTTCTGACAAGACGTCCGCACCCGCGTCGTAGTAGATCTCGTCATGGACTTCTGAGCCGAACCGTTCGGCGTTCGCGACGGCGGTGCCGAGTTCGACCGCTTTTACGGCTTGGATGGACATGAACGCCTGGGCGATGCGGCCGTCTAGTTTTTCGTACCAGGAAGTGTGCGAGCCGAGTCCGGGGACGACGCCTTTCGCGACGACCTCGAAGATGCCGCCGAGTGTGTCGCCGTTGGCTTTGGCGGTATCGACGAGAGCGACCATCTCGGCCTCGATCGTTTTGTCGGCACAAGCGAGAGGCGAGTCTTTCTCGATCGCCGATATCTCTTCCCAGGTTTTCTCGAGGGGCGATTCGGGCACCGAGCCGAGTTTGATCACGTGGCTTTTTACATCGACGCCGAACTGAGCTAGAAGCTGTTTCGCCAAAGCTCCGGCAGCGACGCGGGCGGCGGTTTCTCTAGCAGAAGCACGCTCGAGAATATCGCGCAGGTCGCGGGCTCCGAACTTCTGACCGCCCGCAAGATCGGCGTGACCAGGTCTAGGCCGTGTAACGACTCGGCGGACCTTCGGTGCTCCTTCATTTTCTTTCAAGATCGGCTCGTCAACCGACGCCTCGCTCAGCGGCTCGGCGGACATCACGTCCTGCCAGTGAACGAAGTCGCGGTTCTCGATGATCATCGCCACCGGCGAGCCGATCGTACGGCCATGTCGAACTCCGGAGAGAAACTCCACCTTGTCCGACTCGATCTTCATCCGCCCACCCCGGCCATAACCCTGCTGCCGCCGCCACAGTTCGTGATCGATCGCGGCCTTGTCGACGGGCATACCCGCCGGTAATCCCTCGACGATAGTGATGAGGGCCTTTCCGTGCGATTCGCCGGCTGTTGTGAATTTGAAGAACATAGAGTTTTCACCGCCGAGACGCCGAGACGCCGAGGGAAAGAGAGAAAAAGTGAGTGCTAAAGTACATTGATTCCATCTTATTAGGTTTCCTCGGCGTCTCCGCGTCTCGGCGGTTCAATTCGCCTCTTGATAACTATCAAACCGATGCTCGCGATGATCAGCAGGCCGCCGAAGAACGTTTGCGGCGGGAGCGTTTCGCCGAGGAAAACTCCGCCGATGATGACGGCGAGCAGCGGCGTTACGAGCGAGATCATCATCGCCTTGGTCGATTCGATTCTACTCAAGAGCCAGTAGTAAAGCCAAAACGCGGCGATTGTCCCGGCGACGGTTAGATAGACGACGCAGCCGATCGCGGTCCAGCTCCAAATGAGTTTGAGCGGGTTGCCCTCGGCGATCAATGCGTAGGCGACGATCGCGGGCAGACCGCAGACCATCTGCGAGAAGACGAGCGAAGCGGGATGCAAGCCGCTCGCTTTCGCCTTGACCAGGATCGAGGCTTGAGCGGCGGCGTAGGCGCCGGCGACGATCGCGACGCAGCCCAAAAACGCCATGCGGCTTTCGACGCGAAGTTGGTCGATGAAGATAACCGCGACCCCGATGACACCGATCGCAACTCCGATCACCTTGGCCTTGGTCATCTTCTCGCTCGGCAGGAAGATCCACGCGAGAAGGAGTCCGAAAACGGTGATCGTCGCCTGCAATACCGCTGCGAGTCCCGACGTGATGTACTGCTCGCTCCAGAAAACCGCGCTGTAGTTGAGTGAGAACTGCAGGAAACCGGTCAGACCGATGAGCTTCCATTCGCTCTTTGTCGACGGCATTCGGAAGCCGAGCAGCTTGATGATCGGTGCGAGGATGAGGATCGCGAGTCCAAATCGGGCCGCCGCGAAGGTTATCGGCGGCAGGCCGGCTTCGAGGCCGATCTTGATGAAGATCCACGTCGAGCCCCAGATGAGGCAGAGGATGATCCAGACGAGGATGTTCATAGAAGTATGTAAAAGCCCGCGCGTGAGCAAGGGCGGTACGAACAAGTTGACTGTATCGCCCTTGCTAACGCGCGGGCTTGCGCATCAACTCCTTTCATAAAAGCTCAAGCTCGTCTCGCCCTGTTTCAGGATGCGCCAGCGTCGGAGTTCGCCGACGGCGTCGGGCAGCGGGTTCTTCGTATGATGCTCGGCGATGAGCATTCCACCTTGGTTGAGCAGGTTGCTTTCCGGCGTGCCGAATTCGAACAGTACGACGCCGTAATTGGTTTCATACGGAGGGTCGAAGAAGGCAATATCCCAGCCTGTTTCGTGTTTGCGGCCGGTGAAGTTCTCGGCACTGTTGGCGAGCACATTCGTCCTGTCTTCCGCGACACCGAGCAGGTCGAGATTCTCCTCGATCAAGGCGCAGGCTTTGCGTGAACGGTCGACAAAGGTAACGTGCGAAGCTCCCCGGGAGAGTGCTTCGATACCGATCGCCCCCGTGCCCGAGCAGAGGTCCAGAAATCTTGCATCCTCTATATTCGGCGCGATTACGTTGAAGAGCGTTTCGCGAAGACGGTCGGAGGTAGGTCGCGTCCGGGAATCCGGCGGACTCTTGATCACTCGCCCGCCGTACTCGCCCGAAATTATCCGCATTGGACCTATTTTAACGGGGAACCGAGAGAATGTCGCGTACAGGCAAAATTAACCGATACCGGCGAGCTTGAACTTTACGTCGGAGCGAACTTTTTTAATGAGTGCTGCGGTTTCTTTCGAGCTTCGCTGAGTGGTCAGCAGGTTCTCGGCGGAGGATCGGGCGGCGTCGAGGATCTCGATGTCGCGGACAATGTTGGCGATCTTGAAGAGCTGGATGCCGGATTGGCGGGTGCCGAAGATCTCGCCCTGGCCGCGTATTTCGAGGTCTTTTTCGGCGATCTTGAAACCGTCGCTGGTCTCTTCCATTATCCCCAGCCGTTCCTTGGCCGCCGAGGTTTTCTTGTCACCGGTGAGCAGGACGCAGTAGCTTTGCTCGGCACCGCGACCGACGCGGCCTCGGAGTTGGTGAAGCTGTGAGAGGCCAAAGCGTTCGGCGTGTTCGATGACCATCAGCGACGCGTTCGCGACATCTACGCCGACCTCGATCACGGTCGTCGAGACGAGGATATCGAGTTCGCCGCTGACGAACTGCCGCATCGTTTCTTCCTTCTCGGCCGGCTTCATTCGTCCGTGGACGAGGCCGACGGAGCGGGTTGGGAAGATCTTGTCGCGTAGGAGTTCGAACTCTTTCGTCGCGGCTTTCAGATCGATCTTTTCGGATTCTTCGACGAGCGGATAGACGACATATACCTGCCGCCCGAGAGCGACCTCGCGTTCCATTCCTTTATAAACGCCGGCACGCTGATCTTCGCCGAGAACGACCGTCTTGACCGGAGTGCGGCCGGGCGGGAGTTCGTCGATGATCGAAACATCGAGGTCGCCGTAAACGGTCATTGCGAGCGAACGAGGGATCGGCGTGGCAGTCATTACGAGTATGTCGGGATTGAGGCCACGTTTTTTGATCGCCGCGCGTTGGAGTACGCCGAAGCGATGCTGTTCGTCGACGACGGCGAGGCCGAGATTCTCGAACTCGACCGCGTCCTGAATGACGGCGTGCGTGCCGATGACCATCTGGACCTCGCCGGATCGGATAGCGTCGTGGATCTTTCGTTTCTCGGACGCCTTCATGCTGCCGGTGAGCAGACCGATGCGATAGCCTGTCTCGTGAAACAAGGCGATAGCTTTTCGGGCGTGCTGCTCGGCGAGGATCTCGGTCGGTGCCATCAGGGCCGTTTGATAGCCGTTCTCCATCGCGGCGAACATCGCGAGGAACGCGACGATCGTCTTGCCGCTGCCGACATCACCTTGCACGAGCCGGTTCATCGGTTCGTCGGATTGCATATCGCCGAAGATCTGTTTTATTACGCGGCGCTGGGCTTCAGTGAGCTTGAACGGCAGCAGATCGGCCATTCGGGCCTTGGTCGTTTCAGGTATCTCGATGACGGCGCCCTTGGGTTCTTTTCTTCTCTCGCCGCGTTTGAGTTGAAGCGCGAACGACAGCCAGAAGAACTCTTCGAAGATCAGGCGTTTGTGCGCCCGGCTGCGAAACATTTCGTACTCGGCGATGGTCGAATCGTCGGGAGGGAAGTGGATCTCGCTTAATGCGTTGCCGTAGCTCAACAGGGAATTGCCCGTGACGACGCTTTCGGGAAGACTTTCCTGGATCGAAGCCTTATCGAGTTTCTGAATAACATCGAAGATGATCTCGCGAAGGCGCTTGGTCTGGAACGGGCCGAGCTTTCGATAGACGGGAACGCGTCGGGCGGTGTGGACCTGAGCAAACTCGGGGCTTTCGATGTCTTCGTCGAGATTTTCTTCCGTTTCAGGAGGAACTTCTTTTAGGAGCTCGGGCTCCTCGGTCGGCAGCACCTCGAGTTCGTCTGGTTTCGCGAGTTTGAGAACGAACGTGCGTCGGCGAGCATCCCATTCCCATTTGCCGAACGCGGCGAATCGGGTCCCGCGGGCGAACCGCCTGGCGTAATGGTCGATGATCTGAGCCGCCCCTTTTCCGGAGACGAACCAAAAGACGACAACCGGTTTCTGCGTTCGCTCGCGATTGCTGCCGGAGACTTCAAAGATATACAACGCGGGCTTTTTGAGATCGCGGTTGCGTCCGACCCGATAGCCTCCGCTCACGCCGGTATAAAGCTCAACCGTCGCCTCGATGCCGTCGTAAAGCTGGTCGATCTGCAGGAAGCTCGACCGGTCCTCGTACCGCATCGGGAAGTAGTTTAGGAGGTCCTCGACAGTCGCATCCGCCGGCTCGCTTTTCTCGGCAAACGCCGCCACCGCCGCGGCAAGCTTCTTCGACATAGACGCCGAAAGATGGGCGATCGAATGGCGATGGAGGTCGGTGATCGGTGTGTCGAGAGTCAGCGGCATCGTAGGCGAGACAAGTATATCAAGTGTGAATTTCGTATGTTAAAATCTAGGCGATGAAAAGCGAGTACATCACGAAAAAGAACGGCGGGTATTACATAGCAGACTCCCGGGTGTCGCTCGATTCCGTTGTCTATGCTTTTAGAGAGGGGAAGTCCCCCGAATCGATTCGATGGTCTTTCCCAGTACTCACGCTTGAAGAAGTGTACGGAGCTGTCGCGTTCTATTTAGCGAATCAGGCGAAGATCGATAAACATTTGATCGAATCGGAGATCAAGTTTGAGAAAGAGGCTGCTATCAGGCGGGCCCAATTTAAGAAAGAGAATCCGGAGCTTTACAAACGATTGGTTGCAAGGAGGACTCTCGGCCCGATTGATCTCAAGACCGCCGGCGATAGAGTTTGATGACGAATACTGGAAGAGTCATTCGGCAGTCGAGCGTGATCGAATAACGAGCAGTTCTACGCCAATTGCGACGAACAGACCCAAAAAGTAGTAGATTCCTGGATAAATCAGAAAGAAGAGGGCGAGAAAGGCAGGGTCTCCCTCATAACCGCAGCATTGACCGGTTAGGTTTGATACGTGGACGTAGCCGTGCGAGACAAAGACCGCTAGCCACACGATCAATGTTGTCGCAATAATTAAAAGCGTTTTGTAAGTTCGGCCATACCTCATCTAAGTTTCCAAACTAAACGGATTGAAGTCGGTGTCCTTGTCGTAGTGGTCCTCATGTTCGGCGCGTTTTAGGAAGCCGACGATGATGTAGGTGAAGGGTATGGCGAGGACTTCCCAGAGTACTTTGATGAAATAGTTGCCGATCATGACGCTGATGAGTTGTTCGTTTGACCAAGTGCCAAAGAACGCAACGGGATAGAAGATCGCGGAATCGGCGACCTCGCCGAGAATGGTCGAGCCGATCGTGCGCATCCAAAGGAATTTGCCCGCCATCAAGACCTTCATTTTTGCGATCACGAACGAATTCACGAACTCGCCTACCCAGAATGCGAGCAGGGAAGCGAGCACGATCCTCGGTGTCTGGCCGAAGATAAAGTTGACCGCTGCTTGATGCTCGGCCGACATCGTTTTTGCCGCGGGAAGGTTTGTGACGACGAGCGACATCAGCGAGGCAAAGATCAACGCGCCGAAGCCGGCCCAGATCACCTTGCGTGATCGGGCATATCCGTAAACTTCTGTGAGGATGTCGCCAAAGAGATAGCTGATCGGGAAGAAGAGCACGCCGGCGCCGAATATGAACTCGCCGTAGAACGGAAGGTCGACGAACGTGACCTTGTGGACGCCGATCAGGTTTGAGCAGAGAAGAACGGCGACGAACGCCGCCATCAGAAGGTCGTAGTACTTCAATTGTCGCCGAGTTTCCATCGGGCGAGATTGTAACAGATGCCCGAGCTTGAGCAAGGCGTAACAGTCACGTTGAAAGTTACGCCCTTACTAACGTGCGGGCTTCTGCAAAGAAAAAGCGGGATCGGACGCTCGTTAAGCCCGATCCCGCAGATTAAAGGAGAAATTCTGTGTGCTACGCCAGTTCGTTGACGTGCTTGGTCAGCCGCGATTTGTGGCGAGCGGCGGTGTTCTTGTGGATGATGCCCTTGTTAACCATCTTATCGATCAGAGACACGGTCGGTCCGAGAGTCTCGGTGCTCGCTGCCTTATCATGCGTGCCGAGGGCCGTCCGCAGCTTTTTGATCTGCGTGCGGAGCTTGCCGCGGCTAGCGCGATTGATAGCGTTACGTTTTTCGTTTTGCCGAACTCGCTTTTCGGCTGATTTGTGATTTGCCATTATCTAACTCTTTAAACAAAAATCGACCGCATTACACGGAAACTCAAAATAATACCGTTCGGGTGGATAAGTGTCAAGCGTGGATCAGATGTCCACGCGGGATGCGAATCCATGCATTATGTCGACCAAATAGACAAAGATCGGCGGGTAAAAGACAAACTCGGGTTTTAAGCTGGTAGAGAACATGATCGGTACCGAGGCCGGGAAGATCTGAAAGATGTTACCGATCATCAGCCCGATGCCAAAGCTCAAGCCGACGCCGAGCAGCAGAAACCCTGCAGCAAAAACCCGCGAGAACGGCTTCGACTTGCGCTCGTTATCGTCGAGGATCGATTCGTGGACGTCGGCCTCGCCGTAAGTGAAGCGTTCGAGGCCATCCTTGATGCGTCCCCAAAGATGAATGACGCCGGCGATAAAGAGAGAGACAAGAAATATCTTCCCGATCACCGGCGAGATCTCGAAGATCTGCGGTTTGAACATCGCAACGACCAGGCACGAGACGAATAGCGCGACGAGCGGGAAGATGACCTTCTGAAGAGCCAAAGCCTCGCGGCGTTCTTCGGCGATCATGCGGTCGATGATCTCGTTGTATCGATGCTCGTACACCATCTGCCGCCAACGACGTGCGTGGGTGTTTGAGGACACGAACAGCGAATCGCCATCGCCTGAATGATGCATCTGCTCGTGGAGCAGGCGCTTGTCATAGCTTTCACGCGATCTCGCGTCACCGAGTACGTCCCAAGCCTCAGCGATCTTGGCGAAGGCTCGAGCGGTCTCTTCGGAACCGTGATTCTTATCCGGATGCAGTTTTCGCGCTAAGCGCCGATACGCGGATTTGATCTCCGTCCGGGACGCTTTCGGTGAAACTTTTAATATCTCGTAGTAGTTCGCCATCTACGAAACTTCTAAAGGAGAGGCAGTCATTTGTCCGTGCGTTGAGTACCGCAACGGCAACTCAATTATAACACAACCTTGTTCCAGCAAATGTCATTTTCCCTAGTCGAGCCGGTCAATTTGAAGGCTGATCGGGGCGGCACGGGACTGCTTCACGGCGTCGACAACTTTGGCGACCGTGCCGTAGTCGATCGACTTCGGCGCCTTGATGAAAACGGTCCGCTCGGATTCCATGTTCTTGAAACGCGCCTCGAACACCTCTTTGAGCCGGTCGATCAGCGCATCAGGTGTATTTACGGAAGCGTCGAGCTTTTCGGTGTTCAGGGTTAGGCCTAGTTTCGCATCTACCGTGACGATCAGCATTTGTGGCGGAGGCTCGGCATTGTCGTTTTTGAGTTCAGACGGGATCTTCGCCTCGAACTTGCTCGGCTTAACCGGCGTGACGACCATGAAAATGATGAGCAGTACGAGCAGCACGTCGATCAGCGGCGTGACGTTGATATCGGGCTTGATCATTTGGAGAGCCTCAGGGTCCTGGAATTCGAACTGGTTGGTTAGACACCGGCGGTTCGAGAAAGTTCCCGGATGGATTCAAACTTCGATACCGAGAGAGTTCAGTAGGGCTTTGGATTTCACGACCGTCTCATCCCATTCTTTCTCGGGGTTGCTGTCAATGACGATGCCGCCGCCGACGTTGAATGTCGCGATGCCGTCGCGGATCACCATTGTTCGGATCGCAACGCTCAAGTCGATCGCCTCGCTGATCCCGAACGACGCCGGGATAAAGCATCCGATCGCGCCCATCGAAAGGCCGCGTGCCGTCCGTTCGATCTCGTCTATGATCCTCATCGTGCTGATCTTTGGCGCTCCGGTGATCGAGCCACAGGGGAAGAGTGCGCGGAGCATATCGCTGAACTTCGTGTCTTGTTTCAGCCGGCCGCGAATCGTCGAAACCATATGAAAGAGCGAGGGAAGTTCCTCGATCTCGCACAGGCTTTCTACTTCGACGGTGCCGAATTCACAGACACGACCGAGATCGTTTCGAAGAAGATCGACGATCATCGTGTTTTCAGCCCGATCCTTCCTGCTGCTCAAAAGCTCATTTCGAAGCCGTTGGTCATCCGCCGGCGTTGTTCCGCGTGGACGGGTTCCTTTAATAGGAGATGCCGAGATAAAGCCGTCCTCGATGCGGAAGAAGCGTTCGGGTGAAGCCGAGATCACGGTCGAATCGGGCCGACGGAGGAATGCGGAAAACGGCGCTGGATGATCGCGTCGAAGACGGTGAAAGATAGCATTAGGTGCGTCGGAAGCGTCTACTGATATCTGCCGGGTCAGATTCGTTTGATATGTGTTCCCGCTGCGGATCTGTTCTTTGATCGTTTCGACGGCGTCGAGGTAGTTAGCTCGAGTGAAGTTCGACTCGGGTGGTTCAACCTTTGCCGACTCCGATCTCAATATATCCACCGAGTCCCGGAGGAGATTTTCGGCAATTGCCGGATCCCCCGCGAGAACGGTTTTCCCGGTGCTGTAATCGTGGACAATTAAACTCGAGAAGCGGGCTAAGAATAGGAGCGGTTCGGACGTCGGTTCGTGCCGAGTCCCGACATTCTGAAGCAGGCGGCCGAGGTCGTAGGAGAGGGTGAAGATCGCTGCGTTGCTGCCCGCAGCAGCGCTATCCAAAGCCGCAAGTGCGAGTTCGGGTTCGAAGGCGATCGATATCTGCTCGATCGGATCGACGCCCGCCATCAGAAGGTGCGAACCCTTATGCCCGACGCCGCAGCTGTCTAGAATGCAGACCTGCCGGGTTTCGGCAAGCGAAAGCAGCCGTGCGACCAGGTCGTCGGCAGATAGATCGATCTCACGCACGCCGTGATGTTATCACGCCGCGTTGTCGAGTTCTTATTTCGCAATCGTGTCGAATTTCGCGTACTATGTTCGGAACAAACCTCTTCAACCTCTCTCGTTAATAATTTATGGCAATGTCTCCGGAAACTTATAAGCTGGTTCGTGGTCTAGGCCTGGTCGCGGCGATCTCCGTGATCATCGGCAACGTCATCGGAACGGGCGTCTTCCTCAAGGCCCGCGTGATGACGTGTAACGTCGGTGAGCCGTTTTGGGTGATCATGGCGTGGGTCGCGGCGGGGATATTGTCTCTTGCGGGTGCTTTGACTTACGCAGAGTTGACCGCGATGAAGCCGGAAGCCGGCGGGCCGTACGTTTTTCTTCGCGATTCGTTTGGCAAGGCGTCGAGCTTTCTCTTCGGCTGGATGCAGATATTCATCGCGAAGACCGGAGCGCAGGCGAGCGTCGCGGTCGTGTTTGCGATCGCGGTTAACGACTATCTTGGCGGGGCGTTGAAGCAGACCTTGTTTTCAACTTCGATACTCGGATCTCCGTTCGAGATCACCACCCTGCAGATCATCGCGGTGATGGTGATCGTTATCTTCACGACACTCAACTGCCTGTCAGTCTCGCTTTCCGGCCAGATCGCGACTGTTCTCACCTTCGTTAAGATCGCCTTGGTCCTGTTCGTCGCACTCGGAGCGTTCCTGTTTGTGACGGGCGGCGGGTTGGCTAACTTCTCACTTGCTTCGACCGGCGGGTCATGCGAAGGCGTCGCGTCGAGCGTGACATTCGGATCGGTTGACTACAGCTTTTTTGCGGGGTTTGCGGCGGCGATGCTCGGCGCTCTGTGGGGATATGACGGTTGGGACAACTTGTCTTATGTCGCGGGCGAGGTGAAAGATCCGAGCCGCAACGTTCCGCTCGCGATCATCGGCAGCGTGCTGCTGATCATCCTGCTCTACGTCGGTGCGAACATTGCATACTTCTGGGTTCTCGATCCGCTCGCAATTGCTTCAGTGTCGAAAGATGGATCGGTTGCTGCAGCAGTAGTAGGGAAGTTCTTCACGGCCGACATCGCATCGGTAGCTACGGGAGCAGCAGTCGCGATCTTCACGATCGGCCTGATGTTGTCGTCGCTTGGGACGCTGCACACCTCCATTCTCAGCGGATCGCGTATACCGTACGCAATGGCCAAGGACCGGCAAATGTTCCCGATGTTCAAGCAGCTCTCGGTGAACAGCGTCCCGGTCAACGCGGTTCTTTTTCAGGGCGTGTGGGCTTCGATGCTAGCCCTTTCAGGGTCATTCGATACCCTGACCGACTACGTGGTTTTCGGCTCCTGGATCTTCTACGGGCTCGTCACTGCCTCGATCTTCGTATTCCGCCGAAAGTATCCGAATGCCGAACGGCCATACAAGGCCTGGGGATATCCGATCGTTCCGGTCGTATTCCTGCTTGTTACCGGATGGTTATTGGTCAACACCATAATCACTTCGCCGCAGAGTTCCCTGATCGGCATCGGGCTGATAATTCTGGGATTGCCGGTATATTTCTACTTAGATAATAATGGCTCTAAGGGGCCGGAGGATCCTGCGGATGATGAAGAAGGAAACGCCGGACAGGCGGCGTAGCACAGACCGGCGGAGCGCCAGACGCTATACAGTAACGATCGATATCGAATGGGAACGTTCAGGCGATCGTCATCCAGGAACGATCAGCGACCTTAGCGAGGGCGGCTGCTTTGTTCTGACCGGTGCCGAAGTCGAGGATGGGGACGAGGTCGGATTGTTCTTGCCGATCGGCGACGGAATGAAGGTCCAGTATATCGGGACCGTCACCAACCACGTTTACGAGATCGGGTTTGCGGCGAATTTTACTCGTGTTTCCGAAGCTCAGCGAAACGTGCTGCGAAGCTATTTGCTGGGAGAAGAAAAGACGTCCGACGAATGATCAGCCTTCGCGGAGTGCGATCGCTTCCGCGGCCACTTCGCGGTCGTCGAAGTGAAATTTCTCGTTTCCGATAATTTGATAAGTCTCATGACCCTTGCCGGCGATGATCACAACATCGCCGGTTTTTGCTTCTTTGATCGCCTCGCGGATCGCCAGCCTGCGGTCTGAGACGGATCGAAAATCTTTCCCGGTTGCTTTCACCCCAACTTCGATCGCTTCGATTATCTTCAACGGATCTTCCGTCCGCGGGTTGTCCGATGTAATAAATACGACATCGCTGTTCTCGCCAGCGACTCGTCCCATCGGTTCACGCTTCGTCTTATCCCGATCGCCGCCGCATCCGAAGACAGTGATCACGCGGCCGGTTGTCAATGGCCTTGCGGTCTTCAATGTGTTCAGCAACGCGTCGTCCGTATGCGCGTAATCTACGACCACCGCGAAGTCACCCTCATGCGGAACCCGTTCAAACCTGCCCGGAGCGCCGACGCACCTGGCGAGGCCGTTCACGATCGAGTCGAGACTGTAGCCGAGTTCCAATGCCGCGGCGGTTGCGGTAAGCATGTTGTAAACGTGGGGGCGACCGACGAGCGGGGAAGTTATTTGGCGTTCGCCGTCGTGCGTGCGAAGTGTGAACGAAGTGCCGGAAAGCAACGAGACCTCGATGTTGTCGGCGACTAGGTCGGCCCCAGAATCCGGCCGTTGTGAGATCGTCGCAACTTGCTGCCCATCGTCCTTCAGTTCCGCGGCAAGTTTCGCTCCCCATTCGTCATCGATATTGATCACGTTCGCACCGGGACGTTCTCCCAATCGGCCGTCGAAGAGCTTCTTCTTTGCATCGAAGTAATTCTCCATCGTGCCGTGATAGTCGAGGTGGTCTTGCGTCAGGTTTGTGAAGATAGCAACGCGAAACCGCAGCCAGTCGCACCGGTGGAGGTCGATCGCCTGTGAAGATGCTTCCATCGCAGCGAATCCACAGCCAGCTTCAACGGCCTCTTTCAGGAATCGATTCGTGTCCGAGGCTTCGGGAGTCGTGCGGATAGCCTCTTCGCTTTTCTCACCGATACGATACTCGACCGTCGTGAGCATCGCCGGTTTGACTTCTGCCGCCTCGGCCAGGGCGTAACAGAGATATGTCGTCGTCGTCTTTCCATTTGTTCCCGTCACGCCGATGAGATCAAGCTTGTGCGACGGATCGCCATTGGTGATCGAGGCGGCTTTCGCCAACGCGACTCGAGCATCCGCCACCTTCAGCCAGGCACCGTCGAATCCCTCCGGCGAATCGTATTCCGAGATAACCCCGGCCGCACCGCGACGCATAACGTCATCGATGAACCGATGCCCGTCAACCGTCGCGCCTTTAATTGCCGCAAAGAGAGTACCTTCGCGGACCTGTCGGGAATCGTGGGTGACGTCGGTGGCGTTGGCCTCGTTCGGGCCGGCGAGCTTTGCGGAAAGAGATTCGGATATGGCTGAAATGATCATTATTGCTGGGCACACTCCCTACCGGTCGTGTTTCCGCCTGATTATACGACAGCGGATAATTTCCACGAACATCGCGTACGGGATTTCGTACATCAGTGCAGCGGAGGTTTTTTGCGATGAAGTTGATCAAATTGATACTGGCGATCCTCGGCCTTATTTTCGGCGTGATGCTGTTCTTTTGGCTGTTCGGGTTGGTCACGTCGCTGCTTTGGTACGGCCTTGTGATAGGTGTGCTCGGTGCGATCGGCTATGGCGGGTACAAACTCTTCAAGCGAGCCGAGCAAAAATACGTCGGCGGCGGTTCGGCCGGAAGCCTGATCGAAGACCGCGATTTCAGCCTCTCGTGGGAAGAGTACGACCGCAAGTACCTCAACAAATAACTGGAAACTCGGAACTCAAAACTCGAAACTGGTGAATAAATTTTGTCACCAGTTGTCAGTTTAGAGTTATCAGTTTCGAGCAAGATTTGCGGCGGCCGTTGAAATTGTCATCGTGGAAATCAAGTGGTATTCTTCGGTTTCGCCCGTAAATCGGGCTAAGCCGAGGTGGCGAAATTGGTAGACGCACTAGACTTAGGATCTAGCGTCGAAAGACGTGCAGGTTCGATTCCTGTCCTCGGCACCAAGAAACAGTGGCTAGTGGTCGGTGATCAGTCGTCAGAACTGAATTTCCGGCCACTGGCTTTTGTCTGGCCACCGGACACGGAACCGACCACTGATTCGACAATTACCTACCCGTTCGATATTCTTTCCAGAGCAAAATGAGCAGCGAATTAAAGGAAATATCCCCAACTCAAAAAGAGCTTCACATTCAGGTCGATCCGGCCGTTCTTAAGGAAGCATACGGTAAAGTTTCGAAGCGTTACGTCGACCGGGCGAACGTTCCGGGATTTCGTAAAGGCTTTGCTCCGCTCGACGTGGTTCGGCTGCGGTTCAAGGAAGAGATCAAGAACGAGGTTCTTCAGCTTGTGCTGCCCGATCAGGTAGCCGCCGCGATCCGCGAACACTCACTTCACCCGCTTACCGAACCACAGCTTCACGTCGAAGATGTCGAGAACATCAAGGTCAACGGCAGTGAGCCGATCAAACTTCACGTGCACGTAGAGGTGATGCCGGAGATCCCTGCACCAAAATACGACGGGATCGAGGTTACGCGTCGTGTGAAGCCAGTCGAGGACGGCGAGGTCGAGGACCTGATCGCCGGCCGTCTAAATCAGGAAGCCGCGCTGATCCCGGTCGAGGGACGTGCCTCGGAACTTGGCGACACTGTGATCGCCGATCTCGAAGGCGCCTTTGACGATGATCCGAATGGCGAACCGATCCGTGCAGATAACCTTGAAGTTGTCCTTGGTGATGAGGTGATCGAGAAAGCGTTCACCGAAAATCTCGTTGGCGTCAGCGAAGACGACGAAAAGGAATTCAGCGTCTCGTATCCCGCGGATTTCTCGGCAGAGGCTCTCGCCGGGAAGACCCTTCACTACAAGGCAAAGATCAAGTCGGTAGGGAAGTCCGAAGTTCCGGAGATGAACGACGATTGGGCTCAGAGCCTGGACGAGGGTTATGAGTCTCTCGCCGATCTTCGGAAGAAGCTTCGAGCGGACCTGGAGAAGTATGCTGACGCCGACGCGGACGCAAGGGTTCGAAACAATGCGGTCGCGAAGTTGATCGAGGATAATGCTTTCGAAGTTCCGAATGCTCTGATCGAGAACCAGGCTCGCAACCTGCTCAACAACTTCGCCCGCGATATGCAGCAGCGTGGCGTCGATCTGAACAAGGTCGATAGCAGCTTCGTCGAAATGGCCTACCATCAGATGCGGACCCAGGCCGAGCGTGACGTTCGAGGTGCGATGCTGCTCGACAAGATCGCCGAGGCCGAGAAGGTTTCTGTGTCGGCCGAAGAGATCGACGAAGAGATCGGGAAGCTGGCCGATTATTATCGCTCGACGGTTGAAGAAGTTAAGGAATCGCTCGAAAAGCAGGGCGGAACCGGAACGATCGAGAATAATTTGAAGACGCGTAAGTCGATCGAGGCCCTCGTCGCAAAGACGAAGGTCACCGACGGTCCGTGGGTGGACGAGAACGCAATAGACGAACCGGCCGAGGAAGAGAAGCCAAAGAAGGCCGCTAAGCCCAAGGCCGCGAAGGCAAAGTCCGACGAGCCTATGGAAACAAAGAAGAAGGCGAGCAAGTCGAAGTCGGCCGAGTAGGTATCGTTTTGACAAGAAGCGGTTGGGTTGTAGAATTTGCGTTAGGCAGTTCGCTCAGCCGCTTCATCTGTTCAGTTCACCTTTACCTAAGAGAAGTAGATCAAAGTAGAGAAAAGTTATGGCATTAGTCCCAATGGTGGTCGAACAAACCTCGCGAGGCGAGCGTGCGTTCGATATTTATTCGCGGCTTCTTAAGGACAGTATTATTTTCATCGGAACGCCGATCGACGACCAGATCGCAAACCTGATCGTTGCTCAGCTATTGTTCCTCGAAGCTGAAGATCCGGAACGCGACATTAACTTGTATATCAACTCGCCGGGAGGTTCGATCACGGCCGGCATGGCGATCTACGACACGATGCAGTTCATCAAGAACGACTGCACCACGATCTGCGTCGGCCAGTGTGCTTCGATGGGGGCATTGCTGTTGACCGCCGGTGCGAAAGGAAAACGTTTTGCTCTGCCGAACGCGAGGATCCTTATTCACCAGCCGTCTGGCGGAGCATCGGGTCAGGCGACCGATGTTCGCATCATGGCCGAGGAGATCCTGCGTATGCGCGAAATGACCTCGAGGATCATCGCGAATCACAGCGGCCAGTCGTTCGACCAGGTTGAGAAGGACGTCGAACGCGACCGTATCCTGACGCCGCTTCAGGCAAAGGAATACGGGTTGATCGACGAGGTCATCGAACACCGAGACAAAAAATGAGTCTAGGAAGTCTGGGAAGTCCAGGAAGTCTAGGAAGTTAGGAAAGCGGTTTCGTTGGTCGGAGCAAATGTATGGCGACGTTTAGACGATTTGAAGATATTTTGGCATGGCAAAAGGCCAGGCCGCTTACGGTTCAGATATATAAACTAAGTGGTTCCGGAGATTTTTCGAAGGACTATGATCTTCGCAGCCAAATTCGTCGATCGTCAACTTCGATAATGGCGAATGTGGCCGAGGGCCAAGGTCGCCGAACCGATAAAGACTTCGCGCATTTCCTTAATATCGCTCTCGGCTCGGTGGCAGAGACTAAATCGCATCTGTATCTTGCTCTTGATCTCGAATACATCGGGCCGAAGGTCTTTGATGAGGTTTACGATAAGCTCGATGAAGTGGGTCGGATGATTTTTGGACTCGTCGGTCACCTGAGAAGTCCTTCCGAGACTTCCAAGACTTCATAGACTTCCTAGACTGTTCTGTATGGCGAATTTTCGAAGACCGGAAGAATTGCTCAACTGCTCGTTCTGCGGCAAGTCGCAGAACGACGTAAAGAAACTCATTGCGGGGCCTGGCGTTTACGTCTGCAACGAGTGCATTGATATCTGTAACGAGATCATCAATGACGATGAGCAGCAAGAGCAATCGACTTCAAGATCGTCGCTGCCGAAACCACAGGACATCAAGGCTCATCTTGACGATTACGTTATAGGCCAGGACGAGTCGAAGAAACGTCTTGCGGTCGCGGTTTATCAGCACTACAAACGCCTTGAGATCAACAAGCGGCGCTCCGACATCGAACTTCAAAAGTCGAACATCCTCCTGATCGGGCCGACCGGCACGGGCAAGACATTGCTGGCCCAAACGTTGGCTCGCGTCCTGAGCGTTCCGTTCTGCATTGTCGATGCGACGAGTCTTACGGAAGCCGGTTATGTAGGCGAGGACGTAGAAAACATTCTGTTGAGGTTGCTGCAGTCCGCAGGCAATGACGTAGAAAAGGCCCAGCAGGGAATTATCTACATCGACGAGATCGACAAGATATGCCGCAAGGACGACAACCCTTCGATCACCCGTGATGTTTCGGGCGAAGGGGTCCAGCAGGCGTTGTTGAAGATCCTGGAAGGGACGATCGCGAACATACCAACCGGCGGCGGACGCAAGCATCCGCAGCAGGAATTTACTCAACTTGATACGACGAACATCTTGTTCATCTGCGGCGGTGCCTTCATTGGACTTGAGAAGGTGGTCGAGAAACGTCTTCGTAACAAGTCACTCGGATTCCAGGCCGACATCAAGACGAGTTCGGTGCGTCAGACGGAAGCGCTTACAAAGTTGGAGCCTGAAGACCTGATGCACTACGGGCTTATTCCGGAGTTCGTCGGCCGCTTACCGGTCGTCGGAACGCTGCAGCCGCTCGACGAAGACGCGTTGATGCAGATACTAACTGAGCCGAAGAACGCTCTCGTGAGACAGTATCAGCGAAAGTTTGAGTTCGACAATATCGGCCTGAAGTTCACAGAGGATGCTTTGAAGGCCATCGCCTTCCAGGCTCACAAGCGAAAGGTCGGAGCTCGCGGCTTGATGATGATCATGGAAGAGATATTGCTCGAATCGATGTACGTACTTCCGTCAGACAAGCAAGTCAAGGAACTCGTTATTACCCGCGACATGATCGAACGCAAGGCGCCCGTGTTCGACGTGATCGGCCCGCGGATGGACGAGGCAGCGTAGATTTTTGAAAAAGGACAATAGTCAGCAGCGGCGTTGAACGACGTCGCTGTTTTTGTCTGATACGGTCAATTTGAACGGTTTGACGATTTTTATAGAAGTTGCATGAGAATGCGTGTTTGATACGGCCAAAAGCGGATCGTCGGTGGACATTCCTACCCGCTCTAGGTATTGCTTTTCACGGTTAATTCTGCGTTAATTGAATTATCCAATACCGGCAACTTTAGTGGTGTTCGCGATCCGATAAGTCCCTCAATCCTATGCAAGAATTCAGCGATCAGATGCCTTCGGACATTCGGCGATACGCGATGGTTCCAATTCGGGACGTCGTAATTTTTCCGTTCACAAAGGTAGCGTTCAAGATCGGACGGCCGA
>Ga0307505_10001355_pt1 | contig 20099 bp, 23 predicted proteins | sample 23_S_MG_FD_202183 | JGI IMG/M metagenome (GOLD analysis project Ga0307505, IMG submission 202183) | Soil microbial communities from Populus trichocarpa stands in riparian zone in the Pacific Northwest, United States - 23_S | ecosystem: Environmental > Terrestrial > Soil > Riparian zone > Trees...
CGGGTAGTCGTGCGACAGCACCCGGGTGCCGGGCCGCAGCTCGGTGAGCAGCTTGTCCTTCAGCAGCACCACCGTGTTGGGCAGGAGATACATGGTGAGCACGGTGGCCTTCGAGATGTCGGTCTTGAACAAATCCGCCTTGATGAACTTCACCCGGTCGGCGACGCCTTCCTTCCTCGCCGCCTCGTTGGAGAGCTTTACCAGCTCGTCCTTGATCTCCACGCCGAAGCCGCTGGCGCCGAACACCTTCGCCGCGGTGAGCACGATGCGCCCGTCGCCCGAGCCGAGGTCCACCACGAAATCCTTCGGCCCGATGTCGGCGAGCTTCAGCATGTCGGCCACCACGCTCTGCGGCGAGGGCACGTAGGGTCCCGCATCGACGGGCTTGTCCGCGGCGAGCGCGGCGAGCGGCAGGGCGAGGAGGAGGGTGAGGATTTTCATGGGAATTCGACGTGCTCCAGGTTCAGCTGCATGGTTTGCAGCCCATTGTATTCGTTCACGCTGAGTCGGTACGCGGCGCGAAAGCGCGCCGGCAGCGGCTCGAGCGAGTTGAAGCGCATGGCTTCCAGCCGGCGGCCGTCCTTCAACAGCTTCAATTTGGAATGTTTCGAGCCGACCACGCGCTGGTTCTCGAGCGCGAAAGTGGCGCAGAACAGCGGCTGCGGAAAGCCTTGCCCCCAGATCCGCTCCTCCAGCAGCTGCGCCAGCGCGAGCGACATCTGCGCCGGCTCCAGGTCGCCGTCGGTCTCCACCGTGCGCGTGAGCGCCTCGGCGGGCATGGTCTGCGCGGCGGCGCCGGCGAAAGCTTCGCGAAAGCGCTCCAGGTCCGCTTCGCGCAGCGACAGCCCCGCCGCCTGCGCATGGCCGCCGAAGCGCAGGATCAGGCCCGGCGCGCGCTTGGCGACGAGGTCCAGGCAGTCGCGCAGGTGGAAGCCCGGGATCGAGCGCCCGGAGCCCCGCAATTCACCGTCGTTGGCGCGCGCGAAGCAGATCACCGGCCGGTGCAGCCGCTCGCGCAGGCGCGAGGCGAGAATGCCGACCACGCCCTGGTGCCAGGCCGGGTCGAAAAAGGAGGCGGCCGCCCCCGGCGCGTCGGCCACCGCGTCGGCCGCCGCGCGCGCCTGCTCCAGCATCTCGCCCTCGATGCGGCGCCGCTCGCGGTTCAGCCGATCCAATTCCAGCGCGCAGTTCGCCGCGCGCGCCGCGTCGTCCGTCGCCAGGCACTCGATGCCCAGGCCCATGTCGGCGAGCCGCCCGGCGGCATTCAGCCGCGGCCCGAGCACGAACCCGAGGTCGAAGGCGCTTGCGCGCGCCGCTTCGCGCCCGCCGGCGCGCAGCAGCGCCTCCAGCCCGGGCTGCGCCTGCCCGGCGCGCAGGCGCTTCAGGCCCTGCGCGACGAGGATGCGGTTGTTGGCATCGAGCGGCACCACGTCCGCCACCGTGCCGAGCGCGACGAGGTCGCTGAGCGCGGCGAGGTTGGGCTCGTCCCGGCCGGCGAACGCGCCGCGCTTCCTCAACTCGGCGCGCAGCGAGAGCATCACGTAGAACATCACGCCCACGCCGGCGATGGATTTCGAGGCGAAGCCGCAGCCGGGCTGGTTGGGGTTGACGATGCACTCGGCGCGCGGCAGCTCCGCGCCGGGCAGGTGGTGGTCGGTGATCAGCGTGGCGATGCCGAGCGACTTCGCGCGCTCCACGCCCTCGACGCTGGCGATGCCGTTGTCGACGGTGATGAGGAGGTCGGGCTTCCCCGCCGCGGCGAGGTCCACCAGTTCCGGCGTGAGTCCATAGCCCATCTCGAAGCGGTTCGGCACCAGGTAGTCCACGTTCGCGCCCATGGACCGGAGGGCGCGCAGGCCCACGGCGCAGGCGGTGGCGCCGTCGGCGTCGTAGTCGGCGACGATGAGGAGCTTCCTGCCTGCGGCGATGGCGTCGGCGAGGAGCGCCGCCGCGCGCTCGCAGTGCAGGAGCGAGGCGGGCGGCAGCAGGCGCTTGAAGTCGTCGTCCAGCTCCGCCGCCGAACGGATGCGGCGCGCGGCGTACACGCGCGCGAGCACCGGGTGCAGGCCCGCCGCCACGAGCGCGCGGCGGTCGGCTTCCGCGTAGGGGCGCTCAACCAGGCGCATGGCTCGCCACGGCGCGCGCGCGCCGCCAGAAGCGCCGCAGGTCGCCGCGCGCGACCTCGAACGTGAGGCCCGCGTCCGGCGCGTGCAGGCTCAGCATGCCGATGCGCCCGCTTTTCAGCGCGGCGAGGAGCGGCGCGAACCAGAGCGCCTCCAGCAGCGCATGCTCCGCCTCGAGCAGCACCAGGTGGCGCCCATCCTCGGGCGAGCCTTGCAGCCAGTCCTCCGCGGAGCGCGCCGGCGCGCGCTCGGCGATGCCGGCAAGGCGTGCGAGGCCGAGCGCCACCGGCTCCGCGGAAGTCACCGAGCGCCAGGGGCCGGCGGCCTTCGCCGGCAGTTCGCCCGCGCCCCATAACCACACGCTGTTCACGGGCAGCTCACGCGCCTCGTTCACCGGGTGCTCATGCAGCACCATCTGGATCTCGTTCAGGAGCGCCGGCCACTTGCCGCCGGGCAGTTGCGGATCGATGTCGCGGCCCGCCATCTCCGCGGCCGACAGCGTGTCGAGTGCCGCCGCCTCGGTGCGCACGACCCAGCGGTCCGGGTGCGCGACGCGGAATTCATGCGTGCCGGCGAAATGCCGGTTGAGCGCGTCCACCAGCGCCTGCGCCTCGGCGTGCTCCAGGCCCGCCACCGGCACCAGCACCAGCCGGTCGCGCATCACGGAGAGGTGCACCGGGTCGGCGCGCAGCCAGAAGCCCGCTTCTCCCGCGGTGAGCGCGCCCGCGGGCAGCGGGTCCACGCCGAAGGCTTCGCCCAGCCAGGCGTGCAGGCTTTGCGCGTCGCCCTGGCTGCTGTGCGCGCGCGCCAGCAGCAGTTCCAGCGCCGGCAGCCGCTCGGCCGGCGGCGCGGCGAGCAGCCCGGGCACCGTCAGCTCGACGTGCACGGCAACTCCCGCACGCGCGCGCGGCGGGTGCGCAGGTAGCGGGCCAGCACCTTGTACTGGTCGGGATCGAACTGCGCGCGCCGCGCGCCCTCGAGCAGCGCCGGCACCTCGTCCTCGCTCTTCGCGGTGCCGAGGTAGCACCACTGGTGGATCACGTGCAATTCGGTCGACTCGCGCGCGGCGTCCTCCTCGATCACGCCCACCGGGCCGCGCCAGGGCCAGGCGAGGGAGGGCAGCGCGGCGAGCGCGGCGGCCAGGCGCGCGTGGTGCACCTGCACGCCTTCCTTGCCGGCGCACAGGCCGGCGCAACGCCCGATCTGGTGGCGAAAGCAGGCGCCTTTGCGGGCGGGTTCGAAGCCCAGCGCTTGCAGGCACAGGCCGTGCTCGTCGGCGATGCCGCGCAAGGCTTCCAGCGCCGCGCGCCGGGTGCGGAACAGCCCGTGCACGAATGCGAGGTCCTGCACCGCGAAGTCCTCCGCCAGGCGCAGCTTCCTGCCGTCGAAGGCGAAGCCGCACAGCTCGGCCGCCCGGCGCAGCTGCCGGTTGAAGGCGGGCGCGAGTTCCTTCACCAGGCGCGCTTCGAGCAGCAGCGCGCCGAGCTCCCCGGCGGTGCGCCGCCACTCGATGCGGCGCACCTCGCGCGCCATCTGCATTTCCTTCGAAGAGCGCAGGTCGTCGCCGAAATGCTGCACCACGCGCGTGCGCATGGCCACGCTCTTGCCGATGTAGAGCGGCGCGGCGCCCTCGCCGTAGAACAGGTACACGCCGGGCGCGTCGGGAATCGCGTCCACCATGGCGCGCTCCAGGTGCGCGGGCAGCGTCGCCTGCCGGGACACCTGGCGCGCGGCGACCGCCACCACTTCCTCGCCGCGCTCGGCCGCGGCGAGGCGCAGGAACTGCCACACCGCGTCGGCGTCGCCCATCGCGCGGTGGCGCGCCTTGCACTCGATGCCGTGGCGCTGCATCACGCTGTCGAGGTTGTGGCGCGCGTGCTCGGGGTACAGGCGCCGCGAGAGCTTCACCGTGCACAGGGTGCGCGCGCGGTAGGCGAGGCCGGCGCGCTCGAACTCCTGCCGGAGAAAGCCGTAGTCGAAGCGCGCGTTGTGCGCCACCAGCACGCGGCCCGCGAGCCGCTCGTGCAGCTGCGCCGCCAGCGCGCCGAAGCGCGGCGCCTCCGCCACCATGTCGTTGGTGATGCCGGTGAGCGCCTGGATCGCCGGCGGGATCGAGGTGCCGGGGTTGACCAGCGTGCTCCACTCGCCGGCGACTTCGCCGCCGTCCACCTCGATCACCGCGATCTCGGTGACGCGGTGGTGGGCCGGGTGCGCGCCGGTGGTTTCCAGGTCGACGATCGCCAGCGGCGCGTCGAGCAGTTCCATCACTGCACTTTGACGTTCGCCGCCTTGATCACCTGCGCCCACTTGGCGGCGTCGGACTTGATGCGCTCGACGAACTGCTCCGGGGTGCTGCCCACCGGTTCGGCGCCGGCCGAGGCGAAGCGCTCCAGCAGGTCCGGCGCCTTCAGCGCGGAGAGCACCTCGGCCTGCACGCGGTCGACGATCGCCTTGGGCGTGCCGGCCGGCGCGAACATGCCGAACCAGGTGTAGCGGTCGAAAGCCGGCATGCCCGCCTCGGCCAGGGTGGGCAGCTCGGGCATCAGCGCCGAGCGCTTCTGCGCGTTCACCGCCAGCGGCTTCACGCGGCCCGCCTTGATGTGCGGCTGCACGCTCGCCAGGCTGTCGAACAGCATGGCGATGCTGCCGTTGGCCACGTCCGGGATGGAGAGCGCGGTGCCCTTGTAGGGCACGTGCACGAGATCCACGCCGGCGAGCATCTTGAACAGCTCGCCGTTCAGATGCACGATGGTGCCCACGCCGCTGGAGGCGAAATTGAGCTGCCCGGGCTTGGACTTGGCGAGCGCGATCAACTCGGCGACGCTGTTCACCGGCAGCGTCGGGCTCACCACCAGCACGTTGGGCACGTTGGCGACGTGCGTGATCGGCGCGAAGTCCTTCAGCGGGTCGTAGGGCAGCTTCTGCAGCATCGGCCCGATCGAATGCGTGCTGGAGGTCGCCATCAGCAGCGTGTAGCCGTCGGGCGCGCTCTTCGCCGCCAGGTCCGAGCCGATGGAGCCGCCGGCGCCGGGGCGGTTCTCCACCACCACCGGCTGGCCCATCTGCTCGCCGAGCTTCTGCGCCACGATGCGCCCGACCAGGTCGGTGGCGCCGGCGGGCGGGAAGGGCACGATCAGCTTCACCGGGCGGTTCGGGTACTGCGCCTGCGCGGAAAAGGCGCAGGCAGCGAGCGCCAGCGCGGCGAGGAGTTTCATGGGGGTTCCTGTATATCCGTTCAGTGCGGCAACTCTACCGCAAAAGCTGCGCGAACTGCCACGCGGCGAAGCCGAGGATGGTGATGCCGGACACGACGTTGATGGCGCGCAGCAGGCGCGGGCCGAGCCGGCCGCGCAGCGCGCCCGCGCCCGCGGCGAGCAGCACCCACCAGGCCGCCGAGCCGAGGAACACCCCCAGCGTCACCAGCGCGGCGGCGGCGTAGTCGGCGCTCGCCGCGAGCCCCAGGCCGGCGAAGATCGCGGCGAAGGCAAGGATGGTGGGCGGGTTGGCGAGCGTGAGGCCGAGCGTGGAGGCGAAGGCCTGCGCGAGGCTCGCCGGCTTCGCCGCCTCGCCCCCGGTTTGCGGCCTGGACACCAGGGTCCTGATGCCGAGGTAGACGAGGAAACCCCCGCCCGCGAGGCCGATCCAGAACCGGTGCGCGAGCAGGAACCCCGAGACTGCGGTGAGGCCGAAGGCGGCCACCGCGCCGTACAGGCCGTCGGCCAGCGCGATGCCCATGCCCGAGACGAAGCCGGTGAGTGCACCGTAGGCGAGCGTGCGGCGCAGGCAAAGCACCCACATCGGCCCGACCGTGGCGGCCAGCACGAAGCCGAACGCCAGGCCCTTCGCGAACAGCACCGTCATCCGAGCGCGACGTGCCTTGGCTGGGCCTTCACCCGGGAGAGCCAGGCGCCGACTGCTGGAGTGCGCCCGAGGTCGAAGCCGCCGTCGGCGGCGCAGTGCGTGTAGGCGTAGAGCGCGATGTCGGCCACCGAGTAGTTCTTGCCGGCGAACCAGGGCTCGCGCGCCAAGTGCTGCTCCATCACCGCCAGCGCCTGGTGTCCCCGCTCCTGCAGCCGCGGCAACTCGGCGCGCCGCGGCGTGCCGGCGGGGAGGTAGCGCAGGATGAAGCGCGCCACCGCGATGTACGGTTCGTGGCTGTACTGCTCGAAGAACATCCACTGCAGCGCGCGCGCGCGGCCGGCGCGGTCCTCGGGCAACAGCGGCGTGCCTTCGGCGAGGTAGAAGAGGATCGCGTTCGACTCGGGCAGGTGGCTGCCGTCCTCCAGCTGCAGGGTCGGCACCTTGCCGTTGGGGTTGCGCGCGAGGAACGCCGCGGTGCGCGTGCCGCCCTTCGTGGAATCCACCTCCACCCAATGGTAGGCCGCGCCCAGTTGCTCAAGGGCCAGCTTCACCTTGTAGCAGTTGCCCGAGTCCGCCATGCCGTACACCGTGACCATGCTTTGCTCCTGGTTTCCTGGTTCCAATACCTGCGCAGCCATTGCGCCGCCGCCGTCGAGGCTGAGGATGCGATAGCGTGCCACGGTTGCAGTCTAGCGTGCCGTGCTGCCGCGTTGCCGTCCTCCGGCGCAATGCCTAAGGAATCACTGATCAAGTAGCCGCGCGAAGCGGCCTTTCGCCATAGCGCTGCGCGATGGCATCGGCTCCGCCAAAGCCTTCGGCTGCGGCCTGATGCTGGTGCGGCGGCTGTAGTTCGAGTTCGCCGCGTGCTACGATGATTTTTTCCGGCATGGCCAACCGTGGAGGCATCATGGATGCGATTTCGGTGGAACAACTCATCAGGAGTCCGGGCAAGCTGATCGAGGGTGCCGAGAACGGAGAGCTTGCGGTGGTCACCAAGGCGGGCCGCCCGCTGTTTCTCGCTGTGCCTTACGACGCGCGCCTGGCCGGGGAGGATGTGCACGTCGCCGTCGCGGTGCGTTTGTACGAGAGCGACGCCGTGAGCCTCGGCAAGGCGGCGAGAATTGCGGGACTTTCGACGAGCGAATTCATCGACCGGCTCGGCGCGCTGCAGATTCCCGTCATTCGCTATTCCGCCGAGGAACTCGAGCGGGAACTCGCTGCGTTTGGCTGAGATCGTCGTCGCGGACGCGGGGCCGCTGATTGCGTTCGGCCGGCTGCGCAGGATCGAAGTTCTCGCCCGTGTTTTCGAAAGGATCGTGGTTCCTCGCGCGGTGTTCGAGGAAACTCAGGTTCATCCCGGCTTGCCCGATGCCCGGGCGATCGTTTCCGCGCACGCCGCCGGGCTGTTCGTAGTGGAGGATTCGCCTCCCGACTTGGCGCGCCTGCCGCCCGATGCGGAACTGGGAGAAGGCGAGGCGGCGGCGATCGCCCTTGCCGCCGAGCGCGGTTACGGCGTCTTGATCGACGAGAAACTCGGCCGCACGGCAGCGGAGGCCCTCAATCTCAAGGTTATCGGAACGGTGGGTGTCCTACTGATCGCCCGCCGGAGGAATTTGATTGCGGCGGTGAAACCGTTTCTGGAGGATCTCAGGGCATCCGGCCATCGGCTGTCCGACGAGCTTATTCGAGAGGCCCTCCGCCGCGCCGGCGAGTAGTCCATGGCTCGTCGACACCGATGGCACAGATGCTTCCGCCGTGTTCCCCGCGCGTGCGGGGATGAACCGGGTATTTCTGATGCCGCTGATGCCGAGTTCGGGGAGCCGGGCGAAGAGGGCGAGGAGGGGGGGAGTGTGCGCACGACTTCGCTTTCGAACGCGCTGGCGTGAATTGCTCCCGCTTCGATGAGTTCCTGTCGGACCTCGGGCTTGAATTCCGCCTTCACGGTTTGCGGTGGCCGGCGATCATCGCGCGGACCAGTTCGTCGCGGTCGGGCGGGGCGAGCCGGAAGGCCCAGGCTTTCAGATCTTCGAGAAAGGATGGACCGATCCGCGGATTGTCGAGAATCAGGGACCAAAGGTGTTCGACTTCTTCGACGAAGCGCGCTGCGGCGGGCTTGCCGGCCTCGGCGATGTACCAGTCAACGGCGCGGTCGAAATCGCGGCTCGCACCAGGGTGCGAACAAAGCCGCATCAACGCAGCTTCGCGCGCAGCCCCGCCATGACCTGTTCGAAAGGAATGGTTTCGACCTCTCCGCTGTCGATCTGCGCGATGCGGCGTTCGATCTCGGCGTCCCAGGCGGCCGCCACCTCTTCAGGCGTGTCGACGCTCATCGAGGGGGGGACGGGGTGAGGCCGCGGCTGCGCTCGTAGTATCCTCGACCTCCCATGCGTTACGAGCTCCTCGTCGGCCTGCGCTACACCCGCGCCAAGCGCCGCAACCACTTCATCAGCTTCATCTCGCTCATCTCCATGGCGGGCATCGCGCTCGGCGTGGCGGCGCTGATCGTGGTGCTGTCGGTGATGAACGGTTTCCAGAACGAGATCCGCACGCGCATCCTCGGCATCGCGTCGCACGTGCAGATCGCCGATTCGCGCGGCGGCCTGGCGGACTGGCAGTCCGTGGCGGGCGTCGCGTCCGCGCACCCGCGCGTGCTGGCGACCGCCCCGTACGTGACCGGCCAGGGCATGCTGTCCCGCGGGCGCGCGGCGCGCGGCGTGCTGGTGCGCGGCATCCGGCCGGCCGAGGAGGCCGCGGTCACCGACATCGCCCGGCACATGACGGCGGGCACGCTCGAGGCCCTCAGGCCCGGCGAGTTCGGGACCGTCCTCGGGGCCGACCTGGCGCGCTCCCTCGGCGCGCTGGTCGGCGACAAGGTCGCCCTGATCATTCCGCAGGGAAACGTCACGCCCGCCGGCGTGATCCCGCGCCTGAAGCAGTTCACGGTGGTCGGCACCTTCAACGTCGGCTTCAACGAGGCCGACGCGGGGCTCGCGCTGGTGCACCTGGCGGATGCGCAGGTGCTCTACCAGATCGGCGGGGCCGTTTCCGGGGTGCGCCTCAAGCTGGACGACCTGTTCGAGGCGCGCACCGTGGCGCGGGAAGTCGCCGCCAGGCTGGAACCGAACCTGTACGCCTACGACTGGACGCGCAGCAACCCGAACCTGTTCCGCGCCATCCAGATCGAGAAGCGCATGATCTTCATCATCATGGTGCTGATCATCACGGTGGCGGCGTTCAACGTGGTGTCGACCCTGGTGATGCTGGTCACCGACAAGCAGGCGGACATCGCCATCCTGCGCACGCTCGGCGCGGCGCCGGGATCGGTGATGCAGATCTTCATGGTGCAGGGCGCGGTGATCGGCGTGATCGGCACGCTGCTCGGCGTCGGCGGCGGCCTGGCGCTCGCCCTCAACGTCGAGACCGTGGTGCCGGCACTGGAGGCGGTGCTCGGGTTCAAGTTCCTCTCCAAGGACGTGTACCTGATCCCGGACCTGCCCTCGCAGGTGGAGATGGCCGACGTCACCGCGATCACGGTCGTCGCGCTCCTGCTGTCGTTCCTTGCCACGCTGTACCCGAGCTGGCGCGCTTCGCGCGTCAATCCGGCGGAGGCGCTGCGCTATGAGTGAAGCGGTGCTCGAGTGCCGGGGCCTCGCCAAGACCTACCAGGGCCCGCAGCCGGTCGAGGTGCTGCGCGGCGTCGATTTCGCGGTGCGCGCGAAGGAGCGCGTGGCGATCATGGGCAAGTCGGGCTCGGGCAAGTCGACGCTCCTGCACCTGCTCGGCGGGCTGGACGCGCCCACCGCGGGCGCCGTGAGCGTGCAAGGCAGGCCGTTCAGCGCGATGGGCGAAGCCGAGCGCGGCCGCGTGAGGAACGAGACGCTCGGCTTCGTCTACCAGTTCCACCACCTGCTGCCCGAGTTCACCGCGCTCGAGAACGTGGCGATGCCGCTCCTCATCCGGCGCATGGACAAGGGCGAGGCGCTGGCCAGGGCGCGCGCGACGCTCGCCGAGATCGGCCTCGCGGAGCGCCTGGAGCACCTGCCGGGCGAGCTCTCGGGCGGCGAGCGCCAGCGCGCCGCCTTCGCGCGCGCGCTGGTCACCGAGCCGGCCTGCGTGCTGGCCGACGAGCCCACCGGCAACCTCGACACGCACACCTCGGACGAGGTGTTCGAGGCGATGGTGAAGCTCTCGGCGCTGCGCGGCACCGCCTTCGTCCTCGTCACGCACGACGCCGCGCTGGCGGCGCGCGCCGGGCGCGTGCTCGAGCTGCGCGACGGCGTCCTGGTGCAAAAATAGGGTCGGCTCCCATTTTTCCCCGGGCAGGGAACTTGGGCCGGCGCCGGCCGACTAAGCGGATGCCGATGCGCAGCCTCCTCCTCGCCGCCCTGTCGTGCGCCGCGCTGGCGCAGGCCGCGCCGCTGCGCACGCCGCACGTCGAGGCCGAGCTGGTCGCCGAGCGCACCGCCGTGGTGCCCGGCAAGACCCTCACCGTGGCCCTGCGGCTGAAGGCGATCCCCGGCTGGCATACCTATTGGAGGAATCCCGGCGACTCGGGGCAGCCGACCGCCCTCGAGTGGAAGCTGCCGGCAGGCTACGCGGCGGGCGAGATGCAGTGGCCGGCGCCGGAGAAGCTGCCCATCGGGCCGCTCGCCAACTACGGCTACGAGGGCGAGGTGCTGCTGCTCACCGACATCGCGGTGCCCGCGGACGCGAAGGCGCCGGTGACGCTCGGCGCGCAGGCGCGCTGGCTGGTCTGCAATCCGGAGCGCTGCATCCCGGAGGAGGGCGCGCTGACGCTCGCGCTCGGCGCGGGCAGCGGCGGCGACGGCCCGCTGGCGGCCGAGATCCGCTATACCCGCGAGACGCTGCCGCAGCGCGCCGGCGGCGACTGGCGCTTCGCCGCGCAGCGGCGCGGCGCGGCGGTGGAACTGGAGATCGGCGCGCCCGCCGGCTTCGCGCCGAAGACGCTCGAATTCTTTCCCTATGAGGAGGGCAAGGTGCTGCACGCGGGCGCGCAGCCGCTGGCGCGCGACGGCGGCACGCTGCGCCTGGCGATCCCGGTGTCCGCGCAACCCGTGGGCGAATTCACGCGCGTCGCCGGCATCCTCGCCTCGCCCGGCCAGCCGCCGCTGGAGATCGACGTGCCCGTTGTGCCGGGGGCGCCGGCGCCTTCCATGGGCCTCATCGCCGCGCTCGCCTTCGCCTTCGCGGGCGGATTGATCCTGAACCTGATGCCCTGCGTGCTGCCGGTGCTCTCGATCAAGGTGCTCGGGCTCGCCGGGACGAAACATGCCGCCGCGATGCGCGCGCACGGGCTGCTCTACGGCGCGGGGGTCGTCGCCTCCTTCCTCGCCCTCGCCGGCCTGCTCATCGCGCTGCAAGCGGCGGGCAGGGGCGTGGGCTGGGGTTTCCAGCTGCAATCGCCGGTGTTCGTCGCGCTGCTCGCGCTGCTGTTCCTCGCCCTCGCGCTCAATCTGTCGGGCGCGTTCGAGTTCCGCAGCCTGGTGCCCGCGGGCCTCGCGAACGCCAGCGCCGCCAACCCGCATGCCGACGCTTTCCTCACCGGCGTGCTGGCGGTGCTGGTGGCTTCGCCCTGCACCGCGCCGTTCATGGGCGCGGCGCTCGGCTACGCCCTCACCGAGAGCGCCGCGGCCGCGCTCGCCGTGTTCGCCGCGCTGGGCGTGGGAATGGCGGTGCCCTATGTGCTGTTAGCGTTCCGACCGCAATGGCTCAAGCACCTGCCCAAGCCCGGCCCCTGGATGCAGCGCCTGAAGCGCTGGCTCGCCGTGCCGCTCTACGCCACCGTCGTCTGGCTCGCCTGGGTGTTCAGCATCCAGGTGGGGTTGGCGGGCACGCAGCCGCCGCAGGATGCCTGGCAGGCCTGGTCCGAGGAGCGCGTCGCCGGGCTGGTGGCGCAGGGCAAGCCGGTGTTCGTCGATTTCACCGCGGCCTGGTGCGTCACTTGCCAGGTGAACAAGCAGCTGGTGCTGTCGCGGCCGGAGACCGAGCGCGCCTTCGCCGAGAAAGGCGTCGCATTGCTGCGTGCCGACTGGACGCGGCAGAATCCGGACATCACGCGGGCGCTGGCGGCGCTGGGGCGCAACGGCGTCCCCGTGTATGCCTTGTACCGGCAGGGGCGGGAACCAAAGCTGCTGCCGGAGATCCTGACGCTGGAGGCGGTGCGCGCCGCGCTCGCCGAACTTTCGACCTGAAGGAGGTTTCATGAAATTCCTGCTCGCCGCCCTGATGTTCGCCGCCACCGCCGCCGTCGCCGGCACCGTGGGCAAGCCGGCGCCCGAATTCACGCTGAACGACCTCTCCGGCAAGCCGGTGAAGCTCGCCGACTTCCGCGGCCGGCACGTGGTGCTGGAATGGGTCAATCCCGAGTGCCCGTACGTGCAGAAGCACTACGACAGCGCCAACATGCAGTCCCTGCAGCGCGACTACACCGGGCAGAAGGTGGCCTGGCTGACGATCAACTCGACCAATGCGGGCCATTCCGAGTTCTACCCGCCGCAGAAGATGGCCGCCTGGATGAAGGAAATGAAAGCGGCGCCGAGCGCCACGCTGCTCGATCCCACCGGCAAGGTCGGCCGCGCCTACAACGCGCGCACCACGCCGCACATGTACATCATCGACCCGCAGGGCAAGCTGGTGTACGCCGGCGGCATCGACGACAAGCGCTCCACCAGCCAGGCCGACGTGAAGACCGCGAAGAACTACGTGCGCGCGGCGATGGGCGAGGCGCTCGCCGGCAAGCCGATCGGCGACGCGAGCACGCGCCCCTACGGCTGCTCGATCAAGTACTAAACAGCCTAAATAGGGACAGTCCCTATTTATCCAACCTGATCAGGCCTGCCTCGAGCGCCTCGGCGTAGAAGCGCTCGTCGGCGAGGGCGCGCTGCAGGACGTAGCCGCCGGCGGAGCGGCGCACGGCGTAGCGCAGGAGGAGCGCAGCGGCGAAGATCGACCCGCCGAGGAGGTAGTGGCCGACGATCGCCAGCGCCACGCCCAGGCCCATCACCGGCAGCAGCACGAAGGGCAGCATCAGCCTGGCGGACACCATTTGCGCCGCGCCCTTGGCGTCCACCCGCACGCGGGCGCCGCGCCAGGCATCGACGAACTCCGCGTGCGTCATTCCCGCTGCCGCCTGCGCTGCCGCGCGCGCCACGCCAGCACCACGTAGGCGCGCCAGCCGACCAGCACCGCGACGTAGCCCAGCGCCGCCAGGGTCAGGCCCAGCGCCACCAGGCCGACCAGCAGCGGCTTGCCGAGCGCATAGGTCCAGTCGAGCATGCGCGACATGGAATCCATGAAGTTGCCCCAGTCCATGTCGAAGGGCTCGATCTTCGCCTCGCCGTGCCCGCCGCCGAGCAGGAGGCTCCCGTAGCCGTAGGCGAGGAGATACAGCGGCACGATGGTGAAGGGGTTGGTGTAGAACGTCATCAGCAGCGCCACCGGCAGGTTGCGCCGCAGCGGCACCGCGAGGATCAGCGCCGTCAGCATCTGCAGCGGCCCCGGCACCAGCCCGGAAAACAGGCCGATCGCCACCGCGCCCGCCACCGAGTCGCGGTTCAGGTGCCACAGGTTCGGGTGGCGCAGCAGCGAGCCGAACATCGCCACCAGCCGGTTCTCGCGCACGCTGGAGGCGCTCGGCAGGAATCGGCGGAAGAGTTTGCGCGGCATGGGTCATCCGGCGCGGGGGCCGGCGCGTTGATTCTAGATGACCGGAGCCGCGCTTTCGTTCACCGCCGGGGTTCTGCTCCTGCAGCAGCAGGCATCGCTGCCGGGGCCCGCGTGGCTGCTGGTGCTGCCCTTGTGCGCGGCGCTCGCCGCCTGGCGGCGCTCGCTCGTCCTGCCCGCGGCCTTTGCGATCGGTTTCCTCTGGGCCGCCGGCTGCGCGCAGTGGCGGCTGGCCGATCGGCTCGATCCGGCGCTCGAGGGCCGCGACCTCGAAGTGGCGGGCGTGGTGGCGGGCCTGCCGGCGGCGAGCGAGCGCGGGGTGCGCTTCGCGTTCGACGTGGAATCGTCCGCCGAGCGCCTGCCGCGCCGCATCCAGCTCGCGTGGTACCGCAACGCCTGGCGCGAGGACGCGGCCGCGGCTGTGCCCGACACGCTGCGCCCCGGCGAGCGGTGGCTGTTCACGGTGCGGCTGCGCCAGCCGCACGGGCACGCCAACCCGCACGGCTTCGACTACGAGGCCTGGCTCACCGAGCGCGGCATCGGCGCCACCGGCTACGTTTCGCTGCGCCAGGCGGCACGGCGCCTCGGCGAGCGCGGGAGCTTCGCCGACCGCATCGAGCGCACGCGCGCGGCGGTGCGCGACCGGTTCAAGGCGGTGCTCGGGGAAACGCCCGCCGCCGGCATCCTCGCCGCGCTCGCCGTCGGCGACCAGCGCGCCATCTCGAACGAGGAGTGGCGCCTGTTCAGCCGCACCGGCGTCACGCACCTGATGAGCATCTCGGGCCTGCACGTGACGCTGATCTCGGGCCTCGCCGCCTGGCTGGCGGCGGCGCTGTGGCGCCGCGTGCCGCGCCTCGCGCTCGCGCTGCCCGCGCGCAAGGCCGGCGCCGTCGCCGCGATCCTGGCGGCGCTCGCCTATACGCTGCTCGCCGGTTTCGCGGTGCCCGCGCAGCGCACCTTTTACATGGTGACGGTGGTGGCGCTCGCCCTGTGGTGCGGGCGCATCGCCTCGCCGGTGCGCACGCTCGCGCTGGCGCTCGCCGTGGTGGCAACGCTCGATCCCTGGGCGGTGCTGCAGCCCGGCTTCTGGCTCTCTTTCGGCGCGGTGGCGCTGATCTTCCACGTCTCGGCGGGCTGGACCGAGGGCGGGCCGCGCGCGCTGCAATGGCTGCGCGTGCAATGGGCGATCACCGTCGGCCTCGCCCCGGCGGTGCTGTTCCTCTTTTCGCAGGTCTCGGTGGCGGGCCCGCTCGCCAACGCGCTCGCCATCCCGCTGGTGTCCGCCGTGATCACGCCGCTCGCGCTCGCCGCGGCGCTGCTGCCCGTGGACGCGCTGCTGCACGCGGCGCAATGGCTGACGCAGGGGCTGCTGGAGTTCCTCGAGTGGTGCGCGCAGCTGCCGGCGGCGGTCTGGCGGCAGCACGCGCCGCCGCTCTGGGCCACGCTGCTCGCGCTCGCGGGCGCCGCGTGGCTCCTCCTGCCGCGGGGTTTTCCCTGGCGCGCCGGCGGCGTCGCGCTGATGCTGCCCGCGGCGCTGCTGCCGGCCCCGGCGCCGGCGACCGGCGAGGCCTGGGTCACGGTGCTCGACGTGGGGCAGGGCCTTGCGGTGCTGGTGCGCACCGCGCGGCATGCGCTGCTCTACGACGCCGGCCCGGCCTACGGCACGGAGGGCGACAGCGGCGAGCGGCTCGTGGTGCCGGCGCTGCGCGCCCTCGGCGTGGCGCGCCTCGACGCGCTGGTGCTGACGCACAACGACAGCGACCACACCGGCGGTGCGCTGTCGGTGCTGGAGAACCTGGAAGTCGGCGCCCTGCTCTCGTCGCTCCCGGAGCGCCACCCGCTGCTCGCGATGGCGGGGGCGCCGCTGCGCTGCGCGCGCGGCCAGTCCTGGGCCTGGGACGGCGTGCGCTTCGAGATCCTGCATCCGGCGCCGGGCGCGAGCGCGCGGCGGCGCAACGACCAGAGCTGCGTGCTGCGCGTCGCGGCGGGCGGCGCCACCATGCTGCTCACGGGCGATATCGAGCGCGGCGCGGAGGCGGAACTCGCGCGCGCCCCCGGGCTGCGGGCCGACACGTTGCTGGTGCCGCACCACGGCAGCCGCAGCTCCTCGAGCGACGCCTTCCTCGACGCGGTGCGCCCGCACCTGGCGGTGGCCGCCACCGGCTACCGCAGCCGCTTCGGCCACCCGCACGCCGAAGTGCTCGAGCGCTACGCGGCCCGCGGCATCGGCCTGCTGCGCACCGACCGCGACGGCGCGGTCAGCGTGCGGCTCGCGCCCGGGGGCGTGCGCGCCGAGGCCGAGCGCGCGCGCCGCGCGCGCTACTGGCACGTTCCGGCCCGCGGGGCGTAAACTCGGCGCGCGGGATTCTCCCGCCCACGCTCAAGGAGGAGCTCTCATGGCCAAAGGCAGCAACGCGGTCTACCGGGTCACCGACGTCATCGGCACCAGCCCGAATTCCTGGGAAGAGGCGGCGCGCAACGCCGTGAAGACGGCCGCCAAGTCGCTGCGCGACCTGCGCATCGCCGAGGTCACCAAGCTCGACGTGAAGGTGGAGGACGGCAAGATCACGCAGTTCCGCACGCGCCTGTCGCTGTCGTTCAAGTACGGCGCCTGAGCCGCGGCAACCGCGTTCCGGACGGCGAATCAGGACCCTAGGGCGCGGGAGATCGCCGCATGCTGGTGCTGCTGCGCCTGATTCGCAAGATCATCGGCTGGGTGGATTTCCTGGCGGTGTGCCTGGTCGTCTACCTGCTCGCCTGGTTGCCGTGGCCCGGCAAGCACCCGGTGGCGCGCCTGTTTCCCGTCTGGTGCCGCGCCTTCGCGCGCGCGCTCGACGTCGACATCCGCGTGCACCAGAAGCACCGCCGCCAGCACCTGCCCAAGCGCTACATCCTGATCGCCAACCACCCGTCGGCCTTCGAGGACATCGGCATCCCGGCCGTGTTCGACGTGGTGTCGGTGGCGAAGCTGCAGGTGAAAGACTGGTTCATCGCCGGGCGGATCGCCAGGGCGGCCGGCACCCTGTTCGTCGACCGCGATAACCCGGAATCGCGCAAGCAGGTCATCGACGAAATGGCGCAGGCGGTGAGCGGGGGGCAGAACATCGCCCTCTATCCGGAAGGCGGCTGCAAGGGGCGGCGCCTGCACAGCGAGTTCAAGACCGGGGCGTTCGAGGTTTCCTTCCGCACCGGAATTCCGATCCTGCCGGTGTTCCTGCACTACGAGGCGCAGGACGATTTCGAGTGGCAGCCGCCCTACACGCTCCCGGACAAGATCCGGCACATCATGACCGCGGCGAACAACCGCGCGAACTACTACGTCTACGAGCCGCTCGACCCGAAGGACTACGTCGACCGCTACGCGATGAAGGCGGCGGCGTTCGCGCTCTACACGCGCTGGAACGCCCAGTACCTCGAATAGACTGGAGACCGATGGCCACCGCGATCGTTCGCGTCACCGGCGGCGTGGGCCGCTTCGAGGAGTTCCGCGAGCGCGTCCGCTGGCTGCTCGTGCGCGATCCCGACGTCGATCCCTACACGGAGCATCACGCGCCCGACCGGCTCGAGTACCGCTTCGCGCTCGAGAAGGGCATCCCCTTTCCCTCCTTCGTCACGGCGAGCGGCGAATATCCCGAGTTGCGCGTCGAGGCTCAATGGGACAAGGGCGGGGACAAGGCCGGGGCGAAGGGTGGCGTGGCGATCGAGCAGGGCCGGATCGTCGAGAAGTGGACGGGGGAGCGCAAGCCCGGGTGAGCGGCGAGCCCCGGCTGCGCCACGTGCAGTGTGCCTCGCCCAAGGGGCTGCACCGCATCGCCTACCGCGAGAGCGGCGACCCGCAAGCGCCGGCGCTGGTGTGCGTGCACGGCCTGACGCGTTGCGCGCGCGACTTTGACGCATTGGCAGCCGCGATGAGCGACCGCTACCGCGTCATCTGCCCGGACGTCGCCGGCCGCGGGGACTCGGACTGGCTCGCCGATCCGATGCTCTACCAGCTGCCGCAGTACGTCGCCGACATGATCACGCTGGTGGCGCGCCTCGACGTCGAGCGGGTGCACTGGGTCGGCACCTCGATGGGCGGGCTCATCGGCATGGCGCTCGCCGCGCAGAAGAACACGCCGGTGTCGAAGCTGGTGATGAACGACGCCGGGCCGGTCATCGCCAAGGCGTCGCTCGAGCGGATCGGCAGCTACGTCGGCCTTGCGCCGGCGTTCGCGACCATCGAGGCTGCCGAGCAGTACGTGCGCACCGTGCACGCGCCGTTCGGCCCCCATACGGATGCGGAGTGGCGCTTTCTCACCGAGGTCGTGGTGCGGCAGAACCCGGACGGCAGCTGGCGCTTCCACTACGACCCGCGCATCGCGGAGCCCTATCGCTTGAGCATGCCCGAGAAGGACATCGAGCTCTGGCCGGTGTGGGACGCGATCGCCTGCCCGACGCTCGTCATCCGCGGCGCGCAGTCGGACCTGTTGTCGAGGGCAGCGGCCGAGGAGATGACGAAGCGCGGGCCGAAGGCGAAGCTGGTGGAGCTGCCGGGCATCGGCCATGCACCGACGCTGATGCACGCCGACCAGATCGCGATCGTGCGGGACTTTCTGCTGTCCTGATCATCCGCGGCGGTTCGCCGCGTCCCAGTGCCGTTCCAGGTTGTCGATCAGCGCCGGGCTGAAGTGGCATTGCGCCTGCTCGCGCGCGTACACCGCCATGTAGCGCCGGAAGATGTCGAGCGGCTCCTCGCCCGCGCGGAACGCGCGCTTGTTGCCCGCGGCGCTCACCACCCCTGAATTGGTGAGGTGCTCGATCGTGCGCGCGATCGCCTGGTCCATGCCCGTCACCGGCACGATTTCATCGCAGATCTTCCTGCCCTCGGGCGAAATGCAATCCAGCCGCCGCTCGGCGAGGATCGCCTGGCGCGCGACGCGCGCGCCGACGAAGCGCGGCAGCCTCAAGTTCGCCGCGCCCGGGATGATGCCTTCCTTCCTCGCGGGCAGCGTCATGTAGGCGTCCGCCGCCGCGAGCACGTAGTCCATGGTGAGCAGGATCTGGCAGTGCCCGCCGATGGCGAAGCGCTCGACCGCCGCCACCCAGGGCTTCTCGCGGCAGTCCACCTCGGGGTCCGCCTCCGGCAGCGCGAGGCCGCGGTACATCTTGTTGACGAACCCGAGGTCGCGGATCAGGTACCAGAGGAAGCGGATCTTGCCCTGGTACAGGTGCGTGAGGTTGATGCCGGCGCCGAACACGCGCTGCCCCGCGTGCTTGGTATGCGTCACCATGTCGCCGCGCAGCACGCAGAGCTCCGACTGCCGGTCGAGGAGCGCCACGTCCACGGCGATTTCCATGCCCTCCAGCGTGGTCTCGTCCTCGGCGTTGAGGTAGCGCGGGTTGCGCATGGTGAGCACCACCGCCTTGCCCTGGCGGGCGAGGTGCGCGCCGGCGAGGGAGAGTTCGCCCTTCGCCTCGAATTCCGCGAGGTGCCCGGCCGAATCCGCGCGCGGCAGCAGCATGGCGTGGCACAGGTGCGCGCCGGCGGCCGGGTCGGAAAGCACCGCGGCGAGGAAGGCGCCCTGCGCCTTCTCCAGGCCCTGCTTGTCGCGCTGCGGCAACGCGGCCTCCGCCTCCAGGTCCCCGGCTCCCGGCACCAGGCCCGGGAAGCGCTCGGCCGCCTGGCGGCACAGTTCGTCCACCCGCAGGAAGCGCGTGCGCCCCGCGCTCAGGGCGTCGTAGGCGGCGAGGGGGTCCATGGGCCGAGTCTACCCAAAAGCCGCCCGGCGCTGGACATTGGCTGCCGAGGCAGGTAATTTGCTGCTCCGGCAGTGAATCGGGAGGGCGGCGTGGGCTTGTACCGGGCGGAAACCTATCGCGTGGAGGACAGCGTCGGCTACCTCGTCACGCGCCTGCGCGCCTCGATCTTCGCCGCCGTGGACCGCGAGCTCGCGCCCTGGGGCATCTCGGCGGCGCAGGGCTCGATCCTCGTCTACATCGGCCACGGGCGCGGCGACCGCGCCGCGGCGATCGCGCGCGACTACGACTACGACACCGGCTCGATGACGCGCATGGTGGCGCGCCTCGCCGCCAAGCGCCTGCTGCGCCGCGTGCCCGACGAGAGCGACCGGCGCGTGGTGCGCCTCGAGCTCACCGCCGCCGGGCGCAAGCTCACCGGGGAGATGGCCACGGTGGCCGCCAAGGTCCTCAACCAGCACCTGCGCGGGTTCTCGCGCGCCGAGCTCGAACAGCTGAAGGCCCTGCTCGGCCGCATGCTGGACAACGGTGGCTAGCCGGCGCCGTACGCTGGTGCTGCTGCTCGGCGCTTTCGCGCTGGCGGGGGCCGCCTGGGCGGCGTGGTGGCAGGCGGTCGGCCGCTACTACGAGTCCACCGACAACGCCTACGTCGCCGGCAACCTGGTGGAGGTGACGCCGCAGGCCGCCGGCACCGTG
>Ga0307505_10001356_pt1 | contig 20089 bp, 4 predicted proteins | sample 23_S_MG_FD_202183 | JGI IMG/M metagenome (GOLD analysis project Ga0307505, IMG submission 202183) | Soil microbial communities from Populus trichocarpa stands in riparian zone in the Pacific Northwest, United States - 23_S | ecosystem: Environmental > Terrestrial > Soil > Riparian zone > Trees...
TGTGGCGCACATTCGCGTTGCGCAACAAGAAAGTCAGAAACAGATCAAAGGTCGGCTCGATAGAGCCTATTTCAACGCCGACAGATGAGCCATGCATCAAAGCCTCTTCAGATGGGTGTTCGGTCTCGATAATCGTGGGATCAGGTTGACTTTGCTTCAATGTCATCCCTTGAAAAACAAAATCAACCGCCTGATCGACAAAGACCAGTTCCGTGGCCGGGTTCTGTAGGGCGTAAACAAGAGTCTGATATTCGGCTGAGGCTTCAGTCAGCGGAGCCACAACGCTTAAAGGGGACCAATCAGGGGGAAATGCCTCTGTCTCTCCAGCAAAGGCTTGCAAGGCGACGGGCAACTTACAGTCCGCCAGGTGCTCGACAGGTCCAATCAGGTCTTCACATAACTCCAGATAGATGACACGCGGCGGTCGCGTCCGTAACCGTTTGGTCAAATGCAGGGCCGAAGCTGGCGAGTGATGGCAAACAGGGAAGATTTCGAGGGGCTCGGCCGTCGCCCGCGCCACATCTTGAACCATCGCCTCTAGCAGTTCGCTCAATGGTTGAGCGTCACTGGCAAAGGCCGCGGCCGCGTCGAGCAGCTGTTGCTGTAGCGAAGAAAGGGTTGTGGGCAAATTCATATTAGGCAAACTATGCTGACCTTCATTCCTTATGACGTAAACAAGGCAGTCGTCATTGTCTGCGGCCGCGCTGTCAGTCCATTGGGCTTATCCGTTTGGTTCCTTGGAGTTCATATAGATGTTAGGGGCCAACTGCTACCAAACAGTGCCACCTCAAGGGTAAAAAACCCTTAAAACAAAAAGGCATCCTGGCCGATCACCATAGGGAGTATGGGTTTCCCCATTATCGCTTCATATTCCCCATACCGATCTTGCCCCCTTCGGCAAACGCCTGCCAATCACCTTTGTGTTTCTCGCTATATTTTTCGACGATACCGTGCCAAAATTTGTTAAGGATGGATACGTCTTCCGGCACGCGACGTATCAATGTGCTCACCAGGGAACGGCCGAGAATATCAGCTTGCAGTTTCGCAGAGCCGAAATAATGACTATGCAGGATCGCATCTTCCAGGATACCGATTTGCTCGGCCGTCGAAAGAGCTGATTCCAGGCGCTGATCCTCAGCCGAGGCGGCGTGGCTGGCTTCGCGCAAATCACTGAAGGTTTGGAGCAAGATGTCCAGCAAGGTCGGGGGAATATCAATGGCAAAGCCATGCCGGGCCAACAGCTCTTGGGTACGGAAGAGAATGATTTCCTTTTCGGCCTTCTGGTTGGTTACAACAGGGATGTGGACAAAATTAAAACGTCGCTTCAGGGCAGCCGACAACTCATTTACACCCCGGTCACGACTATTGGCGGTGCCGATAATATTAAAGCCTGGTCGGGCAAAGACGATGTTATCCGTTTTCAGTTCGGGAATCGAGATGTACTTCTCGCTCAAAATAGAAATGAGGGCATCCTGAACATCAGAGGTACAACGGGTCAGCTCTTCAAAACGACCAACCGCCCCCTCTTGCATAGCTGTCATGAGCGGCGATGGAATCAAGGAGTGACGCGACTGCCCAGCCGCAATAACCATCGCCACATTCCAGGAATATTTTATCTGGTCTTCACTCGTGCCCGCCGTCCCCTGGACGACATAGGTGGAATGGCCGCAAATAGCCGCCGCCAGCAGCTCCGCCAGCCAACTTTTACCCGTACCCGGATCGCCAATCAGCAGTAATCCTCGATCAGATGCCAGGGTGACAATAGCCTGTTCGGCAATGGTCGTATCACCATACCATTTTTGGGCGAGCGGCCGGTCAAGTTTATCCGAAGGCACACTACCCAGGACAAAAGCGCGCACGAACCGAGGAGATAAGCGCCAAGAGAATGGTCGGGGGGCGTTATCAAGCGAGACCAAGTATTCAAGCTCCTCTTTATATCTGATTTCGGCGGGCTGACGCAGAATCATCCCGTCCTTATCGTCATTGACATCACCCATAGTTGACTCCTAGATAACGATTACCTTTTTCAATTCCTCAATTAATTTCTTCGGGCTTCCCGTCAAAATCGGTGTGCCCAAATCCTTCAGCCGAGTGCGAAACCAGTCATTGACACTAAAATAGCCGGAGCTGGTCATGGCCCCAACGGGAATAAAATGAACACCCGATTCTTTGACAGCCTTGATTTGTTCAAACAACGGCCGACAGTTATCAAATTCATAGAAGTCTGATACCCATACCATAGCGGTGTGGCGTGGCTCTATAATTTTTTCCATCGCCGCCAGCATTGCTTTGGGGCCGTCATTACCACCGCCAAGCTCAGTGCGCAAGAGCGTTTCAAAGGGGTCGTGAACCCAAGGGGTCAGGTCAAGGACGCGGGTATCAAAGGCCAAGAGATGGACATCTACATTGGTGACACTGGCAAAAATGGAAGCAAGAATGGCGCATTGCACCATCGCATCTACCATGGAACCTGACTGATCCACCACAACTATCATTCGGGTGGGTGTCTTTTTACGTGTCGTGTGCCGGTAGTAGAGCCGATCTACATAGAGTCGCCGGCTGTCAGGATCCCAATTGATCAGGTTTTTCCAGAGGGTGCGCTTGAGGTCAAGGTTGCGAAAGACCCGTTTGGGGGGCATAGTAGCATCAACCTTGCCTGCGGGGGACTGGTATACTTGGAGTTTAAGGAGTTCGGTTAACTCGTCCACATACAGACGGATGAGTCGTTTGGCGTTCGCCAGAGCTACTCCAGAAAGATGGGCCTTGTCGCGTAGCAGTTGCTCGACAAGAGGCATGGTCGGGGTCAGGCTGGCCGCCAACCGATGACTCTGCAAAATTTCGCGCAGAGCCATCCGTTTGATCAGGTCACCTTCTATCTCCTTGAGTGCCGCTTGCAACGGCTCTTCTGAGCCAAAAGAGCCGCGACCGTTACCATCTGTGCCGGTTAATATCCAATCCTGCCCACCTTCCTCAGGCCCATCTCGGTACATATCGGGAATCGCCTGGTTTTGATCCCCACTTTCATCACCTCTATTAATTGAGTCTCTCTGAGTAATGCGGGTTTGTCCCCCCTGCCCCCGTAACCCGCCAGGGGCGAAACCACAAGCTCTTTCCAGGTGGCCCACATCTTGAAGCCATTGGGAATATTGCTGGGCGTTGACGACAGGGGTCTGGGTGTTAAGCCCCAAAATATTCAGCAAGAGCTTTGAAAAGACCAAGGCACGACGCAAGCTTACAGAGTCGGGATCAACATTCCCTGCTGTTTTGCCCCTCCCCGAAGCAACATTTTCCTCACTTTGTTGGAGTACCAGGCGAAAGTCAGCTTCCAGTTCAGGATAGCGGTGCAGAAGCGTATCAATGGCGATACGCGAGTCCAGGATGAGTTCAGGCAAATCCAATTCCTGGACTATCTCCAGGTTCATATGCTCGAAACCAGAAGCCTGGTCACTAAAGCCAAAAATGGCTGTCAACAGACGCCAGTAAACAACCTGGCGGCGGCTGGCAATCGCGTTTGCAGACATAAATCTTCCTTTAACGTTTCCGTAGCAAACGGCTGGCACGTTCGTGCAAGATGGCGACACTGTTATTTTTGGGTGGCTTTTGCCATACCACCATACCACCTTCGCCGCTGAGAAAAATTTGCGTTTTGCCTTTAGCCGGTCGGGTCGAAACGGCCAATGGTTGCACCGACCAGTATCCGGCGTTAAAGCGCAGGAGACCAAAAAACTGAGCAGATTGTATCAGAAGCTCGTACACCATCCCGGTTAATGAGTTGACACGTTCCATCGCCACCGGCAGAGAAAATCCGCCCCCCCACTCAAGCCGTAGATCGCCATCCCTGTCCTGGACGGTGTAATCGTTCAGGAAGATGGGTTCGGCCAGTTGTATGGGGTGGCGGTCGGCAGGTGCAAGGTAGATAGGTGTAAGCGATTGAGAGGTGCCAGGGTCAAACCAGTGTGCGGCAAGATTCATGGGATTTATTTTACGACCGAGGTTGGCATGACCATTCCAGAAGAGGTCGCCGCTCAGTGACATCGGCATAGCCTCGAGGAGCAATACACGTCGCTGGGCCACCGCATCCAGCAACAAGGCTGCCTGGGGGAAAAGTAGCCAAACCTCGTCACCGCTAATTGCCCCCACTTTGTAAGATGATAGTGTGACGCGACACACCTGCGCCCGGCCACCATTCTCTAGTACACCCCAGGCTATCAGGCTGGCGACATGCTCATGTTGGTGGATGTCAAATCCGAATAGACACAGTTCGCCGGAAACGGCTTCGGTCAGGGGTGGTGGTGGCTGGCCGATTGCGCCAACCATCGCCCGTACCCACAAATCTACCCAGCGGGCCGGGGGAATATTGTTTGCGTCAACGACCGGAGCGGCTTCCAGAAGTTCGTAAAAAAATCCGGTCAACAAGACCGACAGGCGGGTCAGGGCTGGTTCGCCTTGAATCTGCGCCAGAGTCGCCATGAATGGGGTCAACACACTGACATCCAGACGAGCGAAGCCAGTCAGAGCCAGTTCAAACAGCCAGTGACGAGTACTTCCCAACCAGGCTTGCAGTTGTGTGGGCAAAACTGCCGCCTGATCAGGCAGTTCTAACTCGGCAATGGGTGGGCGACCCAACGCGGTACGCACTTGCTGTTGCAGAGCATCAAATTGCGCTCCATGCAGTGCAGCACGGGCCATTGCCAGGGCGATGAAGTGCGGTTCCAAGAATTCGTGGCGTTGGATCGCTGTAAGGCATTCACCTAAAGGCTGGCCCAGAGGCGTATGCGCAAAGATGCGTTGTAATGATTGCAAGGTTTGTTGGTGGCGACTGTTCAAGTTGGCAAAGCCGGGGATGAAGCAGGCATCAAAAGCGGAGACGAGATCCAGAGCGTCACGCATACCGTCAGGGAGAAATTGTATAGCGGTGATTCCTTCCATACGGTTCAGACAAACCAGCTCATTTCGGGCAGAGGCTGGTCAGATCGCGCTAGATCCAGGTAACGCAGATAAGCCAGGAAACGACTGAACACGTCCCCGGCTGGCTCTTTGGTAAGCGTCCCTTTCATACGATTCAGGATATCCTGTTCACTTTTGATCTGGGTCAAGTCCCCAGGAATTTGTAGAAAGCTGGCAACCTGTTCTGCACCATATTGGACGATTGCTTCTTTTATGAGTAATTGCAAGTGCTGGCAAGGAGTACCCCGTAGGCCGCCACAGGGTCGGTTGTTGTTGGTACTGCAATAGTAATTGAATGTTCCAGCTTCAAAAAAGGAGACATAGACTCGCTCAATGTCCGAACCACTGGAAACCACCCCCTGTAGACGGCTAGCGAACAGCTCAACGAATGGGGCTTTTTGAAGGTCGCGCTTGCCAATAACGACTCTATTCTGTTTTTTCAATGAAGAGTGATTGACCATGGTAAAATTGCCAGAAAAACATCTCCGTCCACAGTTTTGTTAATTCATCTCATCTCCTGCCTATGTAACCTTAATTTACCCGTTTACACGGCCCTCAGCAACAAAAACCCTCTCTGAAATAAACAGAATCTGGCTACATTCTACTTAACCTAAACTGGATTGCCGCTTCCGTCGTTGGCGGCGTTTGATGCACTACAACCAACCCGGCGACCTTGACGCGCTGGCCGGACACACACATTAGGTGAGGGTTTGGCTATACGGGAAACCAGGTCGCGTCAGTTCGGCGCGATAGAAGACCATTACCTGTTTGGCTGGCGATATACCTGTCACCATTGCTCTCACCCAGGCCTTGAAGCGGTGACAACCGGCAGCTCTACTGGCTCTTGAGGGTAAGTCAGGGCCAACTCCCCCCACCCTTCTGTCCGTTCCCCGCGTCCTCTTTGTGTCGCAGGTCTGCCAGATGGCGATTGCGATGGCTCCCGCGGCCGCGACTGACACCCGCCCTATTATCGCAACGGCAACCGGAGCCCAAGCCGCATCCTATACGAATGTATTTGCCCAACCCTCACCATAGCTCCATCTTTCCCACCAACCCTTACAGACGCCAGTAACCGTGTCGCGGCCGCAGACCCCACACCAGATGTTGTCATGGCCGCGATCATCACCATACCCGTCGCCCCTGTAACTAAAAAGCTCTCGAATTATACGAGAGCTTTTTCATTTCCTGGCTTATTGCCCAGCGAGCGTTCTTTGCTCAGTCAATCCTGTGATCTACAAAGTAGGGGAAAGCTGAGTTCTTCCACAAACAGTCATAGCACTTGTGTTCAAACGGCAGGCCCCTACCCTGCGTCTTTTTGTTCCTGAATGTAGCGGCACCAACCACATGCATGTTGATAGCGTTGGGATAGGAAAAAGGGTGTTGCGGCAGAAGTAACAACCCACTCCCACCGCAACTGTTCCCTCTATTTTTGCTGCTTCATACCCATTTGCCACCGGAGCCGGAAAGCAAGTCCGGTCAGACCTGACAACAACAATAGCACAACCGCCAATGCCGGTAGGTGGGCCTGACCATTGACAACATTGAGGTCCAGTAGACGCACAACCGTCGGATCACTGCCTACCTCAAACTGCCAGATCGGACTATAACGGCGATTACCTGCCCCATCGGTGAGAATCAGCACTGCTTCATAATCACCTATCAGCGTAAACTCATAACCAACTGCCCAGGTGTTGCCATTCACCGTGCCATTGACAAGGGTGCTGTTGCCATTCGGCAGGAGCATCACCACCGTTGCCGACATCAGACCGCTGGCGTCTACCGTTGTGCCGCTGGTAAAGGTCACGACTGTGCCCCCAATCATCTGTATGTAGTCAGGTGCAACCGTTGTGCTGATGACCGGGGAAACCGTATCCAGCCAGACCGTTTGTGTGAACGTATTACTCGGATTACCAGCTTTGTCGAAGCCAACGATGCTCAACGTGCCGGTGATGCCGTTGTAATTGCCGGGCAGTGAGAGCGACCAGGTGTTGTCCGGGGCGGGCAGGACGGAAGCGGTCAGGCAGGTGGTCACGGTAATGGTTTCGCTGAGGCAGACTTGAGCCGTCGCGGCCGCGCGCTCATCCACCACCGTCCCCTCCAGCACCAACTCATGCCCACCTAGCTTGTTATCGCTCAGGGCCGTCTGTGTTTCCGTGCCGATAGCCAGCACGGGCACGGTCGCATCCCCGATAACGGTGATGGGACTGCTCCAGCCACTCACGTTACCATGAATGTCCGTAGCGCGGCCGCGTAAGGTATAACTATGCCCATCCGTCACCGTGCCCGCATTCCAGGCACAGACAAAGGCGTTGGCCGTGCCACTGCCAGGCACACAGGTCACAATCTGTACGGCTGTCGGGCCAAACAGCAGACCATCATCAATCTCCACTTCTATCGTGGCCAATGGTGACTCATCCTCAGCCATTGCCTTGATGGTATTCGTCAGGCTGCCCACATAATCCAGCGCGATGGTGATGCTTACCGGTGCAGAACTGTCCAGCGTGTAGGCAAACGTCCCTAGCGCATAAGGCTGGTGATAACTATCCGCCAGCGTGACCGCCACCGTGCCATTGGCATTAACCACACCCAGGAGCGTCACTGTGCCACTGCCACCGGGCGGAATGTTCGTCGCCGTTTGTGGCCCATTGTTCACTACAAAACCGCCACTGCCCGTGCCAGCCAATGTCAGTTGCGGCAGAGGAGCCGTGCCCGTGTTAGAGTAGGTCAGAGTCAGGGTGATCGTGTCACCCGCGCCAACTTTCATCATGGAATCGGGATACACGGCGATGGAGGCTTCGATGGGGGCGTCGGCCCAAACCCCGTTGGCTGGGACAATGCCACTACCCAACGAACCCCACTGGATGTACTGCGTCCAGGATGGCTGTTTCAGATTTTTGTCCGGGAGAGTGGCCCAAACATTCAACGTAGCCTCATCAGAAGCGACGCCTAACAGTTGCAGACTGGCACTGGCCGGGGTGGCGATGCCCAGGCTGGCGAACGGGATGAGGAGATCGGTGCTATTGCTCGAAGCGGTGACATTCACTGGCCCGGACGCCGTCCAGCCACTCCCGGCGGTGTACAACGTGGCCGTCATACCCGTGCTGACATGGATGACGTAATCGGCCGCGAAGGGGAGAATGCCCGGATCGTCAGGCCCAAACGGGTTGAAGAGGTCGGTGGAGCCACCGGCGGTTGTACCCAGGTAGAAGTACAGGTCGCCGTTACCATCCACGTTGACCCCATCCCAGCGCAGGCGCAGATGGCTGGCATTCCATCCGGCGAACAGCTTTTGCGTTCCCTGGTCGGTTCCATTCATCTGGCCTACTTGCTTGCCGCCGCTGTCTATCCAGTTCATCAGCTCAAGATTGCTGATCAGGTCGGGGGTTTGGGCGGTATCGAAGTAGAAGGGGCCGCTGGTCATGGCCGTTTGGTTGCCGTTGGCATCTACCGCCACCACATGACCGTAGCGCACGGTCGCTTCTACCTGGGTTTGATCATGTAAGCCCGCGGCCGCGCCATATGGCGTTAGCGTGCCCAGTGTGGGCGTCACAATGGCTGACCACCCGGCATAGATGTTTACTGTGCCCGAAATCACCGGCCAACTCAGGCGGCTGTCCAACCCGGTTGTGATCTGCGTCGGCGAAATCAGGACGCCGCTTGTCAGGCTGGTGGTCATCGTGAAGGCATCCGGCGGAATCACGTCCAGCGTCAGGTTGGCATTGCTGGTAGCGATACGACCGGCCATATCCGTGGCCCGCACCGTGACCGCCAGTGTGCCGCCATTGGCGTTCGTTTGAGCCAGCGGCGCAATCGGCAAAAGCCAACTATTGCCGCTCAGGACCGCCTCTTGCCAGGGGCCACTGCCGATCTGCACTTCCACCTGCCGCACCCGGCTGTCATCACTGGCTGTCCCATGCAATCCGTACAACCCATCATCACGTAAGGTCGCCTGCGTAATCGTTTCCACCGTGATACTCACTGATGGATTGGCTGTGTCCACATAGACGAGGCTGACCGGACTGGTCGCCGTCAGGCCGTTGGTGGCGGTGATGATAGCCGTTAGCGTGTAGACACCCGTTTGCGTTGGTGTCCAGATCGGTTGCCAGACCGTATCCAATAACGATGGGGGAGCGGTGTAGCTGTCAATGGTTGTGCCGTTGACCTGCAAGACTGCCGTACCAATGCCACTATCCACTGCCAGACCTACATCTACCATGAGCGGGGCGATGGTCGTTACGGCAGTGCCATTCGTGGGGGTGATGATGGCACTGCTGACCGGTGGCCGCTCATGATCCGGTGGCGCGGGTGTCCCGATGGGGGTAGGCATGGGTGTCGCGTCCGGGTTCGTCACCGCCAGGGCGACGTTGTAGCTGGCATTACAAGGCAAGAGTATGCCTGCGGCCGACCGTGCTACCAGATAATAGTCGCCTGACACGGTGGGGGTAAAGCTGACAGCATCGCTGTAAACCACTTCCAGCGTTGTGCCATTGCTTCGATAAATGGCGAGCGACACAGCCTCATTGGTGCCAATCTTGTTGGCAGTGAAGGTGTACTCACGCCCGGCTACCGCGCTAAAACTCATCCAGTCCACATCGGTGATGGTGTGGAAGGTGCGATTACCGCTGGTTCGATTCGCCATATCGAAGAGTGTCGCCGTTGCCGGGGTGTCATCACTTTCATAGGTGTCTGCATTTACGGCGCAACTGGTGGCGGTGGCAGTAGGCGTGGGTGCGGGTGTGCCTGTTGCCGGTGGCGGCGTAGGCGTCCCGTTGGTGGGATGGGGCAGCGGTGTGGCGGTGGGTGATGGCGTGGGGGTGGGGTCGGGCGTATTGCCGTTATCCACACACACTTCCAGCTCCCAGCTAAACAGATCCCCGGTGGTATCGCCTGCATCCGTATCACCCGGTTCAGGAGCAAAGTTATCACTGACGAACAGCGTCCAGGTTCCCTGACTGGACAGGCCATTGAACGGGGCAAAACTGCTCAGGTTAGGCTGGTATGTGCCACCATCGTTGGGGAACTGCGGCGGAATCAGCCCCGGAATGGCCCCATCGTCTAATGAAAGCTGGCAGTTGGAGCCACCACACCACACATAGAAATCACCAGTTTCATCAAAGGAGAACAGGTCGGCTACCGTGCCATCGGGCGCACCCAAACCAAAGCTGACATTCCACAAGCCGCCATGATCAAAGGTGATGTCGCGGAGTCCCACATGGGTCACCGTGCCGGAAACGGGAACTGTCACCGTTGAGCCAACCGTCGTCAGGTCCTCTATGGGCTGGGGAATATCACTGCTGGGATAGGTGGTACAACTCCAATTGTTGGGCAATGGCGTTGGCGCAGGAACCGGATCAACCTGGATGTCAATTTCATAAGGCAGGTTCTCCGTCGGTTCCTGGGAATAAGTCCCTAGTATAAACTGCCCGCTTTGCCGCATGATTTGGTCAATGGGCTCTTGGGTAGAGCCAAAACCACTGCCCGGCCATTGGAAGACCATCTCCATGCCCGGTGTCATGACACGAGGCGTGATGCGGACGCGCTGACCGACAACGACAGCAAAAGTGAAGTAGTCAAAATCGCTGGTTTCACACAGCATGGCGGACAGGGTGGCTGGCGGTGATCCCCCAAAGTTATAGCCGTTGAATTGATCGTCGTTGGGTTCGTAGGGGTCGAGGCCAGAACAGGCGGTGTTGACACTCAACAACAGTTGATACTGGTCGGTGGTGGGGACAAGGTTGGGTTGCCAGACGCTCACTTTCCAGGCTCCGCTTTCGTTGAGGGTGATGCTGTCGCCATAGGTCAGCCAGGAGCCGGGGAAGATGCCGTTGAAGTAACTGCCATCCGGTTTGTAGATCAGGACGTGGTAGTTGGCAGGCCGTACTGGCAGATCAACGGTCACATTCTGGCCGATAACCCCGTTGAAGGTGTAGTAGTCGGCGTCGTTGTTGTAACAGAGCGCGGCCGCAATGGTAGTATTAAAACTGATAGCCGTCGCGTTAGCCTGTGAGCCGTTGCCCAATGCGCCAGGGGCGTCGTAGAGATCCACGTCAGCACAGGGATCGCCCGGTGGTGGCGGTGGCGGTGGCGGTGGCGGTGGTGTGCCTATACTCACGGTGAGGGTGTAGGGGATGTTACTGCTGGTGGTGTCGCCGAATCGTTCTACCAGGATGGTGTACGCGGCCGCACTGCCACTCCCGTTTACCGCCGATACCGCCTCATCTACCAGGCCCGGCACGTAGCTCGAATCTACCCAGGTGACATTCAGGAGCAGACCCAGTCCATAATTTTGGGGTAGATCGGTTAGAGTCACATCAACCTGTTGCCCATCGGGAACCGTAACCTCGTAGTAATCCTGGGTGTCGGGCTGGTTGGCGTTGACCGTGCAGAGAACGGAACTGAAGCTACCGGTGCCGATTGCGGCCGCAGTGCCCGGTGTGTTATTCGGTTCATACGTGTCTGTACAGGGCTGGGCAAACGGCACACTCAACCCCAACGCCAGGTTAGAGCCAGGTGTAACAAAGTTCGTCAGGTAGGACACACCGGGGTCCAGGTTGCTGATGCCGAAGTAACTGCCTTCCAGTCGGGCGATGGTGCTGGGATTACTGCCATCCAGGGTCGCCTGGAGCAGGTTGAGGCCGCTGGTGTAGTAGAGTTCGTTGCTTAAGGGGCGCACAATCACGCCACGTGTGGGACTGCTCAGGGAGACAGCCAACGATTCTACATCACTGCCATCACTATCGGCCCACATCAGTTGTAATTGCGTCGGATCAATCCAGTACAATTTTTGGTGATACGGATCAACCGCCAGATCACGGATTTCGCGGCCGGCTGGGGCGGCATACACCACCGTTACATCACTACCATCCAGATTGGCCCGTCTGATCTGGTCTACCACGTCGCCGCTGTAGAGGCTGTGTTGCACCCAGTAAACCCAACCGGCCACCGGATCAATCACAATAGCCTGCTCATTGGCGATGTCCGTGACCAGTGTCTGCACATCCGTGCCGTCCCCGTTGGCACTCATCAGGTTGGTGACGACGCCGAATTGGGGTTCCATCCAGTAGATGCGGCCGCTACTTTCATCCACCGCCAGACTCTTGGCGAAGCGCAGGATGTTGTTGGGGTCAGCATCGGGGATGATGATTTCATGCCCTGTGCCATCGAAGTTGACGCGGATGATACGCTCGAAGTGGTCGAGGATGTACAGCTTGCCCCGTGTCAGGTCGCTGGCGATGGTGATACCCCCAACCGTACCGTTACCCATCAAAATTGGCTCAATCGTCCGGGTGATAACAGCGATGCGGGTCAGGTCGCTGACGTTGCTGTAGTAGACGTAGGCAGTATCACTGGTGGGGCTGGTGGGTGAACCGAGCGTCAGTTGGAACAGGTAGAGCACAGCCCGTTGGCTGAGGGTGTTGTTGGACAGGGTGAGCGTGACCCAACCGGTGCTGGCGATGGCGAACTGCCCTTGTGTGCCGCTGTTGACCGTGCCCAGTGTGTTGACCGTCAGGGTGGAGCCGGTGTTGTTGACTGGGTAGTTGACGGTCAACTGTTGCCCGGCGACGGCCCAGATGCGGTAGTTGTCAACATCACCGTTACTGCACAGCGAGGCCCGTACGCGACTGCCGTTACTCAACAGGGTTGACTGCCCGGCCCCTTCGTTGGGTTCATTGCTATCACTGCTGACACAGCTTTCATCTGTCACCAGAAGTTGGTACTGGTTGGTGGTGGGCGTCAGGGGAACATGGGAGACGGCGATGGTCCAGCGGCCGCTGGCATCCAGCGTGACTTGACTGCCGTAGGCGGGGGTGGCCCAGGCTACGCCGTTCGGGTCGTACACGGTGATAGTGTAATCTTCGGGGCGGATGGGCAGGTCAATAGTGAGGCGTTGCCCGTCCAGGCCATCGAAGCCGTACATGTCTATGTCGTTGCTGTAGCAGAGCGCGGCCGCAACTGGCGTATCCAGCGTCAAATCGGTCGCCGTGCCAATCGTGCCGTTACCACCAGGGGCGGGGGCGTCGTAAGGGTCGGCGTAGTAACAATCGGCGTCGTCAGGATCGGGCGGCGGGGGCACATCACCCAGAATGAGGGTGAGCTGGTATGAACCATAGTTCTGGACGGGAGTCCCGCTCATCACCAGGATGTCATATTCAATCGGTGCGCCGCTGGTGTTGCTGATGACCCCCAGTTCGTCGGTGAGGCCAGAGTTGTCACTGAACGCGGCCGCGTACCCATTCGGATGAATGATGACCAGCCGGTAATCGGCGGGCAGGTTCGTGAGTGTCACCGTCAGCACCTTCTGGTCTGCCAGGGTGACGTGGTAATAATCCTGATCCGTTGGGTTGGGGATGACAGAGTTACACAGCGCACCGGTGGTGACCGTTTGGGTGATGACCGTCAACGGGGTGGCCGTGCCACTGCTGTTGTTCGGCTCGTGGGCATCGGCCAGGACGCAGGGGCTAACGATGGGCGCGTCGTAACCGAAGGCCAGTGATGAGCCAGGTGTGCCAATGGGCGTATACAGGAATGAGCCGGGGTCCAGGTTACTTGGCCCCTGATAGAGACCAGAGAGAGTCGCAATCGCGGCCGCGCCCGAACCATCCAACTGTGCCCGCATCATGGCCGTGCCATTGCTGTAGTACAGGGCATTATCCAGCGGCTGGAGAGCCACGCCACGCGCATCGCCGGAGAGATCTGTCACGAGAGCGGTCACGTTCGTGCCATCGCTGTGGGCACGGAACAGGGTTTGCTGGTTGGGGTCAAGCCAGTACAGCCGTTGGGCATACGGGTCGAGGGCCAGGTCACGAATCTGGTTGCCAGAGATGGCCGTGTAGAGCGTCGTCACCCCGTTGCCGTCCAGATCACTGCGCCGGATGGTCTCGTTTTCCGTCCAGTAGAGATACGCCTTGATGGGATCAACCACCAGGCTGTGGCGGTTCGTGCCATTGCCGACCACCTGAACCGTCCCCGTGCCATCCCCATTGCTCCGCATGATGAAGGACGCCGTACTGGCTGAGGCGCCAGTGGGTTGTAACCAGTAGATGCGGCCGCTGTCCCCATCCACCGCTATGGCCACATGGGGGACGCTGATCCCATCCGGGTTGGCGTTGGCGATGACCGTCTGCGGGTTGGTGCCATACAGGTCGGAGCGCATGAGGGCCTGGGTATTCAGGTCGAAGAAGTAGAGCCAGTCCCGGACGGGGTCTGTTGCCAGCGTATCCCAGGTGGTTGCGCCGCCATCCACCAGGAGTGGCTCAACGATGTGATCCTCGCTGAGGGCCACACGGGCAAAGTGGAAGGCGTCGGTGTAGTAGACGTAGGGGGTGCCGGTGTTGGGGGCGGATGGTGCGGCGACCTGCCATTGGAACATGTACAGAGCGTCACTGCCACTCAGGGCAGTGTTGGCGACGGTCAGAGTGTACCAACCGGCACTGCTCAGGTCGAATTTGCCTTGTGTGCCGGGGTCGAGCCGCCCCAGTTCGCCGTTGGCCCCATACAGGGTGATGGTGGCGTTGGCGGGGTTAGCCGGGTAGTTGAGCGTCAACTGCTGGTTAGCCCCGCTTTGGAAGGTATAGAAATCCAGGTCTGCGGCCGCGCACAGGGAAGCAAACACCCGCGATGTTCCGGTCAGATCGGCCGCCTGCACCGCCACATTGTTTGGCTCGTAGGCGTCGTTTTGGCTACAGGTCAGGTCGGTGACGAGCAGTTGGTACGGGATGTTGGTGGGTGTCAGCACGTTGTCGCGGATGAGAACGCGCCACTCACCAGCCACATCCAGCGTCACCTGCGGGGCATAGTTCGGCGCGATGAACGATTGACGGAAGGAACCATCGGGGGCGTAGAGCAAGATGCTGTAGTCGGCGGGTCGAACCGGCAGATTCAAGGCGACCACTTGCCCGGCAGTAGCGGTAAACCGGTAGAAATCGCTGTCGTTTTCATAACAGAGAGCACCTTGCGCGGCCGCGCCCACTGTCAGCGGTGTGGCATTGGCAAAGGTATGGTTACCATCCTCGCCCGGCAGATCGTTGGGGTCAACGGCCAGACATTGGGCGTCGGTGTAGCCGTTGGGCGGCGCAACCCCCAGCTCAATCTCTAACTGGTAGGTGTCGAAGTTGTTACCCGGTACGCTGGAAAAGACCGTCAGCGTATAGGTAATGGCATCCGTTGGCTCGTAATTCGCGGCCATCACCTGCTCATCCGTCGTGCCGGACTCATTGCTGACATCTACCGTGAAATCATCGCGTTGGATGAACAGGCCATAATTGGCGGGTAACGAGGAGAGGGTGGCAGTGATGGCCTGCCCGGCGGGCACAACGATCTGGTACACGTCTTTGTCCGGGCCGAGGGCGGGATCACTGCTGGAGCGACAGAGCGCGGCCGCATAAGTTCCGGCGATTAGTGTCGTGGCGGTGGCCGGGGTGTCGTTCGGTTCATTCGGATCGGCGACGACACAGGGACTGGCGGCGAATGGCGCATCCAGACCAAAGGCCAGGTTGGACGTGGGCGGGTTGATATAAACGAACGGGAACACGGTCGGATTGAGGTTGCTGACGCCGTAATACCGTTGGTTGCCCAGCCAGACGATGTCGGTCTGGTTGTTGCCGTCCAATTGCGCCTGCCACAGGCTGTCCCATTTGCTGTAGTAAAGGGTATTCTGGGCCGGAAGCACCACCAATCCTCGTGCATCTGCGCCGATACCGCTATCCAACGCGGCCAGGTTGCCTCCGTCACTGTCGGCCCGGAAGAGTGTGCCGCCTTCGGTTACGCCATCGAGCCAGTACAGTTTTTGGGCGTAGGGGTCAAGGGCCAGATTGCGGATTTGTGCGCCTGCGGCCGCGGTATGGACCACCTGGACGTTACTACCATCCGGGTTACTGCGGTAGATAATGTATTGCCGTTGTTGACTATCCAGCCCCACCCAGTAGAGCAGGTTACGCACCGGGTCAAAAAGTAAACCTTTTTGGCCGTAGACGATGGGCACGATGGTTTGTACGTCACTGCCATCGGAATTGGCACTGCGGATACGGGTGTAGACCATCGTCACGACTTCCGTCCAATAGACGCGGCCGCTGGCCGTATCCACTGCCGCGCTTAACGCCGCGTCCTGGGTGGGCATATTGCGGGGGTTGGCATTGGCGATGACGATGTAGCCTGTGCCATCCAGATTGACCCGTGCGATCTGGTTTTGGGCGTTGTTGATGTATACGTAACCCCGTTCATTGTCTATGGCGAAGATGGCGCTCCCACTGCCACCATTATCAAACTGGATGGGTTCGGGATTGGGATCACCCAGCAGAGGTACACGCACCAACTCGCTGAGGGTGCTGTAGTAGATGTAGGGAACACCGGGCAGGGCGGCAATGGTCGGGGCGGCGGTGATGCTGTTGCTGGTGGCACTGTTGTCGTTGGGGTTGGCGTCGGCGGTGGCACTGGCAACGGTCGCGGCCGCGCTGAGTTGCGTCAGGGTACTGGCCGAAATGGTGAAGCTGATGCTGATGGTTTGCTGGTCAAAGGCGGGGAAACGGCTCAGATCACAGGTGACGGTGGTGGATGCGGCCGCGCAACTCCCATTAGAACCGGCAAAGGTCGCTCCGGCGGGCAGGTTCAGCATCAGGTCGGTGCTATCGGCAGGCAGGCCGCTGTTGTTGCGCACCACCACATCATAACGTGAGCTATCGCCATCGAGCAGTACCAACGCTGGTGAGGTGATACTGACCGCCAGATCGGGTTGCGTTTGCACGGCTTGTTCGGTATGGGTGACGGCCAGGGCGGTTATCTGACTGCTGAGACGGGCCTGCGTACCCACCGGGGCGGGCGTCTCGTCGCGGAAATTGCTGAAGAGGGAGAATTCCCCCCCTGTTTCGCCGCGCACAAGGGTTTCAGCCAGGCTCACGTAGACGGCTATACCTGTGAGCGGGATGTACAGATGGGGCAGGGGATTCGTCCGTAGACCGGGGTAACTGCTGTTCAGTTCCAGCGCGGCGACGGTGAAAGTGGCCCCGCCAAACGGCTGTCCATACACCGCTGAACCTGTCCAGGAAGGATCAACGGCTGTCCAGTAGGCTGTCCCATTCGCGGCCGCGACCGATTCCACATCCATCCCGCCAGTCTGATCCACACAGAGGGTGGGGTCAATGCCTGAGCCGACGTTTTGGTAGAAGTTAGCGTAGGTACAACCTGGCCCCACACCAGCGATGAATTGGGGTGATGTCCCATTCAACTGGGTCGCCACAATCAGAGAGTGGGTAAAGATGTTAATGCCAGGTACAGGCCGGTCGAAGCGGAGACGCCGCTCACTGAGGATGAGGCGACCATTGAGCAAATCCACCGCCACATCGCTAATGTGGTGATAACTCCGCAAGCCGCCACCAAAACCAGGGTCATCGGGAATGGCGTAGACCGCCTGGGGCAATGTGCCGTCGAGATTGGCCCACCATAGTTGGTAGCCCTGCGTCCAATACAGCTTGTTGCCCACCGGGTCAAGGGCAATTTGCAGGGCTTCGGGGGCGTAGGCAGATAGTCCAGGGATGATTTCTTCGATGTTGGAGCCGTCGAGGTTGGCGCGCCAGATGGCCGCAGGCTGGTTGTACGCGCCGTTGTTCATTTCGCCCCAGTAAATTTGGCCGTGAGTTTCGTCAATGGCGATGTCGGTGATGATCTGACCGGGTCGTTCGATGAGCATTTCCCGGTTTTGTGGATCGCTTAACACGGTGCGCTCGATGCCATTTGGCAGACTGCCGAACGGTTTGAGTTGGTTGTGACTGGTGCCGACGTAGGCGACGGTTTGGGGGGGCACCGCGGCCGCGCAATGTCCAAAGGCATCACAGGCCCGCATACTGATCTGACTGCTCTGGAAGCCGTTCTGGGTGCAGGTGGCAGAGATGCCCGTCAGTTTGGCATTCTCTTGCTGGGTAAATTCCAGTTCCGTCTCGTCCGTCTCATAACGCAGTTGGTCAGCAGAGAGAGCGCAGACGAAATCATAGTCGGTGGTGGTCAGGTTGGCGTCGTGGACAACGCCGCTGTAGAGGGTTTGGGCCGCACTGCCAGAACCACTGTAACCGACGCTTACCGCGAAGGTGGGGGCTTTGGTGTCAATAGGGGCACGCATTTGCGGCCACTCGCCCCGACTGTCGTTGCGGTTGCCGATGGCGTCGGCGGCCCGCATGTCAATCTGGTAATAGCCTTCGATGCCCAGCGGCACGGTGTAGGCCCAGGTGGCCTCCAGCGGCGTCGCCCCAGGAATGAGGGTGACGAGTTGCCATTGCCGGTAGAGGGATGTGGCTACTTCGGCAGACATGTCGCCGTCGTAGACCACCACATCGTCTAGCCTGCCAGTGAAAGTGGGAATCGCGGCCGCAGGCGAATACCCCACCAGCACCCCATCCGGAGTCGTGAAGGTAGAGTTGGTCGTGGGACTGCTCACCGCCAGTTCCCCATCCACATAGAGGTTGTTGCCGTTGGCCCCCAGGGTGTGGACAACTTGATGCCACTGGCCGTCATTGTAGGTGTCGGTAACGGAACAGCGCAGTTCGCGTGCGGCTGGCCCGGTGATAAAGCTGACACACACCTTACCATCATCCAGGAACAGGTCATGGTCATGTTCCGTCAGGGTGGGGAAACCCCCTTGCACCGAGCTAAAGAGGCCACAGTCGGCACAGGTAGTGTTAAACCAGAGGGCGATGGTGCGCCCGGTGGCAGGTAAGGTGAGATCCTCAAAGCTACGCAGGATGTCATTGCCGTCAAACTGAGCCGCCGTACCATCTGTGCCACTGACATAACTTTGCGGGCAGGTTGCATCCAGGCAATAAATTTGTGTTACCTCACCCCCCACATTGTTAAACTGCACTGTCTCTGGCAGGTCATTCAAGGGCAAATGGAGCCAGGTTTTCGAGGTAGCAAAAACCGTTTCCGCGGCGACAAAGGCGATTTCTACACTGGCAACAGCCGTGTACTCATCCTGCAACGTCCCCGTTAGCACGATGCCATCGGTCAACTGGAAGTCGTCCTCATGGGAGAGCAGATCAACCGTTGGCGGGGTCATGTCTACTACAAACGGGACGATCTGGGTAACGGCATTACCGGTGGGTAAGGCGTTGTCTTTCGTGGTGACGGTCATCGTGAGCGGCCCGGTGGGGTTGGGGTTGTTGTTGAACGCCAGATCGTCGAAGGGATAATTCAACGTCCACGCCCCGTTGGGATTCGTAACCGTCACGGCGCGGCTGGCCCCAATTTGTACCGACACTTCGCCAATGCCCGCCAGAGCGTCACTGCTGTTACCACTAAGGGTCAGTGTCCATTTACCATCGGCATTACGGCGGACGACGCGGGTCTGGCCTGCACTCAGGTCGAGGGTAGTGCTGGGTTCTACGCCGTCAATGATCAGGTTAAAGTTGCCAGCCGTTGTATGACCGACGGCATCAGTGACACGCACGGTGATGGGGATGGTGCCGGTGGGCTGGCTGGGCACGGAAACCGGGAAGGCCCAAAGGCTGGTCCCGGTGGCGGTGATGAAGGCCCCACCGTTGACACTCACTTCTACCAGGGCCACGTAAGAGGTGGGATCGTTGGCTGTACCACCGATGATTACGTCTACACCGGGTTCGACGAAGTTACCCAGGGTGAGGCTAGGCGCGGCTGGGTTGTCGTTGTCAATGATGACACCCATAGGGTTATCCAGGATGATGTCATCGAAAGGAGCAGCAGGTAAGGTTCCGACGGGTACGATGTCCGCGGCCGCGGCCGTGGTAATCGTAACGTAGGAACTCCCGGCCAGGGCGGTTCCGTTTTGTACAATGGCGGTGCTCCCGCTGGGCAAAACGGTGAAGTTCCGGGCCAGGGTTGTTCCCCCCAATTGGGTTGGTAGCGTCGAAGTGAACCGCCCCGACGCCAACAGTGAATCTTGTTGCAGGCCGTTAAACACGGTCGTCGTGATGGTTGTCTGTGCCCCCACCGCCAACACCTGATCCAGATCGCTCAACTGGCTGTAAAGACGCACGGGTGAATCGTTGACCACACGGGGGTGGAATGGGTAAAGCGTCGAATTCAGCAAATTAAGGCGACGCTCCGCTCCATCGCTGATACCATCCGCATCCGTATCGCGCAGACGTGGGTCGCTAGTAACACGGAAAGTATACGTAGCGAT
>Ga0307505_10001357_pt1 | contig 20083 bp, 21 predicted proteins | sample 23_S_MG_FD_202183 | JGI IMG/M metagenome (GOLD analysis project Ga0307505, IMG submission 202183) | Soil microbial communities from Populus trichocarpa stands in riparian zone in the Pacific Northwest, United States - 23_S | ecosystem: Environmental > Terrestrial > Soil > Riparian zone > Trees...
CTACCACTACTTCCTCATCCGCGGGCGCACGCGCGAGGGCTGCTTCAAGGCGTTCCTGCACAACAACTGGATCGGCGCGGCGGTGTTCGCGGGCATGGCGCTCGACCACATGCCGTTGCGCACGATGCTCCAGCGCCTCGTGCCGGCCTAGATGGCGATCGCGACGGCGTCCTGGCGGTATCGCACATCGGACAGCAGGCGGCCCAGCTCCTTCTTGACCACGGCGTAGCACTCGCAGGAGCTGTTCTCCAGCCCGGCGCGGTCGAGCACCGCGATGTGGCCGCGGCGGTAGCGGATGAAACCGGCGTCCTGCAGGGTCCCGGCGGCCGTCGTGATGCCCTCGCGGCGCACGCCGAGCATGCTGGCGACCAACTCCTGGGTCATGACCAGCTCACCCGACGGGATGCGATCGAGGGTCGACAACAGCCAGCGGCAAAGCTGTTGCTCGATCGAATGGTGCCGGTTGCACACCGCGGTCTGCGTCATCTGCGTGATGAGGGCCTGGGTGTAGCGCAGCAACAGCCGCTGCAGCAAGCCGGCTCGATTGAACTCCCGCATGAGCGCGCCGCGTTGCAGCCGGTACGCGTGGCCCCCGGACTTCACCACCGCCGAGCTCGTCGTCGTTTCGCCTCCCATGAACAGCGAGATTCCGAGCACGCCTTCGTTGCCCACGCCGGCGGACTCCGACGATGCTCCGGACTCCATGACGTAGAGCAGCGAGATGATGGCCGTGGTGGGGAAGTAGGCGTGCTGCAGTTGCCCGCCTGGCTCGAAGAGGATCTCTCCGAGCGGCAGCGGAGCCAGCTCCAGATGCGGCACGAGGCGCTCGAACTCCGCCGTGGGCAGGGCCGAGAGAAGGTGATTCTGGTTCGGGCTGTGAAGCGATGCCATGGCGGTCGGGGCCGGGCGCCTATCTCGGCGCGGTGAGCTCGACACCGATTCCGCGATAACCGATGAACCGGCACGACTTGCTGAACATCGGCTCGCCGCTAACCCGGAACCGCTGTTGCGAGCCATCGGCGTTGACGCGGTTGAAGAGTAAATCCAGGAACGGCCGCCGGTCGGCGATGGTGGCGCGCAGCACTTCGCGCTCCGCCTCGTTCCAGCCCGCCACCGGCGCGCGGCCATTTCCCACCAGGGGCTCGACCCGGATCCCGAGCATGTCCAGGACCGGACCGGAAGTTTTGGTGAACTTCCCGTTCTCGTCCTGCTCCCAGTACCAGTCGGAGGCGAGCTCGGTCAGGCTGCGATAGCGCGCCTCGCTCTCGCGCAGCTCCGCGGTGCGCTCCTGCACGGTCTGTTCCAGCACCTTGCTGTAGTTTCCGAGCGCCCGGTACAGCAGGCGCACTTCCAGCATGTTGCGGATGCGCGTCTTGACTTCGACCAGGTCGAACGGCTTGGCTATGAAGTCCCTCGCGCCCGCCTCCAACGCGCGCAGCTTGTGCGCGGGCTGGGCGGTGAGCACGAGGACCGGAAGGTAGCCGTCGTCGTCGTTCGTCTTGAGGCCTTCCATCACCTGGAAGCCGTCCATGCCCGGCATCTGCAGGTCGAGCAGGATCAGGTCATAGCGGTTCTTGCGGTGCAGCGCGCAGACCTCGCGCGGATTCATGGTCGAAGAGACGCGGGCGTACCCGGTCTCGCCCAGCATCTGCTCCAGGAGGCTCACGTTGATCTCCTGGTCGTCGACGATGAGGATGCTGGCGTTGAGGATGTCGGGTTTGCCGACTTTCATTGCGCCGCTTCCTTTTCGTCGTTGGCGGCGCGCGCCGACCGCGCTTCGGCGGATTTCAGCGCCAGGTCGAGCACATCCATGAACTCGTTCACCTTGATGGGCTTGGTGAGATAGCGGAAGAACCCCGCCTCCAGGCCTCTCACGATGTCGCGGGGCATCGCGTTGGCGCTCAGGGCTACTACCGGGATGTGCGCCGTTGCCGGGTCCGCGCGCAGGAGCTTCAGCGCCTGGATGCCGCTGATGCCCGGCAGGTTGATGTCCATCAGGATCACGTCCGGCAGGGATGCGCGGGCGATCTGGATGCCGTGGTTGCCGTCTGTCGCGGTCATCAGGCGGATATCCGGCCGGCGCGCGATGAGGTCCTCGACCAACATCAGGTTGGCGGGGTTGTCCTCGACGTAGAGCACGGTGCTCGTCTGCGCGCTTGCCGTAGCCTGCACCTGCGTGGTCGCCTTGGCCGCGACTATGCGCGTCGGCTCGGTGGTCAGATTGAGCTCGAACCAGAAGACGCTTCCCTCCCCGGCCGTGCTTTCCACGCCGATCCGGCCCTGCATCAATTCGACCAGCTGCTTGCTCACCATCAGGCCGATGCCCGTGCCCTGCTCGATGCCGGACTCCTTGCCCAGGCGGTTGAAGGGCTGGAAGAGCTGCGCAAGGTCGTTGGGAGACAATCCTTCGCCGGTGTCCTTCACTCTGACGCGGATGCTTCCCGGCCTGCTCATGACGTAGTCCACGACGACCGTTCCGCCGGCCTTGTTGTACTTGATGGCGTTGGAAAGCAGGTTGACGAGGACCTGCTTCAACCGCGTCCGGTCGGCACTCACGAAGTAGGAGAGCTGGGAACGGGGGAAGGTGATGCCGATGCCGCGCTTCTGCGCCTGCGACTCGATCAGCGCATGGCATTCGCGCATGACCTCGGTGAGCGAAGTCGGCTCCAGCGACAGCGGCAGCTTCCCGGACTCGATCAGCGCGAGATCGAGGATCTCGTTGATCAGCTCCAGCAGGTACCAGCCGGCCTTGAGGATCTGGTCGATGCTGCGCTTCTGCGTGGGCGTGGGCGCGGGCGTGCCGGATTCCATCAGCTGGGCGAAGCCGAGGATCGCGCTCAAAGGCGTGCGCAGCTCGTGGCTCATGCTGGAGAGGAAGTCCGATTTCGCGAGGTTGGCCTTCTCCGCGACGGCCATGGCCTTGTTGAGCTCCAGCTCGACGCGCTTCCTCACCGAATTGTCGGTTCCGATCAGCAGGTAGCCGATGATGTCGCCATAGTCGTCGCGCAGCGCCGTGATCGACACGATCGCCGGAAAGCGGGCGCCGCTCTTGCAGACGTAGGTGAGCTCGTAGATGTCCTCGATCCCGCGCGAGGCCTTGAAGGCCAGCGCCTCGAAGCCGGGCGTGATCGGGGTCGAGAGCTCGAGGCTCAGCGCCTGCGCGCGCGCCCGTACTTCCTCGGGGTCGTGGATGTCGCTCGGATTGAGCTTGTTGACGACCTCGGCGGCCGTGTAGCCCAGCATGCGCTCGGCGCCGACGTTGAAGAGCTGGATGATGCCCTTCTCGTCGGTGGCGATGAGCGAGAAATTGGCGCTGGTGAGGATCGCGTTCTGCAGGGCGCCCGTCTTGAGGAGCGCCTCCTGGCGCCGGATTTCGCTCGCGCGGTCCGCCATACCGAGGTCTTCTGCCACGACTGCGTCGGACATGGGTCGAATCCAGCAGGAATGAGGATCGACGATTATCACGACCATTCCCGGGGCCGTCGGTGCGCTGGAGCACATACCGGTTGCACGCCTTCGACGGGCGCGCCACACTGGGACATGAAGGTGCGATTCGCCTCGCTGCTCGCCGCGCCGGCCGTTCTCGCCATGGCACTGCTTGGGGGTTGCGGCACCACGCACGCCACCGTTGAGACCAGCCGCGGCGAGAGCCTGATGCTGCTGGGCCACGATCCGGTCGCCTACTTCACCGAGGGCCGGCCCGTGCGCGGCACGCATACGATCAGCGCGGCGCACGAGGCACGGACCTATTACTTCGCCACGACCGGGCACCGTGCGGCATTCGTGGCCGCGCCGGCGCGCTACGAGCCGCAGTACGGCGGCTTCTGCGCGAACGGCGCGCCCTACGCCGTGAAGCTCGGCAGCGATCCCACCGAGTTCGAGATCCGTGACGGGCGGCTCTTCATCTTCGGCGACGTCCTCGGGCACGAGTTCTGGAAGCTCGACGAGCGCGAGAACATCCGCCACGCCGACGCCCTCTGGCCGGAGATCCGCGACGTGGGCTGGCGATGGCAGACGATCAAGGGCCTGGTCGCGCGGGTGCCGTGGTACCGGACGGGCCGGGAGCTCGAGCAGCGCTGGCAGGCGCGCAACCCGGGCCGGACGCTGGACTACGACCCGGGCGGCCTGTTCGAGAACCTCTTCCTCAAGCGGCCCGGCTGGCGCGCGATCGAGGGCTTCGGGCAGCCGGCGCTGGGCGTGCCCTAGCGGAAATGGTTTCCTGATGGAAACGCCCGATCAGCTTGATTGGAGTCTGATCCCATTTATTTCCGCCAGAAAGAGCGCGTGAAGAGCACCAGCACGGACATGATCTCCAGGCGCCCGAGCAGCATCGCGAAGATGCAGATCCACTTCTGCAGGTCGGTGAGCGAGCCGTAGTTTCCGCTCGGGCCGATCACGCCCAGGCCGGGGCCAGCTTCTCGTCGGTCGAGTCGCCGCGCAGCACCAGGCTCTCGGCGAGCTGCTCGGCCAGCCGCTCGCTTCTCGCCTGGTCGAACTCGATCACCTTGACCCGGTAGCGCCTGTCCAGCGCTCGCGCCACCCGGAAGCCGATATTGCCGCCGCCGGCGATCATCACCCGGCGCACAGGGCGGTCGGTGGCCCGCAGCTCGCGCATCACCTGGCGGATGTCCTTGGTCGCGGCGAGGAAGAACACCTCGTCGCCCGGCTCGATCACCGTGTCGCCCTTGGGGTTGACCGGGGAGTCCTTGCGGTAAAGGGCAGCGATGCGGGCATCCACTTCCGGGATGTGCTTGCGGATGTCCCTGAGCGGCCGGCCAACGAGCCAGCCGCCCTGCACCGCCGGCACGCCCACGAGGCTCACGAGGCCGCCGGCGAATTCCATCACCTGCAGGGCGCCGGGGAACTCGATCAGCTTCACGATGTAGTCGGTGACCACCTGCTCGGGCGAGATCGCGTAGTCGACCGCGAAGTTGTTCTCGTCGAGCAGCTCGGGGTGAGCGAGCACCTCGTCCTGGCGCAGGCGCGCGATGCGCGTGGGCACGTTGAAGAGCGTCTTGGCGATGCGGCAGGCGCACAGGTTGGTCTGGTCCGATTGCGTGACCGCGATGAGCAGGTCCGCGTCCTCGGCGCCGGCGGCGCGCAGCGTGCTGGGGCTGGCGGCGTTGCCGACCACGGTGCGCAGGTCGAGGTTCTCCTGCAGGGCCCCGAGGCGCCCCGCATCGGTATCCACGGCGGTGATATCGTTCGCCTCGGACACGAGGGCTTCGGCGGCGGACGAGCCGACCTGGCCCGCTCCCAGGATGATGATCTTCATGCGGTCGCAATCATGACACGGACGAAAACGCACACATGGCTGGTGAGCGGCGTGCGCACGCCGTTCGCGAGGGTGGACGGGGGGCTGCGCGCACTGGACGCCGTCGAGCTTTCGGTGCCCGTCGCGCAGGCGATGGCCGCGCAGCTTCCGGGCGGGGCCCGGCCCGACCTCATGGTCTGGGGGACGGTCGCGCCCAACCTCGGCTGGAGCAACATCGCGCGCGAGGTGCTGATCCAGGCGAAGCTCGACCAGGCGACGCCCGCATTCTCGACCGTGCTCGCCTGCTCGACCAGCATGGCGGCGGTCTTCCAGGCGGCGGGCATGCTCGGCGACGGTGTCGACCTCGCCCTGTGCGGCGGCGTGGAAAGCATGAGCCGCGTGCAGCTGGGCTTGAAGCAGGGCCTGTCGGACTTCATCCGGCGCATCTCGCAGGCGCGCACGTTCGGCGAGCGCATCGACCGCCTGGGCGAGCTCAGCTGGAAGGACGTCCGCCTGCACGTACCGAGCGTGGCCAACCGCGCAACCGGCAAGAGCATGGGCGAGCACTGCGAGGAGATGGCCAGGCAGTGGAACATCGCGCGCTCCGACCAGGACCGCATCGCGCTCGCGAGCCACCAGCGCGCGGTGAAGGCGATGGCTGCCGGGTTCTTCGACGACCTGGTGGTTGCCGTGGAAGGCATCGCGAAAGACGCGATCCCGCGCGCCGACACCTCGGCCGAGAAACTCGCGACTCTCAAGCCCGCGTTCGACCGCGCGAGCGGGAAGGGGACCATCACCGCGGGCAACGCGTCGCCGCTTACCGATGGCGCCGCGGCGATCTGGGTCGCAGCCGATGCCGGGCTCGCGCGCCTGCCCGCCGCGCAGCCGCGCGTGCGCCTTGTCGACTACGAGCTCGCCGCGGTCGACGTCTTCAAGGAAGGGCTGCTGATGGCGCCTGCCTACGCCATTCCGCGCCTGCTCGCGCGCCACGGCCTCACCCTCGACGGGATCGACCTCTGGGAGATCCACGAGGCGTTCGCGGCGCAGGTGATGTGCAACGTGACGGCGATCGAGAGCCCCGAGTTCGTGCGCGACAGGGCGGGTGTGGAGGCGAGCCTCGGGCGCTTCCCCTGGGACCGCATGAACCCGAACGGCGGCAGCATCGCCCTCGGTCACCCGTTCGGTGCGACCGGCGCGCGCATCCTGTCACAAACCGTGAAGGAACTCGCCGCCATGGGCCCGGGCAAGCGCGCTATCGTCTCGATTTGCGCCGACGGCGGCCTCGGCACCGTGGCGCTCCTTCAATCCTGATCGCGGAGAACCATGCGCCCGTTGCCCGCCTTCCTCGCCGCTTTCGTCGCGGCATCGGCCCATGCCGGGCTTCCGGTGTTTCCCCCGCAGGACGTCTCCGACACCTTCTTCGGCACGCGCGTGGGCGACCCTTACCGCGCGCTCGAGAACGATAAGGATCCCGCCGTCGCCGCCTGGATGAAGGCGCATGCCGACCACGCGCATGGCGTCCTCACGTCGCTCGCGGGCCGCGAGGCATTGGTGAAGCGCATGACCGAGCTCGACAGCGCGGCCGCGGCGCGCGTGGGCGCGGTGCGCCGCCTGCCCGGCGCCACCTTCTTCACCCGCCGCGGCGCGACTGAGAACGTCTTCAAGCTGTACGTGCGCGGCCCCGACGGCAGCGAGCGCCTGCTGGTGGATCCCGAGGACTGGCAGAAGGAGACGGGCAAGCCCCACGCGATCAACTACTTCGAGCCCTCGGGCGATTCGAGCCGCGTCGCCGTGGGCATCTCGGCCGCCGGCAACGAGCTCGCCTCCCTCTATGTAATCGAGGTGGCGAGCGGCAAGCGCCTGGGAGCGCCCATCGACCGCGCGCGCTATTCGCAGCCCACGTGGCTGCCCGACTCGAAGTCGTTCTTCTACTCGCGCATCCAGCAGGTTGCGGCAGGCGCGCCCGCCGGCGAGCTCTTCAAGAACCGCCGCACCTACCACCACGTGGTGGGGACCGATCCCGCGAAGGACACGCTTCTCCTCGGCGTCGACGGGAGCCCCAGGGTGCCGATGGTGCCGACCGAGGGCGCGGTGATCACGCACGCCCCCGGATCGCCGTATGCGGTCGCGGCCATCTACGACGGCGTGCAGCGCGAGCGTACGCTGTACGCGGCGCCGCTCGATGAGGCCACGCGCGCCGACGCGCAGTGGGTCAAGGTCGCCGATCGCGCCGACAAGGTGACGGGCTACGCCGTGCGCGGCTCCGACATCTACCTGCGCACGCATGCCACGAGCCCACGCTTCGCCATCGTGCGGACCTCGCTCGCGCGGCCCGATGTCAAGGCAGCCGAGGTGGTGGTCGCTCCCGGCGAGCAGATGGTCTCAGACGTCGAGGCGGGCCGCGACGCGCTCTACGTCGAGACGCGCGACGGGGCGTTGAAGCGCATCCACCGCATGCCGTGGGGCGCGCGGGCGATGGCCGAGGTGAAGTTCCCGGTGCGGGGCGCGGCGACGGTGGCGAGCGCCCGCACCGACGTCGACGGCGCGCTGGTGACCGTGGCCGCGTGGACGCGCGCGCCCGAGATCTACGCGGTGGCCACCGACGGCAGTGCCGCGAACACGGGGCTGCAGCCGCTGGGGCGCTTCGACGCGCCCGGCGACCTGGTCGCCACCGAGGTGAGGGTGAAGAGCCACGACGGCGCGATGGTGCCGCTGTCGATCGTGCACCGGCGCGACGTGAAGCTCGACGGCTCGAATCCGGCGCTGCTCGTCGGCTACGGCTCGTACGGCATCACCTACGACGCCGGCTTCGACCCGGTCCGCCTCGCCTGGCTCGAGCAGGGCGGCGTCTACGCCGTCGCCAACGTGCGCGGCAGCAGCGCCTATGGGGAGGACTGGTACAAGGCGGGCTACAAGCTCACCAAGCACAACACCTGGAGGGACTTCATCGCCTGCGCGGAGTACCTGATCGCGCAGAAGTACACGTCGAACACGCGGCTCGGCATCCTCGGCGGCAGCGCGGGCGGCATCACCGTCGGGCGCGCGCTCACCGAGCGCCCGGAGCTCTTCGCCGCGGTGGTCCCGGCGGTCGGCATGCTCGACTTCGTGCGCCTGCACGTAATGCCTATCGGGCCCGTGAACGTGGTCGAGTTCGGCGATATCCGCAAGGAAGACGAGTTCCGGGGGCTGCTCGCGATGAGCAGCTACCACCACGTGAAGGATGGCGTGAAGTACCCCGCGGTGCTGCTGACCCACGGCGTGAACGACACGCGCGTGAACGTCGGCCAGTCGAACAAAATGGCCGCGCGGCTGATGGCCGCGTCGACCTCGGGCAAGCCTGTGCTGCTCGACCTCGACTACGAAGCCGGCCACGGCCAGGGCATCACCAAGGCGCAGCGCCTGCAGCAGCTGGGCAACATCTACGCCTTCGTCTTCTGGCAGGCCGGCCACCCGGGGTTTCAGCCTCGCTAATCGTCACCCGGGCGCCGCGGAAGCGGCAACGGCCCGGGGTCGCATCAACGCGGAGCCGGCTCATCGAAGCGTCGAGCAGGCGCCCTTCAGGGCGGCACGCACCTGCTGCCACACGGGCGAATCCTCCTGTGGGCGGAAGTGCAGCGCCACATCCAACAACTCATCGATCATCGCGCCCGGATTTGTCAGACCGCAGCGATCGCGTGCGAATGCCTCGAGGGTTTTCCGGTCCGGCCATGCCTTCGACCCTTGCAGGCCCAGAGCCAGGACATCGCCTTTGATATAGGGCGTCGTGCACACGATGTCGTAGGCGGGCGAAAGGCGTGCATCCTCCCTTGCCGTGACTGGATCTCGATACAGGATCCCCCAATTCTTCAGGTGGGCATCGCCGTTCCTCAGGATCACGCAAAGGACCAGTTGCCGGAAGTAGCGCCTCAACGATGCCGCCTGACCGGCTGAGGGCACCCTGTCCTGGATGGCTAGAGCAATGTTGGCGTAGTTGCCGCGGTATTTTTCGTCGGGCATGCGACCCGTCAAGCACGCCATGTCCTCGAAGCCGAGGTGTGTTCCATCGACTGCAACGTCGAACCTTCTTACGACGAAGAGCTTGCGGTCGTCGGAAAGCCAGAACTCGGGGACTTCCAGTCCGGCAGCCTTGGCTATCGACATGCAGAGGTACTCGTTCTCCGCGAGCCCCGGATACTCGGCAGCACCCGACTTCACGATCAGGTCGCGTGTGTGCAACTGGGCCCTTTCGACGACGGCGACTTTGGGCATCACGCCCGCCAATGAAGTCGACAGCGCGAACTTCTCGACGAGCTCATCGAAGAGCTCTTCCGTTCCCTTGGCTGAAAGGATCTCCTTCAGTGTCACGCTCGCCTCTGGCGACTTCTGTTCCTGATCGCGCATTCGCGCCCAAACGCGCCCCGATGTGGGCGTCGAAGTCAGGGCCAGCAGGTTCATCTCGTCCCTGACATCCATGACCTTCTGATACCGGCTCGTGACCAGATCGAGTAGGTAGCCTTCCGGCAGGTTCATCGCGAGGATCGGCGGAATGCGGTTGGCGGTGTACGGTGTCGCGCGCACGGGCATGGTCAGCGAGAGCGCACGGGACGGGTTCGTGGAAGCTTCGCGCGAATAGCGCGTGACGAACTGGCTTTCCCGCACGAGCTCACCAGCGGCACCCTGCGCGGTGTGCAGATCCAGCTCCTTGATCCTTGCGGGTCGGGATGTCATCGCGAGCGCTTCACGCGACGATTTCCCTTGGGCGGCGGGCCCAGGTCGTCCGAGTAGCGATCTCGCAACTCATCGAGTGTGGGGCCGCTCGCGGATTCCCGAAGCATCAGCTCGAGACCGAGTGCTGCGAGGAGACGTTGGAAAGTGGTCAGCTGCAGCCCCGCTCGTCCGAGCTCGAAGTCGGAGATCGTCTTGCGTGAAGTCCGGGCGCGTGTCGCCAAGTCTGTTTGGGTCAGGCCTAGTTCAAGACGGCGATCGGTGACCTGCTTTCTGAGTACCTCATTCATGGGAATGAAGTTACTCATTACCGGCTAGTTTGTCAATAAAGACTATATTTATAGTCAGCCGAAGCGGTAGTGGGTCGCACGTCGATGGGCGGTATCCCGCAGGCGGTACCTCGTCCAGGCGGAGCTTAGACCTGGCCGAAGCGGTAGCTCGACGCGGTCACCCCGCCCATGAACCCTTCCTCGTGGTACACGCGCGTGGCGGGCTCGTCCTCCGCCGCGCCGACCGCGACCATCAACGGCACGAAGTGATCCTCCTCGGGGTGGGCGAGGCGCGCGGAGGGTGCGCTGATCCAATCCACGAGGCGTTGCGTGCGTTTCGCGGGCTCGGCCCGCAGCGATTCGTCCAGCCAGGCATCGAACGCCTGCGAGGGCTCCCTCGCAGCCAGGCCCATCATCCGCAGGTTATGCCACGACAGGCCGCTCCCGACGATCAACACGCCCTCGGCGCGCAGCGGCTTCAACGCGCGCCCGATCGCCAGGTGCTCGCCCGGATCGTAGCCGTGCTTCAACGAGAGCTGCACCACCGGCACGTCGGCGCCTGGGTACATCGCCGCGAGCGGCGCGAACGTGCCGTGGTCGTAGCCGCGCTCGGGATCGAGCGCCGCGGGAATGCCGGCCGCCTCGAGGAGCTCCTTCACGCGCTGCGCCACCGCGGGCGAGCCCGGCGCGCCGTACTTGATCGCGTACGTGTGCTGCGGGAAGCCCGAGTAGTCGTAGACCATCCCGGGGAACTCGCCCGACTGCACCGTGGCGCGATCGGCTTCCCAGTGGCCGGAGATCATCAGCACGGCCTTGGGTTTTCCGACCTCGCGCGCGATGTCGCCGAGCGACTCCTCGAGCCGATCGAACTGGCGGCGGAAGGGCCCGTCCAGCCAGGGCCACGGACCGCCGCCGTGCGAGATGAAGTAGGTAGGAAGCCTCATCGCGTCACGCCACGGGTTCGAGGCGATCGACGTGCTTCCTGCCGATCACGTTGTCGAGCGCCCACGCTCCGGCGCCCACCACCGCGAAGTGGAGGAACAGGAACGACCAGGCGATCGCGAGCTCGCCCTGGTTCAGCATCGGCAGCAGCGCGTTGCCCTTCGAGGCGTGACCCATGAAGTACGCCACCGCCATGAAGCCGGAGAGCACGAACGCGGTCGGGCGAATGAAGAGTCCGAGGATCAGCAGGGCGCCGCCCACTAGCTCGAGCACGCCGGCGAGGCCCACGAGCGAGAAGAGCTGCAGGCCGTCGAACATCGCGACGTGCGGGATGCCGAGGAGCTTCGCGGTGCCGTGCCAGATGAACATGTAGCCGGTGACGATGCGCAGCAGGCCCAGGGCGCGCGGCGCCCAGGTGGCCTGGAATGGGGTGAGGGCCGTTGTCATGGGATTGCTCCTTTCGAGGATGTTGGTAGCTCGATGATGGGCCTTCCCGTGTATCTAAAAAAGTGGGAAAGTATAGGCAATCTCCATCATGGAAACAGATAGTCCATGAACGCCGTCACCATCGACCAGCTGCGCGTCTTCCGCCAGGTCGCCGAGGCCGGGAGCTTCTCGGCGGCCGCGCGCGCGATGCACCGCGCGCAATCCGCGGTCACCTACGCGATCCAGAAGCTCGAGGACCAGGTGGGCGCCGAACTGTTCGACCGCGCCGGGTATCGCCCCGTTCTTTCGGACGCGGGCCGGGCGCTGATGCCGCGGGCCGTGCGCATCCTCGACGAGCTCGCCGCCTTCGGCGCCCAGGCTCGCGGCATCGCCGGCGGCCTCGAGCCCGAGGTGGCGCTCGTGGTGGACTCGATGTTCTCCATGCCCGTGCTGGTGCGCGTGCTGGCCGAGTTTCAGCGTGCTTTCGCGTTGGTGCAGCTGCGAATCGAGGTGGAGACGCTCGGCGCCACCGCGCAGGCGCTGCTCGACGGCAGGGCCGACCTCGGCATCTGCCTCGATTTCGCGCGCACGATCGCCGGCCTCGACACGTCGCCCATGGGCGCCATCGAGCTGGTCGCGGTTGCGGCGCCGGGGCATCCGCTCGCCAAGGTCAAGGGAAGGATCGCGCTCGAGGCGACGCGCGACCACCTCCAGCTCGTGCTCACCGACCGCTCGCCCCTCACGCGGGGCAAGGACTACACCGTCTTCTCGGTGAGGACGTGGCGGCTCGCGGACCTCGGAGCCCGCCACGCGATGCTGGTCGCGGGCCTCGGATGGTGCAGCATGCCGGCGCACATGGTGAAGGAGGACGTCGCGGCGGGACGCCTTGTGAATCTCGACATCCGCCAACCCGGGGGCGCAAGGGGATTTCCGCGGCCTGGAGTGGTCCTCGCGCGGCGCAAGGAGAAGGCGCTCGGGCCCGCGGGATCGTGGCTCGCGAAGCGGTTGCTGGAAGCCGCGCGTTAGGCCGGCTACGGGGTCAGGCGAGCCCCTCGCGCCGCAGGCGCGCGCGCAGCTCGTCCAGCTCCTCGAGCATGTCGGCCACCAGCGCCGCGAGCTCGGGCACCGCGTCGAAGTCGCGCTCGATCGCGTGCATGCGCCGAGCGCGCACCAACGCCGCCGAGGTGAAGCGCCAGTCGGCGCTGGATGCGCCCGTCGCCGGGAAGAAGCCCTCGGCCACGCGGCGCACCACCCAGTCGGTCTCGACCGCGCAGGCCGCGGCGACCTGCTCCAGGGTAAGGCAGCCGTCGTCCAGCACTACGGCGACAATCTCGCGATCGGTCATGGCTCGCTCCTCGCGGCGCGGGGATCGAACGCGAGCTCCCGCGCCATGGTCTCGTAGATCTCGCGCGCTTTCGGCGTCCCGGCCGCGGGCAGCACCACCTGCAGGTCGAGATGGAGGTCGCCCGGGGGATTCGCCGGGATTCCCTTGCCGCGCACGCGCATGTGCCGGCCGCTTTGCGCGCCGGCGGGAATGCGCACCTCGAGCCGCGCGCCCGGTGTCTCCACCGGGACGACCGCGCCCAGCGCAGCCTCCCACGGGGCGAGCGCCAGCGTGATGTGCAGGTCACGGCCGTCGACGCGGTAGCGCGAATGGGGCTTGAACGCGACCTCGAGCAGCAGGTCGCCCGCGGGCGCGCCGCCGTGCCCGGGCGCGCCCTGTCCCGCGAGCCGGATCATCTGGCGCGCGTGCACGCCCTTCGGGACCTTCACGTCGAGCGTGCGCGTCTCGAGCTGCACGCGACCCCGGTCGTCGACCTTCGGCATCCGCAACGCGATCTGGCGCGTTGCGCCCTGGAACGCGTCGTCGATGTCGAGCAGCACCTTCGCGTGGTGGTCCCGGCCGCGCGCCTGGAAGTTGCGGCGCCCGAAGATCTCGGAGAAGAAGTCGCTGAAGCCCGCGGCCTCGTCGGTGGAGAAGCCGCCGCCCGAGAACTCGAAGCCCGCATCCCAGTCCGGCGGCGGCCGGAACTCCTGTCCCCGCTGGTAGCCGCGGCCGACCTGGTCGTACGCGGCGCGCTTCTCGGGGTCCTCGAGCACCGCCCACGCCTCGTTCACTTCCTTCATGCGTGCGTTGGCGTCCGGCTCCTTCGAGACGTCCGGGTGGTACTTGCGCGCAAGCTTGCGGTAAGCCTTGCGGATGTCGTCCACAGGCGCGTCGCGCGCGACGCCGAGGGTCTGGTAGTAGTCCTTGAATTCCATGTCGGTACCTTCTACCGGGGGTGCGGACGGGGCCCGAAACCTCCGATTGTGGACCGCCCGTGGTTCCTACGACACGGGGTTTCGGGGCTTACGCGGATAGCGGCCTGACCCTACCCAACTGCGAGAATGCACTCGCAGCCAGCGGGGGCCGCACCCACTATCGTGTCCGGATGTCACGCGAACACGACGCTTATGTAGCCGCGCGCTTCGCCAAGGCGTGCGCCGACGCCCGTGCCTACCTCCTGCGGGAGATGGAGCAAGCGGGGTTGCATGCCAGCGAAGGCTGGAAGATCGTCGAGACCGTGCGCCAGGTGGTCGGCGGATCGGAGCTCGTCATGCGGCCGCTGCACCTGCACAAGCCCTCGCCCCCGGACCTCGAGTGCGTGGTCAAGATCGACCTGGATTCGGCCGCGATCGATTCGACCTGCGGAACCTGACCGCTTGCATCGGCGAGCGCGGGATCGTCGTATCCTGATGACGACCGAGTCCCGCGGAGAAGGCCCATGCAGAAGATGTCCCGACGCGATGCGCTCGCAGCCCTGGGTGCCGCAGCCCTTTCCACCTGCCTGCCCGCGAGGGCACAGCCGAAGGCGGCGATGCAATCCTGGCCGCTCAACGCGCCGTCGCGCACCGCAATCCACGACGTGGCGCCCGCATCCGATCGCGGCGTCTGGTACACCGCGCAGGCGAGCGGGCATCTCGGCTACTTCGACCCGGCGACCGGCACGAACGACCTGATCGCGCTCGGCTCCGGCTCCAAGCCGCACGGCGTGATCCAGGGACCCGACAAGGCGGCGTGGATCACCGATGGCGGACAACAGGCGATCGTGCGCGTGGGCTGGCCCGACCGCGAGGTCCGCAAGTTCGAGCTGCCGGAAGGCACCCCTTACGCCAATCTCAACACCTGCGCATTCGACGGGGACGGCGACCTGTGGTTTACCGGCCAGAGCGGCATCGTCGGCAAGGTGGCGGTGAAGACGGGCAAGGTCTCCACGTGGGATGCGCCGCGCGGTCGCGGGCCGTACGGCATCTGCGCGACGCCCGCCGGCGATATCTGGTGGTGCTCGCTCGCCGGTTCCTACATCGCGCGCATCGATCGCGCCACAGGGCAATCCACGATCTTCGAGCCGCCCACCAGGGGCCAAGGTGCGCGCCGGGTCTGGAGCGATAGCCGCGGGCGCATCTGGGTAGCCGAGTGGAACAGCGGCCAGCTGTCGATGTACGACCCGGCGGCGAAGGCGTGGAAGGCGTGGATGCCGCCGCAGAAGGACGCTCACACATACGCGGTCTACGTGGACGATCGCGACCAGGTGTGGATCAGCGAGTGGACCGGCAACGTCACCTACTCCTTCGATCCCGCGACCGAGAAGTTCGAGGCGTTCGCCATGCCGCGGCCGGGTGCGCGCGTGCGCCAGATCCTCGGCCGGCGCGGTGAGGTCTGGCTGCCCGAAAGCGGCACCGAGCACATCACGGTCATACGAACCGTATAGCCCAACCGGCGCGGAATCGCACCCCGGCGCAGGGGTCACACCCTCTCTGAGGAGGTGCCCCATGAGCCCGTATCCCATTGCCGTCCTCGTCGGCAGCCTGCGCAAGGAATCGTTCAACCGCAGGCTTGCCGATGCCCTCGCGCGCCTCGCGCCGCGCGACTTCGAGTTCAACCAGCTGCGCATCGACGACCTGCCGCCCTACAACCAGGACGACGATGCCGATCCCGCGCCGTCCGTGAAGCGCTTGAAGTCCGAGGTGCTCTCCGCGCGCGGACTGCTGTTCGTGACGCCCGAATACAACCGCTCCATTCCCGGCGTGCTCAAGAACGCGATCGACCACGCATCGCGCCCGTACGGCCAGAGCGTGTGGCAGGGCAAGCCCGCGGGCGTGATCGGCATCTCCGTCGGCGCGATCGGCACGGCACTCGCGCAACAGCACCTGCGCAACATGCTCGCCTATCTGGACGTGCCCACGCTCGGCCAGCCCGAGGCCTTCCTCACCGCGAAGGAGGGATTCTTCGACGCTTCGGGAGACGTCGCCGGCGGCAGCCGCGAGTTCCTGCAGAAGTGGATGGACGCCTACGCCGCCTGGGTGAAGGCGCATGCCACGGCGGCCGGCGCCGGAGATGGCCGCCGCGCCGCCTGAAACCTTGAAACGCCTGCGGATGGCCGCACCTTCCGGTCATGTTCCGTAGAAACCCCACCGACTGGATGTGGGCCGAGGCGATCGGCCTGGTGGAGCGCGCCGAGGGGCTGCAACGGCAGTTCTTCCGCCTCGCGCGCTCGACCGCCGCATGGGAGCCGCCTGCCGACGTGTTCGAGGGCGACGGCGAGATCGCGATCGTCGTGGCGCTTCCGGGCGTGGCCGAGGACGACGTCGAAATCGACGCCGAGCCCGGCGCGATCGTGGTGCGCGCGCAGCGGCCGCAGCCCCTCGCGGGCTCGTGCCGCGGCGTTCGCCAGCTGGAGATTCCCTATGGCCGCTTCGAGCGGCGCATCGCGCTCCCCGCCGGCGTATACGAGCCGGTCTCGCGCGCCCTCACCCACGGTTGCCTGATCCTGCGGCTGCGCCGCCTCGGCTAGAAGACATGAACGAGACCCGACCGCTCCCGGAAGACGCGTTGATCATCCTGCCGGTGCGCAACATGGTGTTGTTCCCCGGCCTCGTCGTCCCGCTGCAGGTGGGACGCGAGCGCTCGCGCGCCGCCGCGCAGGAGGCCGTGCGCCTGCAAAGGCCGCTGGGAATACTGCTGCAGAGCAAGCCCGAGGTGGAGGAGCCGCTGCCTGCCGACATGCATTGGGTCGGCACCAGCGCGAACGTGCTGCGCTACATCACCTCCGAGAACGAGCACCACGCGATCATCAAGGGCACGCGGCGCTTCCGCGTGCTCGAGTTCCTCGAGGACTATCCCTACGAGGTCGCGCGTGTGCAGTACGTGGACGAGGTCGGCCAGGACGACGTGCAGGTCGAGGGCCGCGCGCGCGCACTGCGTGAGCGTGCCTCCGAGATCATGCAGATGCTTCCCCAGGTCCCGCCCGAGCTGGTGTCGGCGTTCGAGGCGATCGAGTCGCCCTCGGCGCTCGCCGACTTCATCGCCGGGATGATGGACGTCCCGGCCGAGGAGAAGCAGGGCCTGCTGGAGACCTTCGAGCTCAAGGCGCGGCTCGACAAGCTGCTCGAGCTCCTCTCGCGCCGCATCGAGGTCCTGAAGGTGACGCGCGAGGTCGACGAGCGCACGCGCGAGTCGCTCGGCGACGCCAACCGCAAGCACCTGTTGCGCGAGCAGATGCGCACCATCCAGAAGGAGCTGGGCGAGGGGGACGAGGGCGCGGCCGACATCGCCGACCTGGAGAAGGCGATCGCCGAGGCGAAGATGCCCGAGGACGTCGAGAAGCAGGCGCGCAAGGAGTTGAAGCGCCTCGCGCGCATGCCCGACGCCTCCGGCGAGCACTCCATGGTGCGCACCTACCTCGAATGGCTGACCGAGCTGCCGTGGGCGCCCGATGAGGCGAAGCCCATCGACATCGCCGCGGCGCGCCGGGTGCTCGACGAGGATCACTACGGGCTCGACAAGGTGAAGCGCCGCATCCTCGAGCACCTCGCGGTGAGGAAGCTGAATCCCACGGGCAAGAGCCCGATCCTGTGCTTCGTCGGCCCGCCCGGCGTGGGCAAGACCTCGCTTGGACAATCGATCGCGAAGGCCATCGGGCGCAAGTTCGCGCGCGTGAGCCTGGGCGGTGTGCACGACGAGGCCGAGATCCGCGGCCACCGGCGCACCTACCTGGGGTCGCTCCCGGGCAACATCATCCAGAGCCTGAAGAAGATCGAGTCGCGCAACGGCGTGATGATGCTGGACGAGATCGACAAGCTCGGCCACGGCGGCTTCCACGGCGACCCGGCGTCGGCGCTGCTCGAGGTGCTCGATCCCGAGCAGAACTCGAGCTTCCGCGACAACTACCTCGGGGTGCCGTTCGACCTCTCGGGGGTGATGTTCATCTGCACCGCGAACGTGCTCGACACGATCCCGGGACCGCTGCGCGACCGCATGGAGGTGATCCAGCTTCCCGGGTACACGGCCGGGGAGAAGCTGCAGATCGCGCGCCGCTACCTGCTCGCGCGCCAGCTCGCGGCCGCGGGCCTCGCCGGGGAGCAGTGCGAGATCGGCGACGATGCGCTCTCCACCATCATCGACGACTACACGCGCGAGGCGGGCGTGCGCAACCTCGAGCGCGAGATCGGCAACGTCTGCCGCTACGTGGCGGTGCGCATCGCCGAGGGCGGCATCGAGAAGATGAAGGTCGGGGCCGCGGAGGTCGCCACCATCCTCGGACCGCGCCGCTTCGAGGCCGAGGTCGCGATGCGCACGGCTACCTCGGGGGTCGCCACCGGGCTCGCCTGGACGCCGGTGGGCGGCGACATCCTCTTCGTCGAGGCCGCGCGCATGCCCGGCAGCGGCAAGCTGATCCTCACCGGCCAGCTCGGTGACGTCATGAAGGAGAGCGCGCAGGCGGCACTTTCGCTGGTGAAGGCGCGCGCCGCACGCCTCGGCGTTTCGCCCGACGTGCTGGAGAAATCCGACATCCACGTGCACGTGCCCGCGGGGGCCACGCCCAAGGACGGGCCGAGCGCGGGTGTGGCGATGTTCATCGCGCTCGCCTCTCTGCTCACCGGCCGCCCGGTGCGCAGCGACGTCGCCATGACCGGCGAGATCAGCCTGCGCGGGCTGGTGCTGCCGATCGGCGGGGTGAAGGAGAAGGTCCTCGCCGCGCTGCGCGCGGGCATCAAGACGGTGATGCTGCCCGAGCGCAACCGCCGCGATCTCGAGGAGATTCCCGCGGAGGCGCGCGAGCAGATCGAGTTCGTGTGGGTCGAGGACGTCGACAAGGCGGTCGCGACCGCATTGTCCGACGAGCAGCCCGTCGCCGCCGCCGCCTGAGCCCGCGGTTGTCGAAACGGCCCGGCGCACGGATCATAGGCACCTTCCAACGGAGGATTCCATGCATGTGACCAGCGTCGCGGCCGTGGCCGTCTCGATGTTGCTCGCGGGCGCCGCCGCCGCGGCGACCTGCACGCCCCTGGAAACGCGCTCGCCCAATGGCAAGGGGCAACGCCCCGCGCTCGAAGGCCAGACGCGCGCGTGCGGCGTCCAGTCGAACGTTGCCTTCGATGTGACGGTCGTGGGCAGGGGCCTGGTGCACCCGTGGGCCGTGGAGCCGCTGCCCAACGGCGACCTGCTGGTGACCGAGCGGCCCGGGCGCATGCGCATCGTGACCGCGAAGGGCGAGGTGGGCGAGCCGCTCGCCGGCGTGCCACCGGTTGCAGCGCGCGGGCAGGGCGGGCTGCTCGACGTGGCGTTGAGCCCCAGGTTCGAATCCGACCGCACGCTGTACTGGAGCTACTCGGAGCCGCGCGATGGCGGTAACGCCACCAGCGTCGCGCGCGCCGTGCTCTCGCGCGACGCGCGCTCGCTCGAGCAGGTCCGCGTGATCTTTCGCGCGCTCCCCGCCTACGACGGCACCCATCACTTCGGCTCGCGCCTCGCCTTCGGGCCCGACGGCATGCTCTACGTGACCACGGGCGATCGTTCCGACCGCGTGATGCGCCCGCACGCGCAGCACATGGATGGCCACATGGGCAAGACGCTGCGCATCACGCCCGATGGCGCGCCGGCCCCCGGCAATCCGTTCGCGGCGCAGGCGGGCGCCAAGCCCGAGATCTGGTCCCTCGGCCACCGCAACATCCAGTCGGCCGCGTTCGACGCGCAGGGCCGCTACTGGATCGTCGAGCACGGAGCACGGGGCGGGGACGAGCTGAACCTGGTCGAGAAGGGCAAGAACTACGGCTGGCCGCTCCAGACCTTCGGCCTCGAGTATTCGGGCGCGCAGATCGAGGGCTCGCAGACCGACCGCGCCGGGATGCAGCGGCCGGTGTACTACTGGGACCCGGTGATCGCGCCCTCGGGCGCGCAGTTCCATTCGGGGACGGGCTTTCCCGCCTGGAAGGGCAGCCTCTTCATCGGCGCGCTGCGCGAGAAGCGGCTCGTGCGCCTCGCGATCGAGAACGGCCGCGTGACCGGCGAGGAGCACCTGCTCGCCGATCGCGGCAAGCGCGTGCGCGACGTGCGCGAGGGTCGTGACGGCGCGCTCTACCTCGTCACCGACGAGGACGACGGCGAGGTCCTGCGGATCTCTCCGCGGCGATAGTTCTCCCTCCCCCTTGGGGGAGGGCCGGGGAG
>Ga0307505_10001358_pt1 | contig 20082 bp, 12 predicted proteins | sample 23_S_MG_FD_202183 | JGI IMG/M metagenome (GOLD analysis project Ga0307505, IMG submission 202183) | Soil microbial communities from Populus trichocarpa stands in riparian zone in the Pacific Northwest, United States - 23_S | ecosystem: Environmental > Terrestrial > Soil > Riparian zone > Trees...
CGCCGATGCCAAACGCGGCCTGACCCAGCTCCTCAAGGGCGGCGAGCGGGTGAAGCCCGATTTCTCGGAGTGGACGCAGCGGGTCGCGTTGCTCAAAAAGCGGCACGCTCTCAACTACAACCGCGAGTCGGACAGCGTGCAGGCGGAGTACGTCCTCGCCACGCTGAACGAGATCACCGGTGGCGAGGCGTTCGTCACCACGGGTGTCGGCCAACACCAGATGTGGGCGGCGCAGTACATCGACTTCAAGAAGCCTCGCCTGTTCATGACCTCGGGCAGCATGGGGACCATGGGCTTCGGTCTGCCGGCGGCGATCGGCGCTCAGTTGGCCAATCCCGACGCGCTCGTCATCGACGTCGACGGCGACGGCAGCATTCGCATGAACCTCGGCGAACTCGAAACCGTCACGACGTACAACGTGCCGGTCAAAGTGTTGTTGTTGAACAACATGGGCGACGGCATGGTGCGACAGTGGCAGGACCTGTTCTACGCCAACCGTTATTCGGGGACCGACAAGACCCTTCACAAGAAGGACTTCGTCAAGGCGTGCGAGGCGGACGGGTTCGGTTTTTCGATGCGGGTGACCGAGAACAAGGACGTGCGCAACGCGCTGAAGAAGTTCATCGAGTTCGACGGCCCCGCGTTCCTCGAGGTCATGGTCGACCCGACCGCGCACGTCTATCCGATGGTGGGCCCCGGGCTCGGGTACCGGGACATGATCACCGGAAAGCACATTCGCTGCCGCGATTCGGAGGACGAGGGAGGCGGTGAGCCGACGCCGGAGCCGACGGGGTACTTTTGAGGGAAGGGACCCAAGGGACTAAAGGGACGAAAGGGTCCTCAGGGACGAAGGGGTCAGCTTGTCAGGCGGCGTCGGACTGCGCTGCGGGTGGCTAGTAGCAGGGTGGTCGACAGCACCAGGATGTAGGTGATGTCCCACAGCAGGATTGCGCTGAATTCGCCTCGGAAGGCGGCGCGCGCGATTCGAACTGGATGCAGGAGTGGCAGTACTTCGGCGACCCACAGCCATCCGCCCGGGAGACGCTCGGCCAGCGGGAAGAATACGTCCGAGAAGAGGAACAGCGGCGTCAGGAAGAGCGTGAAGTAGAAGGCGAAGATGTCGATCGTCGGCACGCGCAGCGTAAAGGCGATGCCGATCGACGCGAACAGCAGTCCCGATAGCGGAATCGCGGGGATCGCCAGCAGGGCATGCGGCAACGGCGCGAGGCCGAAGCCGACCAGAACGATGAAGAAGCTCGCGCCGTAGATGGACGCGCGCGTCACCGCCCACAGGACTTCGCCGATCAGGATATCGTCGGTGGCGATCGGTGTCGTCAACATGGCGTCGTACGCTTTGTCCCAGGTGAGGCGGACGAACACGTTGTAGGTGGCTTCGAAACTGGCGCCGTTCATCGCGGCGACGCACACCAAGCCGGGCGCCAGGAACTCGGCATACGACATTCCGCCCATCTCGCTGACGTACGCGCCGACGCCGACGCCGATGGCGACGAGATAGAGGACCGGTTCGAAGAAGTTCGGCAGCAAGTTGTACATCCACGTGCGGCCGTACATGGTCGCGTTGCGGCGCCAGACCGCCGCTGCGTGGCGCGGAGAGAGACTCATGCGCCGCCCTCCAGACTAGCGCCGGTCAGGTGGAGGAAGAGATCTTCGAGGTTGGTCGGACGGATCGTGCGGCGGCGACCGTTGTCGATCCCCGCCGCGTCGAGCATGCCGATCAGCGACGCCGCGTCGTCGGCGTAGACGACGAGGCGCCCTCCCGCGTGCATGGTGCGCGTCCGCGGCGGGAGGTGGGACGCCAGGGCGCGTTCGGCCTCCACCGCGCAGTCGAGCTCGATCGCCTGGGGACTCAGGTGTTCGGCGATCAACGCGTCCGGCGCGCCATCGGCCAGGATCTTCCCACCGGCCATGACCGCCACGCGATCACATAACCGCTGCGCTTCGTCCATGTAGTGCGTGGTCAGCACAACGGTCGTCCCGGCGGCGCGCCGGTCGCGGATCTTTGACCACAGCGCGAGACGGACGGCTGGATCGAGACCGGTGGTCGGCTCATCGAGGATCAACAGCTCCGGATCGTTCATGAGAGACATGGCGATGGCGAGCCGGCGCTGGAACCCGCCCGAAAGGGCGCGAACGGGCACGCGCGCGTGCGAGCGCAGTTCCAGGAAGTCGACGAGAGTCTCCACCCGCGCGCTCAGTTCGGGCTCACGCAAGAGATGGTAGCGACCAAAGATGCGCAGGTTGTCGATCGGGTCGAGCGCTTCGATCAACACGTTGTCCTGCAGCGTCACTCCGAGGCGTGCGCGCACGGCCCTGGGTTCGCGGCCGACGTCGAGGCCGAACACCTCGACGCGACCCGACGTCGGTTGCGTCGCGCCGTAGATCATCCGCAGCGTCGTCGTCTTGCCGGCCCCGTTGGGCCCGAGCAAACCGAAACAACTGCCGGCCGGGATGGTGAGGTCGAGATCGGCGACCGCCGTGCGGTCGCCGAAGCGTTTGGTGACGCCTTGCAGGCGGACGATCATCGGCGTGATTCTGAACGGCGCAGCGCCGCCGTCAACCACGGTGAGACGGCGTGTCCGAGCTCGTCCTCGAGCCCGGACACGCCGGCCGATCCGATTACAGTCCGCAGGCTACCGGTGCGGCGCAGTCCTTGCCGTTGAACTTCTTGCCGTCACTGCCGTTCTTGCCGTTGAACGGCGCGCACGCGAGGCAGTAACTGTTGCTGGCGTTCGACAGCAGGAAGTCGACGGTTCCCTGCGAGACGCCGACCGCGAGGTCGTAGTCCAGGTTGGGCGCTCCCTTGCCGCGGAAGGACACTTTCAGGCGACCCGCCTTCCACTGCACGCTCTTCACCGTGCCGACGAGCAGATCCCGATCCTTGTACTTGTAACCCTTGGGGTTGGTCTCTTTGCCGATCAGCGCCCAGTTCTGGCAGGGCAGGTCGACCGAGTGGGTCTCACCGGAGGCGTTGCTGGCGATCGTCACCGACGCCTTGACGGTGCCGTTCGGAGACATGTTGCAACGCGGGTCGCCGGCGCTGCCCGGCGCCGGGAATTCGATTCCGGCGTCCTTGCTGAACACCGAGATCTTCCGCTTCGATTCGTCGTTGGTGAGATTGTCGTTGATGCTCATCTTCCGCCCCGATACGAGGGCCGCGCTCGTGCCGCTGGGAATCGAGAGCGGATCGGCGGGATCGCTGTTTCCGTCGATCTCGTCGCGATCGAAGAAGCCGTCCTGGTCGCGATCGACGCCCATGCGTTCGCCGGATCCCGGCGGAGCACAGGTGTAGGTCAGGGAGTTGCCGGGCGTGGTCGCGATGTTTCGCAGTTGGGCGTCCGACAGTAGGGGTTCGCTGAGTCGGTCGCTGCGGAAGGTGATGATCTGGGACGGACCGCAGGCGCCGACGCGGTTGACGGTCCAGCCACGGGCCTGGCCACCTTGCGAACCCTTGACGATGAGGTCGCACTCGTTCTGGCCGGGCGTACCCAACACGTTGAAACAAGCCCTGGCTCGAGCGAGGAGCAGATCGATGCGCGGTCCAGCGACGCCGCTGTTGGTGTTGGTCAACGTGACCTGCTGGCCGACGATCGGCGCCAGATTGGTCGGGAACTGGAGGGCCAACTGTTCGAGATCCCGCTGCTGCGTGTCGGTGAGGTTGAACACCGTCGCGCCCAAAAAGCGGAAGACCGTGTCGATGCTGCCGTCGTGCAGCACGCCGTAGCCGCGGATCTGGTCGCCCTTGTGGCCGTTGTCGCCGGCGTTTACGAACGGCACCATCGGCATGCCGAACATGCCGATCTTCTGGTACACGTTGCGCAGGTGCGCGACCTTGAAGTGCTGGGTCTCGTTTTCGAAGCTTCGGCCGCCGTCGCCGCCGAAGAAACCGTTGGTCGGCGACAGTGTGTGACAGTTGTTGCAGCTCGCCACGCCAGAGTCCGTCGGTGGCACGTTGTAAAGGTTCAGCACGCTGGCCTCGGTGGTCGACAACGAGTGCACCGTGTTGTTTAGGTTGCGATGCGGGTTGGGCGGATAGAACACGTCGAGGATGAAGGTCGTGAACAGCTCCATCTCCGCCTCGGTGATGGGGCCGTCGTTCCCCACGAGGCCTTCGAAGGCGACGATGAAGTTCTTGAAGGACAGGAACTCGTCGGTCGGGTGATCACCGAAGAAGCCGGTGGAGCGATCGCCGCGCCAATGCATCGCGCCGTGATTGGCCATGCCGCGCAGGCTCTGCGTCGTCATCGGCCCCTTCATCGGATGGAAGTCCTTGAAGCCGATGTCGAGGAACTGGTTGTTGATGGGCAGGTTGTTGATGGTCAACTCGTCGTCGGGATTGCCGAGGTCCCAGGCCAGGCTGTCCAGGTCGCCGAAGACGTGGCACGAGGAGCACGAAGCCTCGCCGTTGCTCGAGGTCAGGTTCGCGTCGTAGAGGAACGGGCGGCCGTCGACGACGTGCTGCGGTTCCGGATTGTGCAGCGAGCGGGTACCCACCTCGGCTTGCGCGTCCGTGTCGACGATCGAGATCGAGTTTTCGAATCGGTTGAAGACGTACAGGCGGTCGTTGTCCTCGTCGAGAACCAATCCCGACGGTCCGCCACCGACCGGGATATGCGACAACGCGGACGGGGTGAACGTGTCGTTCTCCAGCATCGCCGTGTCGAAGATCCCCACTTTGCTCGAGCCGAAGGCGGCGACGTACAGGGTCGATCCGTCCTGGCTCACGGCCATTCCGGTCGGCGTCGCCAGGCTGGCGTTCTTCACACCGCCCGGCGCCGGCTGGACGCCGTAGGGAATGTGCTTGTTCAGATGGCGCGGCAGGACATTGAGCCCGTCGAGCACCGTGATGCGCGACTCGTGGAGATGTCCCTGGACGGTCGGCGGCTCGCCGATTGGTTTGAAGCCGGCTGCGTAGATGCCCGGGCCCTCGAATCGGACTTCGTTCACGGCATCGGTGTTGGAGACGTAAACATTACCGCTCACCGGGTTGGTGACCATGTTGAAGTTGATCGTGCCGACGCTTGCGAACGAGTTGAGCAGCGCGCCGTCGGTGGTCGAGATCTGGAAGACGTCCAAGTCGGGCAGGTTGAAGCGGACCTCGCTGTTCCACGAGCGGTTGAGTTCGTCTTCCCATTGGCCGTTCGACGGATTGAACTTGACGATGAGACCGACCTCGGGCCGGACCTCGCCGTGGACGTCGTCGTGCGGCAGCGGCAGACCGCCCGGGCGCGGCTGGTTGAGACCGTCGATGCAAGGGGGTTCAACATTGTTGTTGTTGATGTTGAAGTTAGAGGTGTTGCAGACGGATCCCTCGGAGACGGTTGTCGTCTGGTTGCCCGAGTGGAAGACGGAGGCGTAGACGGAGTTGCCGTCCGCACTCACGGTCAGGGCGCGCGGCGTGTCGCCGAAAAGGTTGGCGATCGTCACGGGATTGCCTTCGAGGTTGGTGCCGAGGTTGTTGGGATCGAAGATCCAGACCAGCGCACGGCCAGCCCCCTGCTGGATGAGAAGGGGATCGATCGGATCGGTCGAATGGTTTTCGCTGTTCTGCCCGCGCCGCGCCGTGGTGATCAGCACGCGGTCGCCGACGGTGCCGCTGGCGACGACGATGTCGCGCGGCTCGTCACCGACCAGCAACGTCCGGGTGACGCGCGGCGGGTTGGCACCGACATCGACGATGCTGACACTGTCGGACAGATGGTTCACCACCCACACTTCGGTGTTCGAACGCGCCGCCACCGACACGGGCTCCATGCCGACCTGGACCGAGCCCGTATGGGTGAGATTGCCGCCGTTGACGGCAAAGATCTCGAGTTGGTTGTCGGGCGTATTGACCGCATACAGCGTCGATCCGTCGGGCGATAAGGCCAACGGCCGGACCTGCCCACTTTCGAACGTGATGAAAGTGGCGGCGGCGCTCTGCGCCAGCAAACCGCAGGCGAGCAGGGCGTAAGTGAAACTACGGATGGGTCGCGGCATGAATCCCCCTTGAAGACTGAGGTGCAGATTAGTTGGGACTCGGTAACACGGCGGGAACTCTAAAGGAATCAAATTAACCCGATCAGCGGGATTTCGGTTTTTACGGATGATCGGGTGTGTGACCGGTCTTGACAAATTGGTTGGACCAATCAATCATCCGCCGCACGTCGTGAGCCCCACCATTTCAAGATTCCACCCGCCGCGACGGCGTCGGGTGCACGAGGACGTCGCGGAACAGCTGCGCGACGCGATCCTCGACGGCCACCTGCCGGCCGGGGCGAAGCTCCCGCCCGAGCGTGAGCTCGCCGAGCGCTTCGAGGTGAACCGCACCTCTCTTCGGCAGGCGATCAAGGTCCTCGAGGGGCTGGGATTGGTCTCGGTGCGCCAAGGGGATGGTGCGACGGTCCTGCCGCTGCCGGAGGCGTCTCTCGACATCCTGGCGCCGATGATCTTTCACGGCGGCCGCGTCGACTCCAGCGTTCTGATCGAGGCAACCGAAGTCATCCGGCCGCTGTTGTTGGAGATGTCGCGATTGGCGATCGAACGACACCGTCCGGAACAGCTGTGCGAGGTCCTCCGCCTGCGCGACATCGTCGCCGACACCGGGCGGGACCGCGAAGAGCGATTTCAGGCACTGCGCGAAGTGATCGTCGTTCTATCGGACATGACGAAAAACCGCGTCTGGCAAATGCTGGCGCGTCAGACGCGCAACCTGCTCGCCTCGCCGCCGCTGCGCGAGGCGCGCCGCAGCGCCGCTCGTGATCCGGGGGAGATCGTCCCGCTGATCGATCGCTGCGCCGAGGCCATCGCCGGTGGGCAACCGGAGATCGCGCTGCGCGCGCTACACAATTTCGTTCACTACCTCGGAGACCTCGCGATGTCGCTCGACGAGAGCGAACGCGATGATGCGGGACGGCCGTCCGTGGCCGCGTCCTGACACCTCGAGAAAGGGAGACATGACAGAATTCAAGTTGAGAACGGACACGCAGGAACCGGACCTCGATACGGCGATGAAGGTCGTCTACCAATGGAACTACGATCCAGAAATGGAAGAACTGCGCCGCTTGTACTGCAAGGCGACCGAGGCGCAGTGGATCTCCGAACGCGACATCGACTGGGACCGCCCGATCGACCGCGAGAGCTTCGGCTCGACGCCGCTGGGCGCGGCCATCCCGATCGAGAAGACGTCGTATTGGAAGAGTCTCGACGATGAGACTGTCTGGGAGCTGTCGCGACGCACCGCGGCGTTTCGGCTGAGCAACTTCCTGCACGGCGAACAGGGCGCGCTGATGGTGGCGGCGCAACTGGTCAACGCCGTCCCGCACACCGACGCGAAGTTCTACGCCGCGACCCAGACGATGGACGAGGCGCGCCACGTCGAGGTGTTCGCCCGCTACATCAACAAGCTCGACGAGGTGCGCCCGATCGCCAAACCGCTCAAGGACGTCCTCGACGAGACGCTGCGCACCGACGATTGGCTCAAGAAGCTGGTCGGCATGCAGATCGTCGTCGAAGGCCTGGCGCTGTACAGCTTCCGCGAGATGCGCAACATCACCGAGGAGCCGCTGCTGAAGGACCTGCTGACCTACGTCGCGCGCGACGAGGCGCGCCATCACGCCTACGGCGTGCAGTATGTGTCGCGCTGCGTCCCGGAGCTCGACGACGCCAAGCGGACGGAACTCGAGGATTTCGCGCTCGAAGCGTCGCGCACGCTGATCGACAGCCGCAACCAGCAGACGTTCTTCACCGAGGCGTTGAAGATCTGGACCGAGCTGGGTGTCGACGCCGGCGCGCTCTTGAAGTGTTTGCACGAGGAGCGCGACGAGCTGACGCTCGGCATGAAACCCGGTCGCCGCCTCGGCCCGATCACCGGTTTCGTCATCCCGACGCTGCGTCGCTGCGGACTGCTGAGCGAGCGCGTTGCCACGCACTACCACGACTTCCTCAAGGAGAACCTGGGGACGAACCTGGTCGGCGAGACGGTGCAGGAGTTCCTCGAAGTCGTGCCCGACCTGCCGGAAGACACGGCCCGCTGGGTCCTCGGCGAGGTACACTAACAGGCAATTCCTCTCACCACAGTCACGGGGGCCCGCGAGCGGGCACATGAAGACAGTAAAAATTGAGGAAGGAGGATCTGCGGGCTTTTGCCCGCGGGTCCGAGCCCACCGGAGCGCGGAGCGCGCACGGGGGCAATTGTCGAAACGGAGCTGTTCTGGCGGCTGTCGCCCGCAACACAACCCTGGACGCAGGCTAAAGACCTGCGCCTACCGGTAGCCAGGCCGCCATGTAGTCGCAGGTCTTTAGCCTGCGCCCAGGAATCCGTGCGTCACGCGCAGAAATTCGGCGATAGTAGTTCAGTGCCTCTGTTTCGAAAATTTGTTGGGTGTCACGGGAGACGGCATTATGTTTCGTCTTGGTTTGGCGCGCAGCGCCTTCGGGACTGTGGTGAGTTCGGTTTTTGTTCTGATTGGACCTTCGCGGTCGGCACTCCTCAGGCGAGAACCTTCTTCGCCTCGACGATGAGCGCGGCGCAGGCGTCGGCGCAGGCGCGGCACTCGGGCTGGTGGTCCTGGTGCACGCGGCACTCCTTCTCGCAGTGCTCGCATACCGCGATGCACGCCTCGGCCATCACCTTGAGTTGCGCCGAGTCGTTCGAAGCAAGGTTGGCCATGGCGCCGCACACCGCCAGCATCTGATCCACCGCGGACGCGCATTCGGCCATCGTCGTATCGCCGGCGCGAAACATCTCCATGCAGTGGCTGAAACACTGGCGGCCCTTGCTGATGCAGTTCTCCGTGGCGCCGACCAGTTCGGCCCGCCGCCCGTAGCGTTCGGCCTTCGCGTACTTGTGGGCCGCGTGATCGTGGCCGTGCTTGTCGTGCTCGGCCGCGGCGGCGACGCCGGCGCTGGCTGCCAGTAGACCCGCGCCGACCAGGAGTTCTCGCCGGCCCAGCCTGGTGGCGAGGATTTCGTCACTTCGTTCGTCGTCCCATCGCATCGTTGGCTCCTATCTCGTGGTGGTCGCGCTCGTCTTTGAACCTGCCGTGCGGCGGTTCGTGTGGATTTACCCTACTCGCGGCGCAGTGGAGGCGCCAACACCGCCCGGGTGCCGATGCGGCGCCAACGGGTACTATCCTAATTTGCCCCGACGCCCAGAACTACCGATCATGTCGAGTGCGAGCGGAGCGAGCGTATCGAGACACGCTGCGGCGTGGCCTCTCGATACACCGGCCCTGCGGGCCGGCACTCGAGGCGAACGGTGAGGGTCCCAGACTGAGCAAATTAGGACAGTGCCCGCCACCGCCGTCTGGGTGACTTGTCGCGCCGCGTCGTCTAGCGTGTCCCGTCGTATGCGCCGCTATTGGCATTTCGGTCGTCGCCGCGCAGCGGCGCGGCTGGCGATGGTCTCGGCCGGGCTTCTGCTCGTCGCCTCCGACGGCGCCGCCCAATGTGTCGGCGACTGCGACGGCGGCGGCCGGGTCACGGTCGGCGAGTTGGTGACCGGCGTGAACATCGCCCTTGGCATGCGGCCACTCGACGACTGCCGAAGTTTCGATCGCAACAACAACGGTCGCATTGAAATCGGCGAGTTGCTCGCCGCCGTCGGCGCGGCGCTGAACACCTGCCCGACGCAGGCCGCCACGTCATCCCCCACCGCAACCGACACGCCCACGGCAACGGTGACATCGACGCCGACGGCGACGCCCAACCTGCCGCCGGTCGTCGACCCGATCCCGATCTACCGCACATTCCCCGGCTTCGAGATCCGCCTGCCGTTGCCCGTGCGCGATCCCGAGGAGCGCGAACTCAGCTGCGAAGTGTTCGACCTTCCAGACGGGGCCGAGTACGACGGCGAGGCGCGCGAAGTTCGCTGGACTCCCGCCGAGGACCAGGTCGGACCGTACTATCTGCCGTTTTCGTGTGAAGACGATGCGGCGCCGCCGCAGGTGTCGACCGGCGAGTTGATCTTCCGCGTCACTCCGCTGGACGACTGCGCGATCCCGACGTGTGATCCCGCCACGGGATGCACCGTGGCGCTGCGGCCGCCGGAGGAATCGTGCTGCGATGGTGCGCCGGTCGCGCGCATCCTCGAACCCGAGGCGCCGTGTCCGGAGGGCACGGTCGGCTACACCGGCCGCAATCGCGACGGCAGTTTCGGTCGGCTCGAGAATTGTGACTTCCTGCAGATGGACGTCCAACTGCAAAGTAGTACCAGCGTGCGTTTCAACGTCGAGACGCGGTGCCTGAACACGAACACCCCGGTGGGAATGGTGGCACGGATGGATACAGCCAGCCGCGGACTGGTGTTCGACGTCACGGTCCCACCGGTTTTCCTCCAGCCGCGCTCCGACGGATTCGACTACCGGCTCGGGGCGCGCATGCCGATCGGCGGTGGCGGTCCGTTCTTTGATCTCGAGGACGGCGAGGCAAACCTGCACGTCACCCTCACCGACTCCTCCGGCCTTTCCGTCGACCGATCGGTGCGCGTCCGTCTCACCTCGACGCGGCTGCCCCTACTTCCGGAAGCGGACTCGACACCGACCGCGACGCCGACGTTGCGGTCGCCGACGCCGACCCCGCCGTCTGGCTGAACGTCCCCCTTTTTGTCGGGGGCGGTGGTCATTCCACCGGTCCAAGTATCGTCAGCCCGACACCGCCGAGCGCGTGTACCGGTTCGGGAGAACGTCGGAAATCACTGACTTTTGCTGCATCTCGGAGACCGGACGATCGCCTGATCACCTTGATCGCGGGCACTGGTTGACGTATTCAGGTCACTTCGCAAAGTCGAGAATGACGGGCCGTTGCGTCGGTGATTCGCACCGACCGCGCTCTGTGTCGTTCCCCGATCGAGGAGTTCGTGCATGGCAATGGATCGACAGCAGACGGCGACGGTGGAGGGGATGGGGCGGATGAGGAGCCTGCGGCGTTCGGTACGCGCCGCGGCGATGTCTGCGGCGATCGCTTCGCTTGCCATGGCGGGTCCGGTCGCCGCGTGCACGGGCGATTGCAACGGCGACGGCAACGTCGCGATCAACGAGCTGGTGACGGGTGTCAACATCGCGCTCGGCAACACCGAGCTGCGCATGTGTTCGGTCTTCGCGAGCGACGAGATCGACCGTGTCACCATCGCCGACCTGGTGCGCGGTGTGTCCGCGGCGCTCGAGGGTTGCCCGGTGCCGATCATCACGACGGTCGCCGGCACCGGTCTGGCCGGTCTGAACGACGACGGCGAGCCTGCCCTCGAAACGCATCTCTATCTGCCGCAGGACGTCACGGTCGGCCCCGACGGCCTTCTCTACCTGGTCGACTGGAACAACCACCGCATCCGCCGCATCGATCCGGACGGCGTCGTCGAGACCATCGCCGGGACCGGCGAGCTGGGCGACGCGCAAGACGGCGTCGCCATCTACACTCAGTTCAACCACCCTACCAATGTCTTCTTCGACCACGACGGCCACATGATCATCGCCGCCTGGCACAACAGCCTGGTGAAGCGCCTCGACTTCAGCACGGGGATCGTTACGAACATCGCCGGCACCGGCGCGCGCTCGTTCGGCGGTGACGGCGGCCCGGGCAACAGTGCTTTTCTCGACCTGCCGAGCGGCGTGGTCGTCGACAGCAGCGGCAACATCATCATCTCCGACCAGGCCAACTTCCGACTGCGCCTGGTCGAGCCGGACGGCACGATCCACACCATCTGCGGCGACGGCGTGCCTGGGTTCACCGGCGACGGCGGTCCGGCCAGCGCCGCCCGACTCAACGCACTCAAGGGACAGGCGGCGGCACCGTCGAGCCGAATCGACATCGACCGGCGCGACCAGATCTACATCGCCGACACCGCCAACCACCGCATCCGCATGATCGACGCGGTCGGCATCATCACCACCATCGCCGGAACGGGCGAGCCCGGTTACGCCGGCGACGGCGGTCCCGCCACCGAAGCGCAGCTCAACACGCCGAGCGACGTGGCGGTCGCCGACAACGGTACGATCTACATCGCCGACACCATGAACCACGTCGTTCGCGTCATCCGGCCGAACGGCACCATTGAAACCCTGGCCGGCACGGGCGAGCGCGGTTTCGACGGCGACGGCGGCGCGGCCGACGAAGCCCTGCTGGACCGGCCCTACGGGCTCGGCCTGGCGTCGAACGGCACCCTGTACATCGCCGACACCCACAACCAGCGCATCCGCCGCGTCACCGGGATCAGCACCGGGCCGATTCCGCCGCCGCCGCCACTGCCGACCCCGGTCATCGTTCCGTGCACCGGCGTCGATGGCAGTATCTGCACATACATCGGCACCGGTTTCAGCGCCTTTGACGGCGACGGCAAAGACCGCTTGTACACGACGCTGTACTGGCCTTTCGACATGGAGTTCACGCCGTCCGGGCGCCGCATCGTGCTCGACTGGAACAACCACCGGGTGCGCGAGGTTCTCTCCGACGACACGGTGCTCACCATCATGGGAACGGACTTCGTCGGCGACGGTCCGGCCGATCTGAGTGACCTCACGCCGGCCGGCGCCGCGCCGCTGACGGTCACCCTCAACCATCCGACAGACATCCAGGAGATGCCGAACGGCGATGTACTCATCGTCGCCTGGCACAACCATAAGTTCCGCGAGATCGGCGGCGACGACGGACGCGTCCGGGTGACAATGGGCCTCGGCGCCGGATTCGCCGGCGACGGCGGTCCGGCGAAAGACGCGCGCGCCAACCAACCGGCGCGCGCCAGCCTCGACGCGGATGGCAATCTGTTCCTCGTCGACCAGCGCAACCAGCGCATTCGCGTATTCTACAACTATGCCGAAGATCGCAGTGCGGCCCTGGTAGCGACCGTGGCCGGTAGCGGCGTGCGCGGCTTCAACGGCGACGGCGAGGCTCTCGCCACGCAGTTCAATTTCCCCACGGGCGGCAATCCGGAGCCGACCGGTGGCATCGCCATCGCCGCCGACGGGGCGATCTACTTCGCCGACACCAACAACGACCGCATCCGGCGCATCGACTTCACCAGTGAGAACTTCCTCACGGGCACGGTGACGACGGTGGCGGGAAGCGGCGAGCGCGGCTACTCGGGCGACGGCGGTCCGGCGATCGAGGCCAAGCTCAGTTTCCCGCAGGACGTCGAGATCGGCCCCGACGGCAACGTCTACTTCACCGACACCAACAACGACCGGGTGCGCATGATCGAGGTGGCGACCGGAACCATCTCGACCGTGGCCGGGTCGGGAGAGCAGGGCTACTCGGGCGACGGCGGTCCCGCGCTCGATGCGAAACTGAACCGTCCGTTCGGCATCGCCTTCGACGAGAACGGCGACCTGTTCATCTCCGACAGCTTCAACGGACGCGTGCGCAAGGTGGAACGTTGAGCAGGGAAGGGCGACACAGCGTGTCGCTTGCTTCGCATCGTGCGGCGGTGCGGGTGGCCCGTAAGGGCGCCCGCGCCGCCGCGGTACTTCTCACCGCTTGGCTGACCGTCGGCGCGTCGGCCGCCGCCGCCTGTCCGGGCGACTGCGACGCCGACGGGCGCGTGACCATCGCCGAGCTCATCCGCGGCGTCAACATCGCCCTCGGCAACGCGCCGGTGTCCAACTGTCCGGCGTTCGATACGAACGGCAACGGCCTGGTGGCGATCAACGAGTTGGTGGCGGCGGTCAATGCGACCCTCAACGGCTGCCCGATCGAGCCGATCTTTCCCGCCAACTACCGCGACACCTACTCGATCGTGCGCGATTGCCGGCTGAGCATCGAGCACGGTGGGGTGATGATCCGCGTCTGGGCTGATCCGACATCGGCGCAGGCGTACCTCGACGAGGAGAATCCGTTGCCGATCGGCGCGGTGGTCGTCAAGGAAGAGTTCGAAGGCGTCGACTGTCTTACCGATTCCGAGTTGGTTCGCTGGCGACCGATGCGCAAGGAGGCGCCGGGCTTCGATCCGGAGCACGGCGACTGGGCATGGCAGTGGGTCGAGGCCGATCGATCGGTGTTGCTCAACGACAAGACCACATGCATCGGCTGTCACCTCGATCCGGAATGTGTGGCGCGCGACTACATGTGCACCGAGAACGGCGAGACCGGGCCGACGCCGACGCCGGTACCGCAGGTCGGCGAGCTCGATGTGGTGCTCGAGGACCTGCCGGGCGCGCTGCTGTCGATCTCCGGGACGTCGGCGACCGACGTCATCGCCGTCGGTGCCGACCCGGGCGACGGCATGGGCCCGATGGTGCTGCGCTACGACGGCGAAAGCTGGCGGCGATTGAACAGCGGCGCCACCGGCGACCTCTGGTGGATCAGCGTCACGCCGATCGACGGCCACTTCTTCATGTCCGGAGCGGGCGGTCTGGTGCTGCGCTTCGATCCGGTGACGGAGATGTTCGACCGCGACGAGACGTCGACCAGCGGTCTCCTCTACGGAATCTGGGGCGCGGCCGCCGACGATTTGTGGGCGGTCGGTGATCACATGCCGACCGGAACCGGCGCGTCGCTGGTGCTGCGCAACCAGGGTGAGGGGTGGAGCGAGGTCGACGTCTCCGCATTGCGGCCGCAGGGCATCCCCGCGTTGTTCAAGGTGTGGGGCCGCGCACCCGACGAGGTCTTCGCGGTCGGCAGCCAGGGAGTCATCTTGCGATTCGCCGGCGTGAGCTGGGAACTGATCTCCTCCGGCACCACCCGCAACCTGTTCACGGTGCACGGCGCCGGCGACCTGGTGAGCGCGGTGGGCGGCTTTCTCAGCGGCGTCGTCGTCGAACTCGATGGGGACGCGTTTGTCGACGCCTCGCCCACGGTGTTTCCGCAGATGAATGGCATCTTCGCCGGCGCGCAAGGAACGGTGGTGGCCGGCGGCGTCGGTCGCGCGACCGCGGTGCGCGAGTCGGGCGCATGGCGGGTGGTCGATTCCGATTCGGATCCACTGCGCGACTACCACGCCGTGTGGGTGGATCCCGACGGCGGAGTCTGGGCGGTCGGTGGCGATCTCACCGTCGGTGCTCTCGACTCTGGAGTCCTCGCCTACGGCGGGCCCGACCAGATCAGCGGGACCCTGGAGTAGGGATGCGACCGTAAGCCTGGGTCACCTCTCGAGTCTCACCTTTCGGAACCGCGGCCGATGCGGTGTTGGCGACTCTGCCAATTCCCGCATGGCACGGGCTTCGCTTTCGGATTGGGGCCGAAAGAGGAGACTCGAGATGAATCGATCGTGGCAGCGTTGGGTCGTGGGGGCGGGGTTGGTGGTGGTGTCCGCCTGTAGTCCTCAAGTCGCCGAGCGACCGGAGGAGCAGGTGATCGCCGACGTATCGCGCGGCGGTGACAAGCTGTATCGGCGGTACTGTGGCGCCTGCCACGGCCTCGATGCCAAGGGCGACGGCATCGTCTCCTCGTTGATGACGCCGAAGCCGCGCGACCTGACGACGATCGCGCGCGACTTCGGCGGCGAGTTCCCGCGCGAAGCCGTCATTCGGGCCATCGACGGCCGGCAGACCGTGCGCGCGCACGGTGACGCGGACATGCCGGTGTGGGGAGCCACCTTGTCGCCCGAGTTGGGCAGCGAGACGGACGACATCATGATCCGCGAATGGATCACGGCGATCGCCGACTACCTGGAGTCGGTGCAGGTTCAGTAGTTACCCCGTGGTCCGATACGAGGCGTTGCCCGCCAATTCGATCGCCATCCCACCTGGTCACCCCGGCGAAAGCCGGGGTCCAGGCCGCATGCCACCGCCGCCCCACCTGGATCCCGGCTTTCGCCGGGATGAGGTGCGCCTTCCGAGCACCTCACTTCCGCCAATAGGCGCCGGCCCAATCGATCGAGTGGATCTCCGGTGTGAGCGAACGCCGATCGAGGAAATCGTGGACGGCGTCGTGGCACGACTTCCACGAGTGGTAATCGTCGACGATCACGTAGCCGCCGGGGCTGACCTTGTCGTAGAGGTTCTCTAGCGTGTCCATCGTCGAGCTGTAGAGATCGCCGTCGAGGCGCAGGACCGCGAGCCGCTCGACCGGGGCGTGCGGCAAGGTGTCGCGGAACCACCCTTCGAGAAACCGGACGCGCTCGTCGAGCAGATCGAACCGCGCGAAGTTCGCGCGCACCTGTTCGAGCGAGACCTTCAAAACGTCGACGCCGCTGAGATCCGCGCCGTCGGTATCGCTGATCGGCACCGGTAGGCCGGCGAACGAGTCCGCCACCCAGACGGTCCGATCCGCGACGCCATGGGCGCGCAGGATCGCGCGCATGTAGATCGCGGCGCCGCCGCGCCAGACGCCGGCCTCGAGCAGATCGCCGGGAACTTCACGGCGCAGGACGTCCTCGACGCACGCGCGGATGTTGTCGAGGCGGCGGTGGCCGATCATGGTGTAGCCGAACGTCGGCCAGTCGCGCCCTTCGTCCCGCACGGACGCGTCGAACGGCCGGCGCCGGTGCGTGAGGATCGACCGCCGCCGCAGAGCGCGTAGCGCGAAGTGGCGCAGCGCTTCTCGGGAAAAATGGAGCGGGCGGTTCAGGTCGGCGAGCCGGGGAGGTCGGACGGGCAATGGAGCCCACGCGCTCTCTTCGTAGAGCGACGCGGACAGCGCGCGCTGCATCAGGTCCAGGTACGCGTCGGCGACGGGCGATGACTCGAGCATGCCCCACGCGTCGGAGACTTCAGCGCAAAATGCAAGTCGCCACCGCGCATGGATTAGGATTGGCAAGAAGAAAAAATCGAACTCACCACAGAGGCACGGAGGACACAGAGAATGAACGGCATTTAGAGACTCGGCCTCAGTGAGGGGGCGACGTCGATGATTCGATCCGCGCTTCGCCGGAATCCTCTCTGTGCTCTCAGTGTCTCCGTGGTGAGGATATTGGCTGAGAGTCCGCCGCGGCCAACTCCGCGGGCGGCGGTGCGGAGAGGCGCGAGTTGATCGCCGGGGCGAGCAGCTTCAGGACGCGCACCGGCAGGCTGCTGGTGAAATGGTAGTTCTCCGCCTCGCGACCGGGCACGAACGCGGTCATCACGCCAAAGAAGCGATCGTCGATGAAGAAGACGAACGAGGCCGTCCGGTTCAGTGCCTTGGACGACTTGACCTCGCCCCAGCGATTGAAGGTGTAGTGTCGATTGTCGCCGGTCCCCGTTTTGCCGCCGATTGCGACCGGCCCGTCGGCGTCGCGAAACGCGACGGCGAGGGTGTTCGCCGTCCCGCGCGTTACGACGCCGGTGAGCGCGTCGCGCAGAGCGCCGGCGACGGCCGGGTCCATGACACGACGGGCGTGTTCGGGGTCCGGGCGCAGGGCGGTTTCGTAGGGCGTCGAGCGGGCGAAGCGCAGTTCGTCGACGGTGATCGGTGCGACCCGCACTCCGTCGTTCACCAGGATGCCGAGAAGCGCGGCGAGGGCCGAGGGGCGATCACCCGAACTGCCGAGCGCGGTCGCATAGCTCGGCACGAGGCGGTCGAACGGGAAACCCAGGCGCTGCCAGTAGGGGGTCATGCGGGCGAACGCGTCCTTCTCGACACGGATGCGGAGGCGGCGGTTCTGCGGGCGAATATTGCGCCTCTGGAACAGCCACCGCGACGAGATCTCACGCGCCTCGTCCGCCGTCCGCAGCAACTCTTCCCACGACGCCGTGGGCGTTCGCCACAGCTGTCCCGCGATCCAGAGGTCGAGCGGATGCCGCGACGCGAGGTAGCCGTAATCGGCCAGATGAAGCGCCGGGTTGCCGTAGGCGCGCACCATGCGAGCGACATCCGAATCGCCGACGGCGCCCAGTTGCTCTCGAAGCCAGAGTGCCAACGAGGCGCGGTCGGCGCCGGGCGACCACGCGTAGTGCAGAATCGCCAGCTTGCGCAGGCGTTTCTCCGGCCGCCGTTCGCGGCGGATGACGGAGTCGATCAACTCCGCCTCGTCCAGGCCGCTGTACTGGCGATAGGCGCGCTTCAGCGCGGTGAGCGACTCGGCGTCGGCGATCTCGCGCAGCATCCGCAATCGCACGGGATCCTCCGGGTCCTCGAGCAACAGCTGAGTGTCGTACGGCAGACGGCTCTCGTGGTAGCGCACCAGGTCGCGCATCAGTCGGACGAAGCTGAGGTTGATGGATTGCTCGAGAGCGGTGCGCAGTGTCGGCAACGCGATCCGGGCGCGGTCGAAGTTCGTGAAGTAGCGCAGCCCGCCGCCGGTGAAGAACGCCTCACCCGCCGTCGCCGCGTACTTGCGATCGAGGGCGCGGGCGAGCAGGACGTCGAGCGCGATCGACGGTTCGCTGGTCAACACGTCGGCGACCCAGGTGGTCAGGGGATCGCGCGCCGCGCGGGATCGGATGCGCACCGTCGCCGGATCCAGGGGGCGGAGCTCGTTGTGCAGCTGCGCGATGATTTCGAGGTAGTGCGCCAGGGTTCGCAACTTGGCCGTGCTGCCCAGCTCGAGCTTGGCGCCGCGGTTCAGGTCGAACGGCTGATCGAGCGTGTCGACCTGGACCCGCACCGCGTTCTGGTCGCCGATGCGTTCGAAGAGCAGAAGGCCGTAGAGAACCTTGGCGGGGTCCGATCGCTGTAGCAGATGCTTCGCGCGCAGACCGTTGGCGGCGACGAAATCGTTACGCGCGAGGTCGCGAAACACTTCGACGACGCGCTCCTGCAACTCGGTGTCGATGGTGGAGTCGACCTCGAGGTGGAGTTGGTTGAGTTCGTAGTGACTGCCCGCGCCGGTCAGTTCGAGGAGGCGCTTGCGCACGGCCGTGGCCGCTTTGCGATCGACGAAGTCGCGCAACGGTTGCGCCGGGGCTCGCGGGAGAAACCGCAGCGGCGCGTCGGCCAGACGACCGGCGAGGTCGGCGTCGAGGACGCCCTGCCGCGCGAGGAGCGACGCGTAGGCGCGCATTCTCGCGCGCAGCGCGTCGCGGTCTGTTCGCAGCAGGGCGCTGGGCGCCGGTAGCGCGGCGAGCAGGGCGAGGACGTGGTTGTAGTACAGGACGCGCTTTTCGAGGGGCGCGCGCTCGTCGCGCAAGGTGTCGGCGACATCGCGCAGCGAGAGGCCGAACCACGCCTCCAGTCCTTCGCCGATGCCGTGCACCTCGCCGAATCCCGCCGCCGCGGCCAGTGGCATCGTGTTCAGATACTCGACGATGATGTCGCGCCGTCGCTGGGTCGTGTCCGGTCCGTCCCGATAGGCGCGGAGGCTCGCCGCCGTGATCTGACGCAACTTGTCCTGCGCGGACGAGGTGCGCCCGCGCGGCGAGTGGCGGAACTTTTCGATTTGTGTCGCGAGGGTGCTGCCTCCTTCGACCGAAACCGGCAGTCCCATCGCCGCGCCGGCGTACAGGAGCGAGGCCTTCGCCATGCGATCCCACTCCAGTGTCGGATTGCTCCGCGGATCGTGCGCCGCCAGCAGTTCCTTGTTTTCGATGAACAGCAGGGTGTCGACGACGATCGGCGGGACCTCGTCGAAATCGACGAAAGTCCGTTCGCGCTGCCGCGCGTCGTACAGTGACCGGCCGCCCAGCCCGCGCACCACCAGGCCCGCCACCCGCGGTTCGCGAAACGGGGCCGCCACTCCGAGACCGATCAGGCGCACGAGTTCGCGCGACATCTGGACCTGCTCCGTGATGGCGTAACCCCGCTCTTTGAGGCGTTCGACGTAGTTGGGGATCGCGGCGTAGCCGCGGCGTTCGTCGAACGGTCCGCCGCGCGGGAAGCGCACCCGGTCGCTGGCGCCCGGCAGCAGTTCGAAGGACAGGCGGTTCGCGTAGTTGGCAAAGAGGCGCGCCTGCAGTGCCGACGTCTCGATCTCGTGCATCGCCGTCGCCCCTGCCGCCACGCCGAGGGCGAGCGATGAGATGTTGCGCGCGGTGCGCCACCAACGCCGCGGTCGGCGAGGCGTGTCGGTGGTTCCGCCCTGCGAGTAACGTCGGAACATACGGCCGGGGGCCAGCTACCTGGCGGTCAGGCTAGGGCGGCGCCCGTGGCCGCGCAAGCGCGCCGCAAGGTCGCGGCGGAAAGCACTAGCTTGAGACTCGCCTGTCATGCGACGTCGGGAAACCGGGCCACCCCTTCTGTAGGCGCAGGTCTTCAGCCTGCGACCGGGCGGCCAGCCGCGCAGGCTGAAGACCTGCGCCT
>Ga0307505_10001359_pt1 | contig 20073 bp, 16 predicted proteins | sample 23_S_MG_FD_202183 | JGI IMG/M metagenome (GOLD analysis project Ga0307505, IMG submission 202183) | Soil microbial communities from Populus trichocarpa stands in riparian zone in the Pacific Northwest, United States - 23_S | ecosystem: Environmental > Terrestrial > Soil > Riparian zone > Trees...
CGGAGGGGAGAAGGCTCTCGGTGTGTGCTCATCGCAAGTAGGAGTGGATCCTCGCGAGAGTGTTCAATCGAGAGTCTTCTCCCCCCGGCTTCTTGGGGGAGAAGGTGGCTGAAGGACGGATGAGGGGTGAGGCAGCCTCCGATGAGTGTGCGCTTTGACCCTGCAAACATTGGGAGTTTCTTGGAAGCGTAGAGCGAGGGGGTGCGAAGGATCCCCTGCCGACGGAGCGAGTGTCGTGCTTCGGCAGGGGATCCTTCGCCCCCCATCCCGCCGCCCGCTCAGGATGACAGGCCAATGTTGCGTTGGGTGGGGCGCAGCAGGATCGGGACGAAACTTCGGAGTTTCATGCAAAGATCCGGCATGCTGAGAGCCTAGATTGACGCTCGGTATGAATGAGAAAGACAAACCCGAAGTGGCGAGGCTGGCGCGACTGATCAGCGCGCATGCTCCCTACGATGGCAGCTTCGAGCTGCGGGTGCCTGGCGTCCACGTCCTAAAGCATCTCCTCTCTGCCTCTCTCTGTGCCTCAGTGACTCTGTGGTGAACGCTCTCTCTCGCCCCACCAACGAAAGGAACCCCCCATGTACAACGCAAAAGCCTACGCCGCACCCAGTGCCACGTCTCCGCTCGCACCCACCACCATTGCCCGGCGCGAGCCCGGCGAGCACGACGTGCAGATCGAGATTCTCTTCGCCGGCATCTGCCACTCCGACCTGCACATGGTGCGGAACGAGTGGAGCATGACCGTCTACCCCATCGTCCCCGGCCATGAGATCGTCGGCCGCGTCACGAAGGTCGGCTCGGCCGTGACGAAGTTCCAGCCGGGCCAGCTCGCCGGCGTCGGCTGCATGGTCGATTCCGACGGCACCTGCCAGCATTGCCAGGACGGCTTCGAGCAGTTCTGCGCCAATCAGGTCCTCACCTACGGCGCGCCGGACAGGCACACCGGCGGCGTGACCTACGGCGGTTACTCCGACAGCGTCGTCGTCGATGAGCGCTTCGTCCTGCACGTCCCCGAGAACCTCGATCTCGCCGGAACGGCGCCGCTCCTCTGCGCGGGCATCACCACCTACTCTCCCCTGCGCCACTGGGGCGTCACCAAGGGCAAGAAGGTGGGCGTGGTCGGTCTGGGCGGACTCGGACACATGGCGGTGAAGTTCGCGCATGCATTCGGAGCGCACGTGGTCGTCTTCACCACGTCTCCCGGAAAAACCGAGGACGCACTCCGCCTCGGCGCGAACGAAGTGGTCCTCTCGCGCAATGCCGAGGAAATGGCGCCACACGCAGGCACCTTCGACTTCATCCTCGACACCGTCTCCGCCCAGCACGACATCAACGCGTATCTCAACCTGCTCCGTCCCGACGGAAACCTCACGCTCGTGGGAGCGCCACCCAAGCCGTTGGGCGTGTCCGCCTTCGGACTGATCATGGGACGCCGCAGCCTCTCCGGCTCCCCCATCGGCGGCATCGCCGAGACGCAGGAGATGCTCGACTTCTGCGGCGAGCACAACCTCACCGCCGACGTCGAAGTCATCCCCATCCAGCAGGTCAACGAAGCCTACGAACGTCTCCTGAGCTCGGACGTGAAGTACCGCTTCTCCATCGACATGGCGTCTCTCTGACGTTCACGACCGAGGGGCTCCGCGAGCCTTGAAGGAATGCGCGGCGGCTGGAGTGAACTCCGGCCGCCGCAGGTGAAGCCTCAATGATCGTCAGTCGCGGAAGGTCGCCCAGGCCGCCTGCATGCGCGCGGTCTGGCCGGCGGTGAACTCGAACATGCACGAGTCCTGGGTGTAGTCCATGAAGTTGAAGATCGGATCCAGTCCCTTGCTGTGCGGCGCCGGCGCACGAGTCGCGGCCGACCGGGCAGTTGAAGGCCGGACTGAACTCCGCGGGCGTGTCGGCGACGTAGTCGCCCTTGCTGCCGCACTTCCCGTCGAACGTGTGGTACAGGGCGAGCCAGTGACCGACTTCGTGAGTGCCCGTGTCGCCCTCACTGTAGATCGCGAACGAACCACCCGGCAGCGAACGCCAGTCGACCACCACGCCGTCGAGTTTCGCGTACGTCGGATCGTTGAGGATGGACGGGAAGTACGCAAACCCGAGATAGGGACCGCCGTCGATGGTGTAGATGTTCAGCGTGCCGTTGCCGCCGCGACGCAGCGCCGTCTTCGCTTCCAGTTCCACGGACAGACTGGTCGCCATCTGACTGAACCAGGTCGCGTTCGTCGTGCGCGTGATGCCGGCCAGATCGAAGGCAAAGCCGGTATTCGCGCCGCCCGTCCTGCCGTTGAACGAGTCATTGAGCACGCGGATCTGCTCGCGGATCATCGAGTCGGAAAGATCGCCGTTCGCGAAGCCGCTTCCCTGCCGGATGACGTGGACCCACACGTCGATGACCGCCGACGTCTTCCCCTTCTGTCCCCTCTTCACGCCGGCTTCGATCGCCGCGATCTCGTCATCGCCCGGCTGTTTGGTACCGCAACGCTCTGGCTGCGCCGCTTCCATGGGAGCGACAGCCAGTAAGAAACCACACACTAATGTCGCAAGTGTTCGTTTCATCGTTCTCTCCTTTATGGCCGCATGCCATCACTCCGCACTCCCGGTGTCAATGGGTGAGCGTCGAAGTGCGGTGCCGGCCGGAAGCCGGAACGCTGATGACAACTGTGGAGCGGTGGGCTTTAGCCCTCCGGGCGCTCGCGATGAGTGCGCCGAAGCCGTGTGCGGCTCTCGGGACATTGGTGCCGAAAGCCGCGTGCAGCGTCCAAGCCGAGACGGCAGAAGGAACGTGCATCGCGCGGTGGGCGAAAGCCCACCGCGGCGCCCGCGAAGCGGGCGACTCGAGTTTGGACATTTTGAGCGGCCCGCGGGGTACCGCGTCAGCGGTACAGAGAGCGTAGCCGGGGGTCGCGAGCGAAGAGAGCTAACCCCGAGCTAACCCTGAGCTAACCCCGGACTGATCGTCGCCCTCCGATCGCACCGCGTCAGCGGTGCGGTGAACGACTCGCGAGATTTTCCCGCACCGCTGACGCGGTGCAATGATGATCCACCGGTTTCCGGGGGTAGCTTCGCTTCGCTCGCGACCCCCGGCTACTCCCTTGTACCGCTACGCCCGTACTTTCGCCCGCTACGCGGTACGGCGCCCGCGTAGCGGGCGAAAGAAGCTAGAGCTAGAGGCGTGGGGATATCGGTTACCCCAAAGTCAGCGCGCGTAGCGTGCGACAGCGGCGTTGCGAAGTTCTGTCGCACGCTCCGCGCGCTGACTCTTGGCTCCCACGTTTCCACCCGGCTGAAGCCCGGGTGCTATCTTCTCTGGCCGCCTACGGCGGCCTCCAGAATGTCCAAACTCCAGATACCGCGACGCGGTACGGCGGCGAAGAATCTGCGCGGGGCGCAGGCTTTAGTTGGGTCGTCTTAGCTGGGAAGCCCCGAATCCGGCGACGTTGGCCAGCAGCGTCTCCACGGCCGCGACCGCCAGCCCGCCAGGCTCCAGCCGGATGCGGACGACACGGTTCGGAACCGTCCCCCTTCTGCCTCGCCACGAGAGTCCGCTCGTCTACGACGTAGATCCCATCCACCCCGACGCCGTCGCCGGCACCCGGAGCGGGTGAATGTCGAGCGTCGCCGGTCGATGGCGTACAGGCCCTTCGAGAGTCCGCGACATACAGCTTCTCCCCGGCCACGGCCAACCCCTGCATCGAGAGGAACGGCCCGGTCACGAACGACCCCCGCGCGCGCGCTCCACCTTCCCGACGCCGACTTTGTAGATCACGGCCGAGGCGCTGTCGCTCACGTAGACCTCCCCGTCCGCGGCCACGGTCACGTCGCCGAAGTGATGCTTCCCTTCCGCCAGGGACGGTGTCTCGAGCACCTTGTCGTCGCGAAGGTCGATGCGCAGCAGCGCCGAGCGTCCCTTGTCCGCGGGATCGAACCCCTCCGTTTGCGGGAGAGCCATGCTCGCGGCCCACAACACCCCGCGCTTCGCATCGGCCGCCATCCCGAACACACCCCACGGTCCCTTCGCGAACTCCGACACAGTCCCGTCGGGACCAATGACGAAGATGGTCTTCGTGCGCACGCTGCTCACGAAAAGCCGCTTCCCATCCCAGGCCATCCCCTCGGGAATGAGTCCCAGCCGATCGATCGTGTGCTCGATCTTTCCCGTCCCGACCGGCTTCGCATTCGCCGCGAACCGCTTCGCCACCTCCGCGTAGCGCTCACCCGGGAAGCTCTTCTCGATCGGAAACGTGAAGCCCATCGCAGCCACCCGCTCGAGGACGCGCACCGCCTCCTCCTCCTGCCCGTTCGCGTCGAGCGCCCCCGCCAACTGCACGAGCAGCCCACCATGCTGCGGACGAAGATCCGAGGCCGCCTTCATGTTCTTCGCCAACCCGGCGAGATCCTTACTCCTTCTCCGCGTTCAGCGCGGCCTGATAGAACTTCTGCGACTCCACGACGTCGTCCGCGGACAGAGAAAGAGCGAGTAGCAGCGCAAAGACGATTCTCATAGTTGTTCTCTCGAAGCTCGGGCGCATTCTAAGAGTGGCGAACACAACAACCCGTATCGGTTCAGCGAAAAAACCGGAAAAGAGCGGATATCCCTGTGGGCGGTGAGCTTGAGCCCACCGGGCACTCCCGACGCACGAGCCAAAGCCCACCGCTCCACAGGACTCCTTCGGCTCGGAATTGGGGAGTCATCCCTGGTGCTATTGCGGTGTGATGGCCGTGACGTGTTGCGTTTCGTTGTTCGTCACCGTCACGAACGCCCATAGTCGAGGCGTGGCGAAGGGCTGATCCGATAAGACCGTCACTCGATGGCGGCCGCCACCGGCCAAGGTCGGGAAAGCCTGCCCGAGGTCGATGGAGCGAAACGCCGGCTGGTTGCTGTTGCACGGCAGCTCTTCCTGGCGACAGGGACCCGCCACGGTGAAGGCACCCGACCGGCCAACACCATCGCGTGACACGACGACGATCACTGGAAAGGACGCACCCTCGATCCCGTAGATGCGCAACTGCAGCCGGTACCGCGGATCGAACGGAACGTTCGAGAGGATAACGGCTTCCTTGGCCTTACCCTCGCGCACGACCGGGAGCTCCGTCCCCCACTGCGACCCATCGCGAGAGACATCCCGGAACACACTCCCGAACCGGACGTCGTGTCCGCGTGGGAGAAAGAGCACCAGGCCCGAAGCACGGTTGCCGAACACCGACAGCGACGCCGTGGCGTACGGATCGAGCGTGGAGAGCGGATGTGCCGCACGCGGCAGCCAGGTGAGCGGACGACCGGAACGATTGATCATCTCCGCCTCGGTTACCCATTGCGAACCGAGCGCACCGGGACCGTCGAACAGCACTGGCACCAGGACACGCTCGAAAAGTGACGCCTCGGGCGTAGCCTCCGGATCGACATAGTGCACCGCCGCGACCACTTCTATCACCCGCCCGTCCACGCGGAGTTGCACCGTGGCGGGACCAGGGGCGTGAGGAGGAAACGTGGTGACAAGTGAGCACTGCTCGATGCGAGAGGGCACCGTGACTCCGTCAACCGTGACGACAACCTGCTTCGGCTGCGGCCCGAGAGGGCAGAACTCCGAGTTGACCGATACGACGGTGACTTCGGTTGCCACGACGCTACTCAGCAGGCGGGGCTCGATGAGCAGTGCAGGCTCGGCCTCCGTGACGACCAGCTTCTTCGAACCAAGCGCAACGTCCGATCGCAGTGTCACTTCATACTCGCCCGCCTCGAGCACACCGAGTGGCACATCGGTGTTCCAGGGCCGAAGGGCCTGCGAGCACCCGGCGGCGAGACGCGTCCATAGAATTTCGATCGTGTTCGCGCTGCGAGTCACCTTGGGGCTCTTCGGGAGGCACCCATCCCCCCAGAGACCGCGGACCTGCAACACGACCGCCGACCGGTCGGTCGGAGCGATGGGTTCAAAGTCGAACCAGGCGAACGCCGGAAGGGCGGCGACCAGGAGAAGAACGAAAAGGGCGGGGCGCATCAGTGCGTGAATCATAGTTTTTAGGTGATAAGTTGCATACGGCTCGACGTCTCAGCAGAAAGGCCGCGCCTCGCGACGCGGCCTCCTCGAACGTGCGCGCACCGAGTCTCTCGTTGCGCGTTCGAATCACGGGCGACACTTGCCTTGGAAGTATCGAACGAATCGCCCTCCCGGGATGTCACGAACCATCGGCGTCACCCCGTCCGGGTAAGTGGACACCGCATCGGATTTCAACTTACCCTCCAGTTGCTGGCTCGTATACCAACTATACGTACGAGCGAGTCGCGCGACAACACCAGCCACAAATGGCGAGGCCATCGAAGTACCGGTCTCCTCCCGCGTCACGGTGGGGGCGCCGGTAACGGGGTCGATACCGTAGTCTCGTCGGAAGACATTGACCTTTGTGCCGGGCGCCCAGATGTCGACTTTCGGTCCGTAATTCGACCCCTTGTTAGCCCCAAACTCCGGCCAGATACCCCGCCAGTCCGTGGTCCACTCGTCGCGCATCATCGTTGCACCGACAGTAATGGTGCCAACCACCTGATCGCCAAGGCGAGCGGGCGTGCCGGTGACTGCGCTCGAATTTTCGTTGCCGGCACTGACAACATACGTCAAGCCATACTGTTGTGGTGCAGAATTGAACGATGTGCACTGCTCACGCGTGACGTTGAATCCGTCGAACGTCAGATAGTTCACCATCTCGGTCGTACTGCATCCTCGGACCGAATTCTGGATCGCCTGATCGAGCGCGCTGAAGTTGGCCTCGGTCTGCGATGGGTTTATGACAAATAGGTAGTAGCTGATGTTTACAACCGACGGAAGAGGAGTCGGATTGTTACGATTGCGATTGTAGTGGTCAACGTCGATCCGGCTGATTCCATCAATTAGGTAAGCCGTATTCGTGAACCCGTTGTTCGCGATCTTGACGTTCCTGACCTGAGAGTTGCGCGCCAAACCATGACGATTCCCTGCCGCTAGACTCGCCACGGCCGTGCCATGACCTACCGCGTCGGTATCGCCGTACACCATACCGCTACCAAACAATACCTTGTAAAGGTGTTGGAGCCGACTGCCGCTACGACCGTCGAGATAGGAGAACTCAGCACCGTCCACGTCGTTGATGCCGCCATCCATCACGTAGATGTGAACGCCTTCGCCGTTCATCCCACACCCCGGGCCACCTGTACTGTCGAGGGGCGGCATTGCTTCTCCGCCGCGATCGATTGCCCAGCCCGGGGGGAAGGGACGCGTGGTGCTATTCGCGGCTTGCGCGGGCTCACCGATCGCATTTTCCTCTACCCACGCCACGCGGGGGTCACGAGAGATAGCCTGCGCGGTCTCATGGGTTCCTTCGAACAGGAATCCGTTGAAACCTGCGAAAACAAGTCGCGTATGACCACGAAAACGAAAGGTCAAGTCAGCCGCAATCTGCGAGCGGCCGTGCGTCACACTGTCCTCAAGTACGGCGATGTACTGCCCTGCTACGGGTTTCCCGGCGCGTCGCACCACACCGTCACCAGCAAACACCGAGATTGAACACACAACCAGCACAAGTAGGGTTAAGACACGATTCATTGAGGCTCCCTGGAAGGTTAAAATAAGAATCAACCCTCCGAACCTAACGCGGCATTCAGTTATTTCATTAATGCCGCAGATAGGAGCCACGTCGTTCCAATGCACGTTAATCAAATTAGGTCCGCAAGACGAACAGCAAGTCTCGCCAATCAAAAACAAAAAGCCGCGCCTTGCGGCGCGGCCTTTCGAAGTCGAAGCGAACAGGACTAGTGGCGAACGATACGGCGAAGGATGCTCTTCCCTGCGCTGGGCGGATAGAGAATCTCAAGGGCATCCTGATCCATCTCGACGAGGTACTGCGCTTCCATCGTGGTGGCGTCGCCCGAAGCGTTGTCGAGCACCGAGCCGTACGCGAGGAACGCGGGGCAGCCTTCCGAGCAGCTCGACGGCGCGCCGGGAACGGCGGTGACCGTGCTCTGCTCGACCGTCACGAAGAAGTTGCTGCCGGTGAAGCCGGGGAAGAGGGTGTTGAAGCCGTACTGGTTGTTACCCAGGGGACCGAGGGACCTCACGGCCTCCATCTTGAAATCGGCGTCGCTGAGCGTGCCCTGATAGAGGCGGAACTTGATCTCGGTGCGGGAGAACTCGGAAGCGTTCGTCACGCCGATGTTGCTGCGGAACGTGCCCGCCGTACCCGCGCCGCCGGTCTGGGTCAGGCCCGTGATGAAGACCTTGTCGAGCTGTACGCTGCTCTGCAGCTTGCTCACGAAGCTGTACCAGGGGATACCCGAGAAGAGCTGGCCGGTGGTGGGGGGATTCGGAGCGGAGCTGCTGATCTGGTAGATGCGCGTCTGGACGCTGATCGAACGGAAGTTCGGGCTCACGCCCGTGTCCGGGTTCTGCGTTTCGGTGCCGCAGCTCGTTCCCGTCTTGCAGCCGTTGAAGACGAGCATGCCTAAGGCGGTCGGCTTCCCAAGGGTGTTGGGGAAGATGTCCAGGAACTCTTTCCGCTCGAACGCGCGGAGGGTGATGCGCCCGCGGAGCTCTTCGAGCCCGCTGGGGGCGTTTCCGCCGGAGTTCTCGCCGAGCGGCACATAGATGACCGCGACGTCGACGCTGTCGCCCGTCAGGTTCGCCAGGTACGCGTCGGTGATGAACGTACCGCTTGAGCCGCCTGCGTGGCCCGCGATCGGGACGTATACCTGATCCGCCGCCCGGAAGTTGCTTGCAAACGCGCCGGTCGCGCTGAGGATCAGGGCCGCGGCGACTCCGAGTTTTCTCATGAACATAATCTCCCCTCTACACCGTGAAGTTGGTCTGACTGCTCGATGGGTATGCTGCGGGCGCATTCTAAACGAATTTGCTCCCGCAGATACCAACGTTCCTGAACTTATACGTAGTTTCCCAAGACAACGTCACAACTTTCTTTCCCTATACTTGCGCCGTGAGCGACATCCACGAAGTCACCGTCGGGGAGCCTCAGCGAGGACTCCGCCTCGACCGTGCCCTCGGCGAGCTCTTCTCTCATTACTCGCGCAATTTCCTGGCAAACCTTGTCACGAATGGCCGAGTCCGTATCGACGGCACCCCCGCCGCGAAGTCTTCCCAACGCGTCGAGACCGGCCAGCGCCTGACCATCGACATCCCTGAGGCAACCCTCTCCACTCTCGCCTCTCAGGATATCCCGATTGCCGTCCTGCATGAAGATCCGGACGTGGTCGTGCTCGACAAGCCGGCGGGGCTGGTGGTCCATCCTGCCGCCGGTCATCCCGACCAGACTCTTGTCAATGCTCTGCTCTTTCACGTGAAAGACCTCAGCGGAATCGGCGGCGAGATCCGGCCCGGCATCGTGCACCGCCTCGACAAGGACACCAGCGGTGTGATGGTGATCGCCAAGAACGATGACGCCCATCGCCAGCTCAAGACCGCCTGGAACACCGAGCGCGTCCGCAAGGAGTACCTGGCCCTGGTCTACGGAACACCGTCGCAGTTGCAGGGCACGGTCGACGCCCCCATCGGCCGCGATCCCCGCGACCGCAAGCGCATGGCCGTCGTCGCGGACGGCCGGGCGGCCATCACGGACTACACAGTAGCCGAGCAACTCCGCTACGCCTCGCTCGTTCGCTGCCGTCTCCGCACGGGCCGCACGCATCAGATCCGCGTCCACATGAAGCACCTCGGCCACCCCATCGCCGGCGACCCGCTCTACTCCGGCCCGCAATGGAAAGGCATCCCCGACAAGCGCCTGCAGAAACTGTTCGCCACACTCGGCCGCCAGATGCTCCACGCCGCCCGCATCACCTTCGTGCACCCCCGCACCGGGGAAACGGTGTCCTTCGAAGCACCGCTGCCCGAGGACTTCTCGATCGTGCTCGCGGCTCTGCGCTGAACTACAAGAGGATCCCCGCAATCACCGCGGTGAGGAAGTTCGCGAGCGTGCCGGCGATCATCGCTCTCAAGCCGAGCCGGGCCAGATCTCCGCGACGGCTGGGAGCGAGCGAGCCGATGCCTCCGATCTGGATGGCGATGGAGGAGAAGTTGGCGAAGCCGCAGAGCGCATAAGTGGCGATGACGACGCTGCGGGGGTCGAGACTCTCGCGAATGCCCGGCTCTCCGAGTTTCACGAAAGCCACGAACTCGTTCAGCACCATGCGCGTGCCGAGGAGATTGCCCACGAGAAGACTGTCCTTCCAGCTCACGCCCATGGCCCAGGCGATCGGACGGAACACCCAGCCGAACACGATGTCCAGGCTGGCCGGGAAACGGATCTCGCGCTCGAGGCCCACCGGAATCGCGCCCATGCCGTGCAGGTAGCCGAAGATGCCGTTGAGCATGGCCACCAGGGCGATGAACGCGATCAGCATGCCGGCCACATTGAGCGACAGGTGCAGCCCCTCGATCGCGCCGCGGCCCGCGGCGTCGATCACGTTCACGTCCTGTTTCGGCACGACCACTTCCACGTCGCCGCCGGTCATCGGCACATCCTCTTCCGGCACGATCAGCTTGGCCATCATGATCGCGCCGGGAGCGGTCATGATCACGGCGGTCAGCAGATGGATCACGTCCACCTTGGCCACGAGCACGTAGGCGGCCATGATCCCGCCGGAGATGTGAGCCATGCCCGCGGTCATGACGGTCATCAACTCGGAACGGGTCATGTCCGGCAGGAACGGCCGGATGGTCAGCGGAGCCTCGGTCTGACCCATGAAGATGGACGCGGCCACCGAAGTCGACTCCGCACCCGACGCGCCCATGAAGCGCGACATGATCTTGGCGAAGAACTTCACCACGAGCTGCATCACGCCCAGGTAATAGAGGATGGCGAAGATGGAGGCGATGAAGATGATGGTGGGCAGAACCTGCGTGGCGAAGATGAATCCGAGCCTCGCATCGCCGCCGTCCGGAGCGCCGAGGACGCCGAAGACGAACTTCGAGCCCTCCTGGGTGTAGCCGATCAGACTGTTCACGACGTGCTTCATCGTCTCGAACAGGTAGGCCAGCAGGTTGTAGGCGAGGAAGAGGAACAGCGAGAACACCGCGAAGGCGATCCACAGCCCGCGACGCGCACCGCCGGGCGTCATCCGCTTGGCGATCTGTGCGATCACGACCGCGAGCAGGATGAAGATCAGCGCCGCACCCCACTGTTCGAGTGGTGGGGCGATCCCCGCCAGCGCGTCCGCGATCTCCCTGCCCTTCAGCACGAAGATGGCGATGACGATCTGCAGCGCCAGGCCCCAACCCACGGGCCGCCACTTGATGGCCCTCCGGTTGGTGGACATCGCATAGGCGATCAGCATGATCGCCACAAACCCGAACAGGCCTGTGAAACGCTCCATCGCACACTCCGCGCTACAGTTTTTTCGAGACCGCGAGGATAGTCGTTGATGCAAGCGCCGGTGTCAACGCTCGCGGTGCTCGCCGCGGTGAGTGCTGGGTGCTGGGTGCTGAGTGCTGGGTGCTGGTTGCGGGTTGTTGTCGGTTGTTGTCGGTTGTCGGTTGTCTGCGCCTTGACGATGGATCACCTTCACCTGAGAACGGACAACCGAGAACAACCCAGCACCCAGCACCGAGCCCCAGCCCCGGCCTTTCTCGTTTATCCTTCCCCGCCATGATGAACAGCATCCAGGAAGCCGTGACCTTCATCCGCTCCAAATCCTCGCTGCAGCCGCAGGTGGGTGTGATCCTGGGCTCCGGCCTGGGCGATGTCGTCGATTCCATCGACGTCGAGGTCGCGATTCCGTATGGGGAGATCCCTGGAGCACGCGCCTCGACGGTGCTCGGTCATCAGGGTCGCCTCGTCCTCGGTCACGCCAGCGGACTGCCCGTGGCCGTCATGCAGGGGCGCGTCCATTTCTATGAAGGCTACGAGATGAACGAGGTCATGTTCCTAACGCGCGTCCTCGGCCGCCTCGGCATCCGGAAGCTCATCGTCACCAACGCCGCGGGCGGCGTGAACACCTCCTACACCCCCGGCGATCTGATGCTCATCTCCGACCACATCAACTTCATGGGGCAGAATCCGCTCCGCGGCCCCAACATCGACGATCTCGGGCTGCGCTTCCCCGACATGAGCGACGCCTACGCCGAGTCCCTGCGCGAGATCGCCAAGGAAGTCGGCGCCGCCCAGGGGCTCGACCTCAAGGAAGGCGTTTACCTCGGCCTCTCCGGTCCCACCTACGAGACTCCCGCCGAGATCCGCGCCTTCCGCACCCTCGGCGCCGACGCGGTGGGCATGTCCACCGTCCCCGAAGTCATCACCGCGTCTCACATGCAGATTCCCGCCCTCGGCATCTCCTGCATCACCAACATGGCCGCCGGCGTCATCAAGCAGAAGCTCACCCACCAGGAAGTGATGGACACCACCCAACGCGTGCAGCATCAGTTCGTCGGTCTCGTCCTGGGAGTGCTCGCTCGATTCGCGCAGAGTTGAGGCGACACCAACCAGCAACGCCAACCAGCAACAGCCGCATCACGAAACGAACTTGTAGCCCACGCGATGCACGGTGATGAGATGCCTCGGCTCGGACGGAGTGTCCTCGATCTTCTGGCGGAGGCGGGCCATGTGCGTGTCGACGGTGCGGGTGAAGGCCGAGCTGTCGTAGCCCCAGACGTGATTGAGGAGCGCTTCGCGTGTGATCACCTCGCCGGGATGATCGATGAAGTAGCGGAGGATGCGGAACTCCCGCGGTGTGAGCTCGATGGGAAGCGCGGCCTTCGTGGCCTGGTAGGTGCGGAAGTCGAGCGTGATGTCGCCGAACGCAAACTCCTCCTCCGCCGCGGGCTTCGCCGTGCGGCGAAGCACCGCCTCCACCCGTGCCAATAGCTCCATGAAGCTGAAGGGCTTGGTCACGTAGTCGTCCGCGCCCAACTTGAGGCCGACGATCTTGTCGATCTCCTGGCCCCGCGCGGTGAGCATGATGATCGGCGTGTGACTGCCGTTCTTGCGCAGCTCCTTGCACACATCCAGGCCGCTCTTCTTCGGCAGCATGACGTCGAGGATCATCAGGTCGTGATTGCCGCGCCCGGCCAGGCGCAACCCCTCCTCTCCATCCGCGGCCATCTCCACCGTGTACTTCTCGAACTCGAACCCGTCCCGCAACGCCACGGACATCGCCGGATCGTCTTCGACAATCAGAATTCGGTTCATCGCTCACTCCTCAATGGGACGAATGGGACTTGCCGCGGTCCCATTCGTCTCATTCGTCCCATGCGTCCCAGAAGTCCCATCACGACCCTGCTCCCAGAATGTGATCGCCGAGGGCCGTTCCCGGCTCCGCCGTGGGCGTCACGGGCAGCACGATCGTGAATGTGCTGCCCTCGCCCACCTCGCTCTCCACCTCGACGTGGCCGCCGTGCGCCTTGGCCACGTGCGCGACGATGGACAGGCCCAGGCCACTCCCCTTCACGTCGTGAACGAGACCGCTGCCCACGCGGTAGAACTTCTCGAAGATCTTCTTTCGCTCCGCGGCCGGAATGCCGATGCCGTGATCGCGGACGGCGATGCGCACTTCGGTGGGAGCCGTCTCCACCGAGACCTCCAGATCCTTGCGGCCGTTCGAGTACTTCACCGCGTTGTCGAAGAGATTCATCAGCACCTGCGCGATGGCGTCCTTATCCAGTTGCAGGAGCGGAGGCCTCCGACCCTTCGCAGTGAAGGCGACGGTCACGCCCGAGTCGCGCAGGGGCATCTCGAAACCGGTCACGGTCTGCTCCACGAGCTCCAGCACGTCCGTCGAACAGAAACGGTATTGCTTCTCCGCCGACTCGATCTTCGAGAAATCCAGAATGTTGTTGATGAGCTGCGTCAACCGCCGGCTCTCCGCCTCGATGTACTCGCCGTACTCCTGAATCTTCTCCGGCTTCGTGACCCGCCCCAGGCGCATGTACTCGCCGAAGACGCGGATCGACGAGAGCGGCGTGCGCAGCTCGTGGGACACGTTGGACACGAAGTCGCTCTTCATCTGCGAGAGTCGCGACTGCCGCGCCACCGCGCCGGCGGCCAGGCCCATCGCGCCCACCAACACCACGAACGCACCACCGGTCCACATCATGTTGTGCCGGAAGTTCGTGGCCGCCAGCTCTTCCGGACTGGTACACGCGTCGCGAATGCCCACACGCCAGCTCGTGAAGACGAACCCCAGCGGCTGCGTGATGTAGGCCTGTCCCAGGGCCGAGGCACGGGAGATGTCGTTGCCCACACGCAGATTCATGGCCCGCCGGGGATGGCGCGCCTTGAACAGCGTCGCCGCGATCTGGGTGATGTTCTTCCGCGCCAGCTTCTCATCGAGGACCACGCCCGCGACACCGACCACGTGCATCGACTCGTCCACCACCGGCTGGACGATGATCCGGTTCTTCGGATCACGCTCATCGACCTGCAGCTCCGGCTTGGCCACGCGGCCCCACTTGTGGGCCATGTGCCAGCCCATGGTCGAGAGCTTCACCGCCTCCAGCTCGTTCCACACCTCCGGTTTTTGCTCCACACCCTTCGCCGTGAAGTAGCGCGTCTCCACATGCCCTTCGTCGAACTTCATCGCGAAGAACGTGCGCGCCGCCGGCACCGGATGCGCGCGGAAGTGCGCGCCGAGATCCTCGCTCCCCAACTGCGCCGGCGCCACCGTCAACGCCTTCGTCGCCGCCTCGCGGTAGCGGCGCTCCACCTCGTGCGTCACACCCTCGATCGCGTTGCGCTGCCAGTTCCGCTCCGCCGACACACTCTTCTGCTCCAGCGTGCGCAAAAAGCGGTACTGCATGAACAGCAGCGCGGCCAGGGCGGCAATCACCACCGGCAGAAACCAGATCATCGAACGATGGAAGAGTCGGCGCATCCCGGATCGAGAACGCAATGGTGGCACGCCACCGATTCCATCCGGATCGATTGTCACAAGATTTAACAAGTCGTCGGGTCTTCGAGTCGTCGAGTCGCCGAGGGGCGGTGAGCGCGGGCGGAGTCTCACAGGCTCACAGGCTCATAGACGCACGTGGCATCCACCTCTGTACTACTAACAGCGAAATTCTTCGCGCGGCGCGCACAACCTCCTGTTCGAGCAAAATTGCCGACCTTGGAGCAGTGGATGACATCTTCGATGTCATCCTGAGCGGGTGGCGGGTGGGTGCGAAGGATCCCCTGCCGACGGAGCGAGTGTCGTGCTTCGGCAGGGGATCCTTCGCCCCCCAGCCCACCGCCCGCTCAGGATGACAGGCCAATGCAGCGTTGGGTTGTCGGGCACAGCCCGCGCTGTGAGACTGTGAGACTCCCCTCGAAGACTCGAAGACTCGAAGACCCGACGACTCAAGGACTCCACCACCCGAAGACTTGAAGCGCCAGATAGGACCGCACGCCCAGGTGTTGACATTCGTCAACTGACAATCGCCTGACGGATGGGGATAATGGCGCCGCCTATGGTTGATAAAGCAACTCTCGATGGCCTTCGTATCGAACGTCCCGTGGAGACGCGGCGGCGCACGCCGTGGCTGGTGATCGTTCCGGTCGTGATCCTCGCCATCAGCTTCGGGGCATGGGCTCTGACCCGCACCAAGGCAAAAGAGGTCCGCGTCGCGCGCGCCACCGCCATTTCCGGCGAGACCCGCGGCGCCGTGCTCAACGCCAGCGGCTACGTCACCCCACGCAGGCGGGCTACCGTCTCCTCCAAAGTCACCGGCAAAGTCGTGGATGTCTTCATCGAAGAAGGCATGCAGGTGAAAGCCGGGCAGGAGCTGGCCCGGCTCGACGCATCGTTCGCATCGCGCGGTCTGGCGCTGGCTCGCGCCGAGGCCACCTCCGCGGGCAGCGCTCTCGAAGAAACGCGCGTGCGCATCCGCGAGGCGCAGCTCGACTACGCGCGGGCGGAACAGCTCCAGCGCAGCGAGATCTCCAGCCGCGCCGATCTCGATCGCGCGCGCGCCTCACTGGACGCCATCCGCGCGCGCCTGGCCGCGCAGGCCGACCAGGTGGCCACAGCGCAGCGGCAAGTCGATCTCCAGGCGCAGAATCTCGAAGACACCATCATCCGTGCGCCCTTCGACGGCATCGTCGTCTCCAAAGACGCCCAGCCCGGCGAGATGATCTCTCCCGTCTCCGCCGGCGGCGGCTTCACCCGCACCGGCATCTGCACCATCGTCGACATGACCTCCCTGGAGATCGAGGTCGACGTCAACGAGGCCTACATCAACCGCGTCAGTCCGAACCAGAGCGTCGAGGCCGTGCTCGACGCCTACCCCGAGTGGAAGATCCCTGCCCACGTCATCACGGCCGTCCCCACCGCCGATCGCCAGAAGGCCACCGTGAAAGTGCGCATCGCGTTCGACCAGCGCGACCAGCGCATCCTTCCGGACATGGGCGTGAAGGTCTCGTTCATCACCAACGAGCCCGCAACGGCCAGCACCAGCGCCGTCGAGATCCCGAAGAGCGCCGTCCGTCGCGAAGGCGAACAGGACATCGTCTTCGTCGTCACCAACGAGAAAGTCGAGCGCCGCGCCGTGAAAGTCGCCAGCGCCGAAGGCGACAAGGCCCGCCTCCTCTCCGGAGTGGCCGCCGACGAGACCGTCGTCATCGCCGGCCCCGAACTGCTGGAGGGAGACAAGATCAAGGTCGTCACGCAGTAACGAGTGCAGGGTGCTGACTGAGACTTGTTCTCGGTTGTCGGTTTTCAGGTGAAGGCGAGTCGATCGTGAAGGCGCAGACAACCGACAACAGACAACCGACAACCGACAACCGACGACCAACACGCAACCCGCAACTCAGCACCCAGCTCCCAGCACCAAACGAGCAGCACCCAGACAGCGCATCGAAGGAGAACACATGCCCAACCCTCTCGTGCAGTTGAAGGATGTCGAGAAGACCTTTCGGCGCGGCTCGGAGGACATCCACGTCCTCAGCCATCTCGACCTGGTCATTGCAGAAGGAGAGTTTCTGGCGCTCATGGGGCCGTCCGGATCAGGCAAGTCGACGCTGCTGAATCTTCTCGCAGGCTTGGACCGGCCCACTTCCGGAACCATCGACATCGCCGGTGAGCGCATCGAGAACATGTCCCGGGCCCAGCTCGCGCATTGGCGCTCCCGGCACGTCGGGTTCGTGTTTCAGTTCTACAACCTCCTGCCCGTGCTCTCCGCCGAGCGCAACGTCGAGCTGCCGCTGCTCCTCACCAACCTCTCCTCGGCCGAACGAAAGACGCATGTCCGCACTGCGCTCGAGATCGTCGGCCTGACACATCGCGCCAAGCACACCCCTCGCACGCTCTCGGGCGGCGAGCAGCAGCGCGTCGGCATCGCCCGGGCCATCGTCACGGATCCCACCCTCATCCTGGCGGACGAGCCGACGGGCGACCTCGATCGCAAAACCGGCGACGGCATCCTCGACCTCCTGGAAGGCCTGAACCGCCAGCAGGGGAAGACCATCATCATGGTCACGCACGACCCGCACGCGGCGGCGCGTGCATCGCGCCGCCTGCACATGGTCGATGGACAAGTCTCCACCGAGATGGCCGCATGAGATTCGTCCTGCTGGTCCTCTCCAACTTCAAGCGCCACAAGACGCGCACGCTGCTGACCCTCCTGTCCGTGGTGGTGGCCTTCGTGCTCTTCGCCTACCTGGCGGCCATCCGCGCAGCCTTCGGCATGGGTGTGAGCGTGGCCGGCGCGGATCGCCTCATCGTCCGCCACAAGGTCTCCCTCATTCAATTGCTCCCCCAGAGCTACGAGTCCGACATCGAGCGCATCCCCGGCGTAGCCGACGCCATGCACATGACCTGGTTCGGCGCCATCTACAAAGAGCCCAAGAATTTCTTCGGGCAGATGCCCGTGAAGCCGGACGAGTTCATCCGCATGTATCCGGAGTTCAAGCTTCCTCCGGAACAACTGCAGGTGTGGCTGAAGACCCGCACCGGCGCGATCGTGGGCCGCACCACAGCGGACCGGTTCGGTTGGAAAGTCGGCGACAGGATCCCGCTGCTGGGCACCTACTGGCGCTCCAAGGAAGGCGACCGGCTGTGGACGTTCGACCTGGTCGGAATCTATGAAGGCGCGCCCGAGACCGACACCTCCAACTTCTACTTCCGCCATGACTTCTTCGAAGAGATGCGCGTCGGAGGTCAAGGTCAGGTGGGCTGGTACATCATCCGGGTCGAGGATCCGAAGAACGCCGAGCGGGTCGCCAAAAACGTCGACGCCGCGTTTGCCAACTCCCCTGCGGAGACGAAGACCGAAACGGAGAAAGCCTTCGTCAAGGGATTCGCCGAGCAGGCCGGCAACATCGCCGCCATCGTCATGGCCATCCTCGCGGCCGTCTTCTTCACCATTCTCCTCGTGGCCGGCAACACGATGGCCCAGTCCGTTCGCGAGCGCATGGGCGAATTGGGTGTCCTCAAGGCCATCGGCTTCACCGACGCTCAGGTTCTGGGGCTCGTGCTGAGCGAGGCTCTGATCATTGCCGTCATCGGAGGCGGGACCGGATTGCTGCTGGGCTACCTGGCCGTGTCCGCGGGCGACCCCACCGGCGGCGCGCTGCCGGTCTTTCACGTTCCGCCGCGCGACTTGCTCGTGGGAGGCGGATTCGTCGTGCTGCTCGGTCTGATCAGCGGCGCCCTGCCGGCCATGCAAGCCATGCGACTCAACGCAGTCGAAGCTCTGAGGAGAGAATAGTGCGATTCTTCACACAGACCGCCGCGCTCATCGGGTTCAACCTTCGCACGCTCCCCGCCCGCGCGGGGTCGGCCGCCGCGGCCATCTTCGGCATCGCGGGCGTGGTCGCGGTCTTGGTAGGCGTCCTCTCCATCGGCGAGGGCTTCAAGCGCACCATGACCATCGCCGGCTCGCCCGACACGGTGTTCGTGCTGCGTACCGGAGCGGACTCCGAGATGGCCAGCATCCTCAGTCGTGACGAAGCGAAGATCATCGCCGAGGCGCCGGGCGTGGCCCGCGCGGAAGGGAAGGCCCTGGTCTCGCCGGAGCTGTTCGTCATCGTCAACCTGCCGAAGCGATCGACGGGCACCGACGCGAACGTGCCCATGCGCGGTGTAGAGCCTGCCGCGTTCGCCGTGCGCAAGGAAGTGAAGATCGTGGAGGGACGCGCGTTTGCGTGGGGCCGAAACGAGGTGATCGCCGGCCGTTCGGCGCAACTGCAGTTCGCGGGCCTCGACGTCGGATCGGCGCTGGCCTTCGGCCAGAATCAGTGGAAGGTGGTCGGCATCTTCGAGTCTGACGGCTCGATTTCCGAGTCCGAGATCTGGTCCGATGCCGCCGTGCTCGCGCCCGCCTACCGGCGCGGATCGTCGTACCAGAACGCGGTCGTCAAGCTGGCCTCCCCGGGCAGCTTCCAGGCCTTCAAAGACGCCCTCACCTCCGATCCGCGCGTCAGCGTCAAGATCGTGCGGGAGACGGACTACTACGCGGAGCAGTCCCAGCTTCTCGTGCGCATCGTGAACTTCCTGGCCGGCATCATCACCACCCTCATGGGTCTGGGCGCGATCTTCGGCGCACTGAACACCATGTACACCGCCGTGGCCGCCCGCGCCCGCGAGATCGCCACGCTCGAAGCGATCGGCTTCCGAGGCTTGCCCATCATGATCTCCGTGCTCGTCGAAGCGATCGTCCTGGCTGCCATCGGCGGCACCGTCGGCGCTCTCGGCGCCTGGCTGGCCTTCGACGGCTTCCGCGCCGCCACGATCAACTGGCAGACCTTCAGCCAAGTCGCCTTCGCCTTCGACGTCAACCCCCGCCTCCTCCTCCGAGGCATCGTCGCCGCCACCCTCATCGGCCTCATCGGCGGCATCTTCCCCGCCATCCGAGCCGCCCGCCTCCCCGTCTCCGTCGCCCTCCGCGAACGCTAGGCCGGTGCGACCGGCAGCGCTGGTTGGCAATGTACCGCGAGCGGAACAGGCGCACCGGAGTTTGGACAATTTGAGCGCAGTTCGAGCCGAGGAGCGCCGGCGTCCCGCCGGCTGGCCATGCGGCGTCCCGCCGCGGGCGGGGGCATTCGAGCCGAAACCCAGCATCGTGAGACGAGCGTCCTTCGCGCAAGGCGCGTTCCCCCTCCCGGGGCGAGGACGCCCCCCGGCCA
>Ga0307505_10001360_pt1 | contig 20056 bp, 13 predicted proteins | sample 23_S_MG_FD_202183 | JGI IMG/M metagenome (GOLD analysis project Ga0307505, IMG submission 202183) | Soil microbial communities from Populus trichocarpa stands in riparian zone in the Pacific Northwest, United States - 23_S | ecosystem: Environmental > Terrestrial > Soil > Riparian zone > Trees...
TTGCATCGGTGCCTGAAGCCGGGCGGCCGCGTCTCGGTCATTGTCTACTCAACCCCGCAGAAGAACGAGTTCTTCTCAATCCCCGTCAGCATCATTCGCCGACGAGCGCAACTTCCTGCTCCGTTCCCCGGCCAACCTGGGCCGTTCTCGCTAGGCGCCGACGGTGTGCTCACACGGGCTTTGGGAAGCGCCGGCTTTCGTGATGCCAAAGTCGAGGCTGTCGACTGCCCTGTAATCCTGTCCTCCGCCACCGAGTGCGTGCGATTCGAACGGGAGTCGTTCGGCGCGCTCCATCAGATGATGTCGGGCCTCAGTGAGAAAGACCGCGCGCGGACCTGGGAGGAAATCGAGGTCGAGTTGCGCAGCTTCGAGCAACCAGATGGCTTCACCGGGCCGTGCCAAATGCTCGTGGGCGTGGCGACCAAATGAAGCGATGGACCGCGCAATCACAGTTTGCGTCACCTGTCTCCTTTGGCGTCAATCGTGCGGTGCAACTCGATGACAGGTTCTGGCCGGGCACAGTCACTCAGTCGCCAACGTAAGTCGCAAGAGTTGCATGGAACGCATCGCCGAGTTGCGCCCGAACTCGATCGACGAACGCCTCGGACGGCTGCTAATGCGCGATTCTGCCTCTACCGTCACGGCTGCACTTGGCCGACCCGAAGCGCGTTGGTGTGAGTTGCGAGATCATGATTTGGACGTAATGACGCGACGCTTCCAGTAGGCGCTCGGTATCCAGTTGCACTTCGGCAAACGTCGGCATCGCGATGGGTGGTCGCACTCAGCCCGTGTCACTCGCAAAGCATCACACGCCCGTCCGCTATCAGGCAAGTCAGCGCGCGGCCTTCAACGGCTGGTGCTGGCCGGCTGTCGCAGTTTCACTCTATAACCCGCATTGCTGTGCGACCATCATCAGCGGACAGCACACACGTATCGATCGATCATCCAAGATGAAGGAAGCATCCGGCGGTGCGATGCAACGAGTGGCTGTCGTGGCAGGCGCGACGGGACTGGTGGGTCGCGAACTCGTGCGACGCCTGCTGCTCGAGAAGGCCTATCGACGCGTCATCGCGCTGGCCCGGCGGCCGCTTGCGATGTCAGACCGGAAACTTGTCACGGTCCCCGCCGCCTTCGAGCGACTCGACCAGGTGCTCGCGTCAGAGACTGTGAACGCCCAGATCATCGACGTATTCTGCTGCCTCGGCACGACGATCGGGGCTGCCGGCAGCGAAGCGGCCTTTCGTCGCGTCGACTACGAATATGCAATGGCCCTCGGACGATGGGCTGCACAGGTGGGAGCCCGGCGGTTGATTGTCATTTCCGCGCTCGGCGCAGATCCCGCGAGCCGCATTTTCTACAACCGTGTCAAAGGCGAGATCGAACGCGACCTGGTGGCGCTGGGTCTGCCATCGCTGGTGATCGTTCGGCCGAGCCTGCTGCGCGGCGAACGCAGTGAGTTTCGCCTTGGTGAGCGGATTGCGCTTGCGCTGTCGGCGCCGTGGCGGAAGCTCATCCCGGTCCGGGTGCGGCCCATCTCGGTGGCTGATGTTGCCAAAGCGATGACCGACGCGGCGATTGCCCATCGTCCGCCGGAGCTGATCGAATCGGCGGCGATGCAGGGGGCCGCGGAGCGCCGCGCGGAAGAACACGAACCCTGTCGGCTTTAACTCCTGTATCCACAACAATCATCCGCTTTACGGCACGTTCAATACCGCTCTCCAACGTCCGCTACTGGCCGAACGCTGCGTCATCTCCCGTGGTGGCACTCTTCCCTTAGTTTAAGTAGCCTTCGAAATTGTAGGTTCTGTCGACGTGCACTATGAACGCCGATTTGCAACTAGTGAGAAGGTTTGCATCTATTCTGAGACTCTACAAGGCTTGTAGGTTCTCACTTGATCTGCAAGCAACCCCGCCATCCTTCATAGGAGAGCTTGCATCTCCAACGAGAAACTTGACCGGCCGATTCTTAGGGAACCTGCAAACTTCCTAGCTAGGCGATCCTCCCGGCGAGCGGCGCCTCCGGGAAGCATGCCGACGGCCACCACTAGGCGTCTTCGCCCGTGAGCTCAAATTCGTAGCGATCACACTCTGACGCCAACGTTCGCACGTAAAGCTGAAACTCGTCCTCCGAAAGTCCCGGTTTAGGCACCCAGCTCATCCCTACTAAGCGCCCTCTACGGTCGATCCGGAATCCGACCAGTTCTGTCCTCCGGTTCCGCTGCCATGTACGCATCGGCAGGTCTTCGATCCCAGCCCCAACCGTTGCACTGACGACGACCGAGACCAACTGGAAAGTCTCGCCCGCATCGTCCACTCGCACTCGATGCCGACGCCCGTCCGGCAGACTCACGGTCACCCGCTGATCTTGCACCTCGAAGTCCTTGGCGCGGCAGTAGCGCAGCCATTCACTTGCCATGGCCCGCCTCCGACACCAAATCATCGCGGAACTGCCTGAGTTCCTGATCCAAGCCGGGCAAATGCTCCTGTTCCAACAGGTCCGCCTGCTCTGCGACGCGCCGCAAGAGCAAGCCAACCCGAGCCGCGTCGTCCTCCATGTTGCTCCCCAAGAGGACGTCCTCTTCCACCGTTAGATCGTAAGTGCGCTCTTGCTCCGTAAGTACCGCACCTAGCCGCGCGCCGAGGCGCCAAGCTTCCTCTTCCAGGTCATCCTGTACTAATTCGGGGTAGACGCGTCCGACCGGACTGATGCAGCGAAGCCGCAAGTGGCCCGCGTACTGGTCGGCGATGAGCACAAACGGCTGTATCCGCCGCTGGAGCACTGCGGTACCGAGAAGCGCGCCATCTGCGGATTCAACCTCCCACCGCACCAGGCAGCCGGGAATATCTACGTTCTTCAGTCGGTTGAGCCTATCCTCAAGGGCACGGCCAATCGCGTTACTGACGGCGGGCTTCGTGATAGCGCCCCGCAAGAGTTCCCGGGCAACCGGGAATGCGCTCTTCAGAGGCGTATCCGCACTATGCAGCGCAGGTACGGCTCGAACAACTTCCTTGCCGACATCGATCTTCGGCGCCTCTGGGGACAGCTGACCTAGACCTTCGTGCATAAGCCGAAGAAAGGCCTCCATTCGATCGAGCACCCGGCGAACTTGGAGCACCTCGACCGTATCTTCGAGGTGAGGGAAGAACACCTGCAACTTCTCGTCGCCGTTGACTGTCGCCGTTGTCTGCTCGGCGAGCCTTCTTTCCGTTTGCGATCGCACTCGATCGATACGGCCGATGCGCTGTTCAAGCGAGGACGGTGTCCACGCCACTCCATAGTGGTGAACCGCCGAACAAAATGTATGCAGATCTTCTCCTTCCTGTAAGAGGTCCGTCGAGATCAGCACGAGTGGGTAGCCCGGCATACGGAACTGGCGCACCAGCGTCTGATTCACCTGTCCCGCCATTCCTCCGACCGGCTGCTGCTGACGTAACAACTGGCCGAACAGGCGGGCCGATTCCGACAGCGACGCCGTCAGTGCCTCCTGAACATTCAGGTCCACGATGAGCCCGAAGTGCGCAGAAAGCTCCGCGAGTTCGTCGAACGCGCACCAGGCTCGAGTCAACCGCGGTTCGCTCATTTGGCGCTCGAGGAGGTCCAAGTACTCGACGATGCGGTCGACTTCGCTGTGCGCTCCCTCACTGTCTGACGCTTCCTGCGCGCGCAGTTGCAGGGTGCCGAGTCGCTGGATCGTCATCACGTAAAGGTCGATGAAGGCGTGACCGAGGCGGGCCGCAGTGGTGACGAGTTGCCTGCGTAGCTCGGATTCAACGAAGACCTCACTCGGTCCACCCTTGGTCGTGGCGGGCCAGATCCGCTCTCGAAGTGCGGGGCGCTTCCGGAGCTCCGTGAAGAACGTGCGCAACTCGAGCCAGTCGCCGATAGGTTGGGATTCGGCGGCATGCACTCGGGGCGCCGAGAACTCGAAGCGGGCATGCCAGACGACCTTAGCCAGATCCTGGTGCGGCCCAACTACATCCTTCAGCCAATCAATCGCCGCACCCTGGGCGGCTTCGAAGCGATCCGCCCGCGCGATCTTCTTGACCTTGGGCAGGAACCGCTGGCTCCTCTGCTGAAGTTGGGATCGAAGATCTTCGACTGATGTTCCGAGCACCGCGGCCATCCGGTTGGTCGCCTCTACCGGATCGCAGCCGAGGATCGCGGCGACGTAGTTGTCCTCAAAGAACGTGGAGAACGTAGTCCCGCGCTGGATGAAGCGCTGCTGGATGTTAGCGCCGCTGATCACGTCGCGCGGCCCCTCACCCCGGAAGTACCACGCGAAGAAAGTGTCGGCCGATCCACTGTCTTGATCCCTCTCGGACTGAGCAGATTGCGCTGCGTCTAGCCCGCGATCCAGAAGAGCTCGGCGCTCATTGTGGTATGCCCTGACCAGCCCCTCGAATCGCTCCAGGACAGTGGCGGGCAGTTCGCGCCGCAACCGCGTCAGCAGCCACTCGTCGTAGCGCTCGTCGAGCTTGCGCTTGAGTTCCTTCACCGACGCCACGCGCCGAACAAAGACGAGCGTCTTGCGACCTGTCTCCCATGACCGTGCCAGAGAATTGACCAGCGCATCCATCTTTGGGTGCGGGAGCTCTCGTCCGAAGAGCCGCCGGTGGCTGGCCGCCAGACGATTGACCGCGTGAACGTCGACACCCTCCCGTTCCAGTTCGTCGTCCGTTTGATCCGGATCGTCGAAGATCGATTCGTCCTCGAGCCGCTTGATCTTCGCGGTCTCCAGGAAGCTTTCAAATGACGCCAGCATGCCGATCTGAAAGGACGAGTTGAACCGCTCGTCCTGGAGCAACTCGCTGACTTTTTTCTGCACCAGGGCGAGGATCAGCTTCTGTCGAAGATCGTTCACGACAATCGGCTCGTCCCAGGTGCTGACACCACCGCGCCGCCACAACCGTCGATATTGATTCTTCGTGAGATCTTCACCGCCTACGCGGATCTTGGTCACCCGCCGAATCAGGAAGCGTGCTGCCAGTGCCTTCTTCTCGTCCTCGGAAACGGCGTCGTCCAGGAACGCGTCGAAGCCCTTGGACTTGCCGACGACGTCCAGTTGGTTCCATAGCTGCCGGTAGGTTTCCTCGACCGGTGTCGCCGACAAGAAGAGCACCCGCTTCGCGCGCACGCCGTAGCGGGGGAAGAGCCGCGTATCGACCTTGGCGGTGTCCCGTCCGAGGCTAAGCCCGAGGACTCTGTTGCGCGCTGCGCTGTGCTCCCGAAAGCCGTGCTTAAGGTTATGCCCCTCGTCGACTATCACCAGGTCGAATGTCGGCAATCCACAGCACAGCGCGCGCGCGAAGTTATCCTTGAACGCCTGCTTGCTGCGTAGATCGAAGACCTCGTCGTCAAGCCACGACAGTTCAGCCCGCAGCCGGTCGCGGAGCCCACGGATGCTCTCCGGCTGCAACGCTCCCCTGCCGCTGACGGCCACGCTGAAGCTGGTCAGGCGGCAGAAGAAGTCGGCGTCCGGATCCAGAGCCGACTCGCGAAGCAGTTGAATCAAGTCGCTGCAGAACGCAAGCCGCCGGGTTGGGCGTCCGTCGATGCTCTTCACTCGCAGATCGCGATACCGGATGTTGTAGGTGATGAAATTCCGGTAATCCTTCATCCACTTATGCTGGATGTTCTCGCGTGGGGCGATGATTAGCGCCCGACAGGTAGGATTGAAGTGTCGCAAGAGCGCCAACGCCCCCAGGGCAACGTAGGTCTTGCCCATCCCCACTTCGTCGGCGAGGTACGCTACCTTCTCGCGCTCGAGGATGTTATGGATCGCCACGGCGCCTTCGAGCTGCTCGCGCGCGCGCAGATACCCACCGTCGAGTCGGGCGGAAAAATCCAGAAGCTGCTCGGCCGCGCGAATGTCAAGCATCAGTGGGCTTCAACGGCTTCGCGCGTTTCATAAACCAGTTGTCAAACCAGTCCAGAAACTTCGGCATCTCTACAGGATCGCTCTCCAGCAGCTCGATCCGCATCCGATCCAGGCACTGAAACTGGTCGCGCAGTACCTTGGCGAAATCCTTCTGGTCCTGCCAGAACTCCGGAAATTCACGCTTGAGTTCGTCGTGCATCTGCCGGGCCGACAGTGCAATTACGTACCGCTCGACTTGGTCCCCCTCCGCCTGTTCGCCCGTCAGCCGCTCTAGCAGAGTTGGCAGGGAGTCGTACTTCTGACCAAACAATCGATAGGCGGCCTCCTTGCTGGCGCCTCGCTCGAGCGCATCGCGCACGCTGCGCTCCAGACAGCCAAACGCGTGATAGATGCCCGCGAACCGATCGAACAGTGTGTCGACCTGCGCCCGTGCCTGCAACGGCGCGATCAGATTCTGGCCGGTCGCCGTCGCTGCTAGATCGGGCATCTTCTGCTCGATGAACGCCATGCGCTGCTCGGGCGTAAGCATCGACCAGTAGCGAAGGATGTCGGCGACGCTCAGTCCGAGCAGCAGTGACGGCTTGTGCGCCATGCCATCTTCTTGAACCAGAAGGTAAACCGGTTCCGGGCGGTCACCGACGACGCGCACGAGGGAAGACTCCATGAGCATGCCGCGTAGCTTCTCAGCCAGTTGCTGAGACAGATCAACCCAGGCTTGCGGAGCGAGTCCGCTCACATAGCCGAGGACCAGACCGCGCGTCTCAAGCGCGAGGTCGGGCGAGGCAGACCCCTCGTTCCAGAACGCCGAGGCGACCTTCTCGTCCCATCGGAATCGGATAGCGAGTCGGCTACCTGCGGTGGTCGCGACTCCCTCGTTTTCAAGTCCCGCCTCAAACGTCTTCGGCTTGCGGTCATCCGCCTCGAGCCAGAAGTCAGGCCGGCCCGAAGGCTGGACCTCCACCAGGAACCCACTCTCCAGGTTGCCCCCGTGCTGGTGCGCAGCCCGGGTCAGGTTTGCAGATCCTACAAAACAGATCTCCATTGCTGGGCTGCGCCTGAAGAAGCGATACACCTTCGCGTGAACGAAGCGCTTGCCCGCGTCCTCCGCACGCCCCCGCCGCATCAGGTCACCGCTCAGCCGCCCCCATCCTGCTCGCCTACGTTCGGTCACCCAGCGGTAGAGCTCGGCATTGCACAGCGCCGTGCCATCATCCGTGCGAGGTAGGAATACGCGGAGCTCGCTGGGTGCGAAGCGCTCCTGGAGACGCTCCAATGGATCACTGAAGCTTGCATCATCGAAGTACGGCGAGACGATCTCCAGATTTGCACCGCGAACGCGATTCCCCGCCACACGCTCAATGAACTCGTCGAGGGACTCCCGACCGTTGTAGAAGTGGGTGTGCAGGCGCTCTCCGGACGAACGCTGAGCGCGCTGTTCCGTCTCTTGCCGAAGGAAGGCCAACATCGCGTCAATGGCGCCGTGCTCGCCAGCGACGGCGCCGGCTCGGCGACGAACTTCGCTCAGGAACTGAACAAGGTCGTCTTTTAAGCGGTTCTTTGAGCCTGCTTCGAGTTCTTCGAGGTGCGCTGATTCCACGTTCTCCCACCAGCCCGGTCGCGTCAGATTGGCGGAGAGGCTCGCAACAATCAGCGACCTTGCGGGTTCGCCCCCCGATGGTCGCTCCCCCTCCACCAGCAGGAATGCATTCTTCGCATGAAAGATTCCCGTACGCAGCCGCACCGGGATGCGGCGTATGTCGAGCTTGGCTGAACCTTCGTCCGACACGTCAAGTCCGTTGGCGTCGTAGTAGACGGCGATCTCGCCCGGCGCATCGCGCAGCATGTCTTCGAGCTGCACAAGTCGGATCACGGGTGCGTGGCTCAGTGGGACGTCGAGCAATACCGGAACGACTTCCTGCTCGAAAAACGCAGGATCGAATTTGAACGTCAGAAATACAGCCGAGATCAGTCGTCGCGCACCGATGACCTCCTTGAAGCGATCGGACAGAACTGCACTCGGAATCGAGGCCATGCTATGCCCCGCCAAGTCGATCGTTGAGCAGCCGCAGCGAAGGGATGAAGTAGGGATAGCGCCAGAGTTGCGACAAGTCAGACTTCATTGGCAGGGCGCCCATCTCGTCACGGAAGCGCACTGAGAACTTGCGGTCCTGAATCTCGATCCATGGCGCGCCGCCGCGTGCCGCCATGACGCTCTTATTCTGATCAACCAAGAGCTTGATCAGTAGAGAGTAGTCTCCGCCCGCCATTGCGTGGGCGATCCCCACCCACCGATCGCCCGTGGGTGCATCGTCGCGGCCCAGTTCCTCGCGCAGCGACTCCACTTCCTGAACAGAAACTGTCTTGACCGTAGACCCGAGCTGTTCTTTCAGGCGCTTGGCCAGGTATTCGGGGGCCTGTCCATCCAGCCCCAACATATGCACGAAGATCAGAGACGCCGGCGCCAAGAAGCTCTCGCAGGCGCGGATCCGGTCCAAGCGAGACTCAAGGTGAAGCCACCCGCGCTGAGCAGCTGATTTCGCCAATTCGCGCAGCAAGCGAGGGCTGAGCTCTTGCGAGACGAACTCGGGGCCACGCAACAGCTCGGCGAGCTGCTTCTGCAGCCCCTTCGTGGTGTCGTCCGGACCGCCTTCGATCAAGTGATACCGGTAGAAGGGAAGCTCCGCCGCGAACAACTGGCCCTTGAGCACAGCAGCCGCTGCGCGGACGAACCGGTTGCCATCGCTGACGTCCACGCGCGATCGATCTTCGGAGATGAACTCGACGAGTTCATTGAGCTTGACGCCGGCTTTCTGCAACACCGGTACATACGTCTGCTGAATGAACTCGTGAGCATGCGCCGTAAGCGAAGGCGGATCCTGGAACACCAACCCGGAAACCGCCGAGGGAACCGAGTACAGGCCCCAAAGGCCATAGACCTTCTGGTTACTTAGGATCTGGTGCTGCGGAGCCGACGAGACGGTGACACGGCGGCTTTCGCCGAGCGCCTTCTTTGTCCTTTCGATACCTCGAAAGACGGAGTCCCGATTGAGTTGCAGGCGCGCATACGCGGCGAGCTGCTCCCATCGCAAGAACATCGCCACTTCGGACAAGGCACCGGACTTGGCGGACGCTTCCTCGACAAGCCAGTAGTCGACGATGAGCGTGGTGAAGTCACGAAGCGAGTTGCTAACAGTGGTGAGGTTGCTGACGACATGACGCCCGAACCGGACCCATACTGACTGAATACCCAGCGGATCGCGCGAACCCTTGACTTCAGCACGGGCGTCCAGTTCGGTCAGAAACGGCACCGCCGGCGCGTTCATTCGTTACGTATCTCCCAAGAGGGCCGCCTTGCACGTGATTGGCTCAGCATTTCCATTGTCCGGGAGGAATCTCTTCCCGTCCCGCTCGATGGGGCTGACTTGGATCGACTGGACGAGTTGCGAAGACCGCTTGGGGAATTTGCAGGTACTGAGAAAACTTGCCACTGCTGTGAGAACCTACAAGGCTAGACGTCGATATTCCCCGCATACAACGCATTGCTCTCGATGAACGCCCTGCGCGGCTCCACCTCGTCGCCCATCAGTGTCGTGAAGATCTGATCGGCGCCGATCGCATCCTCGATCTGCACCTTCAGCATCCTGCGCACGGCGGGGTCCATCGTCGTTTCCCACAGCTGCTCGGGATTCATTTCGCCCAGACCCTTGTAGCGCTGGCGGCTGACCGCGTTCTCGGCCTCGCGCATCAGCCAGTCCATCGCTTCGCGGAAATCGGCAACCGCGGATTCCTTGCGCTTGTCGCCTGCGCCGCGCATGACTTTCGCGCCGGCGGCCACCAGGCCCTTGAACGTCTTCGATGCGCCGGTCAGCGCCGCGTAGTCAGCGCCGTGCACGAACTCGGCGTCCAGCACGCTGGTGCGCACATTGCCGTGATGATGGCGTTCGATGCGCAGTCGATGCTTGTCGGTCTTGTCGTCGTGCTGCGCGTACACGTGCACGGTGGAGTTGCCCAGCGCGGTGGTCAGTGCGCGTGCGGAGGCCTCGGCAGCGGCAGCGTCATCGAGGTTCAGTTCAGTGCCGGCCATCAGCGCTTCCAGCGCCAAGCGATCGATGACGCGCGCCAGGCGCTCGACCACCGCGTTGGCCAGCAGGTACTGGCGCGCGAGCTCGGACAATGCATCACCCGCGATGGGGGCAGCGCCCTCGGCAGGCACGAGCTGCGCATCCTTCAGCGCCAGCGTCAGCATGTACTGCGCGAGCTCGGCGTCGTCCTTGATGTAGCGCTCTTCCTTGCCGTGCTTGACCTTGTACAGCGGCGGCTGCGCGATGTAGATGTGGCCGGCCTCGACGAGCTGCGGCAGCTGCCGGTAGAACAGCGTCAGCAGCAGCGTGCGGATGTGCGCGCCGTCCACGTCCGCGTCGGTCATGATGATGATGCGGTGGTAGCGCAGCTTGTCGAGGTTGAAGCCCTCGTTGTCAGGCCCGGTCCCGAGTCCCGTACCCAGCGCGGTGATCAGTGTCGCGATCTGCTCGGAGGAGATCAGCTTGTCGAAGCGCGCCTTCTCCACGTTGAGAACTTTCCCGCGTAGAGGAAGCACCGCCTGGTTCTTGCGGTCTCGCCCCTGCTTCGCAGAACCTCCTGCCGAATCGCCCTCAACGATATAGAGCTCCGCCAGCGCCGGATCCTTCTCCTGGCAGTCGGCGAGCTTGCCGGGCAGACCCACGCCGTCCAGCACGCCCTTGCGGCGCGTCATCTCGCGCGCCTTGCGCGCGGCTTCGCGCGCGCGCGCGGCATCGACGATCTTGCCGCAGATGATCTTCGCGTCCGTGGGGCGCTCCAGCAGATAGGTCTCCAGCGCCTTCGCGACGACCTCCTCCACCGCAGGCCGCACTTCGGAGGACACCAGCTTGTCCTTGGTCTGCGAGCTGAACTTGGGCTCGGGCACCTTGACCGACAGCACGCAGGTGAGCCCCTCGCGCATGTCGTCGCCGCTGGTCTCGACCTTGGCCTTCTTGTCGAGTTCGTTGGCCTTGATGTAGTTGTTCAGCACGCGCGTCATCGCGGCGCGCAGGCCGGTAATGTGCGTGCCGCCGTCTTTCTGCGGGATGTTGTTGGTGAACGCGAGCAGGCTTTCGCTGTAGCCGTCGTTCCACTGCATCGCGACCTCGACGCCGATGGGCACCGCCGGCATGCCGTTGCCCGCCTGCCCGCCGGCTTCGCCCGTCGCGTAGAACACGTTGGGATGCAGCACCGACTTGGTCTTGTTGATGTACTCGACGAAGCCCTTGACGCCGCCCGCGAACGCGAAATCCTCCTCCTTGCCGCTGCGCTGGTCGATCAGCCGGATGCGCACGCCATTGTTCAGGAACGACAGCTCGCGCAGCCGCTTGCTCAGCACCTCGTAGTGGAAGTCGACGGTGCCGAAGATCGTCTCGTCCGGCAGGAAGTGAACCTCGGTGCCGCGCTTGTCGGTGGTCCCGGTCACCTTCATCGGCGACGCCTCGACCGGGCCGTCCACCGTGTCGATGGTCTCGATCACGCGGTCCTGCACAAAGCCCTGGCGGAACTCCATCGCATGGATGCGGCCATCGCGGCGGATCGTCAGCCGCAGCCACTGTGACAGCGCGTTCACGCAGGACACACCCACGCCGTGCAGGCCGCCGGAGACCTTGTAGCTGTTCTGGTTGAATTTGCCGCCGGCGTGCAGTTCGGTCAGCGCGATCTCGGCGGCCGAGCGGCGCGGCTCGTGCTTGTCGTCGAACTTGATGCCGGTGGGGATGCCGCGGCCGTTGTCCACCACCGAGATCGAGTTGTCGGTGTGGATCGTCACGACGATGTCGTCGCAGAAGCCGGCCAGCGCCTCGTCCACCGAGTTGTCGACCACCTCGAACACCATGTGGTGCAGCCCGGTGCCGTCCTGCGTGTCGCCGATGTACATGCCGGGCCGCTTGCGCACGGCCTCCAGACCCTCGAGGATCTGGATGCTGCTGGCGCCGTAGTCGCCCTTGGCGTCGCCGGCGGCGGGTTGGTTCATCGGAGGCTGTTGCGGGACTGCTGACATCAAATGGTGCTCTCTCGTTGCTCGGGTGTCTGCTGCGTGAACCTGGGTGCTGCTAGATGCGCATCGGCATCACGACGTACTTGAACCTCTCGGAATCGGGCAACGTCATCAGCGCGCTGCCCAGCGCATCGCCCAGCGAGAACTTCAGCTGCTCGCCCTTGACGTTCAGCAGCACATCCAGCAGGTAGTTGACGTTGAAGCCGATGTCCAGACCTTCGCCGGCGTAGTCGATCTCCAGTTCCTCCTGCGCGTCTTCCTGGTCGGCGTTGGTGGAGTTGATCTTCAGGCTGGCAGGCGCAAGCACCAGCCGCACACCCTTGAACTTGTCGGTGGTCAGGATCGCCGCGCGCTGCAGCGCGTGCATCAGGTCCTCGCGGCCGATGACGAAGCTCTTCGTGTTCGCGGCCGGCACCACGCGCTGGTAGTCCGGGAACTTGCCTTCGACCAGCTTGGAGATCAGTTCAATGTCGCTGAAGCTGAACTTAACCTGCGTCGGTGCCATCTGCACACGCACCACCTCGTCGGTATCGGGCAGCAGGCGCGCGAGCTCCATGATGGTCTTGCGCGGGATGATCGCCTCGATCTTCGCACTGCCCTCGCCATCCTTCGCCACTTCGCACAGCGCCAGCCGATGGCCGTCGGTGGCCACTGCGCGCACCGTCGTGCCGTCCACCACCAGCAGCATGCCGTTCAGGTAGTAGCGGATGTCCTGCTGCGCCATCGCGAAGTGCACCATCGACAGCAGGTACTTCAGCGTCGCGGCCGGCAGCGTGAAGTCTGTGGTGAACTCGGCCTGCGCCACCGTCGGAAACTCCTCGGCGGCCAGTGTCTGCAGATTGAAGCGGCTCTTGCCGCTCGCCACCGCGAGCTTCTTGCTGGCCAGCGACAGCGCGACGTCGGCTTCCGGCAGCGCGCGCAGGATGTCCACCAGCTTGCGCGCGGCCACCGTGGTCGCGGCCACGTCCTTGCCAGCGCCGATGGGCGCGGAGGTCTGGATCTGCAGCTCGAGATCGGTGGCCGTGAAGGACACCCGTTCGCCGTCCTTGCGCACCAGGATGTTGGCAAGGATCGGCAGTGTCTGCCGCCGCTCGACGATTCCGCTCACCACCTGCAGCGGTTTCAGCAGCGCATCCCGGCTGGCTTTCACGAGTTGCATTTCGTTTTCTTTCTCTACACAAGAATAGTTAATAGATAAGGGCGGAGCAGCCCGTGGACAACTGCCGCATTGTCCGCTGCATCAGGCACTTGCGCTGCACTGAAGCCTGTGCAGAAGGTGCCGGCAGCGCTGTGGGCGCATTGTGGATGAGCGGGACAACTACGGCCGCCCGCAGCGCGCGACGCGAGTTGTGCCTGCTCGTCCACAGCAATCCGGCAGTGCTTTCCACAGGCGATCAGCCCTTCAGCGTCTGTTCGAGCACGTGCAGCGCGTGATTCAGTTCCCCCGGCTTGGCGCGCTCGCTGCCGATCTTGCGCACTGCATGCAGCACTGTCGTGTGGTCGCGCCCGCCGAACAACTCGCCGATCTCCGGCAGGCTCTTCTGCGTCAGCTCTTTCGCCAGGTACATAGCGACCTGCCGCGGCAGTGCGATGTTGCTGGGGCGCCGCTTACTGTACATGTCGGCGACCTTGATCTTGTAGTAGTCGGCGACCGTCTTCTGGATCAGTTCCACCGTGACCTGGCCGGTGGAGGCCGACAACAGGTCCTTCAACGCCTCGCGCGCGACCTCGACGGTCACCACGCGGCCGTGGAACGACGAGAACGCGATGACCTTGCGCAGCGCGCCTTCCAGTTCGCGCACGTTGGAGCGCAGGTTCTTCGCGATGAAGAAGGCCACGTCCTCCTTCAGCTCTGCGCCTTCGCTCTCGGCCTTCTTCAGCAGGATCGCGACGCGCATCTCCAGTTCGGGCGGCTCGATGGCCACCGACAGGCCTGAAGCGAAACGGGAGACCAGACGGTCTTCCATGTCCTTCAGTTCCTTGGGATATGTGTCGCAGGTGATGATGATCTGCTTGCGGCCCACCACCAGCGCCTCGAACGCGTAGAAGAACTCTTCCTGCGTGCGCGCCTTGCCGGCGAAGAACTGGATGTCGTCGATCAGCAGCAGGTCCAGCGAGTGGTAGTAGCGCTTGAAGTCGTCGAAGGCCTTGCGCTGGTAGGCGCGCACCACGTCGCTGACGTACTGCTCGGCGTGGATGTAGCGCACCTTGGCATCGGGCTTGCGTGCCAGGATGCCGTTGCCCACCGCGTGGATCAGGTGCGTCTTGCCCAGGCCCACGCCGCCATACAGGAACAGCGGGTTGTAGGAGCCGCCGGGGTTCTCGGCCACCTGCATCGCGGCCGCGCGCGCCAGCTGGTTCGCTTTGCCGGTGACGAAGGTGTCGAAAGTCAGGTTCGCGTTCAGCCGCGCGCGCTCGAAGTGCTCGGGGCTGGGCGGCGGCGCTTCGTAGCGCAGCGGCGCCTCCCCGCGCAGCGCCGGCTCGCCGGCCGGCGCATCGGCACTGCCGGCGACGTCCGCATTGGCGGCGGGAAAGCGCAGGCTCACCACCGGCGCGCCGTTTTCCACTGCGAATATCACCGCGACCGGACGCTGCACGATGCGCGAAGCCGCCTGCGCGATCTGGTCGGAGAACTGCGTGCGTATCGCGTCGAGCTTCAGTCGGTTGGGCGCACCGATGGTCAGGGTGGCCGTGGCTTCGTCGAAGTCCAGCGCCTTCAGCGGTTTGATCCAGGCGGAGAACTGTTGCGGCGTCAGCTCGCTTTCGAGCAGACGCGAGCAGTCGTGCCAAATGTGTTGCATGAACTGGGTGTCCCGCTTGCGCTGAGTCTTGAGTTGACTGTTGCGCTTTGCTTTGTTGTGTTTTGCGGGAGAGCCGACGACCTCATCGGCCGCTTCGCCCCCGCCCCGTCGCCCGGCTGGCTGCCACCCTCCCCAGACAGACACCTCTGGGCCGCGCAACCCGACGAAACCGCGCATTTTACTTGAAGCGACGGGGTTATCCACAGGATGCGGCTCCCGACCAACACGAGCGAGCCTCCACAAACTGGGGCTGATCTAAGGTAGTACGTGCTTACATGGCAGCGAAGTATCGAGGCGCGCGCGCAAAGTTTTTATCGTGCACTGCACCATGCACTTATCCACAGGAAATTCGCGCAGTTATCCATGTGCTGCGGCGTCGGGCTGCGGGTTCGCTGCGCGCCAACCGGATGCCAGGGCGTGCGGTTTGACAGCCTCGGCGGCCATCGCGTCTAATAGCGAGCTGCCCGCTGCGGCGGTAAAAAGCAGCGAAAAATCCGCAGCTTAGGCAATCTCCCGCAAGTCATTGTCAGGCGACGATGCCAGCTTGGCCGCGCTCCTGTAGCACTGCGGCAACCGAGCGGCGCGTTCCTTGTCGAAGGACATCGCGACGCCGGCGCGACACTAAAGATCAGACCTTGGAACTCAGGAACTCCTCATCATGGCCACCAAACGCACCTATCAGCCCTCCAAAGTCAAGCGCGCACGCACGCACGGCTTCCTGGTCCGCATGAAGTCCCGCGGCGGCCGCGCGGTCATCGCTGCGCGGCGCGCCAAGGGCCGCAAGCGCCTGGCGGTCTAGGTTCTGGTCTGCGACTGCCGGCACGGCGTGTGTCGTGCATGACGAAGAATCTGTCGCGGCGTCAGCCTCTGCTGCCGGCGGTGGGCGCGCGCCTGCCGCACCGTCGCGCGGCTTTGCAACTGCGCAACGCCTGCGCCGGCCGCGCGAGTTCGCGGCCGTACTGGCTGCGCCGCGTCGCACCGCGCTGCGCGCCAACGCGGGTTGGCTTGCGATGACGGCTGCGTGGACGTCGGCCGACGGTCATTCCGGGGCGCGGCTGGGGCTGACGATCAGCCGGCGCATGGCACGCCGCGCGGTCGATCGCGCACTGGTCAAGCGTGTGGTGCGGGAGTCGTTCCGGCACGCGGCTGTCTCCTTGACGGATGCCGCCGCTGCGGCAGGTCAGCGCATCGACGTCAGCCTGCGGCTGGCACGCGTGCTGCAGCCGCCCGGCCATGCGGCACGACCGCCGTTGACGGCGCTGAAGCGCGAACTGCGCGCCAATGCCGATCAACTGTTTGGCGCCGCGACCGAGCGGTTGCGCGGCCTGCAGGCAGAACCCGGCGCTGCCACACGAGCGGCAGCCAGCGGGCGTTGAGTGATGAACGAATACGGTGCCGCCATCATTACTGCATTGGGTCGTGCGGTATCGCGCTGTCTGCTGGCGGCCATCCGCGGCTACCAGTTTCTGCTGTCGCCCTGGGTGGGCGGCGGCTGCCGCTACTGGCCGACCTGTTCCGAATACGCGCGCGAAGCGATCGAGCGCCATGGCGCGGCGCGCGGCAGCTATCTCACGGCCCGACGGCTGGCGCGCTGCCATCCGTACGGCCGTGGCGGCGTGGATCCGGTGCCCGAGGCCTTCGCGTGGCGCTGCCGCTGTGAGCCGGCCACACGGGGACATGCGGAACATGCGGCGCAACGCCTGGTGCAGCGCCCGGCCGAGGCCGACTGAGCGCCGCGGCCACGACCGGATGCTGTTCGCCTTCCAATCCTTTCTGAACACCTGACGCTGGGCTTCATCTTCATGGGTACCGATTTCCAACGCACGATCCTGTGGGTCTTCTTCGGCATGTCGCTGTTCCTGCTGTGGGACCGCTGGCTGGTCCACACGGGCAAGCCGTCGATGTTCTTCGGCAGCGCGCCGGTGCCGCAGGCCTCCGCCCCTGCGGCACCGGTCGCTGTGCCGCCGGCCGTGCCGACACCAGCACCCGCTGCCTCCACCGCCGCGATTCCCGACGCGACGGTGCCCGCCGCGCCGACGACGCCCGCGCCGGCCGCAGCGGTGCCGACACCGGCACCCGTCGCGGCTGGCAAGTCGCCGCCCATCGTCATCGAGACCGACGTGATGCGCGCGACCATCGATCCCGATGGCGCCGTGCTGACGCGCGTCGAACTGCTGACCCAGAAGGTCACCCCCGAGTGGACCAGGAGCGGCGTGCTGGGCATGGTGACCGGACGCTCATCGGAGGCGGGTCACCCGGTGGTGCTGCTGGACGTCAGTCCGCAGCGCGTATACGTCGCGCAGACCGGCGTGGTCGGCGCCGATGCGTCGCTGCCCAACCATCGCACGCCGTTCCGCGTGGTGGGCGATGCGGGCGGCCCGCGCGTGCTGGGCGACGGCAAGGACGCCATCGACGTGACGCTGGTGTCCGAGGCGGGCGGCGTGAAGGTCACGAAGACCTACACCTTCCATCGCGGCCGCTTCGATGTGGAGCTGCGCCATGAGGTCGCCAATGTCGGCGAGACGCCGGTCGCGCCGTCGCTGTACCAGCAGATCCTGCGCGACGGCAACAAGCCGGAGGGCGAGTCGGCGCTGTACTACACGTACACCGGCCCGGCCGTATTCACCGACCAGACGAAGTTCCGCAAGATCGACTTTTCGTCGGTGGAGAAGGGCAAGCCCGATCTGCCGGCGGCCGGCACCGACGGCTGGGTTGGCATGATTCAGCACTACTTCGTCAGCGCGTTCGTGCCGCAGGCCGGTGCGCAGCGCGAGTACTACGCGCGCATGGTCGACAAGAACCTGTATTCGATAGGCATGCTGCAGCCGCTGGGCACGCTGGCGCCGCAGGCCGTGACGACCGTGCAGTCACATCTGTACGTCGGCCCGCAGGACCAGGCGGCGCTGGCCAAGCTCGCGCCGGGGCTGGACCTGGTCGTCGACTACGGCTGGCTCACCTTCCTGTCGAAGCCCATCTATTGGCTACTGGCCTTCCTGCACGGCATCGTCGGCAACTGGGGCTGGTCCATCGTGCTGCTCACCGTCATCATCAAGGCGGCGTTCTATCCGCTGTCGGCGGCCGGCTACAAGTCGATGGCGCGCATGAAGGAGGTGACGCCGCGGCTGATGAAACTGCGCGAGCAGTACGGCGACGACAAGCAGAAGCTCAACACCGCGATGATGGAGTTGTACAAGACCGAGAAGATCAACCCGCTGGGCGGCTGCCTGCCGATCGTCGTGCAGATCCCCGTGTTCATCGCGCTGTACTGGGTGCTGCTCGCCAGCGTGGAGATGCGCAATGCGCCGTGGATGCTGTGGGTGCGCGATCTGGCCGCGCCCGACTCGTGGCTGATCCTGCCGCTGCTGATGATGGCCACGATGTGGATCCAGTACAAGCTGAACCCGAAGCCGCCCGATCCGGTGCAGGCCAAGGTCATGATGTTCATGCCGCTGATCTTCGGCGTGATGTTCTTCTTCTTCCCGGCCGGCCTGGTGCTGTACTGGCTGACCAACAACATCCTGTCGATCGCGCAGCAGTGGTACGTGAACAAGCAGATCGAGAAGGCGAAGAAGCCGGGCTGATGCGCGCCGGCGGGCAAAGATCAAGGTGGATCCCCGCCTGCGCGGGGATGACCGCGGGCCGGCATGTCATTCTCGCGCAAGCGGGAATCCTTTTTTCGCCGACATGCGCGGGTCAGCGCGGCGCGTCGTCGGGCTTCGCGCGACGGTGCAGCGCGAACACCGGCCACAACCAGATGCTGGCCGCCCACAGCAGCACGCGGCCGACACTCAGCGCGCCGCGTTCGGCGCCGCGCGTCAGCCAGAACATCACGACGGCGCCGACCACCACCCACAGCACGGCCACTCCGTAGATGGTGACGCGGGTCGTGTAGTCGTCGCCGATCTGCCCGGCGACGAACGCCGACGCCAGCACCGACAGCACCACGGCCAGCACCAGGCCGGCCAGCGGCCCGATGAATTTCAGCAGCGGATCGTCTTCCATGGGCCGAGTTTAGTTAGATTGGCGCCGTGACCTCCGACCGTGACCCCATCGTTGCCATCGCCACCGCGCCCGGCCGCGGCGGCATCGGCATCGTGCGCGTGTCGGGCGCCGCCGTCGCGTCTATCGTCGAGGCTGTGCTGGGGCGCGCGCTGCCGCCGCGGCGCGCGGTGTACGCGGACTTCCGCGACGAGCACGGCCGCGCGATCGACGCCGGCATCGCGCTTTACTTCCCGGCGCCGCATTCCTATACCGGCGAGGACGTGCTGGAGCTGCAGGGCCACGGCGGGCCGGTGGTGCTGCGCATGCTGGTCGCGCGCTGCCTGCAGGCGGGCCGCACGATGGGCCCGGCGGGCCTGCGGCTAGCCGAGCCCGGCGAGTTCACGCGCCGCGCGTTCCTGAACGACCGGCTGGATCTCGCGCAGGCCGAAGCGGTGGCCGATCTGATCGATGCCTCCAGCGAGGCCGCCGCACGCTCGGCGCAGCGCTCGCTGTCGGGCGAGTTCTCGCGCGCGGTGCGCACGCTGGTGGCCGAATTGACTGACTTGCGCGCGTTGGTCGAGGCGACGCTGGACTTTCCGGAAGAGGAGATCGACTTCCTGACGCGCGCCGACGCCGGTGGCCGGCTGCAGCGCGTGCGCACGGCGCTGGAGGAGGTGCTACGGCAGGCGCGGCAGGGCGCGGTGCTGCGCGAAGGTCTGCACGTGGTGCTGGTGGGCGCGCCCAACGTCGGCAAGTCCAGTCTGCTGAACGCGCTGGCTGGCGAGGATGTGGCGATCGTCACCGCGGTGCCCGGCACCACGCGTGACCGCATCGCGCAGACCGTGCTGATCGGCGGGCTGCCGCTGGCCATCGTCGATACCGCGGGTGTGCGCGACACCGACGACGAAGTGGAGCGCATCGGCGTCGCCCGCACGCTGGACGAGGTCGCACGCGCCGACGTGGTGCTGCACCTGGTGGACGCAAGGACGGATCAGTCACGGGCCGGCGCCGACGCCGACGTGCTGGCTCGCGTCAGCGAACGGTTGCGGCCCGGCGTGCCGCTGATCACCGTCGTCAACAAGATCGACCTGACCGGCGCCGCGCCGTACGCCGACCAATCCAGCGTGCACCTGTGCGCGCGCGACGGCCGCGGCGTCGAGCTGCTGCGCGAGCGGCTGTACGCGCTGGCCGGCTGGGAAAGCAGCACCGGCGGCGAGAACGTCTACCTGGCTCGCGAGCGCCATCTGCAGGCGCTGGACCGCGCGCGCGTCCACGTCGACGCCGCAGCAGAGCACGCGGCACGGCGCGACCTGCAACTCGACCTGTACGCGGAGGAA
>Ga0307505_10001361_pt1 | contig 20054 bp, 18 predicted proteins | sample 23_S_MG_FD_202183 | JGI IMG/M metagenome (GOLD analysis project Ga0307505, IMG submission 202183) | Soil microbial communities from Populus trichocarpa stands in riparian zone in the Pacific Northwest, United States - 23_S | ecosystem: Environmental > Terrestrial > Soil > Riparian zone > Trees...
GTCTTCCGTCCGTGCATGACGCTGGCGAGGGGCAAAAACCACCGCCTGCCTGCCCGTCCGAACGCCCCAAACGCCCCGAACGACCGAACGGTCCGAACGGTCCGAACAGCCGTCGTTCCCCCTTGCGTTTTTCCCCAGGTTGATTTGAGATGGACTGGTTGTACCGGGGGAACCGTTCACGCGGAGAACCTCATGAAGAAACTCGCTGCCAGCGTCCTCATGTCGGCTGCCATCGGGGTGTCGCTTGCGGGACAATCGCAGGCGCCGACGGCCCAGGAACCTGGCTCTCAGGGTCCTACCTTTCGAACCGGCGTCGACCTCATTGAGGTTGACGTCGCGGTTGTCGATCAGAAGGGCCAGCCAGTCGACAACCTGCTGCCCCCCGACTTCGTCGTCAAGATCGACGGCCAGCCGCGGCGCGTCGTCTCCGCGGAGCACGTGCGGATCGACGTCGAGGCCGCTCGCCGGGAGGCCGCCGACCCGTTCGAGTCCCTGTACACGACGAACCTGAAGCCCATGAACGGGCGACAGATTGTGATCGCGGTCGATCAATTGGGGATCCGGTTTGGCGCGGCGCGCCCGCTGCTCGCCACGGCCGGAAGGTTTCTCGACCGGCTCAGTCCTGCCGACCGAGTGGCGTTCGTGGCCTACCCCGATCCCGGCGTTCAGGTTGCGTTCACGAATGACTATCCCCGCATCAGGCGGGGGATGGAGCGTGTGGTCGGACGGCAATCCCCGTTTCCGGGCAAGTTCAACATCGGAGTATACGAGGCGGTTGCGATCACGGAGAAGGCGGACGCGCGTGCCTACGAGGAGGTAGTGACTCGTGAGTGCCCGCGGGTCACGGGATTCGCGCGTGAGCAATGCGAACGCGACGTGTTGAGCGAGAGCAGCAACATGGTGCGCACCGTCCGCCAGAACTCCAGCGACTCGCTGCGCGGTCTCCACAATTTGCTGCTGGCGTTGTCAGTCATCGAGGGGCCGAAGACGCTGATTCTGATGTCTGAGGGACTCGTCCTCGACACGCCGAGCGAGCTCGACAACATCATCCGCGCCGCTGCGTTCGCACGCGTCACCATCAACGTGCTCCTGATGGATGTGCCGCGCGACGACATCACGGTTGGACAGCTGGGGCCGACGGTGACCGAAGACCGCGACATGCAGGTATCTGGTCTTGCGGATCTGGCCGCGGGGTCCAGAGGTTCTCTGTACAACATCATCGGAACCGGGGAGACCATTTTCGATCGCCTCGCGGGCGACATGCTCGCGTACTACCTGCTCGGCGTGGAGCAAGTCCCTGGCGATCGCGACGGCGAAGCACACCGGGTCGATGTCGAGGTGATGCGTCGCAACGTCACGGTGAAATCACGGCGGGCGTTCGTGCTCTCGTCGGCGACGACGACGAGGAAGAATGCCGAGGAAACGCTGCTCGACACGCTGAAGTCACCATTCGGGGTCGCGGAGGTTCCCGTGCGCGTCACGACCTTCACCCAGAAGGATCCGACGAGCGATAAGGCCCGGATCGTGGTGGCGGCTGAAGTAGGGCAGCCGGGCGGTGAACCCGAGGAGTACACCGTCGGGTACGTGTTGCTCGACAGCGAGGGCATGGTCGTCTCGGGTTCCGCGGAGAAGCGGGTGTTGTCAGTTCCCAACGGCGTCGACAATGCCCCGCGCGACTACCTCGGTGAGATCGTGGTGGAGCCTGGGAACTACTCGTTGCGCTTCGGAGTCGTCGACGCAACCGGCCGGCGCGGTGGTGTGATTCGAGAGGTCAACGCGTGGAAGCTCGGCGGCGAAGAATTCGCGCTGGGCGACCTGCTGGTCGGCGATGCCGGGAACGCTGCGACCCCACGCATCCGGCCCGGCGTCGAGCCGCGAGTTCACGGAAATCTGGGGGCGTTCATGGAGTTGTACTCCACCGCGAACGGCACACTCGACACCACAAAAGTGAGCTTCGAGATTGCCGACGACCAGGACTCCCAGGCCCTCCTCACCGGTCCCTCGGAGATCGTCACGGGCACGGAGCCGACGCAGCGGATGGCCCAGGGCGTGTTGTCGGCCACGCTGTTGCCCCCCGGCCGATACGTGGCGCGCGCAAGGATCACACGCGACGGCAAGGTTGCAGGCGTACTGGTGCGCCCGTTCATCCTCGAAATGGTCGACCCGTCATCGCTTTCATCACCGTTCATGCAAGGGAGCGTCACCAAGTTCGATCCACGTGTCGCGATGTCGGCCCGGGTGCTGGGCAACATGCTCGACTCGGTCGAGAAGCGGTTCCCCACCATGAAGGGGCCGCTGGCTGAGGCCCGCGCGGGACGATACGGTTCGGCCGCAGTCGAGGCGCTCACCTCTGGCGATCAGGAAGTGGCGGCTTTCCTCAAGGGCCTCGACTGGTATTCGAAGGGCCAGCTCAATCAGGCGGTGACGCAACTCGAGGTCGCGGCCGGACCGAGGCGCGAGTTCTTTCCTGCTGCGTTCTACCTGGGCGCCACGTTTGCGGCCGCCGGCCGCGACCGTGATGCCGCAGGCGTCTGGCAGATGGCGCTGGGCACCGAGACGAGACCGCTATTCGCTTACACGCTGCTCGCCGATGCGCGACTACGCGACGGCCAACCGGGGTCGGTCATCGATATCTTGAAGCCCGCGTATCAGCGAACACCCACCGACGACGAGATTGGACACCGTTTGATGGCGGCATATCTGATGACGGGACGATTTGAAGAGGCTCTTCCGGTCCTCGACGGCTACTTGTCGCGTAACCCGACCGATCAGACGGCGCTGCTGGCCGCGGTCTATGCGCAGTACCAGGTCGCGACCCGCGAGCGCCTCGTATTGCCTGCATCCGATCTCACCAAGCTCGCTCGGTACGTGAGGGCGTACGAGGGGCCGTATAAAGCCCTGCTGTCGAAATACGTCGAGATCATGCGCCGAGGGTAAAGAGTCCGGGCCTCAGCGGCCGTCGAGTTGCTCGATCGTCGCGGTCGATGGTTCGCGCTGCTTCTGGAGGCGCGCGGCCGCTTGCTCCACGTCCCGCATGACGCGCAGCACATTCAGGCCGAGGGCTTTTCTCACATCCTCTTCCGGCCAGCCCCGCCGGAGCAGTTCGGCGGTCAGCGCCGGATACTTCGAAACATCTTCGAGACCAACAGGCACAGTTGGAATGCCGTCGAAGTCGCCGCCGATGCCGACGTGGTCCGGTCCCGCGATTTTTCGCACGTGATCCATGTGATTGGCCACGTCCGCCAACGTGGCCTTCCCGTCGCGCGTGAGGAAGGTCGGCACGAACGTCACCATGACGATGCCCCTGTTCTTCGGCAGGAGCCGCAGCACGTTGTCGGGTACGTTGCGTCCGTGATCGCGCAGGGCGCGGACGTCTGAATGCGAGAAGATGACCGGCGCCTCCGACACGCGCACCGCATCCTCCATCGTCTCGGCAGACGTGTGGCTGAGGTCGACGATCATGCCGAGGCGATTCATCTCCCGAACCACCTCCTGGCCGAATCGCGACAATCCGCCGCTCTTCGGCGTGTCCGTACCCGAGTCGGCCCACCGCACGTTCGTACTGTGGGTGAGCGTCATGTAGCGCGCCCCGGCGGAATGGAACATTCGCAGCGCTGCCAACGAGTCGTTGATGGAGTGCCCTCCCTCCATGCCGATGAGTGATGCGATCCTGCCGGCCTTGAAGATCCGCTCCACGTCGTCGGCAGTGGCGGCCAGCTCGAACGTGTCTGGATACCGGCGCGTCATGCGGTGGACGACGTCGATCTGCTCGAGCGTCGCGAGAACCGCCTCCGAACCTCGGATGCTTGTTGGGATGTAGACGGACCAGAACTGGCCGCCAACTCCTCCGTCGCGCAGCCGTCTAATGTCGGTGTGAATCTTCGGCTGCGGAACGCTGATATCGAGTTTGCCGAAGTCGCGCTCGGCATTGTTCTCACGGAGGGCCCAGGGGTAATCGTTGTGTCCGTCGATGAGCGGGACCTGCCGGTGAATGAGCCGCGCGCGACTCAGCAGGCTGTCGTCCTGCTGCGCCGTCAACGACACGCTGACGACCAGGATGGTGAGGGCAAGCAGTTGCTTCACGCGGTTCCTGGCGATTCTAGCAGCCCGTGTCAGGCCGTGCCTGGCCATTGGGTATGATTGGAGCCCAGGAGGCTTCGTGCTCAGCTCACGTGCCGCGTTCGTGTTAGCCGTCGCCGCGCTGGCTTCGACGCTTACGCTTGCCCAGGGACCGCCGGCGCAGGGCGGTGGCGGCCGAGGTCGCGGCGTACCGGTTCAGCCAGGAGAAGAGTGCCCTCCGGGCACCACGCTGGTGCGTGTGGGCTCGTGCCAGGCGCCAGACTTTCCGCCTCCCTCGATCGTCGACTACCGTCCGAAGACCTCGCTGGTCGCCGAGCAGCATCCGGTTCCCAAAGCCAGGTTTCCCGTCGTCGACATTCACAGTCACACGGGGCCCACGCCCGAAACGATCCAGACACTGGTCACGCAGATGGACGCGCTGAACGTCCGCGTGCTGAACAACCTGAGCGGTGAATTCGGCGCTGCACTCAAGCAGCGCGTGGACTACATCAGGAGCACACCGTACGCCGACCGGTTCACCGTGTTTGCGAATGGCCTCAACAGGTTCAGAGATGTCGCGCCGGGCTACGGACAGAAGGCCGCGGCTCAGCTCGAGGCCGACGTCAAGAACGGCGCGATCGGTCTCAAGATCTTCAAAGAGACCGGGATGGACACGAAGAAGGCGGACGGCAGTCGTCTGAAAATCACCGACCCGGAGCTCGCGCCACTCTGGGAGACGGCCGGACGCCTGAACGTTCCTGTCATCATTCACACGGGGGAGCCGCCCGAGTTCTTCAAGCCGCTCGATATGCACAACGAACGGTGGCTCGAGCTCTCGCTCTTTCCGGAGCGGCGCCGCTATCTCGTACCGGTCTCGTGGGAGACGCTCTCTGCCGAGCGGGACGAGCTGTTCAGAAAGCACCCGAAGACGCGTTTCATCGTGGCGCATTTCGGGTGGCATGCGAACGATCTCGCACGCGCGGCAAAGCTGCTCGATGCGAACCCGAACATCGTTCTCGAGCTTGCGGCGATTCTCTACGATCTGGGGCGCACGCCTCGCGCAGCCAACGAATTCTTCACCAAGTACCAGGACCGGATCCTCTTCGGCAAAGACACGTATGCGCCAACGGAGTTTCCGTACTACTGGCGGGTACTGGAGACCAACGACGAGTACTTCGACTACTACCGCGACTATCACGCCTTCTGGAAGCTCTACGGGATGGGACTGTCTGACAGCGTGCTGAGGAAGGTGTACTACCAGAACGCGTTGCGCGTAACTCCGGGCCTTCCGAAGAACGGCTGGCCGCGGTAGAGATGGTCTCGCCGGGTCCGCGTCGCGGGACCCGGCCTACGCGGGTGTGCTAGGGCACGTCCCGCGGAGCAGCGGTGTACGTAGGGCGGGTTCCGCGAAGCGGACCCGCCTCACTATGCCTGGGCGAGGTGTGCTGACCCTCGTTCGCAGACGAAAGCGGCACCGCGTGTTTCCTGCGCCGAACGCTCGAGGACGGTCGGCACGAAGTACCACTCTCCGCTGATCTGCGTTTTCGTGATGTCGAGCAGCACGTACCCGCGGCTGTCGCCGTCCAGGAACTTCAAGTGCGGCGAGAGCGCCCGTAGAAACGGGGCGAGCTCACGGCGTCCGGGGCCAGAAAACAACGGGGGCGAACTGATTGCCGGAGTGAGGAACTCCACCGCGAGCGATCCCTCGCCGGTCGCCTGATACCCGCTCCAGGGATTACGCGCCACGTCGAACGCCCACGAACTATGCAAGTCACCGCTCAAGATGGCGACGTCGCGAATGCGTTCTGTCTCCAGGAGATCGAGCACTCGGTCGCGGGATGCCTGGTAGCCCTCCCACGTGTCCGAGATCATGACGGACTGACCGGGTGGAACGACGCGCGAGAACATCACCTGTTGGCCCAGCACGCGCCAACCCGTGCCGGCCTGCTTGGATGAGCGCAGCGCGTCGAACAGCCAGGTCTCCTGCGCCGCGCCGAGGATGGAGCGCGCCGGGTTCACCAGTCCTTCCAGATCCCCGTTGGCCACCTGTCTGTCCCGCAGCGCGCGCGTATCCAGCATCAGGAGGTCGACGAGTGTACCGAAGCGGAAGCTGCGGTACAGGCGGATACCCGCTTCCGTCGACTCGCGTATCGGCAACCACTCGAGATACGCGCGATAGGCCGCAGCCTTGCGCGTCGCCCAGTCCCCTTCGCCCCGTTCGGGATTGTGATTCGCGGCGCCGTCAGCCCACGTGTCATTGGTGATCTCGTGGTCGTCCCAGACGACGATGAAAGGGTGTTGACGGTGCGCCTCCTGGAGGTCCGGGTCCGAACGATAGGTCGCGTAGCGGATTCGGTAGTCGCTCAGGGTGACTGCCTCTCGCCGCGGCTCCGGGATCCGGAGGAGCCCGCTGCCTTCGCCGTACACGCCGTCCTGGAACTCATAGATGTAGTCGCCGACGTGGACAACAGCATCGAGATCCGTTCGATTGGCGATACAGCGGTAGACATTGAAGAAGCCTGCCGGGTAGTTGGAGCAGCTGACTGACGCGAGGCGAACGCGGTCGACATCCCCTGCCGGGAGCGTCCGTGTTCTGCCGACGGGTGACCGGTCGCCACCGCTTTCGAACACGTAGTAGTACGGGCGGCCAGGGACCAGGCCCGTGGCGTCAACTTTCACCGTGAAGTCGCGGTCGCTCGTCGTTTGAATCGTGCCCTGCGCGATCGTGCTCGAGACTGACGGGTCGCTCCCGATGCGCCAGCGAACTTCGATTGGCAATGTGGACCCAGGGTCTGCTGGCGTCACACGTGTCCAGAGGATCACACGATCAGTGAGCGGGTCCCCGCTGGCGACGCCATGGCGAAAGAGGCCAGACGCCACGGCGTCGGATGCTTGGGCATACAGTTCCGGCCAGAGCACATTGCTCCGGTCCGAGGCGGCGCGCAGCGAGCCAACCGAGGCGGCGGCGCGCCAGAGGAACTGACGGCGTGTGAGTGACACGAGCGGGCTGATCGTACAACGAGTCGAGGCGGGTCCGCTCTGCGGAACCCGCCGCACGTGTCGTCCTGATGGCGGGTCCGCTTCGCGGAACCCGCCCTACGTGCCGTTCTGATGGCGGGTCCGCTGCGCGGGGACCCGCCCTAGGTACTGCACATGCGTACGTAGGCCGGGTGCCGCGAAGCGGACCCGGCAGATTCACGTGCGTTCTTGACACCTCTCCCCAGGGTCACTACCCTGGATCGTCGATGCTCTGCTGGTTTCGATCTCACGCCGCATGTATCGCGTTCGCGACGCTGAGCTCGCTCGTCTCGCTGGGCGCCTCAGCGCTCTCACCGCACGGAGACGACTGCCACGATACCGTCTGCCTGCCGATGGCAGTCGAGCACGATGCCAACGCGCATCAATTCGTTGCACCACCCACGGGAATCGACGCACCCCACCTGCACTGCCTGGTCTGCCACTGGGTGCGATCGTTCCGGCCGAACATCACCACGAAGCTCGTCGACACTCCGGCTGTTCTGGTTCGGACCTTCGTTCACTTCGATCTCGTCGCGATTGCGCGCAATGCGCAGGTGGCGCTGCCACCGCTCCGTTCTCCCCCCTCGTCCCCACTCGCGTAATCACTCGATTTAACCGTCCGAGGGTGCCGTCCGGCGCAGCGCCGATCCTGCAGCGGCTTCGTCGTCGCGCGTGAGCGCACGCGTGGCCGTGTCTGCTCACCCTGCGGACGAAAGTGGTTCTTTCTTGTGGAGACATCGATGAATAGACCAATGTCATGTTTTTCGTACGCGCTGCTCATAGCCGTGGTGTGGAGCGCTACCCTTTCGGCTCAAGCAGGTACATCGCTCTCCGGCACGTTGCGGAACGCGCTTTCGGGGGATCCGATCGCGGGCGCCACCGTACAGATCGACGAGCTACAGCGCCAAACCACGTCCACCCCTGAGGGCACGTTCGTATTCGATGGTGTGCCGCCAGGCGCCTACCATGTTTCGGTGCGCTCCTCCGGATACTCCTCGCGCCGAACCGAAGTCACCGTTGGCACCACCGCGGTGGCCGGACTCGACATTGCGGTAGACCCCGAGCTTCATTTCGAAGAGGTCGTGTCCGTCAGCGCGCTGGCGAGAAGTCAGTTCGAGGCTTACCAGCCCACGTCGGTGCTGGTCGGTCAGGAATTGGACAAGCAGCTCGAGATGTCACTGGGCGCGACCCTCGAGAACCAGCCCGGGGTTGCCTCTCGCAGCTTCGGTCCGGCGCCGGCACGCCCGGTCGTCCGCGGTCTCGACGGCGACCGCGTGTTGATCCTGCAGGACGGGCAGCGGATGGGGGACCTGTCGAGTCAGTCCGGTGACCACGGTGTCACCGTCAATCCCGCGTCGGCCCAGCGAATCGAAGTCGTGCGTGGGCCGGCGACGCTCCTATACGGCGCGAATGCGATCGGCGGCCTCGTCAACGTCATTTCAGAAGACATTCCGACTGCCCCGGTCGAAGGCACGAGCGGTAACGTCATGCTCGATCTCGGAACGGCGGCAAGCGAAGGCGCTGGCGCCGCGGATCTGCGTATGGGCAACGGACGGTTTGCGATGCACGTTGGCGGTGGCGGGCGGCGTTCCGGAGATGTCGCGACCCCGGCTGGCGATGTCGAGAATTCGCAATCGCGAAGCGGTTTCGGCAATCTCGGCGCCGGGTGGACTGGGGCGCGGAACTATCTTGGCGCCAGTTACGGCTACGACGATACGAAGTATGGAATCCCAGTGGTGGAGGGAGGGATCCTGCAGCTCACGCCGCGGCGTCATTCATTCGGGCTGCGCGCGGGCGGCCAGGGACTCGGCGGGGTATTCGACGGGTACCGCGCGACGCTGTCACTCCGACGTTACAAGCACGACGAGCTGGAGGGTTCCGAGGTCGGTACCGCATTCAGGAACGATACGACCGAGGTCGAGGTCATGGGATCTCACCGCGCGGTCGGTCGTCTCAAAGGAAGCATCGGCGGGTGGGCGCTGGATCGCGCGTTCGACGCGCAGGGTGAGGAAGCCTTGTCGCCCGCTGTCGATCAGCGAGGCTTCGCGGCATTCGGCTACGAAGAAGTAACCTGGCCGCACGTGACGTTCCAGTTCGGGGGACGCGTCGACAACGTGCGGTTCAATCCTCTTGGTGAGCCCCAGCGCGACTTCACCAACATGTCTGGCTCCGTCGGTCTGTTACTTCGCCCCGAAGCCGCCAACGACAGACTGACGGTGGCAGCCAGCCTGGCGCGAGCCGCCCGCAACCCGGCCCTCGAGGAGCTCTTCTTCTTCGGTCTCCACCACGGAAACTTCGCGATCGAGCTGGGCAATCCAGATCTCGAGTCCGAACGCGCGCTGGGCTTCGATCTGTCGCTGCGGTGGCGCGGCAGCCGGGCGTCCGGCGAGGTCACCTACTTCCGGAACGACATCGACAACTTCATCTTCCGGAACGCGCTCGAGCACGAGGACTTCGAAGCCCGCGAAGACGAGTATGCAGCACGATTTCCTGGCCGCGAGCTCGTCGGTCACGACCACGAGGAAGGAGCCGAGGAGGATGGCGTGGCCATCGTGGACTTCGTGGGCGCCGATGCCGTTTTGCAAGGGGTCGAGGCGCACGCAGACATCTCTGTGACGTCTCACGTGTTCGCGGAGCTCGGTGTTGACTACGTACGAGGATCTCTGAAGGGCGGTGATGCGCTGCCACGGATGCCGCCACTACGCGTGCGCGGCGGCCTGCGCTATCAATACAACGCGTTCCAGTTGGGCGGGGAAGTAGTCCGGACGGCCAAGCAGGCTCGGGTTTCCGGCGTGGACTCGCCGACCGACGGATACACGCTGCTGAAACTGTTCTCCTCGTACTCGCTCGGGCACGGGAGCGCCGTCAGCACGATCACCGCGCGTCTGGACAATCTGACGAACGAGCTCTACCGGAATCATCTTTCGCTGATCAAGGACTTCATGCCGGAGATGGGCCGAAACTTCAAACTGCTCTACAGCGTGAAGTTCTGATCCGCCAGGACCTGCTGGAGGTCGAGCGGGACCGACGTTTCGATCTCCAGTGGGTTTCGTGTAACCGGATGGGTGAGGCTGACCCGCCATGCGTGAAGCGCCTGTCTGGTGATGAGTGGGTGTGGTTGCCCGTACACCTCATCACCGACAATGGGCCATCCGCTCGCCGCCAGATGGACACGAATCTGGTGCGTGCGGCCGGTCACGAGTTGACACCGCACGACCGACCGTTCGCCGGTCGTCGAGAGCACCTCGTATCGCGTTTCGCTCGGTTGGCCGGAGTCGATGACGACGACTCGGCGGCGATCCTCGGGACTTCGGGCGAGTGGCAAGGTGATGGTGCCTGCGAGCGGGGAGGGGAGTCCCTCCACCACCGCGAGGTACTCCTTCATTACACGCCCTGTCTCGGCGTCCCGTTGAACTTGCGCATGGATACCGGCAGACAAGGCGACCAGGACCAGGCCGGATGTGTGCTTGTCGAGGCGCGTGATGATGCTCGGCACGACCGCCTCTCGCCCACGCGTCCGCCACAGTAACGCGTTGAGCAGCGTGCCCGACCAGTTTTTGTATGTCGGGTGGACCACCATGCCAGGCGGCTTGTCGATGGCGATGAGCCAGTCGTCCTCGTAGAGAACCGTGACCTCGATCTCTTCGGCCTCAGGCCGACGGCGGTCATGCGATGATTGCAACCCCACCGGCGTTTCAGGCATCTTGATACTGTATGGCTTTATGTCTTCTTTAAAACTTCGTCTCCCTCGTCCCGAGGACGCCCTCCCCGGTCGGGCTGACTCGATGCCCGTGCCTGACGAGCATTTCGTCAACGGCCATCCTCTTGTGCCGCCGTTCCCTGCCGGTCTCGAGCAAGTGGTCTTCGGCATGGGCTGCTTCTGGGGAGCGGAACGGAAGTACTGGGAGTCCACTGGCGTTTACACCACGGCGGTTGGTTACGCGGGAGGGTACACGCAGAACCCGACGTATCGCGAGGTCTGCTCAGGCATGACCGGACACACCGAAGTCGTACTGGTAGTGTTCGATCCCAACAAGGCGCCCTTCGAGACGATGCTGCGAATCTTCTGGGAGAATCACGATCCGACGCAGGGAATGCGTCAAGGCAACGACACGGGCACGCAGTACCGCTCGGCCATCTACACGCTGTCGGCAGAGCACAGGCGCGCGGCGGAGTTGTCTCGGAAGGCGTACCAGGATCGCCTCACGGCGGCCGGCTACGGCCGGATCACGACTGAGATTGCAGACGCCCCACCCTTCTACTATGCCGAGGACTATCACCAGCAGTACCTCGCCAAGAATCCCGGCGGCTATTGCGGAATCGGGGGGACGGGAGTGAGCTGCGCGGTTGGTGTCAGATCGTAGTCGTTCATACTTCTGACTTCTCGGTGCTCGGTTCGTGTTCAAGTTCGGTTCTCGGTTCCCGAACCGAACCTGAACACGAACTGAGCAGCGAGAAGTCAGAAGCGTGAACGGTATAATTCACAGGCCATGAGCCGAGTCACCTATACGAACACCCCTGACCGCGTGGACCAGGAGCAGATCCGTGCCGCGCACGGGGTTCGGCTCGTGAACGCGGATGAAGAAGGGACTGGCGTAGATGCGCTACCGGCCGGTATCTACGGCTACACGTATTCGCCTGGGCTGCCGAATGCGCCCATTTGGGCGGTGAGGCGCTATCGCAGCTACGAGACGCACAAGCTCGCGAACGGCGAGATTTTCGTGATTGCGTACACCGACGTGAGCACAGCTGCTCAAGTCGAGTCCGCGCCAGCCGACATCAGTGTCGTCGTGAATCCCGAGGCTGGACCGGACACCAACGTGCTCGTGCAGATTCCGTACTCGCGCATCCGCCAGCATCGCCAGCACGCCGCGCCGAATCAAGAGGGATTCGTGGTGACGCTCTCACCAAGTTCAAAGTAATAAGTCGAAAGTGGAAAGTGACTTTTCGAAGTTACTTTGTACTTGGCACTTTCAACTTTCTACTTCCGGCCGCCCCTTTTCCACCGGCCGGGCAGGGTCGGCCGACCATTCCGACCACGATCCGGGATAGATCTTCCCGCCGCTCAGTCCCGCATACTCCATTGCCAGGAGGTTGTGGCACGCAGTGACGCCAGAGCCGCAGTACATCACCACCTGAGCGGGTGACCGTTCGCCGAACGTATCAGCGAATTGTTCGCGAAGGCTTTCGGGCGACCGCATCACGCCCTCGTCTGTCACGTTGAGCTTGTAGTGATGATTCACGGCGCCTGGGATATGGCCGGCGGTGCGGTCGATGGGTTCGATCTTTCCCTCGAAACGCTCGGGCGAGCGCGCATCGACGAGAAGCAGGGAGGTATCACCGAGCGCTGCTGTCACCTGATCCACGAGCAGACGCATGTCCTTGCGTCGGCGACCGCTGAACACCGTTGTTGAATGATGTTCCTCTCCACTCTGCGTGGGTCGCCCTTCGCGAATCCATTTCCCCCACCCGCCATCGAGAACCGCCACGGCGTCGTGCCCCAGGTATCGCAGCATCCACCAGAGGCGGCTCGCGTACATCCCGCTGTCCTGGTCGTACGCGACTACCTGCGCGCCGGCTGAGATACCCAGTCGACCAAAGACAGCTTCAATCTCCTCAACACACGGCAATGGATGTCGGCCGTTCGCTCCGCTTGGAGGCGCCGCCAGGTCGGGCTTGAGACCCGCGTACACCGCACCCGGGATGTGCCCATCGCGATATTGGGCGGCACCCCATGACTCGTCGCCGAGATCGTATCGGCAATCGACGATCACCCAGGAGTTGTCCTGCTGCGACGCCAAGGCATCGGTGGAAATAAGGGTTTGATACATCGTTCGACACGTTCGGATCGTTCGAACCGTTCGGCTGTTCGACACGTTCGCATCGTCGAACGGGAACGCCCGCACGATCCAAACGATCCGAACGTGTCGAACGATCTATGCCGATCGTTCGAGGGCCGCGATTCTTGCTTCGAGAGGAGGGTGGGTCGAAAAGAACACCATCCATCGGCCGCTGCCGTTGATCTTGGCCGTCGCCAGCGCCTCGTGCCGCGGATCCACGAGCTCGCGGTTCGCGGCGAGCCTGCGCAGGGCGCCGATCATCCGGTCCTTGCCTGCAAGCGTGGCGCCGCCGTGATCGGCACGGAACTCGCGCTGGCGCGAGAACCAGGCGGTGACGAGTGAGCCGGCGATGCCGAGCACGATCTGCAGAACGATCACGACGAGGAAGTTGGATCCCCCACCGCGCTCCTCTCGCGATCCCCCACGCGAGGCCAACGCAAATGCGATGATCCGTGCGAGGAACATCACGAGCGCGTTCATGACACCTTGCAGCAGCGTCATCGTCACCATATCGCCGTTGGCGATGTGCGCCACTTCATGCGCGAGGACGCCCTCGACTTCATCGCGCCGCATCGCGCGTAGAAGACCGCTCGATACCGCGACCAGGCTCCGGCTCTTGCTCGGCCCCGTCGCGAAAGCATTCACCTCGGGCGAATCGTACACGCCGACCTCTGGCATCGGCAGGTTGGCCTGCTGCGTCAAGCGGGCCACCGTGGCGTGGAGCCAATCGAGCTCGGCTTGTCCGGTTTGTCCGTCGACGAGCCTGACCCCCGTCGCTCTCTTCGCCATCCATCGCGAAAGCTGCAGGGAGATGAACGCGCCGCCCATGCCCCAGACCAGACAGAAGACGGCAAGAGCTTGGATGTCGAGACCGCCCGGACCCACGTACTGGCCGACGCCCAGTACGCTGAGGACGACCGACAGGGTAAGGACGACGGCGAGATTTGTCAGGAGAAACAGAAAAATGCGTCTGCCCATGGTGAAAATCAGGATATCACGTGGGCTCGGTCGCTCGAACTTTCCCAGGATGGCGCTCCGTTTCCAGCGTTCTTCGTGGCGCGCTCCTTGCCTGCACACTGCGACATGGGTGCTTGCAGGTCAACGCTTCAACGACGACTTCGAGGGGCCGCCACGCTGTTGGTGACCTTGCTCGTCACCGCATGCGGAAATGTGCAGACGAAGGAGCGGAGCCAGTCGCCGGACCTCGCGACGAGGTTGATCTCTGACGCGGCGAACACCGCGGAGTCAGTCGTGTCGGCGGTGAGTGAGAGCCTCGGTGTTCCCGTCACGAAGCCGGCGCCGCCCACCCCTGCGCCGGCGGTTGAAGAGCCTCCCGTCCGTCGCCCCAGGCCTGCGCCAGTTGCCAAAACCCCGGCCCGGGCAGCGGAAGTTGCCCCAGTTGTTGCGGATGTCGCCAAGACTCCCGTGGCGGACCCTGCGCCGGCTTTGGTCGAGGAGAGTGTCGAGGAATCCGAGATTGCCCAACCCGTGGACTACACGGTGTACTCGTCGGCCGACGCAGATGTGGTACCTCCTACGCCGCCTGTGGCCTCCGGCATCCGCCCGTGGCGAATCAAGGCAGGACCTTCGGTTGAAGTGACGGTTGCGAGTGACGGCACGGTCGAGAAGGTACGCGTGCTCGGTACAACGCGCATGTCGGACGCGATGGTCTTGAGCCACGTCAAGGCGTGGAAGTTTGCGCCTGCCCTCCGAGCCGGTGATCCTGTTCGCTACCGCCTGCTCCTCGACGACCCAGTCGTCGCGCCTTAGTCGGCGCAACGCCTCGCACCTTCGCACCTCGCACCCTCGCACCCCCGTAGTCCCGTAGTCCCTCGTCGCGCCGTCAGGCGCTCAGCCTCGTACGATGCCTTCGCGAGTGGTCACGTGGAGGCTTGTCATGCGATTGGTCACGGTGTCTTCATTCAATCGTTCGGGCCATCAAGCATGCGCGGCCTCTGACTCGAGTGCGGCTCCTGCAGCTGCTCGATGCGGGCGCCGACGCATCACCGGCGCGGCTGAAGGAGATTGCCATCTACGCAAATGGCGTGGGACCCAACAAGCTGCTGGTGATCCCCATGGATCTGCAAGGACGGCTGGGTGCGCCGACCTCGCTGGTGCGCGATGCGCACGCCGTAGGACTGTTCGTTCATGTGTGGACTCTGCGCCGCGAATCGCAGTTCCTGCCACCGAGCTATGACGGCGACTTCAAGAAAGAATTCCGACATCGCAGTCGAAGCGTTCCGCAAGGAGTAGTCCACGCCAACCGGGACGACTGGGAGAAGGAGAGGCTGCTGTCAATAGCCAAGACACGTGCAGCAACGGATCGAAAGAACCTCTGGTGCCGATCTCCGGCCGCGAGCATACACCGCGACCGCGTCTGGTGACGCAGTCGAGGAAGAAAAAGGCATCTTCGGAGACTGACGGGGCACCTGACGCGATGACGGTCACGGAACACATCCGCGTGCGTACTATTTGTCGCTAGAGCGAAGTGGGTTCACTGACCCTGTCGGCGATTGGCTCCGTGCTGAACGTGAGCAGATCACGGGTAGCGCCAGAGCGGCTGCGCGGGGATAAAGAACTCAGGGGTGCGACGGTGCGATGGTGCGACGTGCGGGGTGCGACGGCCTGTGCGAGGTTAGTCCGTCGCACCCTCGCACTATCGTACCTTCGCACGTCAGCCCCGTAGTTGTTCTGCGAGGCGGTGCAGAAAGAGCCCGACGTCGGTCACGACGCCCACGGTCTGGGCTGAGCCCCGGTCCGACAGCTTGGTCACCACGGCTGGATTGATGTCCACGCACACCACACGCACCCAGGATGGCAGCATGTTGCCAACCCCAATGCTGTGGAGCATCGTCGACAGCATCAATACGAGCTGGACGTCCTTCGACAGCACCGCGGCGTAGCGCTCCTGTGCCTCCACGAGGTCCATCACGGTCTCAGGCAGGGGTCCGTCGTCTCTGATGCTGCCGGCCAGCACGAACTCCACCCCGTGCTTGATGCACTCGTACATCACTCCGGACTTCAACACCCCGGACTCGACGGCCTGCCGAATGCCGCCGGCGCGGTTGATCGTGTTGATCGCGGCCATGTGGTTCCGATGCCCTTGCTCGACAGCTGCGCCGGCGATGAGATCGATTCCGAGCGATGTGCCGGAGAGCGCGAACTCGATGTCGTGCACGGCGAGCGCGTTGCCGGCGAGTACCGCATTCACGTACCCCAGCCGGATCAACTCGCAGAAGTGCTCGACACCACCTGTATGAACAACCACTGGCCCTGCGACGACTGCGACACGGCCGCCACTTTGTTTGACCTGCCGGATCATGTCGGCGATTCGGCCCACCGCGCCCTCCACCCGACGCTCTGACGAGACGTCGTTGCTCATGAAGGCGAAACCAAGACGGTCTCGTTCCCGGAACTCCGGGGTCACCCGAATGCCCTCATGTCCGCAGACGACTGGCTCGCCTGCACGAACGTCCCGGAGCTTTCGACACGCGGCACGCCCTCCTGACGCAACGATGACGGCGTCCATACGCTGCTGTTCGACCTCAACCCATCGTCCGCCGAGCCGCACATGGGTCCGATGGTTCGTCGTGGAATAGAAGTCGTCTGGAACGCAGCGATCCTTCTCGGCCGGTTTGATGTTGGCGTCGCGCTCGCTCAACGGATGACCACCATAGGTGGTGAGCTGCTGCAGGAGGTCGGCCATCACCGAGGCATCGGCGGCGGTGATCCGCATCTCGATCCGCGATGCGTCGTCGTTGGTGCGTCCGATGTTGAACGTCAGAATTTCGTACGAGGCCTTGTATTCGATGATCTTGTCGAAGATCGCGGAGAGAAGCCCCGAGTCGATCAGGTGTCCCTGGGCTTCGATCGTTTCGCTGGCAGCCATCAGAGCATTCTACAGGGAGGAACGAGAAGAGGTGCGAAGGTGCGACGGCTGGTTCGACGTGCACCGCCCGCCGTACCTTCGCGCTTTCGCTCCCGTACTTTCCGGCCGCGCACGTTGCGCCAGCGCACGGCCGCACCTCGCACTCCCCGTCGCACCCTCGCACTGTCACACCTCGCACTGAGGTGTTCAGTTACGGTTGAGGAACGAATCGGTATCCCACCCCTCGGACGGTCTGCAGGAACTTCGGCGAGGCGGGGCGGTCCTCGATGTAGCGTCGCAGACGGACGATGAAGTTGTCGATCGCGCGAGTGTCCACGCCCTCGTGCAGGCCCCAAACTTCCTGCAGGATGGCGCGGCGGGAAACCGGCTGTCCGGCGTTCTTCACGAGGTACCGCAGCAGGTCGCATTCCATCACCGTGAGACGATGGGCGTCTTTGTCCCGCACGCGTACTTCCATCGCACCGAAGTCGAGCGTGCGACCGGCGAAGGCATAGACGTCGCGGGCGGGTGCATCGGGCGCAGCGCCGCCCCCGGCGGCGAGGTCCTGCCCGCTCCATCGGAGTCGGCGCAAGAGCCCGTGGACCCGCGCAATGAGGATCGAGAGCTCGAACGGTTTCGGTAGGTAGTCGTCGGCTCCGGCCTCGAATCCACGGAGCACATCCTCGGCGCTGTCGCGAGCGGTGAGCATGAGTATCGGCACGTACTGACCAGCCGCGCGCAGCTCGGACGCCACGGCGAAGCCGTCCTTCCCGGGCAGCATCACGTCGAGGAGGATGGCGTCGAACGGCTGGCGCTGACCAAGCAGCAGGTCCAGGGCCGATTCGCCGTCCGAGGCGACGGTTGCTTCGTGACCTTCTGCAATCAGGTTATAGCGGAGCCCGTCGGCGATGTGTTCCTCGTCTTCGACGATGAGGATGCGGCTCATGACGCCAGCCGGGGTAGCTCGAGCGTGAAGGTGGCACCGTGTCCTTCTCCTTCACTCTGGGCGAACACCCGGCCTCCGTGCGACTTGGCGATCGACCGGACGATGTACAAGCCGAGACCCGTGCCCTTTACCTGTTTGATCGCTCGTGCCTGCACGCGGTAGAACCTGTTGAAGATTCGCTTGAGCTGCTTGCGAGGGATCCCGACTCCTTGGTCCTGTACGCGTACCCAGACCGTGTTCGGCGCCGGAGCGGCAACCGACACCGTCACCTTTACCCGATCGCCCGAGTACTTGACGGCGTTGTCGAGCAGGTTGGTGACGACGGTTCGCAGGTCCTCGACGTCACCCTTCACGATAAGGGTGTGATCGTCATGAGCCTCCAGCGCGATAGCGTCCGTGCTCAGGTGGTGTCGGACGCGCGCCAGCCGCACGCACTCGGCGACCAGTGGTGCCAGGTCGACGGGTGCTCGCTCGACGATCTTGGCCTTTTGTCCTGATGCCCCGGCCTTGAGCACCTGCTCGACCGTGTGATGGAGGCGGTCTGCGTCGGCCAGCATGATTTCGTAGAACTCGCGCCGGCGCACATCGTCGACATCTCGCGACTGCAGTGTCTGCAAATACAGCCGCATCGACGCAATCGGCGTCTTCAGTTCATGGGTGACCGCGTTGATGAAGGTGTCATGGTCTTCGTTGCGCTTGATTTCCAGCACGAGGAAGACGGTGTAGACGATGAGACCAGCAATGATGAGGGCGAAGGAGATGATGCCGAAGACGAGGGGTGTGGCGCGTTCGGCGTTGATGATGACCCAGCCGACGATCAGCGCGACCGCCGCCGCCACCAGGAGCACGCACAGGGTGACGAAAAAAGCGATCGCTCGTTGCCGCCGGGTCACATGGTGATTCTAGGCAAAATTCAAAATTCAAGAGTCAAAATTCAAAAACAAGAGTCGAAAGTGCCAGCCACCTCTTGGCACTCCCCCTTCATTGAATCTTGCCTTTTGAATTTTGCCTTTTGAATTTCGTCTACGCGACGGCTTCGTCGTCGAGCGACAGGCAAGCGTTCTCTTCGTGGGGCACGGGTTGGGCGATCTTCGCGACCTTGACGTCCCAGACCAGCCCGAGTGCCCGCAGCGTGCTAATCCCGATCCAGTTGAAGTCGAACTCGTACCACGCCAGTCCGTGACGGGCGGAGGTGGGGTGGGCGTGATGGTTGTTGTGCCACCCCTCGCCGAAGGTGAGCAGCGCCACCCACCAGTTATTGGTCGAGTCGTCGCGTGTTTTGAACCGTCGCGAGCCCCAGAGATGCGTGGCCGAGTTCACCAGCCAGGTTGAATGCAGGCCCCATGTGGTGCGGAAGAAAATGCCCCAGAGGACGTACGGGATACCTCCGAACGCCAGCAGGATCAGTCCGACGATGACGTTGGACGTCCAGTGCCACTTCGAGAGGAAGACGTGTGCGGGGTCGCGCGCGAGGTCCGGAACGTAGCGTTTCAGCAGCGACGAGTCCTGGTGCAGGCCGGCGCCCATGAGAATCCAGCCCATGTGCGCCCACCATCCACCTTCGCGCGGTGTGTGCGGATCAGAAGATTGGGCCGCCCTCGAGGGCCAGCGTCGCGCACCACGTCAGAAAGTACTCAACCCATCGATGCGTCTTGTACCCGCGGTGGGTGAGCAGACGGTGGTAGCCCATGCCAATGCCGAGTGAGCCGGCCATGACCCACAGGACGGCCGCCGTCAGCATCGCTCCCACGTCCACGTAGAAGAGCGCGGCAATGGCTCCAATGTGAAAACCGCCCATGGCGATCGCGGTAATCCAGTTCACTCCCTGCTGATACTTACGTCCGTACATGAGCGTGGGCGTCGTCATTGATGTCGCTGTGCCTCCAGGATCAGTCGTAGCAAACCTTTGAACGATAGCAGTAGCCGCGCACGGACACCGTAATACTTCTGTAATAATGGCTAAGTCACTGATTCGAAATCGTTTATTTGTTTGGCGAGATTCCTGTCTGAATGGACGCTGTCTACGCGCTGAGTATCCATGCGACCTACCGATGCCAGCGTTCGGGCGTCTGTTGCTCGTCTGACTGGGACATTCCCGTCGAACTACCCCTTTATCGGCGTCTGGATGCTGCCCTTGTGGCGGGTCGCCTGAGCCCGACCGCGGAGTCTTCAGATGGCGATTCGCCTCTGATCACGGAGCCCGATCTGCCCCCTGGGGCCGCAGCGATGGTGGCGCGTACGACGAATGGAAGCTGCGTCTTTTATCACACCGGTTCAGGGCTGTGCGTCATTCAGCGTGACGTCGACGAGGCCCACCTGCCCT
>Ga0307505_10001362_pt1 | contig 20046 bp, 13 predicted proteins | sample 23_S_MG_FD_202183 | JGI IMG/M metagenome (GOLD analysis project Ga0307505, IMG submission 202183) | Soil microbial communities from Populus trichocarpa stands in riparian zone in the Pacific Northwest, United States - 23_S | ecosystem: Environmental > Terrestrial > Soil > Riparian zone > Trees...
TAGTAGAGCGTCATGTTGCTCTGCACGGGCGTTGCTGGCGTGCCGCGCAGCCACTGGAGCGCGGCGCCTGCGGTCGCAATCTTCATGCCGCCGATGTCCTCGAACTTCCTGACCGGCTTCGTCGTGAAGAGCTCGTAGGAGTCGAAGCTCGATCCGCCGAGACGAACGACGTTGAACTTGTCGTACTGCGCCTTGAATTCGGGGATCGCGGCGTGCAGCGCGTCGAGCGCTTTGCCGACCTGCACGACGTTGCTGGTCGCAAAGGGCGTGACGAACGAAATCTGTTCGAGCGGCAGCTTGTCGGGATGGAAGATCGTCGGCTCGAAGCCGATATCGGTGATGCCGTCGCGCGTGCCCTCGAGCACCTGCGTCGGCTTGAGCAACGAGCCGGCCCACGCGGTCTTCCAGACGATCTTGTATTTCTTGTCGAGGCCGCTGGCCGCCATGCGCTTCTCGACTTCCGGCATGAAGAAGCTTTCCACCATCGTCAGCGAGACCATCGCGCGCAGCGGCTGGCCGGAGGCGACAGTGAGCTGGATTTCCTGCTGCGCGGCGGCAGGCGTGGTGAACATGGCCGACGACGCGAGCGCCACGGCGCCGGCCGTCAGACCGAGTTTGATGGCGAACCTGTGCATTCGTCCCTCCCTGTGAGCATGAATCTTGGCGTGCTCTCTGTGATCGTGTGACGACGTCTTCTTGTTTTTCGATTGCTCGTCCGACCGGATGGCGAACGGGATCGTCGTTCGCCGGGATGGTGGGGAAGGCGGCAATTTCCGTCAACTGGAAAAGCGCCGAATGAAGATTGTGCGCTGCACGGGGTGGGACATGCTCCACCCGGCCAACGGAATGGAAAATCATGCAAACGATTGCGCAAAACCGCGCGGTCGGCCTATTGTTTGTGGCCCGCGCGGGCGGAAGCGGTGGCAGTAGCGTCTGGAGCCGGCTCGATCATGCCAAAGAAGAGGCCGCAAAGACCGCGCCCTACGCTGAAGGACGTCGCGCGCAAGGTCGGTGTGCATGCCTCGACCGTCTCGCGCGCGCTCGACGCGCAGACGAGCAACCGGCTCGCCCCGCGCCTTGTGGAGAAGATCCGCCGCACGGCGCTTCGCTCCGGCTACCGGCCCAATCCCGCTGCGCGTGCGCTCAAGACGCGCCGATCGCGGACCATCGGGGTGGTGATCCCGGATATCGCCGATCCCGCCTTCCCGCCGATCATCCGCGGGATCGAGGAGGGGCTCGCGCGCAACGACTATGTGGCCATTGTCGCCAGCACCGATGGAAATCCGCGCCGCCAGCAGCGGGTGCTCGAAACGATGCGCGCGCGCGGCGTCGACGGACTGATCGTCGCCAGCGCGCTCAGGAGCGATGCGATGCTCGCGAAGCTCGCAGCCGGCGTGCCGGTCACGACGGTGATCCGCAAGGCGGACGAGCCCGGCTTTTCCTCGGTCCTGCATGACGAAGATGACGGCATCCGGCTCGCCGTCACGCATCTCGCCTCGCTCGGCCATCGCTCGATCGCGACGATCGCCGGGCCGCAATCGCTTTCCACCGGGCACAATCGTCATGCGGCCTTCAATCGTCACGCGAAGCTCCTGGGCGTGAATCTGGCGCCGCCGCTGGCGGCGTTCGCGCGCGCCTTCAACGAGGCGGAGGGCGAGCGCTGCACGGAGGAACTCCTCGTAACGGGGCGGCCGTTCACGGCGATCGTATGCGCCAACGACCGCCTCGCCATCGGCGCGGTCGCGGCGCTCCGGCGTCATGCCCTGCGCTGCCCCGAGGATGTCTCGGTAACGGGCTTCAACGACATGCCGCTCGCCGACCGCCTGTCGCCGGCGCTCACGACCGTGCGCGTCCAGCATTTCCGCGCGGGCGTCGAGGCGGCCGAGATCGTCGTCGACATGATCGAGCGGGAAGGCTCCGAGGAGCCGCGGCAGCTCGTGCTGCCGGTCGAGCTGGTCGTGCGCGAGTCGACGCGCCGCGCACCGCGCAGGAGCGCCGAACGGAAGCCGGAACTGTCTTCAAGATTTGCGTAAGCCGGGAGGAAAGAGGGTGAATATCGGATTTGTCGGACTTGGCGCCATGGGCGTCCTGATGGTCGAACGCCTGATGGAGGCGGGCCACAGCGTGACCGGCTGGAACAGGACCAAGGAAAAGGCGGCGCCGCTCATTCAGTCGGGGATGCAGTGGGCCGACAGCCCGCGCGCGGTCGCGGAGAAGTCGGAGATCGTCTTCTCGATCGTTACGGACTCGAAGGCCGTCGAGGCCGTCGCGCTCGGCGAACAGGGCATTCTCTCCGGCCTGAAGAAGGGCGGCATCTATATCGACATGAGCACGATCTCGCCGCCGGTGAGCAAGGCGGTCGCCGCCAAGTTCGCCGAGGCGGGACGCTTCATGCTCGACGCGCCGATCTCGGGGAGCCCCGTGACCGTGACCCAGGGCAACGCGTCCGTGATGGTGGGCGGCGACAAGGACGCTTATGAGCGCGTGCGCGACGTGCTGCTCGCGATCGGTCCGAAGGTCAGCTACATCGGCGCAAGCGGCCTTGCCGTGCACATGAAGATCGCGGTGAACCTGCTCCTCATGATCGAGGTGATCGCGTTCGGCGAGGCCGTGGCGCTCGCCGAGAAGGGCGGGGTGGAGCGCGACGTCGCGCTCGATGCGATCCTCAAGAGCGTCGCCGCTTCACCCGTGCTCGGCTATCGCGGGCCGTTCATCCTCGAAGGCAAGATGCCGGACGTGCCGCTCGCCGATGTCACGCTCCAGCAGAAGGACATGCTGCTTGCGCTCGACCTCGCGCGCACGCTCGGCAGCCCGATCCCGCTCGGCGCGGCGGCGAACGAGATGATGAACGCCTGCCGCGGGCTCGGCATCGATCACCGCGACTTCGTCACCGCACATTCGGTCTATCTGACGCTCGGAGGACAACTCAAGTGAGCAATCCCAAGATGTATCGCACCAATCTGCGCGACGTCCCCGTCATCGAGAGCCTGCCGAAGGAAGACGGCTGGGTGGACATGCAGGTTCAGTTCCTGGTCGACAAGAAGAGCGCGGGCGCCAATCACGTGGTCGGCTGGACGGTGCTCAAACCCGGCGCGCGCCACGAGAATCATCGCCACCTGAACTGCGATGAGTTCTTCATCGTGCTGAAGGGCCACGGCATGATCTACACCGACGAGGGCGAGAAGCCGTCGGGCGAGGGCGACGTTATCTACTCGCCGCGTGGCTGCTGGCACGGTTTTAACAACACGTCGAACGAAGACGTGGTGCTCGTGTGGGGCTGGATGGGCGCTGGCTCCATCGAGGACTCCGGCTACGAGGTGCCGCCGGACCACAAGAGCAGTCACTAGGTCGGTTATGGCCAATGCCCTCGAAGATCCGCGGATCGAGCGCGGCTTGCGCGCACAACTCGCGGCAAGACAGAAACTGATCGGCGCGGGCGCGCGCGCCATCGGCTGGAAGATCGGCTTCGGTGCTCCGGCGGCGATGGCGAAGCTCGGCATTACCGCGCCATTGATCGGTTTCATGATCGACCGCAGCGCGGTGGAGACGGGCGCGGCGGTGTCTCTCGCGGGGTGGTCGAAGCCGCTCGCCGAAACGGAAATCGCCGTTCACATGGGCCGCGATCTCGGCGACGGCGTGAGCCGGAGCGAGGTGGTGAATTCCATCGCCGCGCTCGGGCCCGCGATCGAGCTTGCCGATCTCGACCGCCCGCCCGAAGACCCCGAAGCGATCCTGTCGGGCAACATCTATCATCGCCATGTGGTGCTCGGGCCGAAAGACGCGGCGCGCGCCGGTGCGATCCTCGACGGCTGGTCGGGCCGCGTTCTGCGTAACGGAGAGGAGACGGCGCATGTCACGGATCTCGAGGCCAACACCGGCAAGCTGCTCGATCTCGTCGCACATGTGGCGGATACGCTGTCGGCCGCCGGAGAGCGGCTGCGGTCGGGCGACGTCATCATCTGCGGCTCGGTGGTGCCGCCGATCGAACTGCGCGCCGGCGACAGGGAGATCGCGTTCCGGCTCGATCCCGGCGCGCGGAGCTGCTCGGTCCGCTTCGCTTAGGCCGCGAGACGCCGCGTCCTGATTTCCGCGACGGGCGTTGGACTTTAATAATGCGGATTGTGCCATCCGGAAGATCGGCGGGTGGATCGGGGAATCCTGTCATGGCGCCGACCACCTATGGTGACCAGATAGGCCAGCGAACGACGCAAGTTGCACGCAAATGTCGGGTGACAACATAGGACTTGTTCCTTGCGCAGAGTGTTACAAGAGATTGCTAGACCTTGAGTGTCGTGGAGCAAGGTTGATTGTGGAGGACTCAGTAAAGATCTGTAGATGAATATTTCTTTCTCGGATCGCACGATCAAACTGATGATAGCCGCCGAACAGGGCTGGTTGTGCCTGCATGTAGCCGCCTCGCGTCGGTTTCATCGGCGCAAGAAACAAATCCGGCCAAAAATTTCTCCCAATTTTCGTGCGCCAGGATCAAATCTTTCCCAGCACTGCGAAGAAGACAATGGCCGACACGCTTCGAAAATTCCTGAAAAAGAAGCTTGGAAACGTTAGAAAAAAGGCCGCCTAATTTGGTTAGCTTCAGCGAGACGCACCCTAGCGTCTCGCCCCTTCAGATATTCGTACCAGCCATTCACTCCGCGGCGACAAGCACCGGCTGGTCCGGCTCCGGCCATTCCGTGACCGTGCCTTTCTCGTTGTCGAGCAGCATCAAAAGATCGAAATAGCGGAACGTCGGCTTCGAGCCGGTGCGCTGCTCGACCATCGCCTGCCATTCGGCGTCGTGCGCCTTCTCCGCGGCCTCGCGCGATGGCCAGATATAAAGCCCGGCGCCCTGGCCGTTGCCGTCGTTCATATAGTGTTTGCGGAGAAGCTCCTTGTTCGCCCGCCAGCGCGGGAGCGTCGCCTTGGCTTCCTCGATGAGCTTCGCGCGCGGCTTTCCCGGCGGACTCGGGAACGTGACAAGCTCCACGATCATCAATGCGGTTCCTTTTCGGACTTCGATTTCGCGCCGAGCGCGTCCGACCAGGCGAGCAGGAACGCCGAGACGACGAATACGAGATGGATGACCACGAGCCACATTAATGCGCGTTCGTCGTATTTCTGGTCGAGGTTCATGAACGCCTTCAGTACCTGGATCGCCGAGATCGCGACGATCGAGGCCATCAGTTTCTGCTTGAGACCCGCGAAGTCGATCTTGGTCATCCACTCCGGCCAGTCGGGATGCTTCTCCGGGTCGATCTGCGACACGAAATTCTCGTAACCGGAGAAGACGACGATCAGCACGAGGCTCGCGACCAGCGACAGGTCGATGAGCGCGAGTACGCCGAGGATCACGTCGCCCTCGTCGGAAACCGCCGCGACCGTCACGAAATGCACGAACTCGCGCGCGAACGCATAAAGAAGCACGAACAGGCTGAGGATCAGCCCGAGATAGAACGGCGCCATGAGCCAGCGGCTCTGCGAAATCAGCCGCTCGACGAATTGTGCCAGCATCCTGGCCCCCCGCTATAAAGAAACTGCGTTCAGTTCGCGCCGACGCCCGTGCCGATCTGGCAGCTCACGCCCGTGCCGCCGAGCCCGCAATAGCCCTGCGGGTTCTTGGCGAGATACTGCTGGTGATAATCTTCGGCGAAATAGAACTCGGGCGCGTCGATAATTTCCGTCGTGATCGGGCGGAAGCCCTCCGCGCGCAACGTCTTGTCGTAGGAAGCGCGCGCGGCTTCCGCAGCCTTCCGCTGCGCCTCGCCATAGACATAGACGCCGGAGCGGTACTGCGTGCCGATGTCGTTGCCCTGGCGCATGCCCTGCGTCGGATCGTGCGCCTCGAAGAAGGCTTTCAGCAGTTGCTCGTAGCTGATCTGCTTCGGGTCATAGACCACGAGCACCACTTCGTTATGGCCCGTGGCGCCGGAGCACACTTCTTCATAGGTGGGATTGGGCGTGAGCCCGGCCGCGTAACCGACCGCCGTCACCCAGACGCCGGGGATTTTCCAGAACGCTTTCTCCGCGCCCCAGAAGCAGCCGAACCCGAACAACGCCCGCTCCATGCCGTCGGGGTACGGTCCCTTGAGCGGCCGGCCCGAGACGAAATGTTTTTCGGCGGTCGGAATCGGTTCGCGCCGGCCCGGCAGCGCCCGGTCGGCCGTCGGCATATCCAGCGTTTTTCGGAAGGAGAACATCGGAAGCTCCTGACAGCGGAAGCCAGCCCAGACGGAATATAGGCGACGGAAAGCGGTTTCGCATCCGGCCACAGGCCGGTCAGTCGCGCGAGGAATAGCCGATCAGCTTCTGCGGGCGGCGGCCGATAAAGACGAGAATGAGCCCGAGAATGCCGAGCACCGCCCAGAGCGGCGCGAACAGCACATACACCATGGCGGAATTCCACATCCAGCCGGGCAGGTCGCGCTCGAAGGTGGTGCGCAGCCATTCGATGCTGGCCGGATGCAACGCCACCCAGGCTTCGGCAAGCGGCATCACAACAATTCTGCCCGCGGTGATCGACCGCGTGCCGTCAATCACCAGCGCGACAAAGGCGCCGGCGAGCAGCCAAAGGCCGACAAATCGAAACAGGAAACGGAACATCGGAAAAGACCCGCCTCTCCACTAAACCGCGCGCCGCGGCCGCGCAACCTGCGGCGGAAAAAGGGCCGCTGCGCCGGGCTTTAACTTGTCTCAATGGGCGTCTCCTCTATATTCCGCCCGCTTTCCGGAGGGGTGGCCGAGTGGCTTAAGGCGCACGCTTGGAAAGCGTGTGTGCGGGAAACCGTACCGTGGGTTCGAATCCCACCCCCTCCGCCAGCGCCGCAATTCATCTCCGCGGATAGCGGCCCGACACGCCGTAATTTCGGTATTTTCTGTCAAAAGCACCATCAGCCGAGCCGATCGGCTTCTCCGCAGCGGTAGATTTCTCTGAGGCTGTGTACTCTCCGCGCGCAGTGCAGCGCGGATTCGCAGGCCTTTCCCCTGCTCGAATTTGAATAGCTCTCCCTACCCGCATATCGCCGCCACATCTTTAGGTTGCCCTAGCTCTCGGTCACCGCAATGATGCCCAGCAGGGGCCACGGGAAAAGTTGGGCAGCATCGCGGAACGGCTAGTTTCATTGATTGGATTTCGAGTGAAGTTTGGCATCCGTAAGATCTGAAGGTTCGGAGATAAATGCGTGAACCTGAAACCAAATGACCTGCAGCCAGTCGATCGGATTACGTGTCCTCGTTGTGGAGAGGTCATTCCGATTTCTGAGCGGCTTTCACACGAGATAGCCGAGACGACTCGGAAGCAAATTGCCGAGAAAGTTGCTGAGCGTGTCGCGGCCGAGAAGGTCGCGATCGAAAAATCTGCGACGGATAAGGCGCGCAGCGATATCGCAATTTGAAATTGAAGACCTGCGATGGCAGACCGCCGAAAAAGATCAACAACTAGAAGGTTTGAGGAAGGCCGAGCTGAGCGTACTGCAACAAAAGCGCGACGTTGAGGCCAAGGCAAAATCCCTCGAATTAGAATTTCAGCGTCGAATCGACTCTGAGAAGCAAGCAATACGTGATGAAGCCGCGAAAAACGCTGAAGCCACTCAAGCCGCAAAACTAAGAAGTCTCGAAGAGCAGTCTGCCGAGAAGGATAAAAAGCTTGCGGAAGCGCAAGCGCAAGAACTGAAATTGCGCGCCGAGAAGCGAGAGCTTGTTGCTCGGACGCAAGCGTTAGATCTAGAGGTCGCGAGAAAAATTGATGCCGAGCGCTATCAGATTCGCCAACGTGCAATCCAGCAGGCGGAAGAGAAGTTTAAACTGTCGGAGATGGAGAAGGACAAAAGGCTTGCAGAGGCGCTGTCGCACAACGAGGAATTGACCAGGAAACTCAAGCAAGGATCACAACAAACTCAAGGCGAGGTCCTTGAGCTTCACATTGAAGAATTGATCAGGGCAAGTTTTCCCATAGATCAGGTTTTGCCGGTTCCTAAGGGCGTAACTGGCGCTGACATTGTTCAACGCGTGAGCAACGCGACGGGCCGGGTTTGCGGAACAATTCTCTGGGAGACTAAACGGGCAAAGTCATGGAGTGAGACATGGACGTCTAGGTTGCGAGAAAACTTGCAGATCGCAAGAGCAGATATCGCGATCTTAGTCACGGAGACGCTTCCTCGCGATTGCTCTAACTTTGTCTTCCATTCCGGAGTTTGGGTTACAAATCCCCAGTGCGCCCATCGTCACCACTACAACGAGAGTGAACGAGAAGTCCGGGAGAAACGCGATGGTACGCAAATACGCGGCGAGGACGATTACGGTCGTTGCGGCTATCACCGAGCCGCCCCAAATCCTGGTAGCTGAATCCAATCTCATTTCTTCGGCCCTTCAAGCAGAAGGCGGCCGAACTCGACGCCGTTCGATGTAAGGCGATGCTTTTGCATATAGCTTTTAATGGCGTGAGAGCCCTTGATAGCCGCAAGCATGGCCATGACGGCCATGTCAATCATCTCCGCGCTGCCATCGAAGCGGCCGGATTTCCCTCCTGAGATGGAGGAGAGCTCTGCAAAATCTTTGATCGTGCGCGGATCGTCGCGGACCACGAACGTATGAATAGGTGTATTCGTTTGCGCGAAGCGTTTTGCCATTTCCTTCGCTGTGGGTGCGCCACGATGAGCGAACTCTCGAAGGAACGCCCGACTGTTCGGAGGCTCGTCGCCCGCGATCAAGACAGCGTCAAAGCGACCCGCCTCGTTAATAACCTCGAGAGCTCGCTCAACGGCCTCCCCATCGTTGCAGGAGAATTTGTCTAGCTCGCCCATTCTTTGTCCCCCGAGCCGAAATGGTCACGTCTAGCAGGCAGGCAGAATACCGCAGGTAGTTTCAGGTCTAACCTGGCAACCCAAGCCCCCACTCATCTTGAACGGAGTACATTTGAAGCACAACCCTAGATGGTTTTTGGCTTAGCCAATCGCCGTTATTCGGTGCTCTCGCCCCAGACGGAGTGACAGCTCTAGACGAGAAGCAATGTCGCGGTAACGGCTACTACTTTGCCGCCGCTATTGTGCCTTGCTTTGGGCCCCTTAGCCGTCCGTGCTCAAATATCCTGATCATTTTATTCGCCGACGATCTATTCGGAGCAATCCAGCTTCATTCGCAAGGGACAACGCGGTGTCGAGGCGGTCGGCGGTGGGTTTTGGTATTGATCTCAGCGAAACTCCTGGCGCAAGTGTCCAGCCCTCCTCCTCCAAGTATACTCTTAAGCGTAGAATGGCTTTCCCGTTTGCGCGGGCATCGGCAAGTCCCCGACCTACGGACCAATAGACGTGTTGTGCTAAAATCCATGACTCCAAAATATGAACTAGAAAGAGTTCTACTGGAGCTTCGATCCAAGCATTCGCCTCCTTCACGGCTCGCTCTATTGGTAAGCGGTCGACTCTTTCACTTGGGAGCGGCTGCTCGACCGGTTCAGCTAAGCAAAAGCTTAGCCCATCGGCGATCCCCATTGGGAGATGACGATGGCTCTCGTCGTCGAGAGCGGATCTCAGAAATTCAATCAGCTCGATCGGGCCAGTCGATCTACCGAAACTCGCTTTCATCCAGAGTGAAGACTGACTACCTGATCGGTTGGGCACTTGCTCAATGAATGCTTTAGCCAGGGCAGATGTTGATTTTGGTCCGTCAGTGAGCTGGAACAGTATCCAGTAAAGTAGCGACTCGAGAGAATATCGAAAAAGCTGCCGAATTTGGACGCGTCTCCATGCTGCGACCGAGGGCAAGAGTTCGACTCTGGGGAAAAATGTCGCCGGTGGCCCCGACATTTCGCGTCGTATTACGGCCGTATCGTCGGACTTTGAATGCTCAACCGCCGCCAGCATCAAAGCGCCCGCTTTTCGCCTTTGGATCGGAGCCCTCTCGCCGAACAGCATATTCGCCATGAGTTCGCGTTCGGACTTGGTTGGACTATCAATCCTCCAACCCTTGGCCCAGCGAGTTACATCTTTCGCGGCGACTTCTACGGACCCAAACTGACTAAATGCGGGAGTTTCTAATCGATCCTTAATCTGCGCTTCGAAGGCATCGAGCGCCGGCTCCGCAGCCTCTGAAGCTATCATAAGATCTGGATAGTTCGGATGTGGCTCGATCCATCCCAACGCTTTAAGGGCAGGGCCATAGTTGATAGCGGCCATGAATGCGGTTGAGTTCTTCCGCTCCCTTCGCCTTTTTGTCCATTGCGGACCACCAAAGCGCCAGTGTTTAGAACTCACTATCGGCGAAATGATCTGACTTCCGGGCAAATCCGCATCTGGGTCAAGAAGCAGCTGTGACCACGTATAAATTACTTCGACACGATCGACGAAGTCGCGAATTTCATCGATCCGGACTGTTCCTGTCTTGCTCCTCTCTGCAATTCTGTGAGCCTGACGCCACGCCCACGAAACCACGACAAACGGTCGGATATGTCGCGCAACATTGTTCAAGTCGGGAAAAATTTCATCCATTAGAATAAAGTTGATCTGACGTAAGCCGAGCGGGTCGACTCCGCCAATTTTCCGGTCCACTGGCGAGACGAGGCGCGGCGCCGAAGCCGACGCTGCGGCGGCCGTTATTTTTGACAGCGTTAGATGGGCCATAAGCCCGCTCTCGCTACTATGATTATTCGTTGGCAGCAGCTTCCTGCCGTTGCAACCCCGAAGCGAAGCAATTTGTCGTATTCCATTGTAGGCAATATACGGTTGTGAAGAGGACAGGCGTCCGTGGGCGCATTTATAGGAATAAGCCGGTCTCGATCTGCGACCGAGGTGATCGCCTTATTCAGCGCAGTCGCTTCGTCTGGTAACGTTCGAAGAAGATCACAATAGTCGCTTCCGGCCTCGTGCTTTCTCAGGGCCTCAATGTATATTTCGATCTGCTCTTCATAGGTTCGTACGGCTTGAATACGTTCCCACAAGCTGGCCCACTCGGAAGATTGGCTGAGAACTGACTGAAATCCTTGAGCTCGATCTTTGGGCGGCGGCGACGCAGCCACGTCCCAGCCTAACCGCAAAAGTCGCGCCCGCGCTCTTCGATCTTCTTCGATACCCGAGACATGTCCCTGTAGTGTGACGATGCTGGCTGCGACGTCGGCTGTGCGCTCACGCAAGCCGTCGCTTTGCGCAAATTTCTCTACCAGTCTGGCAAGCCATGAAGCTACTACCGAGGGGTCGGGTCGCAATCGCTCGCAAATGTACTGACATAGGTCATGAGCGAGTAGACGATGCTGCGGTGCCGCGCTCGCTAGCAACTTGGAAAACAACTTATCAAAAATATCCAGAGAGCGGGTTATCGATGGATCATCTCCTAATGAGTCGTTGCTTGCCGAATCGTCATCGTCCGATTTCGAGGCTTTTTCTGGGGCGGCAATTGGTCCGCGTCGCTCTCTGAATGCCGCGCCGATGTGGTCCATAAATCGGCGCCAAGCGAGCGTCGGGCGGTCGCCCGCGAAGGGTCGAGAGAGTGCTCGGCCTGCAGAACCGATGCGCAGTGTAGAGACGTCGATCAAATCGTTTTGTTTAGGCCTTCTCTCGTTAACTGCAGATGCGGATCGCCTCAGGTCTCCACTGATGAGCGCCAACCGGCTCGGTTCCTCATTGAACCAACTCATTATCGCGGCCACGTCTGACGGAGTTTCATTCCCCGCCAAAAGGGCGAACAGTCTGCGCGCAATCGGGCCGGTACGGCGGGCAATTTCGGAAAAGGCTGCAAGGGACACAAAACCATCAGCATGACGCCCCTTTTTATCGTCGACACGAATAAGGAGTTGCGCGCCCTTCCAAGATTCGAGCTCCAACCCTGGAATGTCCAATCGAAAGTGGCCTTCGTCATCCGCTTTCGCGGATCCAAGAGTTCTAAGCCCGAGTGACGTATGCTGACTTATATTGATTTCTCCGATCATGCGCGGTGCGAGGATGTGGCCGGCAAGTGTGTCACCGTCGAGCACCGCACTAAGCACTCCGCCTTCCTCGTGTACGTCGACCGGCTCGGATTCAAGCGGTGAGAGAATTGAGGGCGGGTTGCTGGGGCGAAGGCTCCATGTGAAATTCTTGCCACGTTGAATTCTAACGACGCAGACCTCAATGTTGCCTCGTCCTAACATCGCAGCCGAGGTCGCGTTGGGGCTTCCCGAAACCAGAATTCTCCCCCGCCGACAAACAATCTCGAAGGCCTTAGCGTGCAGTCGCCGGGAGTCTTTGGAAAAATCATCAACTTCAACGGCTGATACCTTTGTTTTTGCTTTCCAAGGCCAATTGAATCCGGCGCTACCGAGAACGGTTCCGCCGCCATGGTTATGAACAAACACGCGGCCTATACCGAGTTCGTTTGCTAAACTGTCGATTGCATTTCCCGCGTCCCAAAACGGTGAGACTGCGGTTAAGCGAGTCGCGCCGCCGAGTTGATCAACGGTGTCGTTCAATGCAGCTAGCAAGGGGCGTCGGATATTATGGAAGAGTCGGATGTCGGGATTTCGCGGATGGGATGATGCGGATCTTCGCAGAATATCTGCTATTTCAGCGCAGTGATTTTTGGCGCTATGCCTTGTCCGAGCGCTAGAGCTCAATTGTTCAAAAAAGTCCGCAGCGTCCGCGATGGCATCCGCGGCAAAACTGGGATGCAAATGCTCAGAGAGTTCTAAATTTCCTCCCCAGCCACCGAATGTCAGATTTCCTGATCCAACAAGTAAATGGGTGTCATCCTTGGCGGAGAAGACTGATACTTTGGGGTGGAAAACGTGACCGGTGGCCGAGAGTACGACCGGCTCTATTTCGTAATCCCTGCCTACGCGCGTAGCGCCTCTTTCAGATAGAGCTCCGCGCACACCGAGAGAGTCGCAAAGAATTACTGAGCCATTTCCACCGCCGCGCGTGAGACGATCGAGAACTATTGCCTCAAAGAAGGACAAGCTAAGTGCGTAAGTCGTGAAAACCACGCGATTCCAGGGGTGAGCAGAAATCAGATCGAGCGGCGAGATCGCCAATCGCGCACCCCGTGTTGCTAGGCGACGTAATACATGCCGCCCGAACTGTGGGTGGCCGCAGCAGGTAGGACACAAATGACCTGAGCTCTTCTCTACTGCGAGTTTGTCGGTCTCCGACCTATCGTGATTTTACCCTCGGCCACACTCGACAGTTGCCCTCGCCTGAAGAATACTACCTGCAATCGGGTGGTAAAGCCCGGACTGGGGGGGCGATGGGCGTTCGGTGGATTGCCGCATCAGCGGTCGCACCGGCTATTTCATGTCGTTTTTACAGAGTTGTGCGGTACGGCACGCAGGCGAGCCAAGACGCAAGCAGTCATGACAGCGCCTCGGGACAGTTTGTCGCCGCGGAAGTTCATTTGTCAGGATGGCGCCGACCCGTAGACATTTTCAGGTCGGGCTCAAGGATGATCGCAAGTTCCGAACTGCCAGCATTGGGCACCAAATTCAAGACATCCGTAGCGTGAAGTGACATGCACTAGATCGGGGCGCTCCAATGGGACGGGACCGAAAGTATGTTACCGCGGCCGAGGGGCAAGGCACTCAACCCCCAGCTTCCCATTCTGCTTCTGCTTTAACACGACGCAGTCTGCTTTCAGGATTTGGCGCGTTGATATCGGCGCCGGCGCTCGCCGCCGATGATCCGGCCCTTGGATGGTCCATTGAAGATGGCGACCTTACTCTTACTCTTGGTGAGGCGTCATGGAGAATCGTGTCATGGGTCTTCGGAGATAAAGCGCGGTTCGAAATTGATGACAGAACGCAGGACCGGCTGACTATTCGCATAGTGGCGGGAAAGACGCCGGCATCGGTCGCGTTTCCTTTCAATATTATTCTTGATCGCCGCTTTGGATCGCTGGGCCGGCGCTGGCATCTTAGCTGCAGCTATCCAATCCTTTCGGGAAAGCGCACCAGTTCTGTTCTACTTTCGACATTCTTGGAATTGCCCCGTGGGCCCGCCGGAAGGTTTTTGCTGGATCCGACCGCTCCGCAAATCGCGCCTCTTCCCACTCTGTTACTGAACAGAGGAGAGGTCGAAAGTTTACTCAAAGTCTTCTTTGATGAGGCGCCGATCCAGGCAGTTGCTGGTGGTCGTCTTGCCTTCGAACCGGATTTGTCGTGGCGTGTGGTAGCTGCGACGAGTCCATGCTTCCGAATTGAACTTCCGTCGGTGAAGGCCGCCGCCACATCGATTCGTTTCGGTCGCACCGAGAAAAATCAGGGCCCGTCTCGAGACTCTGATTTCAGGGTTGATGCATCGCTCCCGCGCGAAGGACACAACTACGCGGCCGTGTTCGACGGTGTTCAACTCAACAATCGTACAATTTCTCTGGGTCGTACGAACGCCGAACGAGCACGCTTGAACCTCGATAGCGCTTCCTTTTCGATTGGTTACGAACGTTGGCCGCGGAATTTAAAGAAGCCAGGTGATCGAAGACACGAGGCATTTCTTCTTCGTGCTCATCCAGTAAAGGGCAAGGAAGCGAAGCGCCCAACTTTCGAACCCGTCGGGCGCTTAAGCTTTGCCCGCACCGAGATTGAACTTGCAAGTGGCGACATTCGTTGGCGGCGCGGCGGCCCACCAGCGGATAACTCGGCGCCGTGGCGTATTAGCACCGCCTTTCAGCTGCCAGCTCATCCCTTCTCACTACGAACAGGTGCGGGTGTGCTTGAAGTAAGCGGCGGCCCCGATCTTGCTCCGCTGGAGCTGACCGACAACGGAACTGGCCTGAAAGTCGGCGGCGAAGTTGCGGTCACCTATGTTCCTCGAAGGGTCATGGGCACAGATTTCAGTCGACTGGATCTGAAAGGCACTGTTGTTAATCTAAGAGTTGCGGACGACTCTCGCACTGACCGTTCCTTTGTGGAGATCGGCCCTCGCGCCTCCACTGGCCGCATCTCCCTTGACGATGCAACGCTGCGGATCCGTCGGTCTGAGGATCTCGTTGCGCTCACTTGCCGATTCCGCAATCTGGACCTGCTGATTAAGGGCAAGTCGGCGACAATCCAACTAGCGAGGAGCGAGGTTCCAGACAGTATCGAAAATTTTCTTTTGATAGAACTGCCGCCGCAGCACGTTGCGGAAGAAGTGTTCTATCGAATGACAGGCGGCGGCGAGGAAAATCCACGCTCATGCGGGATTTCGGAGACTGTACTGCCAAATGTTTTTATTGATGAACACAAGGTTTGGGCGGATGTCTTTCGCGAGAAGCCAGAATTGGCCAATCACAACGAAAATCCGATTAAGAAGGCTGCATTTGAGAAATACGTCGCAAAACGCATCGAGGAAGAGAAAAGTAAGCGTGACCCCGACTATGCAGCGTTTCTAGCCGAATACAGATCACGCGCAGGGAAAGAGGATGACGGAATTCATGACCGCGCGCTCGCGTTGAGGGTGCTGAGCGATCTGCAGGGTAAGTTGGGTGGAGACGATCGACTGCGCTTGCTTGCGCGCGCGCGACTGGCGGGCCCCACAAGGTTGGTTTTCCGCATACCTAAGGCGAAGGGAATTCAAGAAGGCGGAATCCCGTTTACTTTAGATGCGATTACCGACGTCTCACGGTTCGAATTGAGTGTCGTTCGTCGCGCAACTGCCTATCGCCCGCCGGCAGAAGAGACGGACACTTCGGTCGAAGCTGAACTCGCGCATTTTGGAGTAGAGAAACTCGAAAACGTCGAAAAGTCGGACCGTTGGGATCGGCGGATGAAGGACATCCGAACCCGTATGAATCCCCCTGGTGACTTCGAGACCGCGATTGAACTGCCTTCTCGCCTGATTTTATCGCCCAGCAATCTTGCCCGGTGGCGTACGTCACATGGTGGACGGGCCGGCTTCAAAGGCGTCGGTGCGGAAGTCAGGATACCGCTTTGGCGTATCGAACTGGACCGGCCGGATCGGGGAAATGCCGAAGTTCGGGCCGTGTGGTCACCCGATTTTTCTTCAGACGTATTTGGCCTTGGTAAGAAGCCACCAGACGCCGGTCGCGGAAAAGATTTCCGTACGGCTATGGACGCATATGATCGCCACGAACTGGTTGCTTTGAGTTCGTTGCATGGTTTGCCGGTGCTGCCGCGGCGTATCGACGACGAGCGTCTCGACCCGGGCCAATTCGTGCCACCGAAAGACTACCGTGTTCTAAATGACGAGAAAGTTGAAGCCGCGCAATCCAACGAAGCAATCTATCGACCGAAGCCGTTGAGGGTAACCGAGCTCAGTCTAAGCTCGCTCGGCGGCTCCTTCACGACTGACACGACATTTGAACCACCTGCCGGCCTCAAGAAGTCCGGCCAAACCGACAGCAACATCACATTTGCCGTTGAAAGATGGCGCCAGTCGACTGTCTTCGGCCGCGATGTAGCGGTCGAGGTTGTCTACAAGGGCTTTCTTTTTCCGCTTGGGCAACGGTGCTCGCTGGTCAAGCTGACCGAGAGAGTCTTTCTTGAGAATCCTTACGGTCATTACCCGACCGCCTATCTGACGCAACGTATGTTTCTCCGGGTTTCTGATCCGGTGAAGGTCTTCCCAGCGTTAAATCAGCCCGACGGGGGAAGGCGGTGGCCGATCCGCCGTCTTGAGATCTTGACGAGGCAAACTCCCGATATTGTCGATCCAACGGCGGAGGCAACGGGAGAGCCCGGCAGAATTCGGTCGAACGGCCGTCTCATTGAGGCTCCTCGTGCGGAAACCGAGTCGACGGGCGCGGAAACCCATTATCCGCTGGCCGGCATGGTATTTTGGCCCAGAACCGGCAGCTGCGCCGGACAAGAAGTCCGGTTTCGGATTGAACTGGATGGTTCCGCATCACAAATCGAACTGCCGCTCATCTTTGTAGACAACCGTGCCGCGCACGACGAGGGCACGATTGCCGCATTGGTCCGCCACTACAATAACCTGACGGGAAGCGACACAGACGAAGAATCCTGGCCCGCGAGATTGGTCAGGCTCGATCACGGCGGGATATCCCGACGTTACGCAGAAGAAGAACTGCGCCAGCAAACGAGTTACGAGACCATTTCTTGGACGATCGGCGCGGAAGGTCGGCCGAACAACGGAGCAACGGGCGAAAACGCCGTTTTCGTCATGGACCCGCTCATGGAAGGGGCCGATCAGCCACCCTTCTATCCCTACATCAAGTCTGCAAAAATTCGCGTCAAGCAACTCGAGGCACTTTCAGGCGGTACGGTTCGGCCTGCGCAGGTGAGCTATATTGAGGACTATCGACGGGTCGGTTTTCCTTCGAGTACTGACTTAGGCTCGACATCGAAACCTCAATGGCAGGCGAATCCTCTCGAGGCGTTCCTCGAGCTTCGCCAAGATGCTCCATTGTCTTTTGACGATGCAGCCGATCGCTCGGGGGGAATCGCGACACCAAATGTCTCGATCAAGGCGCTAACGCGTAAAAAGGGACCTATTGGCCAAGGCAGCGATGCACAACCGAAAACAGGCTTGGTCGGCACGAAACAGCACGGAGACTACCTCACTCGATTCAACCAAGTGAGTCCGGAGAAGCTTTTCGGAAACGCCCGGCTGCTTGGGATCATCAAGTTTTCAGAGTTGCTCAAGCTTGCCGCCACGATCCAGCTAAGCCATCCGGAAATCAAACAATTCATCGAGTACACCATTCCGGAAATGACGGAAGGCGTACGTATGCGCATAGCGGACACGCTGCTACGCGTCTCTCAACGTGCATCAGGCCTTACGACCAAGAGTTGGACCCTTCGCCAGGCGGATCGCGAGCTAACGTTTAAGCTCGCCGAGATAGTACCTGAGTTCGTATCGCTTCTCAGCGATTTTGCGGCGCGGGCAAAGTCGGTCGCTATAACGATCGCGGAAAATCCAGCCTCAGCCAACAGCGCTCTGCCGGGGGCTGTCAACCTTTACAATGCCTCACTGAGGCTCGTATCGGAAATCGAGCGTATCGCTGACGATCCTGCGGCTCAATTGAAGGCTAACGCACGAAATTTTCTAGGAACCGTAAAAACGGCGGCGCTGGAAGAAATTGTTTCAGGACTCAGACAGCCCAATGCTTTGCTGGCGCCAATCCAGGCGAACCTGAAATACTTCGAGACCCGCATCGACGGGATCGTCCTGGCGCTGCTGGGTGACGAGCGTGCCTCAATCACTGACGCAGAGAAAATGCGTCTGGCCGAGTGGCGAACCCTGTTGCTATCGCTGCCCGACATCGGCCGTTTGGAACGCGTAAAGTCAGCGGCCGACTTAGTGCCGAAAATTTTGTCGCGCCTGCATTCCGAGCTGGGAAGTCTGTCACCGCGAGCCCAAGGCGCCGACGCAAATCGATCACTTGTTCTTCATTTCATGGACGGCGAAAGATTCGGTTCTTCTGTCCGAACTTCGTTTCTTAGGCTAGAAAAATACCTTCGAGAGGAAGCTGCGGCGCGAGACCCAGAAGCGGCGCGTCTCATACTTGCAACGGCAGATGAATTTGGCGTTCGTGCTCAAGCACAGCTGCCGCTGGCCTACGTCCGTTTGATCAGCGCAATGCGCAGCGTCTATCACCTTGCGGAGCGACTTACGGCGATCGGAAAGCTGAAGCCTGAGATCGCTATAAGTGAAGTGCTTTCCGAGTTTAGGACAGTGCTGACCATTAATTTGGCGGCATCCACTTCCCCCTTACTTTTCGGCATTTATGACGTCTGTCAATTGGCGACCAGCGCACTAACAGCGCTAGCGGTAGCTGCCGCCCCAACGATTTCGTCGAGCGCCCTTGTTTGTCAGATCGACTTGAAGAAGGGAGCCGGTATCGTGGGCCCCGCTGCGGACGCGCCGATCTTGATTGCGTGCACCAATCTTCAAAAACAACTCATCAGCGCAGTCGGCCGCATCGAGGCGCTCCAGGAGTTGAAAGAAAAGGTCGGAGCAGGAGCGGCAGGTCCAGATAAGCAGCTTGCCCAAGCAATAGAAACCGTCCGCGAAGTTTATTCAAAGGCAATCAGCGAGGCTATTGCTGCAATCCAAGTAGTGGCGAAAGGTATCACTACATCTTCGCGCGCGTGGGAGGATGTCGCGAAGAGTGTCGGCGATGGCGCGCTTCGGGACCTCGAAGTGTGGCTTAGAGCCTCCGAGAAAGTCTGTAGCGATATAAAAGGCGAGGCGCTTTACGCGCAGCTGGAGGTGCTGCCCAAGAGTGGTGCCGAGATCGTGGGCGCCACAATCGACGCCCTGCAAATTGTGGCGCGCGCGGCCAACGAAATAAAATCTTCGCTCAGTGAATTGCTCGGCACAAACGCGGCCATCTGGGAAATTTTCGTCAAGGAAAGACTTCAGGTTGAATTAGTCCAAGTGAGAATCCTGATCGATTTTCTGGGTCTAAGCTCAACCCTTTTTGAGTTGTTCGCTCGTGCGTCGATTGCATTCGAAGCGGTAGATCCAGCCGATTCTCTTCGTCATCGTGCCATCGAAAAAGCGCGGGCGAACATAAAGGCGTTGATGGAAAAACTGCCTGAGGCTGTCGCTAAGACGGAACGAGCCAATGCTGAGACAGTCCTGAATGATTTCCAAAAGAAGCTGGACGCGGCTGTATCTCGCTTGCGAGCTATCTTCGAATACCAAAGGCAGGAGCTCAATGCCCTCGTCGGACGACTCGAAAAGATTGAATTGGTCGCATTGCCGGACGAACAGTTGCGAAAGGAACTGAGTCATTTTCGGGCAGCTGTTGACATCGAGATGCTAATTCGCGTTCCCACGGCAAATCTTCATGGTGTCGCGCTCAATCTGTCAAACGAACTTATTCCTAATATCAACAGCGCATTGCGCTTAGCATTCAATATGGACGATGTGGCCCTTCAGGTCATCGCTGACGCGGCGAAGATCTTGTTGACACCGACCGTCGAGACGCTCGCCAAGTTCTACGGTTCAGTTCGATCGACGCGAGACAAGGTCAAAGAAATCGCTAGCAAGAAAGAGGAGGGAAATTACATACGGGGCATGATCGCATTCGATCATGTGCTCGACGTCAGTCGAGATGGAGTGGAACTTATTGCTGCCCACCATCAGCAGTTAGAGGAACTTCGACACAAAGATCTCTCACCGGACGATA
>Ga0307505_10001363_pt1 | contig 20009 bp, 11 predicted proteins | sample 23_S_MG_FD_202183 | JGI IMG/M metagenome (GOLD analysis project Ga0307505, IMG submission 202183) | Soil microbial communities from Populus trichocarpa stands in riparian zone in the Pacific Northwest, United States - 23_S | ecosystem: Environmental > Terrestrial > Soil > Riparian zone > Trees...
TACCATTTTTCCAAATGATTGCCGATCACCCGCGCGAGGCGTAGCTTGGCGCGATGTGGGCGAGATGATCAGCATCGCAATCACCCTGGCCGCGCTAATCGGGACGACGCCGGGGGTGGCACCGACGCCATCGCCCCCCGCTCGCTTCGAAGCGCTGTCCCAGCCGCTGGCGGACGGACCGTCGGGCACCCCCGACGAGCTCGGTTTCGCTCGCGATCCTTATCAGCGGATGACGGTGCCGGTGCGGCTAAGCGGGAAGGGGCCGTTCAGCTTCCTGGTCGACACCGGTTCGGACCGCACCGCAATCTCGCGCGAGCTTGCCGCCTCGCTCGGGCTTGGCCCGGGCCCGCCGGCCAGGCTCCACAGCGCGACCGGCGAAACGCGCGTGGCGATGGTGGTCGTTCGCGACCTGATGCTCAGCCGCCGTGTGATGCCGCGCATCGACGCTCCCCTGTTGGACGCGGTGGATATGGGGGCGGACGGCATTCTCGGCATCGACTCGCTTCGCGCGGAACGACTGTCGTTCGATTTCGTCGCGCGGACTGTCGCCATCACCACCGCTCGAGATACGGACATCGACGACGACCCCGACGCGATCATCGTGCGGGCCAAGCGGCGTGGCGGGCGGCTGGTGATCACCGATGCGGCGGCCGACGGCCATCATGTCAGCGTCGTGCTCGACACCGGCTCGCAATATTCGGTCGGCAATGCCGCGCTGCGGCGGGCCCTTGAGCGCCGCGGTGCGCTCGACATTCGCGGGCCGATCGAACTGGTGTCGGTGACCGGCGCGGCATTGCGCGGTGAACTGGCGGTCCTCCGCGACCTCAAGATCGGCGGGACTACGGTGCGAGGGCTGGCCATGGTTTTCGCCGATGCCCACACCTTCCGCCAGCTCGATCTCGACCGTCGCCCGGCCATCCTGCTGGGGATGAACGGCCTTCAAAGCTTCGACAAAGTCTCGATCGATTTCGCCAGCCGGAAGTTGATGCTGCTAGTTACGCGCTCGCCGTCCCCGCATCCCAAGATCGGACGCCGTTGACAGGCACTGTGTTAATCCTATAACACAGTCAGACAATTGCTCTTGGGGGATTTTCCACATGGTTCGTTCGACACTGGTTCTTGCACTGCTGGCCTCGGCGGCGCCAGCGGCGGCGCTCCCGCAAAATTTCAAGGCCAAGGCGGATACGCTGCTGGCAGAAGCCTATGCCGCTACCGGCCCCGGCGCGGCGGTGATCGTCACCGAAAACGGCAAGACCGTCTATGCCGCGGGGAGGGGCCTCGCCGATGTGGAGCGCAAGGTTCCGATCACCCCGACGATCCATTTCCGCCTGGGTTCGATCACCAAGCAATTCACTGCGGCTGCGGTGCTTCGCCTCGCCGAGCAAGGCAAATTGTCGCTCGACGATCCTCTGTCCAAATTCGTCCCCGGCTATCCCGCGCCCGGCGCGTCGGCGACGGTCCGGCAATTGCTCAACCACACGTCGGGGGTGATGCCCTACACCAACATTCCCGGCTGGATGGTCGAAGCGAAAACCAGCAAAGCCTATGCGACCGATCAGTTGATCGCCGAGTTCAAGGACATTCCCTCGCCATCGAAGCCCGGCGAGAAGTGGGACTATAACAATAGCGGCTATGTCCTGCTCGGCGCGATCCTGGAGAAGGTCACCGGCAAAAGCTGGGATCAGGCGGTCGCGGACCTGGTCACCGGCCCGCTCAAGCTGGCGACCATTCGCACCGGCATCGGCGCCGATGGAACGCCCGGCATGGCGACCGGCTACACCCAGAGCGACAAGGGGCCGAAGCTCGCCCAGAAAATCCACATGAGCGTCCCGCATGGCGCCGGCGCCCTGGTCGGGACGGTCGGCGACCTGGCGGCGTGGGGCAACGCCTTGCACAACGGAAAAGTGCTTACACCCGAAACCTATACGGCGATGACCACGCCGACCAAGACCGCCGACGGCAAGCCCACGCCTTATGGCTACGGCTTGCAACTGGCCGATGTGCGCGGCCATCCGGTGATCGGCCATGGCGGCGGTATCTTCGGCTTCTCGACCGACAGCATCTACCTTCCCAAGCAGAAGATCTTCGTCGCGGTGTTCGCCAATAGCGATTCGCCGCAGTCCGACCCGGAAGTGTTGTCGGCGCGCCTCGCGGCCCTGGCGGTCGGCGATCCGTTTCCTGCATTCACCAAGGTCGCGGTGGATGCCAAGTCGGTCGACAAGCTGGTCGGCACTTATGCGTTCGCGGACACCGAACGGGCCTTCTCGCGTCGCGGCGACAAGCTGTTCGCCCAGCGCAAGGATCGGCCCGAGCTTGAAGTCTTCCCGGCGGGCGGCAACAAATTCTTCTACGGTCCGGACAATCTGACCTGGTTCGAAATCATCCCCGACGCAGCCGGCAAGCATCAATTCGCGATGCATCAAAATGGTGCCGCGACCGCCGAGATGGGCAGCTGGAAGGGCCCGCCCCCGGTGGCGACGGCAGCGGTGGTCGTGCCGGCCGCGCTGCTCGACAGCTATGCCGGGACGTACACCTCCCTCGCAGGAGATTTTCTGTTCAGACATGAGGGCGGCAGCCTGACGGTGAAGCTGGGTTCGCAACCGGCTTTCCCGATGAAGGCGGTCAGCCCAACCGAGTTCGAGATCGCCCAGGTCGGCGCCAAGATCCGCTTCAATGCCAAGGATGGGAAGATCGACTCGATCACATTGTTTCAGGGTGGAAAAGAACTGGAAGGCGTGCGCAGCAACTAAGTGCACAGTGAGGCGCCTGTCCTTTTACCGACCCGTCGAGCTCCGAACAAAGCAAAGCGCCCGGGTCGTTTTACCGACCCGGGCGCTCCTGCGTGACGATCGCTCGTCAGCCCCCTTGACTTGAAGCGCCGCTTTTTGTTTCGGCATCCTCCCCGAACCCGGTCCCTGCGGCCGTGATCCGATGGGCGGAACGCTAGGCGGGGCGAGGTGCCTTTGTCACGGCGAAAACGCTATCGCGGGGCGTTTGAGAAAATGGTGTGGCGATGGCGCAACGCGTCGCAGGCGTGCCTTGCCGTGCACGGCGGTTGCCGATTGCCGACCCGCTGACTAGAGAGGCCGCGACCTGTCACCACCCGGAAAGTCCCATCCTTGCGCCTGTCCCGCTCGTTCCTGCCCGTAATGAAGGAAAGCCCGGCGAGCGCCGAGATTGTCAGCCACAAGCTGATGCTCCGCGCCGGCCTGGTCCGCCAGACCGCGGCGGGGATCTACGCCTGGCTGCCGCTCGGCCACCGCGTCTTGAAGAAGATCGAGCAGATCGTCCGCGAGGAGCAGGACAAGGCCGGGGCGATCGAAATGCTGATGCCGACGTTGCAGTCGGCCGATCTGTGGCGACAGTCGGACCGTTACGACGCCTACGGCCCGGAAATGCTGCGCATCAAGGACCGCCACGACCGCGAGATGCTCTACGGCCCGACCAATGAGGAGATGATCACCTCGATCTTCGCCGGTGAGGCCAAAAGCTATCGCGAACTGCCGCGCACGCTTTACCATATCCAGTGGAAGTTCCGCGACGAGGTCCGCCCGCGGTTCGGGGTGATGCGCGGTCGCGAATTCTTGATGAAGGACGCCTACAGCTTCGATCTCGACGAGACCGGCGCGCGCAACAGCTACGATGCGATGTTCAATGCATACCTTTCTACTTTCGCGAGACTTGGTTTGGTTGCCATTCCGATGGCCGCAGATACTGGACCCATTGGCGGCGACCTTAGCCACGAGTTCATCATTTTAGCGCCAAACGGAGAGAGCGAAGTTTACCTCGACGCGCGTCTTGTCGCGGAAAGCGTTGCCAATGTCATGACAGGTGGAACGTTCGCACCTGATATGCGCGCGAAAAAATACCGTGAATTTTTGAGCGATATGTATGCGGCAACCGATGAAAAGCGCGATCTTGAGCGCGAAAAGGCACTTGGCGAAGATCTGATCTGCAGACGCGGGATTGAGGTTGGACACATTTTCTACTTTGGCACCAAGTATTCCGAGAGCATGGGGCTCAAGGTGTCGGGCGCCGACGGGTCGATGGTGACGCCTGAAATGGGCAGCTACGGCATAGGGGTATCGCGGCTGGTCGGCGCGATCATCGAGGCGAGTCACGACGACAACGGCATCATCTGGCCCGAAGCGGTGGCGCCGTGGAAGGTCGGGCTGGTGACGATGCGCGGCGACGATGCCGCCACCATCGCCGCCGCGGACGACATTTACGCCCGGCTCACCGCCGCCGGGGTCGAGGTGCTGTATGACGACCGCGACGAGCGCGGCGGAGTCAAATTGGGCTCCATGGACCTGATCGGACTGCCGTGGCAGCTGATCCTTGGGCCCCGGGGTTTGGCCTCGGGGGTGGTCGAGCTCAAGAACCGCCGCACCGGCGAGAAGCAGGAACTTTCCATCGACGACGCGCTTTCCCGCCTCTCATGATCCTTAACCGCTACGAACGCATGATCGCCAAACGCTACTTGCTCCCGGGCAAGAGCGAAGGGTTCATTTTTGTCGTCGCCGGCTTTTCGGTCGGGGCGGTCGCCTTGGGCGTGGCCGCGCTGATCATCGTGATGAGCGTGATGAACGGGTTTCGCGCCGAATTGTTCGACAAGACATCGGGGTTGAATGGCCATGCCGTCATCCAGGGCTATGACGGGCGCCTGTCCGACTGGCAGCGGATCGCGGCGGCGGCCAAGAATACGCCTAAAGTCGTTTCCGCGGTGCCGCTGATCGCACAGCCGCTGATGGCCTCGGCCAATGGCCGGGTGGAGGGTGTCCTTGTCCGCGGTCTGCGGCTGGAAGACATTCGGTCGAACAAAGTGATGAACGGCAACGTCAAGGCGGGGGACATGAAATCGATTGTGTCCGGCAGCGGCCGAATCGCGATCGGATCCGAGCTTGCAAAGATGCTTGGTGCCTATCCGGGAAGCGAGATTGCATTGATCAGCCCGGAGGGCCGCGCGACTCCGATCGGAACCGTGCCACGGATCGTTAGCTACACCGTCGGTGCCGTCTTCGAGATCGGAGTCTATGATCTCGACAAGGCGTACGTCGTCATGCCGATGCAGGACGCGCAGACGCTGCTCATGATGGGTGACGAGGTCGGCATGGTCGAAGTCCAGACGACCGATCCCGACAAGATCGGCCAAATTGTCGCGCCCCTGCAGTCGATCGTGCAAGGCAAAGGTATCATCATCGACTGGCGGCAAATGAATTCGGCACTGTTCGAAGCGCTGGAAGTCGAGCGGATTGCGATGTTCGTGATCTTGAGCATCATCATTCTCGTTGCCGCCTTCAACATTGCGTCGTCATTGATCATGCTGGTCCGCGCCAAGACCCGCGATATTGCGATCCTCCGGACAATGGGGGCCAGCCGCGCCTCCATGACCCGGATTTTCATGACCGTCGGGCTGACAATCGGAGGTTTCGGGATCGTTCTCGGCGCCATTCTGGGCGCAATCTTCCTCTTCTTCCGCCAGGGCGTGGTCAATTTCATCCAGTTCGTGACCGGCCAGAATCTATGGGATCCCTCGGTTCGTTTCCTCAACGAACTGCCCGCGAAGACCGACCCGTTGGAGGTCGTGGCGATCATCGTGGTGACGTTGGTACTGACGTTCCTCGCCACACTTTTTCCCGCCCGGAATGCTGCCGCGACCGACCCTGTGCAGGTGCTGCGTTATGAGTGAAGCCGTTCTTGAAACCCGCGATTTACGGCGCAGTTTCACTCAAGGCAGTGTGACCATCGACGTGCTGCGCGGCGTTAATCTCGCCGTGCGACCGGGCGAAATCGTCGCCCTGCTTGGCCCCTCCGGCTCGGGCAAGTCGACCCTGCTCCAGGCCATCGGCTTGCTCGAGGGCGGGTTCGACGGCTCGATCCGGATAACAGGTCAGGAGGCCAGCGCGCTCGACGACAATGGCCGCACCGCGCTGCGCCGCGATGCCTTGGGATTCGTCTATCAGTTCCACCATTTACTGCCTGACTTCGACGCACTGGAAAATGTCGTCTTGCCGCTGATTATTCACGGCACCGAGCCGGCCGAAGCCCGCGAGCGGGCAAGCGCCTTGCTGACCAGGCTCGGCCTCGGCGACCGGCTCGACCACCGCCCGTCCAAATTGTCGGGCGGCGAGCAGCAACGCGTTGCGGTCGCTCGCGCCTTGGCCAATCGCCCGCCGTTGGTGCTTGCCGACGAGCCGACCGGCAACCTCGACGAGCATACCGCCGACATCGTTTTCGCCGAATTCATCGAGCTGGTGCGGAGCGAGGGCAGTGCGGCGCTGGTCGCCACGCATAACGAACGAATCGCCGCGAAAATGGACCGCGTGTTCAGGCTTCATGAGGGCGTGCTTGAATGAATGGGGACCGCATTGGGGTCCGGCGCGTTAACCGCCCCATGCGACGCTTCACTCCGACCCAAATTGGGCTCACCATCGCCGGGATCCTGATCCTCGCCTTTGTCCTGTGGACCGCGGCCAGCACGCGCCGCGACAATCCCGACCGATTGGCGGGCGGCAATGACAGCGCTGCTTCCCGCCCGGCCGATCCGGCGAAAAGATGCGCGTCGCAATCCACCTACGACCACATCAAGCGCGACCTGTTCCGCCGAGCTGCTGCCTTGCGCGGCAGCGACCAGGCGGCGTTCGACAAGATTGCCTCTTATTCGGTGGTGCGGGTCGACCAACCGTTGCTCGACAGCGAGGATGAAACCACTGGCGCGGTGGCCTGCTCGGGCTCGCTTATCCTCGACCTTCCGCCCGGCGTGGCGGTGGTCGGCGGGCGGCGCTCGCTGACGGGTGACATTGGTTACACATTGCAGCGCTCGGCCGACGGCCATGGCGAAGTACTGACCCTGACCCGCGCCGACGGGATCATTACGCCGCTGGCGACCCTGGCCCGTGTTGGGCAGCCCGCGAGCGACCCGCTGGCGTCGGCCCAGACCGATCCGCTGGCACCGGCTCAGATCGAACCGTCGTCAGCGGCTCAAATCGATCCCGGGCCAGCGGTGACGGCGCCCCCGCCACCCTCGACAGCTGCTGTTCAACCGCGAACTCAGGCCACGGCAAGGCCCAGCTTCAACTGCGCGAACGCCCGCACCCGCGGCGAGATAGCGGTGTGCGGGGACAGCGGGCTGGCCGCGCTCGACCGGCAGATGGCGGCGCAATATAATGCGGCCCTTCGCTCGGCCGATCCGGGCACCAGGGCCGAGCTCCATCGCAGCCGCAACCGCTTTCTCGGCTACCGCGATCAATGCCCGTCGGACGCCTGCATCGCCGACACCTATCGCGGTCGAATCCGGGAAATCCGCGACATATCCAGTGGGCGCTTGCGCTAGGCTTGCACGCCGGTCCTTGCCCGACGCATAAGCGTCGCGGGGGACACATTGGGCACAGCAGGCACCACCGGGCCGGTATCGGGTAGCGATCGGATCGCCGAGCTCGACGTGCTGCGCGGAATCGCGTTGTTCGGCGTACTGACGATGAACTTCGTCTATTTCGCAAGCGAAGGACAATTGGCGACCGAGGCGCAACTGAAAGCTCTGTCCACCGCCAACCTCGACTGGTGGGCCTATAATGCGGTTCGCCTGTTCATTGGCGACAAGGCCAACACCGTCTTCGCCACCTTGTTCGGGCTCGGTTTCTATCTGCAGATGAAGCGTGGGGAAGGGCGCCCCGGATTCGAGCGGCGATATGCTCGCCGCCTGTTCTGGCTGTTGATGTTTGGCGTGTTCAACACCTTTTTCCTGTGGTTCGGCGATATCCTCAATCTCTACGCGGTGGCCGGCTTCGCTTTGCTCGTCATGCGGCGCTGGCTGACACGGACATTGGTGATCTTCGGGTCGATCGCCGCTCTCTACAGTCACAATTTGCAGGAATGGCTGTTCGACCTGGTCAATTTCCACCCCATTCCCGACGGGCTTTATTCGGACGCCGCAGTGCTCGAACGCCAGTCTGTCGCGGTTTCTGGTGATTATGGATCGATCGTGAGCCTGTTCGCGCAATGGACCTGGGTCGAATGGATTGCGGGCGGGATGATGGCCGCCTGGCTGGTCTACGCAATCGGTCGATTCGCGCTCGGCGCGGCGATCGGCCGGAGCGGGATCCTCGACGACATCCCGCGCTTCATTCCTTTGCTTCGCCGGATCGCCTGGATTGCGATTCCGGTCGGCTTGGCGGCCGCGCTGGCGATCCGTTTGGTCGTGCTTCGGGTCATCGTCCTGCCTGGCGATATCGAGAATATCAGGGAGGTTGCGAATATCCTCCGCTCTCCAGCAGCCTTGATTCTCGCGGCGGGCTATTGCGCCGGAATCGTGGTCGCCCTTCAGCACGGTTGGGGCAAGCGATTGTTCGGAATCTTCGCGCCCGTGGGGCAGATGGCACTGACCAATTATCTCGCCCAAGGGCTGATTTACGCCTTCATCCTGTTCGGGGTCGGGCCGGGACTGGGTCTCGCCGGGCGGATCGGCAGCGCGGCCGTGCTCGCCATCTGCATCGCCTTCTTCGCCTTCCAGACGGCGTTCAGCCATTGGTGGCTGGCGCGGTATCGCTTCGGGCCAATGGAATGGCTGTGGCGCACATTGACCTATGGCCAGCGGCCCCAAATGCAGCGAACCTCGGCGCTTCCAGCATAAGCTGGGGATAAGTCGCGGGCCGGGGTGGCGACTCGGCGCGGGCTTGCCCATAGTCTGCCAATGTCCGGCCCCTACGTCCCGCTGCGCGTCTTTTCCTGCTTCACCATGCTGGAGGGCGCGATCGAGCCCAAGGCCATTGCCGCCCACGCCGCGCGGCTCGGTTTTCCCGCCGCCGCCCTGGTCGACCGTAACGGTCTCTATGCGGCAATGCCGTTTGGCGAGGCATGTTTCAAGGAAGGCGTTCAGCCGATCGTCGGGGCGATGCTCGGGGTGTCGCGGCCCGACGACATTGGCCCTGCCGGCAAGCTCGACTGGCTGGTGCTGCTGGCCCAGGATGAGGCGGGCTATGCAAATCTCTGCCGGCTGGTCAGCATGGCCCATCTCGACCGCCCGATCGCCGAGGAGCCGCATGTCGCGTTCGAGGCGCTCGAAGGCGCCGCCGATGGCCTGATCGCGCTAACCGCGGGCGGGGAGGGCGCGCTTGCCCGGCTGTTCGCCGACGGCCAGATCGACAAGGCCAAGGCCTATGCCGAGCGGCTTCGCGCATTATTCCCCGACCGATTGTATGTCGAATTGTCGCGGCGCGGCGACGCGGTCGAGGAAACGGCCGAGGCCGCGCTGATCGACCTGGCTTACGCCACCGATCTGCCGATCGTCGCCACCAACCCGGCGCATTACGCCGAGCCGAACTTCCACGCCGCGCATGACATCCTGCTGTGCATCGCCAATTCGACCTATGTCGAGAATGACGACCGCCCGACCTCGTCGCCCGAAGCCTGGCTCAAGCCCGCCGCCGACATGGAAGCCTTGTTCGCCGATCTGCCCGAGGCGATCGCTAACACCTCGGTCATCGCCCAGCGCTGCGCGGTCACCGCCCCGCAGCGCCGGCCGATCCTGCCCCGTCTCAGCGACGACGAGGATCAGACGTTGCGGCGGGAGGCGCATGCCGGCCTTGAGGAAAGGATCGCGATCCTCACAAAACAAATTCCATTTGTGTCGAGCCCAGTCGAGACACCTGCCGCGCTGCAAGAACGTCCCTCGACTTTGCTCGGGACAAACGGAGCAGGGGACGGCTTTGATCACTATCGCGAACGCCTCGATTTCGAGATCGACGTCATCACCCGCATGGGGTTCGCCGGTTACTTCCTGATCGTTGCCGACTTCATCAAATGGGCCAAGGCGGAAGACATCCCGGTCGGCCCCGGCCGCGGGTCGGGCGCGGGGAGCATCACCGCCTGGTCGCTGCTGATCACCGATCTCGACCCGATCGCGCTGGGATTGCTGTTCGAGCGCTTCCTCAACCCCGAACGCGTGTCGATGCCCGATTTCGACATCGATTTCTGCGAAACCCACCGCGACAAGGTGATCAGCTACGTCCAGTCCAAATATGGCCGCGACCGGGTGGCGCAGATCATCACCTTCGGCCGGCTGAAGGCGCGCGCGGTCTTGAAAGACACTGGGCGGGTGCTGCAGATGAGCTACGGCCAGGTCGATCGCCTGGCCAAATTGATCCCCAACCATCCGACCGAGCCGTGGGACCTGCCGCGCGCCTTGAACGGGGTGAGCGAGCTCGCCGCCGAATATAAGAATGACGCGGGCGTTCGCCGCCTGCTTGACCTGGCGATGAAGCTGGAGGGGCTGCCACGCCACGCCTCGACCCATGCCGCCGGCGTGGTGATCGGCGATCGCCCGCTCGACCAACTGGTCCCGCTCTATCGCGATCCGCGCTCGGACATGCCGGTGACCCAGTTCGACATGAAATATGTCGAGGCGGCGGGGCTGGTGAAGTTCGATTTCCTCGGGCTGAAAACGCTGTCGGTGCTGAAGGAAGCGCAAAAGCTGCTCGCCGCCCAAGGGACCGACGTCGATTTCACCGCGCTGGCGTGGGACGATCCGGCGGTCTACGATTTGCTCCAGCGCGGCGACACGGTCGGCGTGTTCCAGCTGGAGTCGGAGGGCATGCGGCGCACGCTCGCCGGGGTCCGTCCGACCGGGTTCGGCGATATCATTGCGCTGGTCTCGCTTTATCGTCCCGGCCCGATGGACAATATTCCGTTGTTCGGCGACCGCAAGAATGGCCGCGTCGCGCTGGCCTACCCGCACCCGATGCTGGAGTCGGTGCTGGCCGAAACCTACGGCATCTTCGTCTACCAGGAGCAGGTGATGCAGGCGGCGCAGGTGCTCGCCGGCTACAGCCTGGGCGAAGCCGATCTCCTGCGGCGGGCGATGGGCAAGAAGATCCAGTCCGAGATGAACGCCCAGCGCGCGCGCTTCGTCGAGGGGGCGGGGGCCAATGCCATCGCCCCGGCCAAGGCCAACGAACTATTCGACTTGATCGACAAGTTCGCCGGCTATGGCTTCAACAAGAGCCACGCCGCCGGCTACGCTTTGATCGCCTATCACACCGCCTGGCTGAAGGCGCATCATCCCGCCATCTTCTTCGCCGCGTCGATGAGCTTCGACATGGCCCAGACCGACAAGCTTTGCCTGTTCGTCGAGGACATCCGCCGCAGCGGGGTCGACTGCCTGGCCCCCGACGTCAATGCGTCTCAGGCGGCGTTCAGCGTCGAGGACGGCAAGGTCCGCTACGCTTTGGGGGCGCTCAAGGGCGTCGGCGAGAAAGCGATGGAGGTGTTGGTTGCCGAGCGCGAGGCCAATGGCTCATTCAAGTCGCTCGACGATTTCGCGGCGCGGATCGATCCCAAGTGCCTCAACCGCCGCCAGCTCGAAAGCCTGGCCGCGGCGGGGGCGTTCGATCGCCTAAATCCCGACCGGGCCGCAGTCTATGCGGGGGCCGAGACGCTCCTTGCCCATGCCGCGTCGGCCCACGACCAGCGCACCAGCGGACAGCATGGCCTGTTCGGCGGCGCGGGTTCGGAGCAATCGACAGCGGCGATCCGCCTGCCCAGGGATGCCGCCTGGACCCTGGCGGAGCGGATGGCGGCCGAGCGCGATGCCTTCGGTTTCTATTTCTCGGCCCACCCGGTCGATGCCCAGCGTCACTTGCTCGCCGCCCATCGCGTCAAGAGCTTCGCCGAACTCGCCTCGCTTCCCGCGCCGGCCGACGGCGGGCGATCGTCGGCAATGATGGCGGGCCTCGTCGAATCGACCAATTGGCGCACCTCGGCCAAGGGCCGGCGTTACATGATGGCCACCATTTCCGATGCATCCGGCCAATATGTTGCGACCGTATTTGATGCCGGCCCCTCGTCCGACCTCGAAGCCGCCGCCAAGGCGGGAACCTGCGGGCTGATGACGGTCGAGCTCGACCGCCGCCCCGGCGACGAGGTGCCGCGAGTCACGGTCAAGCATTTCCAGCCGATCGACAGCCTGGCGCGAAAGTCGCGGCTGCAGCTCGATCTCGCCGTTGCCGACGGCGCCGGCATCGCCGTGCTGCTTCCGCAGCTGGCTGGGGCGCGGGGCGGCAATGGACTAGTCCGCGCCACGCTCCCGGTCAGCGGCGGGCGGGAAGCGACCTTAGTTCTCGGCCGCGACTTTGCCCTCGACGCCGACCTTGCCGCACGACTCGAACGACTGCTCGGCGACGGGTCAGTGGTCCTGTCCGCGCAGGAAGGCCCCAGGCTGGCGCTGGTCGGCTAGCTACCCCGCATTCTCCATCACCGCCGGTTCCTCGACCGGAGGCGGAACAGCCGTATCGATCACCGCATTTCCCGTGACCGGCGCATCGGGCGTTCCCGGCGCCGCGGTCGGATCAAGGTCGAGCGGCGGCGCGTCGATGCTCAGTTCGGGCGGGGGCGGGGTGGCGGTCTCATATTCCGCACCCGGCAATTCCTTCGGCGGCCTGGACACTTTGGGCGCGGCCTTGTTCACCGGTGCCGTTGTGCCGGCATAGACACAGGCATCGAGCCCGTCGCGGCCGACCACGCCGACCCGGGCCGCGATCGAATTGCCGTAGCGCCTGGTGAAACCCTTGGGCGCGACCGCGCCGCGCTTCTTGGGCAAGGGCAGGATCGCCGCAATTCGCGCTGCCTCGGTGGCCGACATCGCCGAAGCGTCATGCCCGAAATAGCGCATCGATGCGGCGTTGGCGCCATACGTGCCCAGACCGGTCTCGGCGACGTTGAGATAGACTTCCATGATCCGGCGCTTGCCCCACAGATTTTCGATGAGGAAAGTGAAGTAGGCTTCGACGCCTTTGCGGGCGTAGCCGCCGCCTTGCCACAGGAAGACGTTCTTGGCGGTCTGCTGGCTGATCGTCGACCCGCCCCGGATCCGGCCTCCCGATGCATTGCGCTTCATGGCATCCTCGATCGCCTCGATGTCGAAGCCATTGTGCGCGCAGAATTTCGAATCTTCGGCACCGATCGCAGCGCGGACCATGTCGCGGTCCATCTCCTTCAGGCTCATCCAGTCCTTGGCGATCCCGCGTCCGGCCAAAAGATCGCCGAGCATCGTCGCGGTCACCGGTGGGGGGACGAACCGCAAGATGATGACCCACAGGATCGACAGCAGGAACAGGCCGACCAACAGTTTGAACAGGAAACGAAAAAAGCCGCCGCCGTGCCGTCCGCTTGCGCGGCGCAGTTTGAAGGTCGGGATGGATGATTTGTTGGCCATTGCCGTTTGCTAGCGGGGAGCGGGCAAAAAGAAAGCCCCGGCAAATACCGAGGCTTTTGTAACGCGCCGGAGCTCCGGATATGAGAAAGCCCCGGACACCGAGGTGTCCGGGGCTCCATGGTTTTTGGTCCGAAGACCTCAACCACGAGACTGTTAGACCATGATTCGCGGCGGCCCGCAAGCCCTCAAGGCGCGTAGCAAAAAATAAATTTTCGGAGCGCCAGCCGGACCGTGAGCTAGACGGGGTGAACCGAGCCGGAAACGGCATGGTTCATCCCCGGCACAGGCTCCAACAGGCATCATGATCGTTGAAATGGTTAGAAAAAACAAGATTGGAGGTCGCTTATGACCCGCAAGATGATATTGATCGCCGGCGTCGCCGGTATGGCACTGACCGCTCCGGCTTCGGCCCAAAGGGGTGAACGCGGCAAGGATTCAGCGCAGGCGGCAGCACAGCAAGGCGGCGGCCAGCGGGCCGAACGCCCGAAGCGTCAGGAGCGCGCCCAGGTCCAGCGCGCCGAACGTCCGCAGCGCCAGGAGCGGGCGCAAGTCCAGCGTGCCGAACGCCCGCAACGCGTTGAACGTCAGGTTCAGCGCGCCGAACGCCCGCAGCGCGTCGAGCGTCCGGTTCAGCGTGCCGAGCGCCCGCAGCGCGTCGAGCGTCAGGTCCAACGCGTCGAACGTCAGCAGCAGCGCGTCGAGCGTCCGCAGCGTATCGAACGTCAGCAGCAGCGCGCCGAGCGGCAGGTCCAGCGAGTAGAGCGGCCCCAGCGCATCGAGCGTCAGCAGCAGCGCGTCGAGCGTCAGGCCCAACGGTTCGAGCGTCGCGACGCGCCCAGCCCGCGGCGCATCGAGCGGTTCGGACAGCGCAGCAGCGATCGGAACATTCAGGTCGACCGTCGCGCCACGCGCCAGTTCGCACCCTTGCTCGCAAGCCGGGAGATGCGGCAGATGAAGCCGTTCAAGGCCAAGTTCGACGACCGCCGCTTCGTGTCGATCGGCGACCGCATCGACCGCAATCGCAACTGGTCACCGGTCCCGGCGGTCTATGGCAGCCGATACGCCGACACGCCCAACCATTATTATCGTTACGACAATGATCTGGGGTACGCCTATCAGATCAATCGCCAGAGCAATATCGTCAGCTCGCTCTACCCGCTGTTCGGCGGCTACAGCATCGGCGATCCGTGGCCGCAGACCTATTACAGCAGCTACGTGCCGTCGGGCTATCGCAGCTATTATTACGATACGCCCGATTATTATTACCGCAACGACGGCTATGGCATCTACCAAGTCGATAGCAGCACGCAGCTGATCACCGCCTTGGTGTCGCTGGTGATGGGGCAGGGCCATGGCATCGGCCAGGCATTGCCTTCGAGCTACGGCGCCTACAACGTGCCGCTCGATTATCGCGCCAATTATTACGACACCGACGATAGTTGGTATCGTTATGGCGATGGCTTCATCTACCAGATGGATCCGGGCAGCCGCCTGATCTCGGCGCGCTACCCGCTTTATTCCGACAATTATTACGTCGGGCAGCCGTGGCCGGTGGCTTATCCCGACTATAACGTCCCCTATGCCTATCGTTCGGCCTATGCGGACACGCCGCAATACCATTATCGCTACGCCAATAATGGCATCTACCAGGTCGACCCGACCAACCAGTTGATCATGGCCCTGGTGGCCCTGGTCAGCGGCGACCAGTTCGCGGTCGGGCAGCGCATGCCAACCGGCTACGACATGTACAACGTACCGCTGGATTATCGCGACCGTTATGCCGACAGCGACGAGGCATATTATCGCTACGCCAATGGCCATGTCTATCGCGTCGACGCGGATTCGTGGCTGATCGAGGAAGCCTATCCGATCTACACCTGACGCCTGGTGAATCGGTAATGACAGAGGGAGCGGTGCCGCAAGGTGCCGCTCCCTTGCTGTGTGACAAAGCTGATTTGATTCCATCGCGCTCGCGGCCTAGCCCAAGTTATGAAGCCCAAGCTGCTGACCACGTTGCGCGACTATTCGGCGAAGCTGCTCCTTGCCGACATCATCGCCGGGGTCACGGTGGCGATGGTCGCCCTCCCGCTCAGCATCGCCATCGCCATCGCTTCGGGCGCGCAGCCTGCAGCTGGACTCGTCACCGCGGTAATCGGCGGGCTCGCCATCTCGCTACTGGGTGGAAGTCGGGTCCAGATCGGCGGGCCGACTGGGGCGTTCATCGTCGTCGTCTATGGCGTGATCCAGCAATATGGCTTCGACGGCCTGCTCCTCGCCACACTGATGGCCGGAATCATCCTCGTCATCGGAGCGATGCTCCGGGCCGGCCGGCTGATCGCCTTGATCCCCGAACCGGTGATCGAGGGCTTCACCATCGGCATCGCGGTGATCATCGCGGTCAGCCAGTTCAAGGATCTGTTGGGCGAGACCATAAAGGTCATGCCCGCCGATCTGGTCGGCATTTTCCCGGCGTTGTGGGCCGCGCGCGATACGGTCAGTCTTGCCGCGCTGGCGATCGGGGTGAGTGCGATCGTCCTGATTTTCGGCCTGCGCAGGCTCGCCCCGCGGCTCCCCGGCTCGATCATCGCCATCGCGCTGGCGTCGGCGGCGGTGGCGCTGCTCGCACTACCGGTCGACACTTTATTTTCGCGCTTCGGCAGCCTCCCCAACGGCCTGCCGATGATCGCGCTGCCTCCGATCAGCTTCGTACTGGTCGGCGAGCTGCTTCCCTCCGCTCTGGTCATCGCCTTCCTCGCCGGGGTCGAATCCTTGCTCTCGGCGGTCGTCGCCGACCGGATGATCGGCGGTGCGCATCGCTCGAATGCCGAATTGCTCGCGCAAGGCGCCGCCAACATCGCCTCGCCTCTGTTTGGTGGGCTTCCCGCGACCGGGGCCATCGCCCGGACCGCGACCAATGTCCGCGCCGGCGGACGCACGCCGGTCGCCGGAATCGTCCACGCCGCCGTTATCCTGCTGGTGATGGCCGCCGCCGCCCCGGTTGCCGGCTATCTCGCCATGCCCGCGCTCGCCGGTCTGTTGATCGTCACCGCTTGGGTGATGAGCGAGCCCCATCGCTGGCCCGACCGCCTCCGCGCACCGTGGAGCGACCAATTCCTATTGTTCGTCACGCTTGCGTTGACGATGTTCAGCGATCTGACCGTCGCCATCGCCGTCGGCACCGCGCTCGGCCTGGGCCAACGCCTCCTCAACCGGGGCGAGCCGCCGGCGGACTGGACTCCGCCGGAGCGCTGAGCGCGCAAGGCCGGTTGACCCGTCTCTTGCCGCACCGCAGCAAGTCCCATATCTGGGGGCATGACCTCAACCAACGACCTTCGCCGCAGTTTTCTCGAGTATTTCGAGAGCGCCGGCCATGCCCGCGTGCCGTCGGCGCCTTTGGTCCCGCACAACGACCCGACCCTGATGTTCGTCAACGCCGGCATGGTGCCGTTCAAGAACGTCTTTACCGGGCTCGAAACGCGGCCCTATGTCACCGCGGTCAGCAGCCAGAAGTGCGTCCGCGCCGGGGGCAAGCATAACGACCTCGACAATGTCGGCTACACCGCGCGCCACCACACTTTCTTCGAGATGCTCGGCAATTTCAGCTTTGGCGATTATTTCAAGGAGCAGGCGATCTCGCACGCCTGGACCCTGCTGACCCGCGAATGGGGCCTGTCGCCCGACCGGCTGACCGCGACCGTCTATCACACCGACGACCAGGCGTTCGACCTGTGGAAGAAGATCGCCGGCCTGCCCGACAGCCGGATCATCCGCATCGCCACCAAGGATAATTTCTGGGCGATGGGCGCCGACGGGCCAAGCGGGCCGTGCAGCGAAATCTTCTACGATCACGGCGACCATATCCCCGGCGGCCCGCCCGGCAGCGCCGACGAAGATGGCGACCGCTTCGTCGAAATCTGGAACCTGGTGTTCATGCAGTTCCTGCAGGAAAATGACGAGATCGTCGCCGATCTGCCCAGTCCGTCGATCGATACCGGCATGGGGCTCGAGCGGGTCGCGGCGGTGATGCAGGGCGTCACCGACAATTACGACACCGACACCTTCAAGGCGTTGATCCATGGGTCGGAGGAATTGACCCACACCAAGGCCGAGGGCGAGAGCCAGGCGAGCCACCGCGTCATCGCCGATCACCTCCGCGCGTCGGGCTTCCTCGTCGCCGACGGGGTGCTGCCGGCCAACGAGGGGCGCGGCTATGTGCTGCGCCGGATCATGCGCCGCGCCATGCGCCACGCTCACCTGCTCGGCGCCAAGGATCCGTTGATGCACCGCCTGGTGCCCGAATTGGTCAAGGAAATGGGCGCCGCTTTCCCCGAATTGGTCCGTGCCCAGCCGCTGATCGAGGCGACGCTGGCCGGCGAAGAAGCCCAGTTCCGCCGCACCTTGGCCAACGGCCTCAAACTGCTCGACGAGGAAACCGCGTCGATGGGGCAGGGCGGCGAGCTCCCCGGTGCCACCGCGTTCAAGCTCTACGACACGTTTGGCTTCCCCTACGACCTCACGGAGGATGCGCTGCGGGCGCGCGGCATGACGGTGGACCGTGCCGGCTTCGATAGTGCGATGGCCGAACAGAAAGCCGCCGCTCGCGCCGCCTGGAAGGGTTCCGGAGAGACAGCGTCGGACGAACTTTGGTACGATCTCGCCGAGGAAATCGGATCGACCGAATTCACCGGTTACTCCGGCCATGACGGTGAGGGCGTGGTGCTCGCGTTGGTCAAGGATGGCGCGCGGGTCGAAACCGCGGGCGAGGGCGAGACCGTCACAATCATCCTCAACCAGACGCCGTTTTATGGCGAAAGCGGTGGGCAGGTCGGCGATGCCGGAAAATTGACTGCACTCAACGGCTTCGAAGGCGAAGTTGAGGATACGTTGAAACCATTGGGCAAGCTCCACGCGCTCCGCACCCGCATCGCCAGGGGCACTCTCAAGGTCGGCGACAGCCTCCACCAGTCGGTCGATGTCGAGCGCCGTTCGGCGACGCGCGCCAACCATAGCGCCACGCACCTTCTACACGCCGCCTTGCGCCATCGCCTTGGGCAGCACGTTACCCAGAAGGGCAGCCTCGTCGCGCCCGACCGCCTGCGGTTCGATTATTCGCACCCCAAGGCGCTGACCCACGCCGACATCGCCGCGATTGAGGCCGACGTGAATGCGGAGATCCGCGCCAACCAGCCCGTCACCACCCGGCTGATGACCCCCGACGACGCGGTCGCGGCGGGGGCTTTGGCCCTGTTCGGCGAAAAATATGGCGACGAGGTCCGCGTCCTCAGCATGGGCCGCAACACCGACAAGCATTACAGCGTCGAACTATGCGGCGGCACCCATGTCGACGCGACCGGCGACATCGCCATCTTCAAGATCATCGCCGAAAGCGCGGTGTCTTCGGGCGTCCGCCGGATCGAGGCGCTGACCGGCGAAGGTGCCCGCCAGTGGCTCAACGCCCGCGATGACAGATTGCGCGAAGCCGCGGCCGCCCTGAAATCCTCCCCCGACGAAGTCCCGGCACGGGTGGCCGCCCTGGTCGAATCCGCGCGCAAGCTCGAGCGCGAGCTGGCCGAGGCGAAGAAGGCGCTGGCGATGGGCGGAGGCTTGGCCAAGGCCGACGAAGCGGGGCCCGAGCAGATCGGCGGCCACGCCTTCCTCGGCCAGGTGGTCGACGGGCTCGATCCCAAGAACCTCCGCGGTGAAGTCGATGCGATGAAGCAGCGCCTCGGCAGTGGCATCGCAGCGCTGATCGCCACCAACGACGGCCGCGCCAGCGTCGCGGTCGGGGTCACCGACGACCTCGTCGCTACCATCTCGGCTGTCGACCTCGTCAAAGCCGCGGTCGCCGCGCTCGGCGGCCAGGGCGGCGGCGGCCGTCCCGACATGGCGCAAGGCGGCGGCCCCGATGGGGCGAAGGCGGATGAAGCGCTGCAGGCGGTGCGCACGGCGTTGGAAAAGGTTGCTGCCTAATTCGTGAGCTTGGAATCCCGAATCCTTCGCCGCCCCAGCGTCGGCTCCATCTCCAATTCCCCCGCTTCCATGATCTCGCCGCGCAATTCGCTGCGCTTTTCGTGGATCGAGGCGATCACCGGGCCCATCGCCACGCCGATGTCGACCAGCACTGCTTCCGACAGCTGCAATGACGCCTCCATCGCTTCGGGCACCGCGTCGGTCACTCCGGCGCGATAGAGGCGCGCGGCATGGTCGGTGTCGCGGGCGCGGGCGATGATCGGGAGCTCGGGGAACTGCTCGCGGATGCGGCGGGCGAGGCGGATGATCAGCACCGGATCGTCCATCGTCAGCACTACCGCGTCGGCGCTGCCCAGCGCCAGCTTGTCGACCATCGATCCGCGCGCGACATCGCCGAACAGCACGGCATAGCCGTCGTTGCGCGCGGCCAGTACCGCGTCGATGTCATTCTCGACCGCAAGAAACCCCTTTTTGTGCCGGACCAGCATGTCGGCCACCATCTGCCCAACCCGGCCGAAGCCGAAGATCACGGTCTTGCCCGCCGCCGCGCCTTCCTCGACATGCGCCGACGCCTCGCGGTCGACGCGGCGTGCCGCCGCGCGACCGAGCATGGCGAGTAAGGGCGTGACGGTCAGCCCGAGCGCAGTCACGGCCTGCCAGAAACTCGCCGCCTGCGGCAGGATCACCCCCGCCGTCGCCCCCGCGCCGAGCAGGATCAAGGTCGTTTCCGACGGGCTGGCCATCATCAGCCCGGTTTCGGCCGCCACCCCGGGCCGCGACCCGCTCAGCCTCAGCAAGCTCGAGGTCACCACTGCCTTGGCCAGGAGCACCA
>Ga0307505_10001364_pt1 | contig 20002 bp, 19 predicted proteins | sample 23_S_MG_FD_202183 | JGI IMG/M metagenome (GOLD analysis project Ga0307505, IMG submission 202183) | Soil microbial communities from Populus trichocarpa stands in riparian zone in the Pacific Northwest, United States - 23_S | ecosystem: Environmental > Terrestrial > Soil > Riparian zone > Trees...
GACGCGGCACCGAGGACAGCGGCGGCGATGAAGATCCACAGGATGTTCTCCCCGGCCCAGGTGCGCACCCGGTCCGACGCCAGCCCGCGGAACGCGAGGGCGGCGCCGGCGATGATCAGCATGATCAACACGACCAGCATCGCGCCGGCGAGGATGTAGGACGCGATGACTTGGAAGCCTTGGAAGAACGGGGCGGAGAAGTCCGGTTGGATGTCCGGGATGTCGATGTCGGCCGGAACGGTGCGTATGGACATGATCATGCTCCCTTGCTCGGTGGACTACTTCAGCGGAAGGCCGAGGCCGGCCATGAACGGCTCCGGAGGTACCGCAGTTCCGGACTTACGGAGTTCGAAGTGCAGGTGGCAGCCGAACGAGTTGCCGGTGTTGCCTTCGGCGCCCAGCGGGGTCCCCGCGACGACCTGCTGGCCGACGGAGACACGGAGGGAGTTCCACTGCATGTGGCCATACAGGGTGAGGAGCTCCCCGCCATGGTCGATGCGGACCGTGTTCCCGTACCCCTGATAGGAGCCGGCGGTGATCACCTCGCCGGGACCGGCGGCGTAGACGGTCGAGCCGCAGCCTTGCGCCATGTCGTAGCCCTGGTGGTTCGTCGAGCAGTAACTGCATCCCTGCACCGGGTTGTATCCATACCCGCGGCCCTTGAAGTAGCCGCCGGACAGCGGGTAGCCCCAGTCGCCGCTGGCCACCGGACCGGCATCGGCCTGGGTGATCGTGGTGCTGGCGGCGGCCCCGGCGATCGCGAACGGAATCGCGATCAGCGGCGTCAGCAGGAACGCGACGATAAGGAGGATGCCGATCAGTGCCCCTGCCAGGATCTTCCGGCCCGTCCTCGTGTTGAGGGCTGCCGTGGCGATCACCGGGGCTCCCATGTCAGGGCTCCAACGGCTCCGTGAAGTAGCGGACCACCTTGCAATCCCCTGCTTGCTGCGCCGTGTCCGGCGTCGGGACGGAGTCGGGTCCGCACAGAACCTGCACGCTCACGCGCACATGCTCGTCGTACGACGTCTCGCCGCCGCTGCCGTCCGACCGGGTGAACGTCAACGTCACATCTGAGGTTCCGATCGACATGTCACCCGATGCGTCGTCAGTGATGGCGACATACGCGACGTCACCGGTCGTCATGGCCACGACGCGGCCGGACTCGCGCGCGAGCGAGTCCCATGCTTGCTGAGGAAGCACGACCCCCGTCCGCAACTCGACTTGCGCATCGCCCACCGACGACTGTTGGTCAGCCTCCGACGCGTAGCGGGTGTCGGGCGTGAACCAAGTGTCGAGGTAGTCGAGCCATGCCTCGCGGGTGCTCTTCGTCGTGTCGAACGTGGACGCGGTCTCGAGCGCAGCGCGAATGTAGACCTCGTCATCCGTTGTGATCGGCTCCGGGATCCATCCCTTCTCGATCACGGTCAGATCAACGAACGCGCCGGTCGACCCACTGCTAGTCGGTGCCGGAGTGTTCGTTCCTCCGCCGGGAGTCTCGGTCGGATCGGGCGCCCGCTGCGACAGAGTCGCGCTGACGATGATCGCCACAATGCCGGCGATCAGGACCAGGCCGCCGATAACCGCCCACACCAAGCCTCGTCGTCCGGAACTCTGGCTCATCATCACCGGTCAGCCCTCCTGATCCTTCAGGACGGCCACCGTGCACGGACGGAACGGCTCGCGCGACGGTCGCCGTGACGGCATCCTACGCACGCCTCGCGAAGATGAAAAAGGATATGACGCGAGATTGTCGATAACTCCAACTCGGCCATGATCTGTGGATGACTTGCCACGCGTATCAGGGGCCCGGCGCGATATTAGGCCTCGGATCGGGGCGTTGTCTGTAGGTATTTTGGGGGACAAGCGAAGCGAATGGGACGCTGTGCTCCGTTCGAATGTATTGCCCGCCTCGGCCATGACCACACCGTATAACAGTGTGGAATGGATGTAAACAACTAAGTCGGATGGTTCTATGGACTCGCGTGGGACCTTGCGACAGTATTGTCCTCATGCCTCGACTCGCGCAACCAGCGGGCTCCGAAGATGCCCAAGACCCCATCGCGCTCCTCGGAAACCTCGTCAAAGCAGCGATCCTCCGATACCTACGCGCAAACCCCGACGTCACCGTCGGCCCCATCTGCGACGCCCTCGAACTCGGGCCCACCACCATCCAGCCCCGACTCAACGAACTCGAGACCGCTGGACTTGTAATCGCTGACCCCCCAATGACTGCGGGGGAGTCGCGCAAGGGCGTCTGGGTCAAGTACCGAGTGAACGACGAAGCTGTCACCGACCTTTACCTCCGCCTCGGGATGGCAATCGGAGAGTTCTAGGTGTACTGCCCAGGCAGGTTGGTTAACCGGGTGATCGGTGGGACCTTGCCGATGGCGGTGTGGGGCCTGTGGTGATTGCAGTGATGCAGCCATGCGGGTAGTGCGTTGCGGCGGGCTGACTCGGAGTTGTAGTGCCGGCTGAACGCCCATCCGTCGGCGAGAGTGCGGTGGAAGCGCTCGATCTTGCCGTTCGTCTGCGGACGGTGACGGTAAGGACGTGTGCGCTTGGGACGGATCCCCAGCTCGGCGCACGCATCCCGCCAGGCGTGCGATCGATATGCGGAACCGTTGTCGGAGAGGACACGTTCGACGACCACGCCACGGGCAGCGAACCACGACGTCGCACGCCTGAGCACGCCGATCGCGGTTCCTGCGGTCTCGTCGTCGTGAATCTCGGCGTAGACGACGCGAGAGTGGTCGTCGATCACGGTGTGAACGAACGCGTGGCGCATCAGCGGTTGGTAGTACTTGTTCCGCTCCTTGCCGGGTGTCACCGCCCGGTGCTTCTTGCCTTGCTCGCGACCGACGGTGCGCCAGCCGCCGCCGTCGGGGATGTTGCCAAGCTTCTTCACGTCGACGTGGATCATCGACCCCGCGTGATCGTGTTCGTAGCGGCGGATCGGTTCCCCGGTGCGGATATCGACGTGCCGCAGCCGGTGCAGCCGGCAGCGGACCAGGACAGGGTGCACAGTCGAGGCCGGCATCCCCAGCTTCCCGCCGATCGCGACCGGCCTCAGCCGCTTCTTCCACCGCAGATGCACGACCCGGCGCACCACGTCCGGCGGCGTCCGGTTCGGCGTCCGGTGCGGGCGTGAGGACCGGTCCTGCATCCCCGCCTCACCCATCGCCGCGTACCGGTCGGCCCACCGCTTCGCTGTCGGCCAGGACACATGGAAGAACACGGCCGCATGCGCGACCGGCCAGCCGTCATCGACGATCAGTTTCCCGATCCGCAAGCGTTGGATCGGAGTCAGTACATCTAGGCCACTAGATGAGTGAGTCCGTTTACCCTGATCGTCGTTGATGCGGCGTGGACGCTGTTAATCGCTGGCGGAGGGTGTTAACCCCGGTGTGTGAAAACTGAACTCAACACCCTCCTGATCACACTTTACGTCCATCTCGATGATCGCATCCTGCCTGCGATCGGGTTCACCCGGGACCACACGCCGGGCCGCAAACCGGCGCTGAACGACGTCGAGCTGCTCTGCCTGCTGGTCGCGCAGCACCTGCTCGGGATCGCGTCGGACCGGAAGTGGATCCGGTATGCCCGCGCGCATCTGAGGGGCATGTTCCCGGCGCTGCCTGGCCAGTCCGGGTGGGGCAAACGTGTTCGCCAGTCCACGGGGCTGCTGTCCGCGGTGATCACCGAACTCGCCCGCGACACCCCATCGTGGGACGAAGTGACTCGCCTGGTCGATTCCACCCCCGTGCCGTGCGCGGCATGCCGGGAGACGGTGAAACGCTCCGACCTGGCCGGGCACGCCGGCTATGGATACTGCGCCAGCCATTCCCGGTTCTTCTGGGGATTCCGGCTCTACCTGCTCTGCACCCCCGACGGGATGCCCGTGATTTGGGGGCTCGCGAACCCGAAGATCGGGGAACGGGAAGTCACCGAAGCACTGCTGCGCCACGACCGGCACCTGATCCAGCCGGGACAGGTGATCGTCGGCGACAAAGGCTTCGCCGGGAGAGAGTTCGAGACCTTCGTCACCGACGAGCTCGGCGCGCACCTTGTCCGCCCCGACCGCAAGGACGAGAACCCGAGGTTCGGGAAGCTCGGCGGCATCCGGCAATGGGTCGAGTCCGTCTTCGACACCCTCAAAGGGCAACTCACCCTCGAGGACCACGGCGGCCGCACCCTCGCAGGGGTCTACTCCCGCGTCGCCGCACGGCTCCTCGCCCTGGCCGCCGGAATCTGGCACAACTGGCTCACAGGCTCACCAGCCAAACGATCCCCCATCGCCTACGACCACTGAGAGCGATAGGACTCACTCATCTAGTGCACGGGTGGTGCCTGGCTCAGCAGCATGACGTCAGGAACATGCTGGGGTGGGGAGAGACGCTCAGTTCTAGGTCGCGTTGCACGCATCGCGGCGACCGCAGCGATCGTCGAGTTCGATGGGCTATCGCTCGCCGAATTTCAACTTCGCTTACCACAGCGAGCACTGCGACCTCTGTATCGTTGGTGAATGAGACTTCGTCCGGTGGTTCGCTCCCATTGTGACGAGTGGGTGCGGCGACCGGGCGCGCTACCGCGACGGATATGATCCCAAGCGTGTTCAGCAATCGGCTCGCCGGCGCCCCTATGACCGCCGCCCTCGTTGGCATCCTCGGCGGATGCGTCGTGGAGCCTGATCAACCCCAATCGCAGGCCGAGCGCGTCATTACCGGACTACCCGAAGGCTGGACCGGACCCGCGCCCGACCTCCTCGAAGTTGTGCCTGTGGTCGGATGGGTGAACGCCGACGAATTCGGTATTGTCACGATCGGCAGCAGTTCGTGCCCGCCAGTGGCAAGTGCCTTCAAGGTCGAGACTCAACAGATCAGTGGAGTTCCCGCGGCCGGCAATGGCGACTCCGGTGGTCCGGTTTACCAGCCAATCTCACCCCAAGGCCCCTTCGCTGCTGGAGTCATCAGCGGGATGCGCAACGCCACAGCCACCTGCACGGGCGACCCCGGATCGACCGCGGAGAAGGGGCAGGAAGTGTTCAGCCAACCTGTTCTATGCTCCCATCGCTGAGATGTTCGGCCACGGCTTCGGGCTCAACTACATTCCGTACGCCCCCTAGTCCAAAGCATGTGGTGGGGCTCGTGCGTTTGCGGCACGGGCCCCCACCCAACGTCTGCGCCGTGATGTCCGAGGGCGAGCCGCGATTGGTGCCGCGGAGAGGGATCGTGGTCGAGCACGCCGAGCAATTGAATGGTCGAAGCCACAAGGCCGACTACGGCCGAAGCAGCTGAAGAAGCTCCAGACTCTCGCCCCGGCCCTTCGTGCCGGCCTTGCCATCAGCGAATGACGAGTTGGCCGATCGCTCCGCGCCCTGGATGCGCACGAACACCCGTTGGCGGGCTTCGACTCCTAACGCCTAAATCATGTGGTTAGCCAACTTGAACTTGGCAAGCACCATCTTTGACGCTCTAGATAGTCCTGCGAAGGCGTTATCCACAAGCAAAGGTTTGCGGAAAGAAAAGTGGCGGACAACGCTTAATCTGTTCAAGTGACGATGTCGTCACTCGCTTGTAGGACTGGGGAGCATTGTGAACAAATTATCGGCGGGTTCCGCGAGCCCCGACTTCGAGCCACACTCCGGGAGCATCGTGCCGATTGCGGAACGCGATGCCAACCTGGGTGATTGCGGAGGTCGACCTGTGGAGACCCCGCTTGTCCATAAGCGGGTGGGCAGTGAGGTGCTCTTGTCGAGGTATGAGTTGCCGCGTCCGGGTGCTGTTATCGCGCTCACGTCTTGGCCAACAACCCACAGCCACTACCGGCTCGGCGGGCGCCTTCCTGATGTACTCCTCGTTGCCGAGACGTTTCGACAGGCATCAATCCTGCTCGGTCACAGCCAGTTCGACGTGCCCGTCGGGTGGCCGTTCGTGATGGACAACATCGTTCTGAGCGTTGGACCGGACCACATCGTCCAGACTCCCGGCGCAGCCGTGACCGCGCACCTGGCTGCCGCAGATGTCGTCCGAAAGGGCGGACGCTTGTACTGCCTCGGCGTAGAAGCATGCTTCTTCGCTGGCTTCGAGCAATTCGCCTCCGGCAGTGGTCGACTGCGAGTCATGGACCCGCGTGTGTATACCCGTCTCCGCGGCGCTGCTGCCGGGGCATCCAACCTCTCCCTGCCAAGACGCAGCGACGGGGCGGAGCCGTTCGCGCTCCGCCCCGTCGCGTGCGGTACCGCTCGACACGAGTGGGAGCTCGAGATCGACCCGCATAACCCGTTCTATTTTGACCATCCGGTCGACCACGTCCCCGGGATGCTTCTGATCGCCGCGCTTCGCGACGTTGCTGTCCGCTTTGCCGGAGATCGTGCAACCTGCCTTGTGGGCTTCGAGGCAGAGTTCACGCGGTACCTCGAGTTCGACGAACTATCCCGAGTTCGCGCAGAAGCCGTCGATGACGGAGTCGCCCCAGGTTCCGTACGCCTGCGGATGACCGTCGCTGGGGCTGACGGGGACGTCGCCGTCGTGGCGACCGCCGATGTCGCGCCAGCAGAGGCCACGTCCGATATCGACCCCGGGTAAGGCGAATCGCGCCATCTTTCAGGTAGCGAGTGCGTCTTCGCCCCACCGCTGCAGTCAGGGGAGCAAGTGGCGTACTGTGCTGGCGCGATGGCCACGCGCGCTCAGTGTGCTTCCGCCGCTGACGTCCAACATCGACCCCGTCGTGCGGCCCGCCTTGTCGGAGAGCAGAAAGGCGATCGCGTCGGCGACGGTCTCCGGTGTGCTGATGTCGCCCAGCACGGCAAAGCCGGACATGTACTCGCGGACTGTGGGGTCCTGGAAGGCGTGGTGCCCGTTGTCGGTGAAACCCGGAATGACCGCGTTGACGCGGATGCCTCGGGAGGCAACAGCCTCCGCCATGTTCTTGGTAAGCGACTCGACCGTGGCCTTGGTCATCGCATAGACGATGTCGCCGGGGCTGGAGAAGTGCGCACTAGCCGAGGAAACGTTCACGACGCTCGCGCCGGGTGGCATTCTGAGCGAGAACTGCTGGGAGAGGAAGAAAGGTGCCTTCGCGTTGAGGCGGAAGTATTCGTCGAACTGCTCAGAGGTGGCGTCGAAGAAAGAAGGGCCGAGCAGCTTGGCTGCATTGTTCACCAGTGCCACCAACGAATGCGAAGACTGCTTCGCGAGCAAGTCGTCCACATATCCGACGAGATCGTCGACGCCAGCATCGACGGAGAGGTCGGAGTTGACGAGGTGGCAGACGTGCCCTTCCTGCGCAAGCGACTCGCCCAGCTCTCGCGCCTTATCGTGACTGCCGCGGTAGTGAGCGACGACTGCGTAGCCTTCGCGGCTAAGCGTGCGGCACACGGCTGATCCGATTCCACCGGTCGCTCCGGTGACGACCACGACTCTCTTCGTGCTCATGGACTCTCCGTTCGCGATACCAAGTGATGCGGCGGTGAATTGGCCGGTGCCAAGGATTGCGTCGTTCGTGTCAGGTGCCGCGGTCGGCGGAACTGAGAACCCGCAGGATGTACGGTTCCAAAGACTTGATCCGGGCGGGCATTGATGCCCACGAATCCTCCAGTCCGGACAGCACCTGCACGCCGATAAAGAGCGAGTTCAGATAGGCCGCCGCGCTCTCGGGGTCGACGTCCGCGTGGACTGAGCCGTCCTCGATTCCCTGCTGGGTCAGGGTGCGAGCAAGACGAATCCACTCGAAGTACGGCTCGCGGGTAACATCTGCGAGCTCCGCGCTGGGCTGATTCCCGAGCCGGATGCCCCCCTGAACTACGACGTCCGACGAGATGAGCACGGCGAGCTCTTCATTCGCCCGCAACAGTTTATGAAGACCATGTCCGGACTCGGCGAGCACCCGAGTCAGCACCCCCACCATCTGCTCCTGCTGAGCTTCGACGACGGCGGCCGCGATCTCTCTCTTGTTCCCGAAGTGGAAGTACAGCGCACCGTCACTGATCCCGGATTCCTCAGCGATGTCTTTCAGTCGCGCCTCCCCATACGGCATCCGTGAGAAAACTGCGGCCGCGCCGAGCAGGAGGGTCTGTCGAGTCGCAATGGCTCGTTGCTGCTTTGGTGGAGTGCGAGCGGAACGCGGCATGCATCAGCCTCTTTGTCTGCATCGGTAAAATCTATAGCTTGCATTCTATCGAGATATGTCGGGCGTCCGCATTTGTACGACCAGCATTACATGAGGTCACTTCCCGCTGAGTGGCTGGCGACTGTCGGCAACCGTGAAGGCTCAGCTCCTGCGGCGTGTCGCCGGTCAGTTCCGGCGATCGCCTACTCGTCGGGCTCGTTGAGGGGGAGCATTGTCGAGTGCTCGCTGAGGTATCGGTGACCGGCTCCGCCCGACTCACGTGCCTCGCACTAGAGGGAGAGTAGCGCGGTTTAGTGACGCCCCAGGAATGCCAAGCCATCTGGCACAGAATCCCCGAATGGAAGTTGACGCAGTCCGCTGACACACGAGAACTGTGCCTTGCAGTCGACCTTGAGTTCGACCACAAGGCACAGTCGCCTCACAGTGCCGGGACGTCGCTCACCCGTTTATCTGGCAGGAGGGCGTCGCCGCGTAAATGGTGCCGGCCGCTGTCGCTTCCCACGCAACGCCGTACGGCTTGGGTAGCCCGGGAGCCGGGTAGATTGCTACGCGGCTATTCGACCCGCCGGCAACGAAGCTGTGGGCCACCTGGCTTCCCGGCGGTTTGTTGATAGTCGCACCCAACGTGTACGTAGCGAGCCATCCGAACTTCCCCGGATCTACGCATCCTCCCGTACCATCTACAGCGGCGGCCGCGAGCGGGGTCAGCAGGGTCAGCGCAATCGCAGCTGCGCACGCCACCATCGCCAAGCCTGCCCGACCTCTCTTCTCTCTCATCGCACTCCCTTCAATCGTTGTCATGCGTTCCTGCAGGAGCACTCGACACCAGGCATAGCGGTCGGCTGGCTGGAGTTTGACGGAACGACCCGAATCCGGCACAAACTGCCCGTTCTCGCTAGATTGCTATGGTTCTCCAGCCCTTCCGGGCATCTCCAGCGGCCGCCTTGCGCCATCACCCGTACCCTGCGCGGGGAGATCGCGGAGTTCCGGACCGGCGCAACATGCCTCAACAGGAGGCCGGACGTTTTGAGCGGTCGTTGAAGACTTCAACAAGCGCGTGATCCGGCACGGATGCAGCTAGAGGGGCGCGTCACCGGTCGTCACTCCTACTTGTGATGTCGACGCGGAGGTCGTGGCGCGACCGGCGACCGGCGATCGGCGGAGGCTGACGCAGCCGAGGAACGCACGCGCGAGCGGACGCAGCCGAATCCAAACTGCATCACGATCGCGTCCGTGGGAGGTCTCACCATTTCCTTGTTCCCATGCCTTCACCGCGGTACGAGGATCTTCAGAACGGCACGTTCCCACTCGGGGTGATCGCTTGGACCAGCGCTAAACAAAATCGGGCGGTCGACTACGTCAATCTCTCTCCGGTCGTGGTGCAGCTCGTGTCTGAGGAATGGGGCTGCACTAAGTTGCGGGTCGAGGCGTGCTTCGGTCGGGAGTGCGAGCCCGGCGAGCGTGTTGGGAAGCGGTGCGTACGAATACAACGCGCCCCAGGAGCCGCCGTACCTCCCGGAGAGCGCGGTGGGCATCGACGCGGAGGCAGGAATACGGGGTAGTCGTGCGATCTGGATCTGGGGAGTTGCTGGCCGACAGTTGGCAGGCTGTTCCGGTGATTAGCGACCCAGGACTCGGCTTCTGCGTGGGACCGTACGAGTACGGCACCGTCGAGATCGTCCCGGATGGTGGATAGGCGTGCGTGTAGTCGCACCACTCAACCTTGTCCACGATGACGTTCCGGGACATGGGAAGCGGACACCAGTCTCGGATGCCCGTTCGACTGCCGGTGAGCGCGCCGCGAGGAATCGCGCATCGTGCTTATGATGCCGTCACTGCGCGGCGGCTTCTCGATACCGCCGGTTGTCCGCGGTATGGGTCGATATCGGTGGTCGTGGGCGCAGGACTAGTGCGATGGTTGCAGCGGTCTACGAGCGGGCGCCTTGGTGGGCGCCGTGCAAAGGCGAACTCCAGGTGATCCATATAGAACGCAATTCACGGTCGATAATGCCAGGTGCAAACAATACGTCGTTCTGCAAGAACGCTTGGACAAGCTAGCTAGTCAGCGACGATCCGGGCGGCGACTCGGATCCGTGCGCACAACCGCAATCCTGTTCGTTCCGTGCTAGGAATGAGCCGGATGATCGAGGGCGTACGGGTTCTGGATCTTGCGACCGCTTCGGCGTTGGTTCAGGGCTGTTGCGCCTGAAGCACAGCACTCGCGATTTCGTCCTTGCTTCCAGAATGGAAGTACAGCGCTCGTTCGCTCACCTCGGCGGCCGCCGCGATGTCTTTCAGACGGGCCTCAGCGCGGGCTTTCTGGGAGAGCACTCGCGCCGCCTCCTCCAGCAGGGCTGTGCGCGTCTCCGCAGCCCGCGATTGGACTGTCGTTCTCGAGTGCCCCGCCACGTCGCCCCGTCCACCCATCTAGCAGTGACCCTACTTGTAGCGATCGGGAGCTGAGCCGAGGCGGGAGTTGGGCGGGCAAGATCCTACGCCGCGACGGTACCTTCGAGGCTGGAGTCGAGCGGTTCAGCTGTGTGCCTGCGGCTGAGTGCTTCCCGCAATCGCGCTTTGTCGGCGATCAACCCAAAAGCCTCGCTGCCCGGTTCCATGCGCAGGCCGTCTTCTAGGGCGCCGGCGACGACGCAGTCGTAGCCGAGCGAATCGATGAGGGCGGCCACCCCCAGCAGGTCAGACGTTCGGTCACCCGCGATAGGTACCGCTACGCGATTGGGGCTTCCTCTCGGAGTCGAAAGCGTTGCGAGGTCTCTGTAGCTCAGATGATTGAGGGCCTTTACAACGTGAGCTCCCCGAAGGAACCGTTCCACAGAGACGCTCGTGCCGCGCTCCCGAAGGCCAGAACGCGATTCGGTCGAGTTGTCTTTGCGTGGCGGAGGCCACGCGTTCATCGCGTCGATTACTAGGGCTCCCCTGAAAGCCAACGCTGGGAGAGTCTCAACTCTGTCGTATGGCAACGCCAGCACCACTGCCTCCGATCGGCCGATAACGTCATCGAGGCTCGCGCCTTCGACGAGAAGCGAGGTATTCTCACTTCCCTCACGCGGCGGCGCCGTGGTGGCAGACTTGGTGACAAGGACACGAATCGACGCCCCCGCCGCGAGCGAAGCCAGCGCTGATCCCATTCGTCCCGCGCCGACGATCCCGATGACACGAGGAACCAGGGTATCCGGCGCGGCAACGGAGCCAGCCGCCGCTGGGGGCTGGCCCTTCACGGGACTCTGCTGCCCGTGGGCTTCAGGAGACCGGCGGGCAGTCGGCATATGTGCGCCATGGCAAAGCACCGTATTGCAAGGCTCAGTGTGGAGTCAAGCAATGCGCTCGCACTTTTTTCAGAGAATTCATCGTGTACATCCCAGAAAAAGTTCGGCACATTGCTCCCAAAAAAAAGCGAGCACCCTTGCTTGACCTGTACCACACGTTGTGTGTAGCTTCTCTCCAACGCAAGACACATCGCATCGTCGCGGCCATGCTCACAGCACGACCGCGACGGTTCCAAGCGGTAGCGGCGTGTCCGGCGCCAGCCGGCCGTTCGTGGTCGGTGCCGACACACCACGCACGCCAGGGAGGTGAAACATGAACCAGGCAACCACCGAGAAGGAACTCGCTTTCGAGATCACGAACGTCGAGGTCGACGACTACAACGTGATGATCTGTCAGCGCTTCTATTGAGCTCATGGTCTCCGGCGCGACTCTCGGGTCGCGCCGGAGACTTGCGAACCAAGAAGGATCTACATGCGCGGGGAATCCGCTGCCAACGATAACGGTGAGTTCTATATGCCGGCGGGTGCGATTCTGGTCGCCTCCATCGGCATCATGGCGTCGCTTAGTGGCGACGAGGCACTGCGGATCATCGTCATCATCTCCGCGGCCGAAGGCGACGGCGGCATCTCTCTTGGGCTCTTCGGTTTCTTGATGGCACTTCCAATGCTTGCCGCGCCACTAATCGGCGCGGTGACCGATCGCTTCCACGCGCATCCGCGTGCGCTGTTCACAGGCGCAACCGGGCTCGGGGCAGCCGCTACAGCGGTCCTATGGATCGCATGGGATACCGCCGCGCAGGCCACGGCTGTATACGCAGCTGGTTTCTTTCTGGAACTGTCCGCATTGGCCGTGCTGCTCGCGTGGCAATCCTTCGTACCTGAGTTCGCCCCACCGAACTCAAGCTCTCTGAAGAAGGTGATTTCCACTTCTTCCGCGGTTCTCGCGATCGGACCACTGGTCGGTCCGTTGATGGTGGGTCTGCTCCTCGGAGTCCTGACCGAAAAACAGATTCTCCTGATAAACACCTTGACATGCGTCATCGCCATGCTAATGGCGCAGCCTGCCCTCAAGAGGCTTCAAGATCAGCGGAGAATGAGTATCTCGGGCCGGCTTTCGCGTGTCGGTGTCTTGTCGATCATCCGGCGCACCATTCACGGGGTTGGCGCGGTATTCAGGCTCGACGCGGTGCGAGCGCCCCTGATTGTGCTGTCGCTCTCGAACGCGGCGACATACCTCATCTATTTCGCCCTGCCCGTTTACATGGCCGCATCAGGATACGACCCGTCTGAAATTGCCCTCGCAATGGCGGTGTCTTTGGCCGGCGCCCTCGTAGGGTCTCTTCTGGGCGGGTGCTTTCGAAGCAACAGTTATGTCGTGAGGCTGATCGTGGTGGAGCCGGTCCTGAGAGCGCTGGGCATCGTGGTCATCGCTATATCGCCCTCATATGTTGGCATCCTCGTAGGAGCGACGATCTTCGCAGTGCCGCAAGGGCTCGGTCGGGTTGCGCGCTCATGGCTCCTGGCCCACGCCACCAAAGTCGGTGAACGAGGCTCAATCAACGGCGGCTATCGGTTCGTCTCGCGTGCGCTGCTTCCCCTGATGCCCTTCCTGGCGGTTGGCATTTCGAGCCAAGCCGAAGGTCAGTCGTTTCTCCTCGTTTGTGCTGCGGCGCTGGCACTGTGCGGCGTCGTGCCGTTGATCGATCGCAGGTTTGTCGCTGTGGTTCAAGCCGGTCTCGCGTCTGCGACTGTCTAGCCGTCACCTGAAAAGGAGTTCTTATGTTGGTCGGTGTCAATGCCACGTCTCCGGCGACATTCGCCAGATGCGACGAGCTTTGGGAGCGGGGAGATGTGGACTATATCGAACTGATGTTGGACAACTTCGTGCATCTGGACCCGGAGATGATTCTTGAAAGACTCGCCGGACGTGCGGTAGCGATCCACATCATGTCGTCGATGTTCCTGCACAAGGACGCCGCAGAGATGGAAAGTCTGGCGCGAACATTCTGTCGCATCACCGACCGTATCGATCCGCTCTACATATCTGATCACCTAGGCCTACATGAGTTGGAGGGGAGTCGCGTACCGGAAATGATTGACGTTGACTACACCGATCGAACTTTGTTGGATCGGTGTGCGGCGTGGCAGGACGCGCTAGGTCGTCAACTCTACCTAGAAAACTATGCTTCCCAAGATGCCACGGAGGGGTCCCAGGTCGCGTTCTTCGAGGAACTGGAACGCCGTACAGGTGTTCGGGTGCTACTTGACGTATCAAACGCGGTGATCGCGGAACTGAATGGTGGGTGCAAGGCAAGTAGTTGGGTGACAGCCGACGTGCGGATCGATGCGTGCCACATCAGTGGCTTCAGGGCTTCGGACGAGGACCCATCGTTGTTTGTGGATACTCACGACGTTCGGATCGATCCGCGGAGTTGGGAGCTCCTCGATGACCTCGTCAAGGCGGGACGGGAGCCGCATACACTCACTGCTGAGCGAGACGGTCCGTGCTCGATGACTGATTGGGCCCTGGACCTCGACCTCGCAGCGACGCGCAGGTGACCGTTGCCCATCGAGCCGTTTCCCGCACCACAAGCGATCGACCGACTTCCGGTCGGTTCACGTATGCGGACAATCGCCGAGCTCTCCTTCCGAGCTATGTACCGCGAGATCATGAGCGGATTTAGCGAGGCCCGCGATAGAGATGGGGTACCTGGCGAGGATGCCACAGAGCTCTTCTCTAGGTTCCTGGACGTCGCGTATGAGCGCAGGCATCCCATGGATTGGACGCTTCACCTTGACCTAGCCGCTTGGATTGGACGGCCTGACGACGCAGAGACTCATCTCTGGGGCGCTCTCGGTGCGGCGCGCCGGTGGGTTCGCATGGAGAACGGCGGATCTAGCTGGATAGCTGTGGCGCTGCCGCGGCCAAGCGACATGTTGGTTATAGGCCAGCGCTCTCGGTCGACCGCCATCGGCCCGCGGGTCCTGTCGGCTCGAGCTTCTGCGAGACCTGACCATGCCGGTTACCTGTTTCAGACCGGCTCGAGAGAATGCGTGCCTCGAAGACACGACTGGCGTACGCACAAATCACAACTCACGTAGATACAAACCACTCAAAGGAAAGTAGGAAAAATGGCACGCTTGCACCCCTGGTCCGTCGAAACCACAACCATCGACTTCGTGCAGCACATCAATGTAGCTCCCGAGGACGTGTGGCCACGTCTCACCACCGAGGAGGGATTGCGCACTTGGTTGGGCGTTTCCACTGCAGTAATTCCAGTCCGCAAAGGCGAGCCCTTCTGTATGCGCTGGGAGGCGAGAGGATGGGCGAGCGGGAAGGTCGATTTTGGTTACGAGGGAACTGTCGAGCGATTTCAGCCCACGGAACTCCTTGCGCTCAACTATCGGCTTCCCCACAGCGGTGTGATGACTCAACTGTCGATACAGCTGCAACAGTCATTCGCCGCGTTCGGAAACGATGCCGGGCGCGAGTGCGATCTCTGGCTGACTCACGCGGGGTTTCCGTCGGACGGAGTAGGACGTTACGAGTTCGATGGACATAATCGGCATTGGCGTCAGGGCCTCGGGATGCTCGCGGCAGATCTTGAGGGTCGCCCCGCCAAGCCTCAGCCTTACGTGCTCGTGGGGCTGAAGTGCGTGGGCGGTCAGCCAGGGCACGGACTGCTCATCGAGGATGTTGCAGGTGGGTCGCCCGCTGACCTGGCCGGGATCCGGCCGGGTGAGATCCTGAAGTCGGTCAATGGGCGACCGCTTGAGGCGCTCGACGATTTCCACGACTGGATCGATCACTGCAGCGTGGGAGACTCCGGGCTTTTCGAGTTCGCGGACAGAACTATCACAGTTCCGGTCGAGTCAGTTGAGGATGCGATCCTGCGCGTTCGCGTCCGCCATGCAGACGAGTGGAATGAACTCGCCAGTCTTGGGAAGAAAAGCGAGTGAGTCATTGACTGCCGCGACTAGAGAACCTGACTTGGGTCCGCAACTGTCGCGTCCCCACTGGGTCACGTTCCTCACCCTGTCTGAGCACGACGTCGGGCAGCTCCCCGCAAGATATGTTCCATTCCTCGCGGCCGACGACCTCGGGCCACTGAGACACTCGCTATCAGCGATCCTGTACCCCGCTGGCATGCGGCAAGCCATGATCCGGTCTCTTCCCGTTGGTACAGACCTGAGTCTGGCCGGTCCCGAGTCGCGTCCATGGTGGAGTACCAACCACGCTCGCGTATGGAACGACCTTCGAGACTGGGATGTGCTGTCAGTGCCACGTCAGGCCAACTTGCTCGCCTTGCTCAACTGTCTCTCTGAACAACGCCTCGCTCTTCCGCTCATTCGAACGCTCGCCACGGACCGCTCACGAAAAGAGGACGAAGGCTGGTTGGTGTTCGAAGCGGCGCGTGCGCTCATTCGAATTCAACCCTCCAATCAGAGTGCTCGGAGGGTTCTGGATAGTTTGCGAAATACAAACTCCGATCCATTGCTACGGACTCTCGCCGCCATTCATCTTGCGGCGATGATGACGCGGGTGGACGGTGAGCACTCAGCGGCCGAATGCGTGATGATGGAAGTGAAACTCCAAGATGTTGTAGCTCGGGCGGACAGCGAGTTCACCTTGCGCATTGCTTCGAGTCGCTGGCATCGATTGATGGCGTTGATCTGCACGCGCAAGGGCGACTTCAAAGCTGTCGAACGCAACGTTGAACTCGCGTTTGAGCACGCAGAATACGCCACCGCCATCGCTGAAGGATCACCTGGGCATCGCTATGTGTCCCTCGTGGCAAACGAGAACACCAAGATGGTCCTTGAGTCCCACGTGCTTGCAGCGGGTAAACGCGGGCTGCCAGCGCAATTGCGTAAAAGCGCGATGTCGCTTATTGAACTGGATCCTTATGACTCGTACACATGGCGAACTGTAGCTATAGCGTCGAGTGACGCCAAAATGAAGCTATCGTGTGTAGCGGCTCTAGGCGGGCTTAGCGTCCTGGGCGGGCCGGGAATTCCCGACGTAGCAAACCGAGCCGTCGCTGCGCCAACTTCGGACGGCGGCGAGGACGAGTGCCTTGCGAATGATCTGCTGACTAAAGTAGGAGACATATATTGACGGCCTTGTTTGACGCACAGTTTGCGCCATGCGGCGAATCTTAACTCCACCGCGGCGTCGACCGACCGAACTCTCCGCGCTGTCGAACCACTTTGATACAACCGTGCTGGCTACAGCGTCCGGACGACGCGACGCGCTCGCGTTTGTCCAGCAAGCACTCTTCGCTGTGTCGGATCAAGCTGGGGGACGTCGAATCCACAGGGTGAGTCTGGCGGGTTGGCACGCACTGGAAGACTCACCAACATGGGTGGCGAAGATTCGTGGTGGGACCAGCCTGCATACGACAGTCCAAGAGCTGCATTCCCCTAGTACGGGAGTTCTGCGCAATTCTCGCGAGGTGTTCGACGCTGGAAGTACGCGTGTCACTGCGACCAAGCTCTCACCGGTCGGCACTCAGATCGATGTCACCACAACCGACGCTCCGCCGGGCGAAGCCACTACGACGCTGACCAACGTCATCGCCGGCCCGGTGAGCGATGGTCGCAACATCGTCTGGGTATGCGAAGAGTGGCCAACATCGTCGATGTCGATCGTGCGCGCCGGCGATGCTCGACCGGTGGTTCGTTCGCTACCACCAGGGCTACTCAGTAGCGTCACTTGTGACGAGGTCCACTGGGCGGCCGCTTGGGAGACGCCGGCTTTGGCACCGCGTCTGATTGTCGCGGATGAGCCCGCCGAGCTAATCAAAGCGGCGTGGGAGTCGAGCGGACCCTCGGATCCTCCGTGGGAAGTCGAGTACTCCTCAGAAGGTGTGGTGTTCGCACGAACGACTCCGCGCGGTCCATCCCGGGGTGTCGCCGTCATCGTGCACGGAGGGCCTCATTCTTGTTGGTTGCCAACGTTCTCGCCGCTGACGGCCATGCTTGTAGAGCGTGGCTGGACGGTGGTGCACCCCAACGTGGTCGGAAGCACGCTCGGCATTACCTTTCGCGAGAACGTGCGGTTTGGAATCGACGATGCCGCTGATCTGGCCCGAGTGATCGGGAAGGTGACAGAGGACGGGGTACCTGTTGTCGTGATCGGGTGGAGCTATGGAGCCTATCTTGGCGCACGAGCGGCGACGAGAGATGTGCGGGTTGATGGACTGGTGTCGCTCTGTGGATTCCTCGACCCGAAAGACATTCTGGAGAGTGAGGATACCGGAGTGAAGCGGTTTCTCGCACGCGCAAAGCCGCCGGACGTGGGGTGGCATCAAATCAGTGCGACGTCGAAGCTGGTGATTCACGGCGCGACGGATGTCAGGGTGCCTGTTGACGCCATGCGCCGTTACGCGCGAACATCTGCGACACAGTATGTGGAGCTCGAAGGTGAGGGACATGGGATCGCGACGGACCACGGAGGAGCGCTGGCGTATGGCGCGCTCTGTCGCTGGCTGGACGATCTTGACCCCTGGGACAGTGAGCTCCCATTCTCCCCGACTTGACGCGGGCTGGCGCCCGCTCGTCGACCGCCGCGCGAGCGCAATGAGCCCGCTCAGGGGACGCGATGGGTGTCGGCGCGCCGGCGGTCGCGGTCGCTCACGCGGGCACCTCCGTCCGGCCCACCGACACCGTGAACGCGCCGGCGTTGGCGTACGTGCCGACGGCGATCACCGCCTCGTACTCCACAGACACCCGGTTCGTGCCGCCCGAGACGAGCTCGTCGACGCGGGTGCGGACCGTGTGCCCGAGGGCGAGGGTCTCACCCGCGACGTCGGCGACGTCGAAGGCGGACGCGACGGCCTTCCCGTCCGCCTCGTCGTCGAAGAGCAGCCCGAGGTGGATGCGGTCGCTCACGTCGAAACCGGCTGCCTTGCGAGTGTCCTGCACGGCGCGGATGACATCGCGCGCCAGACCTTGGGCCTCCAGCTCGGTCGTCGTGGTGGTGTCGAGCAGCACGAAGCCGTCGCCCGACAGGAGCGCGATGGCGGTGCCGTCCGCGACGCCGCCGGCTTCGAGGGTGAGCTCGTATTCCCCGGGCTCCAGGGCGATGCCGTCAACGACCACTCCGCCGTCGCGCTCCTCCCACACCCCGGCGCGGGCACCGGCGATGACGTGCTGCACCCGCTTGCCCAGGCGCGGACCCACCGCGCGGGCATTGACCGTTAGCCGCTTGCTGATGCCGTAGCGCTCCGACACGTCGTCGCCCAGTTCGACCAGCTCGACGGCCTTCACGTTGAGCTCGTCGCGCAGGATGCCCTCGAACTGCGTCAGGGACGCGGCATCCGGAACCGCCACAGTGAGGGCCGGGAGCGGCAGGCGCACCCGTCGGCCTTCCTTCTTGCGGAGCGCGTTGGCGACGCTGGATGCCTCGCGCACGGCGTCCATGGCGGAGCGGATGTCGTCGGCGGCCGGGAACGCGTCGGCGTCGGGCCAGTCCTGTAGGTGCACGCTGCGTCCGCCGGTGAGGCCCTGCCAGACGCGCTCCGAGATGAGCGGGATGAGCGGAGCGGCGACCCGGGTGAGCGTCTCGAGCACGGTGTACAGCGTGTCGAACGCCTCACGGCTGCGCGGGTCGTCGGTCACGCCCACCCAGAAACGGTCGCGCGAGCGGCGGATGTACCAGTTCGTCAGCGCCTCGCCGAAGTCCCGGAGTTTCGCCGCCGCCATCGTCGAGTCGAGCCCCTCGAGATCGGTCGCGACGTCCCGCACCAGGTCGCCGGTGAGCGCGAGGATGTACCGGTCGAGCACGTCGGTCGAGTCGGTGCGCCAGGTGGCCTCGTAGCCGGGCGCTTCGTCTCGCTTCGCTCGCTCAGCGACCGGCGAGGCCGCGTTGGCGTAGGTCGCGAAGAAGTACCACGTGCTCCACAGCGGCAGGAGGAACTCGCGCACGCCGGCGCGGATGCCCTCCTCTGTGACGATGAGGTTGCCGCCGCGCAGCACCGAACTCGACATGAGGAACCAGCGAGTCGCGTCGGAGCCGTCGCGGTCGAATGTGTCATATACATCGGGGTAGTTGCGTCGAGATTTCGACGCCTTGTTTCCATCGTTGCCGAGGATAACTCCGTGTGCGGAAACTGCTCGGAACGCCGGGCACTCGAACAGGGCCGTCGACAGCACGTGCATGACGTAGAACCAGCCGCGCGTCTGGCCGATGTACTCCACGATGAAGTCCGCGGGCGAGTGCTCGTCGAACCACTCGTGGTTCTCGAACGGATAGTGCACCTGCGCGTACGGCATCGACGCCGAGTCGAACCACACGTCGAGCACGTCCTCGATGCGCCGCATCGTCGAGCGGCCGGTCGGGTCGTCGGGGTTCGCGCGGGTGAGGTCGTCGATGTATGGGCGGTGCAGGTCGACCTCGCCGTCGGCGTTGCGCGGCAGCCGCCCGAAATCGCGCTCCAGGTCGTCGAGCGAGCCGTACACGTCGATGCGCGGATACTCCGGGTCGTCGCTCTTCCACACCGGGATGGGCGTGCCCCAGAACCGGTTGCGGCTGATCGACCAGTCGCGGGAGCCCTCGAGCCACTTGCCGAACTGCCCGTGCTTGACGT
>Ga0307505_10001365_pt1 | contig 19996 bp, 17 predicted proteins | sample 23_S_MG_FD_202183 | JGI IMG/M metagenome (GOLD analysis project Ga0307505, IMG submission 202183) | Soil microbial communities from Populus trichocarpa stands in riparian zone in the Pacific Northwest, United States - 23_S | ecosystem: Environmental > Terrestrial > Soil > Riparian zone > Trees...
GGCTGGCTCTGTCGGAATGGAGCGGCACGATCCCAGCCGGCGGCACAACGGAGGTCACGCTCACCTTCCGCGCCGGCCAGCGCGCGCCGGGCGAGTACCGCAGCACGCTTGTGGTCGAGGACACGTCCGGCGTGGTGCTCGCCTCTGTGCCGCTGACGCTGGTGGTCGAGGAGGCGACGCCGGGCAACGAGCCGGGGCCCGGCGGGGCCGGCGTGCCGCTGACGGTGTCGCCGAACCCCATCACCACGACCGCGACCGCCACCCTCACGCTGGCCTCGCCGGCCTCGGACGTCACGGTGACGGTGCACGACGTCCTGGGCCGGCAGACGGCGCTAGTGCACCACGGACCCCTACCGGCGGGTGATACGCCGCTGGCGCTGGACGCCCGGAGCCTGCCGGCCGGCGTGTACGTGGTTCGCGCCCTGGTGGACGGCGCGGCGGCAGCTCAGAGGGTCACCGTCGTGCGGTAAAGCCACTCGCGGTGCCGGGGTGCTGCGCCGCACCATGAAAAAACCCCGTCCCAGGCGCTGGGGCGGGGTTTGTATACCCGGCCGGATGGGAATCGAACCTGCCGGCCGGGCTGGATGAGGCGATCCTGGCCTTCGGATCGCGATTATGGAAGGCGAGGGCGGTCATCGGGCTGGCCGGCTGACCCCTATCAGGCATTCTTGCGACAGAGGGAATCCCGTGGCGTGCCGGAGGGCACGTGCAGCGATCCGCGCGACAGGCTCGCCGCCAGCTACCAGCGCCGGTGGACTCGTGCCTGGGGCAAACCCTGAATGCCACGTCCGGCCGGCGATTTACCTTGCATATCGCCTCAGTGGGTGCTACTCGACTGCGGACTCCACCCCTTCCGGCCATGGCACGGTCCTCTGTCTCTCTCTCTCTCTCTCTCTCTCTCTCTCTCTCGGGTTATTCAGCTCCCAAGCTGCAGTCGCCCAGGAGGAGGAAGCCGGCTTCTTCTGGGAGATCCAGGTAGACACCAACACGCTCGTCTGCTTCGACATTCTGAATGATCAAGCCCAGCCAGTGTGCGATGACGAGGGTGCTGGATGCTGCATGGGAAGCGGGTGTAGCCCAAATCCCGGTTTCCCGGTTGCGAGCACATATTGTCCGAACTCTGCGTTCACTATTAGTGTAGACCCTGTCAATCATGACCCTGGAGGATATCCAGTGGACCTATCGCTAACGACTGTATGGGATGCGACCGATTTTCTGACCTTCCGCTTCTATGATGCAAACACTTTCAATACTGTCGCAACTTATGTCTACGCCGACACAGACGGCGTGACCCCGCTTGGCCAGACCTCGTTCTTTCGGCCGTGGACGACGTCCAGCATTGGTCATGACTTCGTCTTCGTGGTTCGTAGGCCTGCACAGGACATTACCGTGAGAGCGAGCCCGGTAGGCACAGTGGAGACGCACGAGGACTTGCACGGGCTGGAGTACGTGTTTCCCTACAATTGCGGAAGCGGGGATAGCACTCCGGTGTGTGGGTATAGGCCGGGGTACTTCCTCGCTCGAGTCCAAAAGGTGCCGACCGCCATGCTGCGGGAACTATGGTCGACGCGATGGCGGGTGGGGACCTGGTGGCCGCAGGCGGACAGATTCGCGAGTACGGCGCGCTGGTCGAGGGGGCGGATGCGCGCCGGCGCCTGGGGGTGGCCGACGCTATCCTGCTCGCGCATGGTGGGCGGTTCCAGTCGGCCGCCGAGGCCCTGCTCGGTATTGCCGCCGGGATTGCCGATGAGGCGGAGCGTGACGGTATGATCGCGCTGGCGGCGCACTTTGCGGTCGGGGCCGGCGTCGAACCGCAGCCGCGCGAGGCGATGCCGCTGTCCGCCACACCCGGTGATCTCGACGCGACACTGACGGTGGCTCCAAACCCGGTTCAGCAGCGCGGGCGCGTACATCTAGCGTTCGGCCAGCCGGGACGCGTCCGGCTGAGCATACGCGACGTGCTGGGTCGTGAGGTCGGGGTGATCACAGAGACAAACGTGGCGGCTGGCCCGGCGGCCTTCGATCTGCCAGCACTGCCCGCCGGAGTGTACATGGTTGAGGCACTCATTGTGGCTGGCAACTCCACCCCGCGAACCGTGGCGCGCAGGTTCACCGTGGTGCGATGAGGCATCTATCGCGACTGGCCCTGGTGCTGGGGGCGCTCATAGCGAGCGCCCCGGTATCGGGGCAGATCGCGGTAACTCCGGAAAGCCTGCGAGTAGTCTTGCCTCAGGGCCAGGAGCAAACAGCGACTGTGCAGCTGCAGAATGTGTCTGCAGTGGAGCAGCCCTACTGCCTCGACTTCGACCGACCGATGCAACGGCTTGCTGACCCCGTGTATGGCGGCTGCGGACCATTCGGACAGTTGTTAGACAGCGTGACCGACGAGGATGTCGGCCACACGGCGTGGAATCCCTATGGGCTCACCATGACGCCGACGGGCCGGCTGTTCGTGAGTGACAGGACGGTGCCGCGGCGGACGTACGAGCTGGACGCTTCGCTGAACCTCATCCGCTTCTTCCAGACGCCGACGGTCACCGAGTTGGACCCCTTCCCGGAGACCGTCGGCGTGACCTACAACGAGGACACCGGCACACTGTGGTGGACGAATGCCGAGATCACCAGCAATACGGTTCACCGCGTGTTGCTCCTCGAGGGGAGGCTCGACGGGGGCGCAACAGGAAGGCGCATCGAGCTGCCAATCGCTCCCACCGGCCCACCGCCGACAGACTCCGGTTATCCCAAGGGGGCCAGTTACGATCCGTCGACCAGGAGGTACTACTTCGTCGATGGGCTGAATGACCGCCTTTGGGCCGTTGACACGCTGGGCACCGTGATCCCAGGATACCCCCGGGAGCTATCTGGTTATGAAGGCTGGAACCTGGCGAACGGGGTTGATGCGCACGGAGGGGTCATTGGCGGCCCGGACGGAGTCCGGCTGGACGTGCTTGTCGGCCCACCGGGTTCCGGGGGTTGGGATCGCCTGATCGTGACGGATCCGCTGGGCACGAACCACAACGCCGTGACCATGGTCCCGTCCTTCGGGCTGAGCCCGGAGTTCCCGGAGGGGGTGCCGGTGCGCAGCCAGCTGGACCCCAACGGAATCACGTATATGGGCTTCCGGGGGATCCACCCGCAGACCAAACTGGTGGTGACGGGAATCGCGGCGGTGCGACCGGCGCCGCTGTCGCCGACGTGGCTTTCGCTGCCGGCATGGAGCGGCACGATCCCGGCCGGCGGCACTTCGGAGGTCACGCTCACTTTCCGCGCCGGCCAGCGCGCGCCGGGGGAGTACCGCAGCACTCTGGTGGTGGAGGACACGGCCGGCGTGGCGCTCGCCTCCGTGCCCCTGTCGTTGGTGGTCGAGGCGGCGCCGCCGAGCAACGAGCCGGGGCCCAGAGGGGCCGGCGTCTCGCTGGCGGTGTCGCCGAACCCCATCACGACGAGAGCGACCGCCACAGTCACGCTCCGAGCGCTGGCCTCGGAAGTCACGGTGACGGTGCACGACGTGCTGGGCCGGCAGACGGCGCTCGTGCACCATGGACCCCTGCCGGCCGGCGACACGACGCTGGCGCTGGGTGCCCGGAGCCTGCCGGCCGGCGTGTACGTGGTGCGTGCCATCTTCGACGGTGTGACGGTAGCGCAGAGGATCACCATCCTGCGGTAGAGCCTCCTGAGTACGGGGCGTCTGCTCCGGCACCAGAACGCAGAAAACCCCATCCCAGACGCTGGGACGGGGTTTGTATACCCGGCCGGATGGGAATCGAACCTGCCACACGGGCTGGATGACGCGCTGCTGGCCCTCGGAGCCCGATTCTGGAAGGCAAGGGCGGTAATTGGGCCGGCCGGGTGACCGTGCAGCAACAGCCAATACGCCCGTGCAGGTGGCCGCCGGCACACGACCGCTGGTCGAATACCTTGCGCGGTACGCAGCAACTGCATGTCCGACCAGTCGATGGCTGAGGTACCTATCCGTCGTGGGGCCACTATTCGCATGTGCATTGCGCTGGTCCTGAGGGCCACGCTATGCGTGCTGGACAGCGTCGCGGTGCGCGGGCAGGTGACCGTCACGCCCGGCGCTCCTTCGGGGCAGCCCGTGGTGTACGTGAGGGCAGGTGCGACTGGAGCTGGCGACGGCACCTCGTGGACCGACGCCTACCCGGAACTGCGGCTGGCGCTGCAGGCAGTGGTACCCCCCGTCGAATTATGGGTTGCCGAGGGCACATACGTCCCGACAACAGACACTGACCGCACCGCCACATTCAGGCTCATTTCCGGGATAGCCCTCTACGGCGGATTCGCAGGAACGGAGATCACCCGCGATGAGAGAGACTGGCAGGTGAACCTCACCGTGCTCAGCGGCGAGATCGGGAACCCGAGCGACCTCAGCGATAATGCGTGCCACGTCATCACCGGAAGCGGCACTGACTCAACGGCGGTGCTGGATGGATTTTCTGTTACGGGCGGCCGCGCGGCGTCCTGCACATTGAACCGCGGCGGTGGAATGCTGAACGAGGCGGGGAGTCCGTCCGTCCGCCAAGTACGGTTTTATGCCAATGTGGCCGGCGCCGGAGGCGGGATGTACAACATCAACGGGTCGGCGCCCCAGCTGCAGAACGTCGCGTTTGAGGGGAACAGCGTGGGCAGTGGCGGGGGGGTCTTGGGAACAATGATAGTAGTCCGGTGCTCGTTGCCGTCGCGTTCCGCGGCAACAGCGCGGTCAGCGGAGGAGGGATGCTCAATTCCCCGGGTTCCAACCCCGTCTGCGTTGATTGCGTGTTTGAGGGCAACAGCGCTGGCGGTACGGGAGGCGCCGTCTACAACACGCAGAGCGCGCCGCTCTTCATCCGGACGACCTTCGTTGGAAACAGCAGCCCGAACGGAGGCGGGGGCCTCTATTGTGCGAAATGCCTGTGCCATGCGAGCGAGCTCACTCGCGAGTAACGACCACCGGGCGAGTGGTCGCACCGCCTAAGGCCTCTGCGCGGACGACGTAGCGACCCGCGGATAAACGGGGCGCTCGCCATGTGGTCTCGAGCAACCCCGCCGGTGTGGGACCGTCATGTAGCACCGCCACTTCGCGTCCCAGGCTGTCGTACACCACAAGCCGAACTGGACCTGGGGCAGGCAACCTGAGTGCGACGGTTACTACTCCGTCAGACGGATTCGGGCGTACCTCGAGGCCAAAGGCATCGTGCTCGGCTCCCTGCTCGGTGGCGACGACTGGCGTCGTCGTGCGCCAAACGCCGCGATCGGCCGCGAGATAGAGTCGGCGGTCACGCCCGAAGGCGAGTGCGCGCACGGCCCATCCTCCGTACCCATCGGCAGCGGCCTCCCACGTCTGGCCCCCGTCGAGCGAGCGCACGATGGTTCCAGGATTCGGTGCGGCGCCTCCCACCACGTCCCATAGGCCAGCCCACACGACGCCGTCTGGCCCTACGGCCACCGTCACATAGTTGGGATCGGCGACACCAAAGGCACCGGGCTCGAACCACCGCGCTAACGCCCATGTCGCGCCGGCATCGTCGCTCCGGTAGACGTATGCTTGGCCCTCTCGTCGCACGCCCGCGTATGCGACACCGCCGACCGGGTGACCCTCCTCGGGATGAAAGGCTAACGATCGAACGATCATGGCGCCCGGCAGCGAGAGGTTCGACATAAGCCACGTCACGCCGCCGTCATCGGAATATGTGGCGCCGTTCCATACCCCGGCCAGAAGGCGGCCTGCATGAGGTCCGATCGTCACGTCCTGCAAGGCCTCCACGTCTCCACCAGCGGATCCAATTTGCTCCCAAGTTCCCGCCGCCCCGTCGGCCTCGGACCGCCAGATTTCGTGGACGGAGGCTGCGAGAACGGCGCCCGACAGTGATGGCGCAGTCGTCTGTAGCAATGCGTTTGTGTCATAGTGCACCTCAATCCATGTGCGAGCTCCGTCTGTCGAGCGATCTAGGTTGCCCGGTGCACGGCCGGCTAGCAGAGTGCCAGCCGCCGTCGCGATGACGAACTCGTTCCCTCCCCCACCCTGATGCAGCGGCTCGGACAATGGGCCGCCAGGTGGGTAGCGGTACAGATGCAGAGGATAGGATCCGACGTACAGGGTGTCGAGCGTTCCGTCCGGCGACGAACCACGGTGGAAGGCAAGTGAGGTGAAGCGGTTGAAGTCCGTCACGTCGCCTAGCAACTCCCACGTCACGCCCGGTTGGGCGTCAGCTGCTGTGGTTAGGCTCATCCCCGCCTCGAGCATGACAAGAGCCGCGGCGGGGATAAGCCTATACAGGCGGCGTGCCATCACTGGGTCACGCTAAACCGCGCTGTGAGCGTGCGCGGTGCCTCCCCCTCCGGCTCAACTACTGCGTGTGCCACATAAACACTCGGCGGGAGCGAACCAGGGATGGCGAGCGAATGTGTCCCCGCGTCAAGAGATCGATCGGTGATCACCGCCACGACCCGGCCAAGTACATCCCGAACTACCAATTTCACTCGTGACGGCGAGGCCAGAACGAGTGGTACCGTCGCGGGGCCGCTGGTCGGGTTTGGTATGACCGGACCCATGGCATAGGCCGCCGCACCAACAGACGCTGACGCGACCGAGGTTTGGAGCACTGCCGCGAGACCGGCAGGCGCTGCGCCCAGCAAACCCGCCGCTGGGCTATCCAGAAGGTGCCAGCGGGCGAGCCTCGCTTCGACGGCGCCAGCAGCAAGAGCCTCAACCCTTGCAAGGGCAGCCGCTGCCTCGTCCCATCGATTGAGGTTCGCATACAAGTAGACGCGTGCCACGTGCCCGAAGAGTGCGTCCTCCGTGGCCGCTCCCGGTGCCACAAGGGCGTCCGTGTGCGCTAGGGCGCGGGCCAGATCTCCTTCACGTCTGAGGACACCAATTAGTGCCCTGTGAGCCGCCGCCCTCAACGCAGGACGCGATCCGGCGGCGTGGGCATCCAGCAGGGCATGAATGCCAGGCGGCGCGTTGGGCCGCGCCAAGAGACCTGCCGCCTCCGCTAGGGCAGCAGTGGCTTCGCGACTATCGGGCGCCTCATCCAATACGCGGCTAAGGAGTGCGAACGCTACGTACGGTCGCTCAGCCATGGCCTCAACCGCCGCAAGCAACAGCCTGCGGGGTGATGATCCATCGCCGAAGCCCGCGATCGGACTTGTCGCAACGCGTGCAGCGGCGCCACCAGCTGTGAGGCCTTCGCCCGAGATCGCATAGCACGGGGGCGTCGGGTCCGAAGGGTCGTAGGGGTCGTCAAGCACGTAGTGGCTGTCGTCCAGGAAAGCCTGGTCCGTGGCCGAGGTTCGGAAGGGTGGCGACATGTCCCACCAGTCGCACGAAGCATACACCCTCGTGTTCTTTCCGACGCCAGCAGCGTCCAAGCCCGTATTGTCGAAAAAACGGTTGTAGCGCTGATAGGAGGGGGTGCCGGCATATAACACGGCGCCGCTTGTGGCCCCGATTCCTGTCAGCCCGCTGGCCGTGGCGGTGTTATAACCCTCCGCGTGGAAGCCTTGCTGCGGGTCAGGTGCGTACGCGAACCAGAGCGCCGCGTCCGAACTGGCGTATATCCCGTGCCCCGTGTTGTTATCAAAGATGTTCCCCAGATGGGCAGATCCGTCAGTGGGATGCGGACTCAAGTACGCCAGCGTTTGAGAACCCGCCGTTAGGCCATTCCCGGAGTTACCTGCGATGATGTTGCGCGTAAGCCGCGCGCGCGATTGGTCGTTAAGTACCACGCCCGCCGAGAGGCCGCTAATTGTGTTCTCGTGGAGCCAGGGAAAAGTATTCGTCCCCGACACATACACCCCGACTACGTCGCCGTACGCGTCGTTGAAGATCTCTACGTCGATTATCTCCGGATCGGTTACCGGGGCAAATGACTCTACGCCGCGAATGTCGATCGCATACGCAACGCCCACGTTCTCCGAGTCGCCAACGCCCTGGATAGACCCACCCTCGATCCTGCCTGTCGACTGCGGCTCGAACCGGATGCCGCCCCATCCCGTCGTCGCGCCCGGCGCAGCGACGAAGTCAACGTTTTCGGTGGTTAGGGATGAACCTCCGCTGACGATGAGGCGCCGGCCGGTGGGGAACCGCAGAATCAACCCGGGATCGGCCCAGGTCAGGTTCCATCCTGAATCGATAACCGCGTCCGTTGCTGCGGAGAACGTAAACCGCGCCTGAGACGTCGTCGGCACCTCATCGACTGGAGAAAGGAAGTAAGATCGTGTAGGGTTTGAGCATGCCTGTGACTCTGCACAGTAGTATTCAAAGTCGTAAGGCATTACGTACGTCAAGCCGAGTTCATCCTCGAAGTAGTCGTCGTAGGGAAACGTGACCCTACTCGGTGTTGCCTTGACGGTCTCACTGGAGAACACTCTGAACGACACGTCGGGCGTAGCGGCGTCGTCATCGGGACGATAGAACGAAGCGCCGGATTGATACCGATGGTATGACACGTAAGTGTATCTACGTATGACATCCTCAGTAGAAGGTGACGTGGCAAGCTCAAAGGTCACGAAATCCGAAGTCGGAATTCCGTTCTCGAACCACCAGAATACCCAGTCTGTACCTGCAGTTCCTGGCTCGGAGAGGAACTCGACATTCCAGTCCGGGCTACCTGCAGCCGGCGCCACGTGACAGTAGTCGTTATCAGGGGTCGTCGCGCCACAACCCCCGCTACCGGAGTGCGAGGGATACACGATGTCGCCGTTGCTGTCATATACGCGTACCCATGTATCCACATCTACCTCGAGCCCTACCTCCTCGTCAATGTCCTCCGTCTGAGCATGAGCTGGCCCTGGCAGCAGCACGGTCAGAACGCAATACACACCAGCGAGGCCTACTGCCGAACGGGTAGACGCGGCAAAGCGGGGCCGCATCTTGGGGAGGTATACCATTGCGTCGTCCGAAAAGTGGAGTGATGCCCGGGGGAGCGACGTTGCCCAGAGAATATGGCACTGACGGTTCGGGTCGCGTCAGGCAAAGCACTAGTGGTCACATACTTCGCGGGATAGGACAAGAACGCGGCCGCGTCCGGAGGCAGTCGCGGCTGCCGGGGGAGGAGGATGGTTGCGGAGGCCACCTCGAGGAGCAGAATGAGGAACACGGCCATGTGGGTTCCGAGCGCCACACGGGCGAACAGTCCCACAAACGCGCTGCCGAGGAGCTCCGCGGCGTCGCGCACCCTGTATAGCCACCGCCGGATGGGGGTGCATGGGCTCCGGATCTAGCCACGGCCGCAACCGCTAGAGTCAGGACGCTCGCCCCGCCCACCAGATGGCCTGGAGCCATACGTTCATGGCCACCGCCAGCGCGACGACCGCGAACCAGGACGGCACGCGCACGATCCCCCGGATGAGCGCGTCGCCGAAGCGGCGGAAGTTGTGCCCGCAGACCGGCGCGCGGCTCACTGGAAGTGGCAGTCGCAGCCGCCACGGCTACCGCGTCTGGTACTATCACGCCATGGGCCGCGGCGCCTACAGGATCCCGGCCGATGAAGCCCACGAGCGCTTCGAGGGTGTGCTCGAATCAATCCGGGCACCCTACGAAGCGAAGGCGCTAATCGAGGCGATAGCCAAGGAGGATGAGGCCGCCGCGAAGGCCGCCCGCGCCCGCGCGAAGGCCTCTGTTCGCGACCGGCTACTGGTTGCGCGCGAGAAGGCGGTGGCGCTCGACGAGCGTTACCTGGACGGGGATTTCGACCGTGCCTCCTACGAGAACCTCCGGACCAAGCTTCGAGCCGACATAGCGGACGGCGAGGCCCGGCTGGCCAGCATCGCGGAAGCCGAGAGAACAGCCTCCGAACAGCTGTTGTGGGCTGTCGAGGTCATGGTAGACCTACCTCGTCACTGGCGCGAGTCGGACGGCGAGGGGCGCGATTTCCTCGTGGGTTCGATGTTCCCCGGTGGGTTGGTACCCCATTCGGACGGGGGTTTTCGAACCCCCGTAAAGTCCCCTCTAATCGATCTTTTCAGCCCGGAAACGGCGATTTACGACCCGAACTGTGCGCCGAAACGCAGTGTGGTATACCTGACACAACTGATGTCGAACCCCCTATAGGCGGGTTGGGGAGCCTCGCGCCGGCTACGATTGCGGCGCTCGATAGGCTCTGGAAGGCGCGTCACCTGATCGGTAGAGCGGCATGAGCCCCCGTAAGCCGGGCGCCGGTGCGCGGTTGCACATTTGACGTGGCTCCGGCGCATGGGTCGATGGCGGCGTCTATCTGGTCAGGCTTAGGTGGGACACTATACCCTGATGACCTCTCTAGCCCTCACGTTCTCCGGTCGGTTTGGTCAGCACCTGGTAGACGGCGACGTCCTTGTCGGCGTCGACCTCAAAATGCTACTGGCCAGCTGGCTCATTCAGCCAACTTAACCGCCTATAGAGGGTGATGAGCCGAGGTCAGAGCTGGTTGCTGACGAGCTGCAGGGCGAAACCGGCGACCAACAGCGTGATAGCAAGAAGCGATAGCCGATCGTAGTGCCGCACCTTCGCCGCTTCCGCTTCGTCGATCTGCTCGAGCAGGAAGCGTTGTCGACCGCCCCGCCTTCTGTCCTCCGACAGACCATAGCGCCAGAGCATCAAGGCCCCGGCGATGTCGAGGGCGAGACCGATCGACGCCAGGCACTCCCGCCGGAGCCATGCCAACTTTTCAGCACTATCGCCGGCTTTGATCCCGCACGAGTTGCTGTTGATGGTGGCGCTGCCGCCCGCCAAATCATAGGCATGGCACGGCTCCGCGCGGCGGCCGACGAGCGCAAAGCGACCGAGGGGCAGCTTGATGCGCTCCGTGCGCGGATAGCTGAGCAACTACGAAGTACCGGTGCCAACGTAAAGGAGGCCTTAGCCAAGCTCTTGTCTGACCAATCTCAGCTCGCTCCCCAGGTACACTTTCGCAAGGTTGAAAACCTATCGGATGAGGATGCGATCAACATGCTGACCGAGGCTGAGCTGCTGAAATTGTGGGAGGAGTTGGAGGACGACGATGGGGCCTCCGGCCATGGCGGTTGACTTAGGCTCGCGGCGCGCTGAGGCGGCGGCCCGTCAAATTCTATCCGGTTTCGGCCTTGGTCGCCTCGCGCGGTTGGACCTCCGGGATTTGGCCTACGCACGTGGTCTCTTGGTGGAAGAGCGGCGCGTTGACGGAGCAGAGGGCCGGATGATGCGAGGACGCCGCCACGGAATAGCCGTTGTCGACGCTCGAATTCAGCAGCCTGGGAGAAAGCGGTTCATCATCGCCCACGAGCTTGGCCACTTCGAGCTGCACCACGATGAGCCCGTTTTTGTCTGCGATTCCGCCGCCTTCTTTGATTGGCACCGAGGGCGTCCCGCCGAAACGGAGGCTAACCGTTTCGCAGCAGAGCTTCTAATGCCGAGGGCGGCATTTCAGGAAGATGCGGGCGCCATTAGACCATCAATGGACACCATTGATGACTTAGCAGGAGCATATGGAGTTACTCCAACTGCTGCCGCGTTTCGCTTCGTGGACCTGGACATCGCACCGAGCGCCCTCGTCTTCTGCCAGCACGGTCAAATAGTCTGGACTTTGCTGAGCAAGGACTTCCCGTTCCGGTACATCCGTCGGAAGCAGGAGCCCCATGGCCACTCAGGCGCTGGGGAGTTCTTCGCTAGTGGTACAACATCCGACGATGCGATACCCACGCCTCTGCACGCCTGGTTCCTAGACGATGACTTGCCCCGAGATGGTCGCTGCTTCGAGCAGTGCCGTGTCATGCCTGCTCTTAATGCAACGCTGAGTCTTCTGTGGATGGATTAACGGCTGGATTAGCGATCCGACCGTTCCGTCTTGGAAGGGGGTGACATCGTTGGCCGTCGGTTTCGGCGCCGATCGGACATAGGGCGCAATTTCCGCCGTAACGTGCCCGGCCTTTCGCCATCCTGCCTTTCGCTGGAATCGGAGAAGTCCACGGAAGAGTTCTTGGCCATCGCGCTGGCGCCCCTGTCCAGCATACGCCGCGCCGCGCTGCTGCTGCTGGCGATCGACGACGCGCTGAACGGCGGACGGAGGGCGGAGCCGGAGGATGCGGGGGCAATCCGCGATGCGAGCGACGTGCGGCGAACGTAGGGGGCCACCCTCGCATTCCGTCGATGCGCGTTCTCGCCTTAGCCCTGCTGCTCGTCGCCGCGCCGGCGGCCGCGCTTCCGTTCCTCAGCCCCGCGGTCACGGCGCATGTCGACGATGTCGCCGACCGGGTGGTCGGCTCGAGAAACAGCGACGTCTACCACCGGCCCAACTGTGGCCACGCTCGGCGGATCTACGACAGCAACCTCGTTTCATGGCCCAACGCTGTCGCCGCTCGTGAATCCGGATACCGCGCGTGCCGGGTGTGCAGCCCGGGCTGAGCCGGGTATCACCTTGGTTTCCCATCTCGATTCGCTCTTCGGCCCGTGCCCATCCCGGATATCACGGACAAGGGGCATCTCCCTCCGGGGATCCATGCATGCACCGTGTCCGAGTTGGCCCGGCGCTTCGGTACGGCTTCGACGCAGCGCAAGAGACTGATGAAGTGCCTTATTGGTTATCTGGCCCGTCTTCGCGATCTCGGTGGAGTAGGCGGGGTTTTGATAGATGGAAGCTTTACTTCGGACCGTCCACAGCCCCATGACGTGGATGTCGTCGTGCCGATGCCGGCCCCTCCCGACAGACGCTGGTTGGAGGGCTTCGCCCGCTTGATGCGGGAGTCAAAGGACCGATACCACGTCCACACGCTCCCAGACAGCCCGGGGGCCCCGGGAACGTGGGCGGACTTCCTCCAGCGAGTAAAGCCGATCGATCAGCAAATGTTGGGTATCACGGATCCCAACTATCGCAAGGGGTTGTTATGGTTGCCGCTAGAGCGCAACGCCTGATCCCGCAAACGTCGCGCTGATGGACTTTCCCACCTCTGGACTGGGCGAAGCAACGCCGGCGCCGCGTTTCGATACGTGGCTCGAGCAGGCACGTTATAAGGCTCGCGTCCTTGAAGATCAGCTATTCGCTGTCAGGCGGTATGTGGAGGACGCGGACGGCGACGAGGCGATGCTAGACGCACTGTCGGCCCCGATACGCGGCCTCATTCAGCAGGTATACGCCGAAGAGCTGCCCATGGCCGAAGCTGACGTCTCGGCCGACCTGATGCTGCATTACACAGGGCCAGCATTGGAGGCCGGAGCTCCCTCCATCTCGCTCCTCACAAGGCTTTTTACCGAGACACGGGCACAGGTTCGCAACATCGCCTTGGCAGTCTCGCACGTCACGGACCAGAGGCCTGAGACATCATTTGACCTCTCACTGTCGGTTTATGGTCGCGGCAGCCTCTATATCGGCTTTTCGCTACCCTCGCCCGACAGCACGCTTTTGGGCGAGGGGGATCCGCTCATCCAAGCGGCACGCGAGGCGTTGCGTGCGCTGGGGGCGGTAAGCCGCGAAATAACCGACGAGTCCTCAGCCGAAGAACTCGAAGACGCCATACCGAATCCGGCGGTCCGCGACGCGGCGCTCCAGGCCGTTAGACAAATTGCACCGTCACAACAGTCAGGCATTGAGTCGGTTAGACTCGGTGGTCGAGGGCTTACGATTCGGCCTTCCAGACCATTGACGCCTGCTACAAGGGGTGAAGCGCAGCGACGACTGCAGGTTAGCCGGCCTCGACAGACGTCGCCGGAGTTGCGACGCGCCTTCGTAGGTACGATCCGAGAGATTGACCTCGATGATCGTCGATTAAACCTCCGACGGATCGAATCTGATGTCGTGGAGCGCCTCCGCTGCGTCTATACATCCGAATTCGATGGGACAGCGCGTGATTGGTTGGACCAGCGCGTCGTCGTGCATGGGACCGCTGAGCTCGATCGGGACGGGGTACCGAGACTCCTTCACATCGCAGACGTCACTCCTGCATAGAAGTGGGGCGGCCCCAGTTAGACAACGTTGCCGACGAGCTGCACCGCAAAGCCCAACACCACAAGCGCCAGCCCTAAGTGAGCCAGGCGGTCATATCTACGACCGAGCGCTACCTGGGACTTGTCGGTCTGCTCCGAGAGAATCGCATAACGGCCTCGCCGGTCAATGTTCGCCGGCAAACCAAAACGCCAGCATTATGGCTCCAACGAGGTCGAGCGCGAGCCCGACCGACGTCATGCACTCCGCTGGCGTCACGGATGGTGTCGGAAGGTGGTTCGAGGAACATGGGGTGGTTGTCGCCGCGCCCTTCGGACCCGCTAGAGCCCGCACAGCGCCTCGACGGACTGCTGCCCCTGCGGGACTATAACACGCAGACTCTCTGGCCACACGACCACCTGTGCCCCCCGCGCCAGACGCCAGTAGCACCGTGGCAACGAGCGACGTTAGGCGCATTACTCCGCTACCGTGAGCCGGTGACTTAGCGTCCGCCCGAGGTCAGGGAATTGGGCACGCAGTACATAGAGTCCGGGGCGGAGTCCGGTGGCATCCAGGACGACGTCGAGCGCACCGGCCGACCGGGGCCCCTCCGCCAACACGAGGACTTCGCGGCCCAGGACATCGTACACCGCCAGCCGCACGCGTTCGTCAGCCGCAAGCTCAAGGGTCACGTTTGCGCGGCCACGTACTGGGTTCGGCGCCACGATCAGCGAAGCGTCGGCGCGGTCCGGGCCGGGCTCCGCCGGCGTGTCCGGCGTGACCACCATCGTCAACGGCACCGACGCCAGCACCAGGCCGGAGATGTCCTCCACCACCAGCGTGCTCCGGTACTCGCCCGGCGCACGCTGACCGGCGCGAAAGGTGAGCGGCACCTGAACGCTACCGCCGGCGGGGATCGTCCCGCTCCAGTCCGTCAGGGACAGCCACGTAGGGGACAGCGGCACCGGGCGAATCGCCGCGACGCCGCGCGGCCCCCCCGTGCAGCAGCTGAACGTCGCGTACATCACGCCATTGGGGTCTAGGCGGCTCCGGGCGGTCGAACCAACTGGGTACCACCCCTGCGCGTAGATCGCGCCCAAAGGAGTCTCCAGCCCAAGGTCCGTCCCGAGCCGATCTGTAACCACTACACGCTCCCAGTCGAGCACCACAGCACCACTGGGCACCTCTATTCGAACGCCCGCGGGTCCGCCGAGCGATCCACCAAACACGTCGAGTGTGTTGCCGATTGAGGCAGACGGATACGCTGACAATACCTGGGGGTACCCCTGCGGCACAACCCCCAGTGTGTCGATGGCCCAAAGCTCTCCTCGGGCAACGTCTACGTAGTAGAAAAGGGTCGTGGCGGGGTCGTAGCTCGCACCCCTCGGATAACCCGTGTTCGCCGGCGGCGGCCCTGTGGGCGGGACCGGGATCTCGATGCGCCGCCCCGTCTCAGCCCCATCTAACGTGCCTTCCAAAAGCAAGATTCGACGCACGTCGAACCCTTGTACCTCCGCGTTTGTCCACCACAGCGTGCCCGTGTCCTCGTTGAACGTAATCCCTACTGTCACTGGACTTGGGGCCAACTCCGTCTCGATCGGTGAGAAGAACCGCGTGACGTACTGCAATTCCGCCGTCACCTCGTACGTCCGCCGAGCGCCCGAGAACTCCGCTACGAACAACCTGCCATTCGGCACCATCGCTATCGCATACGGGTTCCAACTGAACCCGATCCCGCCCTGGTCCACAGAGCCGACAAGCTCCCCGGGCGTCCCACAGCCCGAGCCGACCGTTGATGTCGGCGAACGCTGGAGCGGCGCGTCGAAGTCCAGGCAGTAGGCCACGGGCTCGGCGGTGGTAGTCGAAAGGACTAGCACCTCGACGGACTCCTGCCCCTGCGGGACCATCACACGTAGACTCTCCGCCGACACGACTACTTGCGCGTGCGCGCCAGAAATCGACAACGTCGCAACAGCGAGTAATGAGCGACGCATCACTCCGCTACGCTTAGGCGGCGCGTGAGTGTGAGCCCACTCTCCGGCAACACCGCGCGCAGAATGTAGAGACCTGCCTGGAGTGCGGTCGAATCGAGGATGATGGTATGCGTGCCGGCGGACAGCGTCCCGTCGACCAGCACGAAGACTTCCCGGCCGAGAACGTCATACATCCCGAGCCGAACGGACGCGCCGTTCTCCAGGGTAAGGGCTACGGTCGCTGGGCCACGAACCGGGTTGGGCGATAGCGCGAGCTGGAACACGTCGCCCGTGAGCGCCGCGGTCGATGCCGGTGCAATCAGCCGGCCGGCCGCCGCACGCGCAGGGATCGCCTCGCCCGGCCTCGTGGACAGTACCTGCGCCAGCCTCATCAACAAGCGGGCCTCTTCCGGGTCGGCAACCGATTGGGCGACACCCCCCACGAGCGACCCCGCCTGCTCCCGATTGGCTTCCCGCGCTAGCAGGAACGCCTTCGTCAACGTGAGGTGCTGGCGAACGACTTCGCCCTCCACGCGCGAGCCGTACGTGTCCAGAAGCGCGTTCGCCGTGGCGTAATCCTCGCGTGCCAGTGCAGCCGCAGCCTCGACTTCCAACGCGGCCTCGGCGGATGACCGCATGCCCGCAGGCAGCGTGGTCGCAGCTAGGGACTCGCGAAGTTGTGCCAGCAGCGAGAACGAGTCCTCGCGCTCACCCGTCGCGTCGTCGTGGTCTAGGACGTGCAGATAGCCAAGCCATCTTATCCGCCCTGGGGCCGCCTCATCCGAGGGGCTGGCCTCGATTAGACTACGAGTTGAACGAATCGCCGCCCCCACGTCTTCAAGCGGCTCGCCTTGGGACCAGGAAGTAGTCGCGGGCGCTTCACGCCCAGTAGGCCCGGTACGTCGGGTGCCACCATTCACGTCCACGTTGCGGAGCGACGTCGTGCCCACGTGCAGCTGATCGCACGCTGTTTGCGTGCACGAGGGGTTGCCAACCGGATTGCACGTGTAGAAAGGGCAGTACGACACAGACCCCGAGAACATTGAGCCGGGGTTGACGGACGACGTCCCCCACCACTGGTAACGGGCCTCCAGTGCCGGCATCACGAGCGCGGCGTAACGGAGAAGCAGCCCGCCGTTCGGGTCCGATACCTCGTTGCGGCCATTCGACGAGTTGCTGCCGAGATGCGCGAACCCGCTGTCGTGCACCCATACCTCCGTCGAGCCATTGGTAGAAATACTGTTCTCGCCGTAGCCAAGCAATGGACTCCCGAAGAAGTCCCCCGACGCCAGCACGCCAACGCCGTAACCGCCGTTGTTGAACACAATGTTTCCGACGAACGGGTTGAGAGTTGTGCTCGCGAGCAGTATTCCATCGTCACCATTGCCCTCTACTTCGCTTTCATGAATCTCAACATCAACGGCGAGCGCCAGTACGCCCTCCTGCTTATTGTCCGCGATGACACTGTTGAGAATCCATGCCGAACTCCGCGTGCTCGTGAATCCACTACACGTCGGCGCAGGCCCCGAGTCCCACGTACACGTGAAGTCCGTGACCACGCCTATCCCGTTGTCGGTGATCTCGGAGTCCTCCACCAGCGCACCGGGAAGGGCGTCCGCGCCGTCGCTATACACCGCCAACCCTATCCCATTCTCTCGAAGCGTAGCGTCAGTCGTGTGGACGCGCCCCGGCGCGTAGACAGCCACGCCGGCACCGGCGTACTCGACCACGGTGCCGGTGTTCAATTCGGCCAGGGCATCGGCCCGTGCCACCACGATCCCACCCCACGGAGCCTCATCGTCGATCGCCGTTAGCGTCGCGTCCTGGGTCACCAACTCGCCGCGCATCATCAGCCTGGCATCCTCTTCGAATGCGAGCGTGCGGCCGGTCTCCACCCACACCCGCCCGGTAGGCGTTACCGTCAGATCGCCCGCGAGCTCGAGCGTGTTAGGCACGAGCCCCAGCACGGGGTACACGAGGTGCGAGTTGGCGACCGTCGGCGCCGACAACATGGGCACGCTGGCCGGCGCGAGACGGACCACGTAGCTGTCATCGAAGTTGCTGCTGTTGTTACCCGAGATCACGAGTCCGCCGTCCTCCGCCTCGGCCACGTCGTATAGACATTCCTGGTGCACATCCCCGTAATAGTCATGAATCATGCTCGTACTAGCATCATGGGTCGTCCATCAATCCAGGGTCGCGTCCTCATCGAGAATCGCTACATAGGCGTCCGTGTTGTCCCATTGGTTATTGATACTGCCGCCCAACTGCTTCGTCGATACCACCGCGACCCGGCCATCCGACAGCGCGGTCAGCCGGACGAAGAGGTCGTACGCCCGTACTTCGCCGAGCGAGGTCGTCGTGAAGTCGCCGAGATCGCTCGCTTCCAACCGGAAAATGACGGCCTCGCCTACTCCCCCCGCAAAGCTCCGGAAGCACTGGCCCATGCCGCCTGCCTCGCAGTCGAGAACGGTCGCGACATGCACAGAGCCATCGCCAGCAATCGCGATATCGTAGCCGGTATCCTGTGCGTCGCGGGATGATGTGAGCAGGACCGAATCAACGGGCGCCGACATCAAGTCGTCGCCGAGGTGCATCACGAACACGTCGCCATATGGCGGCGGAACGGTGTCGTAGTCGTCGTTGTACTTCGTCCCTACGAGGAAGTAGTCGTCGTCCGAACGCGTAATGCCCATAAACTCACTCCTATAACCGATATCTCCGAACACGCGTTGGTCTATCAGGGCGCCGTCCGGATCGAGATCCATAACGAATGCGCGCGGGTTCATTCCTGAGTGCGGGTCAACCGCGTTACCCACGACGCGATACCCACCGCCGGGCCGCTCCACAGCGTCCCATGCTATATCCTGACGGTCCTGGACGGCCAGATCCCCGACGAGGGGCAGGTGCCGATCGGGGTCGGCCATGTGACCGTATGCATACCGCCATAGTTCGGTACCTGCGTGATTGTACTTCGCGACGATCATGAGGCGCCGGTCGGCTTGACCCTCCGGGCTGCAACTGAGCGTCGGAAGCACGGGTGTCGTCGGCGGATTGTAGCCCAGGAGCGAGCGGTCGTTCGAATGGCCGACCGCGAGGAAGCCGCCGTCCTCAAGCGAGATCACCCGCCAGTAGGTGCCCTCCAGCCCATTGTGGTTGAACCAATCGACCCCGCCGCCGGCATCGATCTTGGCGATCGTGCCAAGTGAGCACGACGGGCCTGTGGGGTTGTTGTCTGTGCATACCTCCACACAGGCCGTGCTCTCGAGGCCCGCGTACGTGCTATATCCCGCCGCCACGAAGCCGTCCTGCTCCTGCTCGTCGGTCAGACTCCGCGTGATCGAATAGAACCAGTCCTCGCCTGAGTCGGCCTGCGTCTGCGGTGCGACCGGATCTGTGCCGGGCCATGTGGCCAGTTCCCAGAGGACGCGGTCCGCCGACGCTTGTACGGGCTGTCCCGGGGCGGGCCGAGCGCTCCCTATGATGAGGACGACGAATGGCAGTAGTAGAACGAAGCGGCGCATGACGGACCTCCTGGCTTGTGGAGAGGGCTCCGCCCGGGGGGCGCACGCCGGTCAACGTAGGGTCCTTAGTCCGTTGACGCAAAGACCGTTTGGAGTGCCCCCTTTGGTTGCCTCTAAGGGAGAGATTGCTGGTCAGGACTCGCCATCAAAATGGATTTGTGCCCCCCTCGACGGGACTGAGGACCTCGAACTCTCGTCAGGGACGGAACGGTAGCCGTGTCCGACGCGACATACTCGGCGCCGGTGGTCGCACCTCCGTTTCCGCGGAAACGGCAGCGTCAGATCACTTCAGCATATGTTTGCATGCCCGCCGAAACCGCGTGGGGGCTACTGATTCTATACAGACCGTGGCAAAAGCTTCGAGCCGACATAGCGGACGGCGAGGCCCGGCTGGCCAGCATCGCGGAAGCCGAGAGAACAGCCTCCGAACAGCTGTTGTGGGCTGTCGAGGTCATGGTAGACCTACCTCGTCACTGGCGCGAGTCGGACGGCGAGGGGCGCGATTTCCTCGTGGGTTCGATGTTCCCCGGTGGGTTGGTACCCCATTCGGACGGGGGTTTTCGAACCCCCGTAAAGTCCCCTCTAATCGATCTTTTCAGCCCGGAAACGGCGATTTACGACCCGAACT
>Ga0307505_10001366_pt1 | contig 19964 bp, 15 predicted proteins | sample 23_S_MG_FD_202183 | JGI IMG/M metagenome (GOLD analysis project Ga0307505, IMG submission 202183) | Soil microbial communities from Populus trichocarpa stands in riparian zone in the Pacific Northwest, United States - 23_S | ecosystem: Environmental > Terrestrial > Soil > Riparian zone > Trees...
TTCGTGCGCGCCAAGAAACTCCCGTTGCCTGATGACCTGATGGGCGAGCTCGTCCGCTACGTCATCGCGCACGAAGTCGGTCACACACTCGGTTTTCAACACAACATGAAGGCGAGTGCGACCTATCCCGCGGAGAAGGTCCGCAATGCTGAATGGCTCAAGACGATGGGCCACACGCCGACCTTGATGGACTACTCCCGTTTCAACTACGTCGCTCAACCGGAAGACAACATTCCGGTCGCCGCGCTCATTCCGGGAATCGGACCATACGACAAGTGGGCCACGATGTGGGGCTACAAACCGATCCCGAGCGCCAGGACCGCGCAAGATGAGAAGCAGACGCTCGATCAGTGGGCGCGCGAACAGGATGCGAAGCCATACCTGCGCTTCTCAACCGCCGACGCGCGTGGCTCTGATCCGGGTGAAAACACCGAAGCAGTCGGCGACGGCGATGCGATCGCGTCTACCGGTTTGGGAATCAAAAACCTGAAACGCGTGGCAGACATGCTGTTGCCGGCCACTACGCATGCCGGTGAACCATACGACGATCTCGACGAGCTTTATGCCCGCATGTTGGGCCAATGGGCCACCGAGCTGAATCACGTGACGGCCATCGTCGGCGGTTTCAACTCGCAGCAGAAACACGCTGGACAAGACGGCGTGCGCTTCGTGATCGTGCCGAAGGAAAGACAGGCGGCAGCAGTTCGCTTCTTGAATGAGAACGCGTTTGCGACGCCTAGTTGGGCACTGAAAGCGGAAATTCTTCGGCGGATTGAACCCTTGGGCGCAACGGCTCGCGTGAACGTCGCGCAGGAACGAATTCTCAATTCGCTCTTCAGCAACACACGCTTCGATCGCCTCGTCGAACAGGAAGCGATCGACGGCGTTGCCGCTTATCGTCCGGCGGACTTCATGTCAGACGTGCGCCGCGGTATTTGGAGCGAGATTGAGCCGGGAGCGGGAGCTGTGCATATCGACGTTTATCGTCGCAATTTGCAAAACTCCTACATCGATCTGCTCTCGAACAAGCTGAACCTGCGACCGTCGGTAACTGACGACTACCGCGCTTTAATCAAACAGGAACTCCGGGATCTGAACACTGCTATCTCCACGGCGATGCAGCGCACGACCGATCGGGCGACGCGCGCACACCTTGCGGATGCGCGCGATCAGATTGCGAAGGCTTTGGATCCGAAGTTTGCGCCGCCGGCTACTCCAGCCGTCCCGGCGTTTCCCTTCGGAATTGATGACAGTGAGGATCCGTTTAGTTTCAACTGCTGGCCCGATTACGCGATTCGCATTCCGCGCGACGACCAGTAAACAACACCCATCCACAGATTACACAGACTCTGCGTAATCTGTGGATGGCTTACTTACTCGTAACTCAGCGCTTCAACAGCATCCTGGCGGGCAGCACGGAGAGCCGGATACAAGGCCCCGATGCTCCCGCCCAGGAGCCCTACTCCGAGCGCGATCAAGACCCAGCGCGGCTCGACCTCGATCGTCAAACTGGTAGCTCGCATCACCGCGGCGCGCGCCAGGAACGTCAGCCCCACACCTACCGCAACACCTAAAACGCTGACGATAATTGCTTCCTGTTCGATTACCCACGCAATCGCCGTCTTCGACATGCCGAGAGATTTGAGAATTCCGATTTGCCTCGTGCGCTCGGTGACCGTGGTGTACATTGCCAACAAAATAACGAGCATACTGATCGACGCCGCGACACCGACAACCACCTTGATGAACACGTTCAATGCCGGGACACCGGTTGCGTAAATCTCAGGCAGGTCGCGAGTGAAGACGAGCTGATCTTCCGGGAAGCGCGCGAGAATGCGCGCGGCAACTTCATCCTGCTTTGCCGGATCGACACACGCAATAAAAATCGCGGAAGCGCGGTTGTCTGCACCTTCCTGTTCCTGCATCGTGCTCAATGGAATCTTGATGCGTCCGCCGCCGGGCGGTTCGTAAATGCCGACAATCTTGAACGGCCGCTCAAACAGCTTCACCGTGTCGCCGACCTTCGCGTTCCGGCTTCGCTTCCACTCCGGATCGATGATCGCTTCGTCGCCTGATTCGAGTTTGCGGCCTTCACGCATGGTGAGGCGCGCAATCGCCGCGTATTCGTCGTAGTTAATGCCGTCGATCAGCCGTTGACCGAAACCGGAGTCGCTTTTATCGAGTATTTGTCCGACCGGTGTCGCGGCGCGCACGCCCTCGATCTGTGCAAGCTCAGCCGCGTGCGCCACCGGCAAACGAAACTGCGCTCCACCGCCGAGACTGATGGAACCCGACGCACGAATCATGATCTCGGCGCCGATGTTTGATTCGCGCCGGCCGCGTTCGTGCAAAACACCATGCGCGAGTCCGACAGTGAAAACGATCAGCAACACGCCGACGCCGGTGCCGAGAACACTGACGGCGGTGCGTGCAGGCCGATGAGCGATATTTGAGAAGACGAGGCTATCCATAAGACGTTGTAAGCGAGGGCTGCGGTCCAGAAGTCGTTGCCATGCGTTAGGCAGCGTGCGCCAGGTTAGTACGAGCAGGCCGGCCGTGGTCCACGCGACGATCGCGGCTTTGCGCACGAGCGCGAGCGCGAGTCCGGCGGCGGGCGTGAAACCGAGGCCTTTTTGCAGGATTACTTCGGTGCCGCCTTCGTAGACGCCGATTGTTCCCGGCACGAATGAAAAGACAAAGTTGATTACTTTTGTGAGCGACTCGATGATGTAAGCCTGCGCCCACTGCGGTTGAAATCCGAGCATGCGCAGCGCGAGATAAACCTCGATCACGCTCGTCGCGTGTGCCGCCAGGTTGCAAACGATCATCGCGAAGAACGCGGCCGGATGATGTTTGTAAAAATCGTAGACTTTCGACTCGATGTGGTAGATGTGATCGCGGCGCTTGAGGATCACCTTCGGGCTCAGCCGCAACTGCGCGAGCCGATCGATAATCCACGTCAGCAACATCACGCGTCGCTTGGCCGCGATCGCGACTACAACGATGCCGAGTGCGGCAATGAGCGCGATGCCGACCAGCACGATGTTGACTTCTTCCGGCAGCGGATACCACCACATCATCACGACGGCGCCGGTCAACACGAAGAAGACTACCGATAAGTTGTAGAGCAGATTGTCGACGACGAGCGCCGTAACGCCGTAGGTGAGTGGCACACGCTTGCGCAGCAGCGCGACCTTCGTCGCTTCGCCGAGCAGTGGGCCAGTGAAAGTTAGAAAGCTGATTGCTTCGCCGCCGAGACGCGCGGCGAAAGCCTGGCGAAACGTGATGCGCCGGTGTTCGGGCGGAACTGCCGCGCGCATCGAGATCGTGCGCAGGAAGTGACGCGCGCCACTGAGACCGAGAATGACGAAGAAGCCGAGGCCGATGCGCAGCAGTGCGTCGAACAACGGCTGCACGCCCACACGGTTGATGACGAAGATTAAGAGCCCGAGACCGAGCAGGAAGGCGAGTGCTTGTAGCCAAACGAAGGAGCGGCGAGAGGTGCTCGCAGCGGAAGCTACAGGTTCTTCCGAGAGTTCTTCTGTATCGGCGTCCGGCCAGTCTTCCGCGAACTCTTCTCTCGACTCAATCAAGGCGACGCGTCAACTCCACTAATCTCAGATTTCTCTCTGTGCCTCTGTGTCTCTGTGGTGATCTTACTGCGAGAAAAAGTAACCACAGAGACACAGAGATCGCATTCAGAAAATTCAGGACACCACCTGTATTTCGTTTCATTGACTCCCACTCGGGCGCGCGGGCATCAACTCTCTCACAATACGACCGGGGAAGCGGTTGAATCCTCGTTCCCGTAATGTTGGAACCGGTTCGTTATCATCGCGTAAATCGCCGGTTAATGCCAACAGGGTCGGCACAAAACTCAAACTATCGTAAGGTTTATCGATGTCGAGTGCGCGCGGAATGTTGGTGTTTTGGCCTCCCGCGACCATAAACACCGAGTGCGTTGAGATACGAAAGAACGATCCGTGATTGCCACCGGGATTGAAGCCGCGCACATCGAAGTTCCAGTGATCCTGCGCCACGATCAGCATGTCTGCTTCGACAAGCTCACGTTTGCGCCGTTCGTAGTCTTTCATTATGCGTTCCTGGACGGTAAGTTTCTCATCATCAGATGAGAGCCTTTCGTTCCAGTGCCGCGCGAGCTCTTCATTCAGGCCGATCAAGCCGTTTGAGTAATGAGTGCGATGCAACGCTTCGAGCCACTCCCGGTCGGTGTGCCATGCGCTCAACCACGCCGCGCGATCCGTTGCCGGAATATTCAGGTTTGGATCTTCGAAGATGCGCAAGGGTAAACCCGGCTGCCAACTAATCGACTGAAAACTCAAACGGCCGTTCGCATTCTCTGTGAGATTGCTGATCGGCAAATAACGAAAACTCAAATTCCCCTGGGCATCGCGACGCGAGAGCAGCAGCGCCTGGCGGTCACGACCGGAAGTGACCCAAACAACGTCCGGGTCGATCTCCTTGTCTTCGATGTGCGGCAGCACCACTTCACGCCGTAGACGGGTCGCGATCATATCGATCGGGCGATTGCTGATGCCGCGCTGCACGTTGTTTCTCACCGTGACGCCTTGCAGCAGCGCGAAATAGTCGATGCGCACGAAACTGCGGTCCATGTTCAGCGAGCCGTCGCCATTGAGCACGAGGCCGCCCGGCGCGATACCGGCGATGTAGTTTTGCAGTTGATAAATCGAGTTGCGATCGCCCATCGACTGCTTCGGAATCACAGTCGGAATTTTGATCTGCGCCGGTGAAAACGCTTCGGCCGATAGTTTGAGGAGGTTCTGCAGAGTCGCGGCGTACTCGCTGTATTCCTTGTACTCCTGTTGCCAGCGATCGAGTTGCACGAAAATGCGTTTCGCTTTGTCGTCGAGACCGGCATTCTGTTGTTCTTTAGTGAACTTCTTCGGCTGCGACTCCCAGAGTTTTCGTTGTTCTTCAATCGACTGGCTCAGCGCGCCGAGTTCAGTATTCAACTCCGTGAGATCGCGCTGCCAGTCAGCACGGCGGCGTTCGATGACGGCGAAAAACTCATCCAGCACCGCTTTACGAACGTTTTCCTGCAGATCGCGTCGCTGCATCTGTTGCAACAGCATGTGCAGGAGATTCATATCGCTGTCGCGCAGGTGCACCGACGCGCGTTCGTTGCCGTCGAAATCGAGCATTGCCGTCGGATACGTGGTGCTCTCGCCTTTGAGATAGTAAGTGTCCTGCGTGGTCGTGGTAATCAACGGCACGAGCGGATTCACGCCTTTGATGGAATAGTCGAGCATTAGGCGGCGCTTGGTGATCGCGTGATGTCCACCGCCGGCGCGACTGCCGAGCAGTTTCACCAGGTTATAACCCTGGCTGTAGATCTTGTCGTCGCTGTTGAAGCCGTGATCGGACACGAGTACGAGCGCGGTATCGTCAGCCAACGGACTCTGCTGAATCGACGTCCATACCTGGCCGATGATCGAGTCCATCTGTTTGAGCACGAAGACCTGCGATTGCGTGTCGTTGTTGTGATGCGCGATGTGATCGAAGTCAGCCAGGAACAGATCGAGATAACGGATCTTCGGATTATTCAACTTGCTAATGAGTTCGCGAACGAGTTGATCCCGCAACGCGCTGCGCAACTCGAACCCCATCGTCCACTCGTCAAACAGCTCTTTCGGCGATTTCATAAACCGGTTCTGCAAACCGCTTTGCAACGTTGAGTAACGTATGCCGCGCCCAAATAGCCCGAACGACAGGTAACGTTCGTCGTGCCCGTAGGCATCAGCGAGCATTGGCAGCCCAAGCGAATCAAGTACTTCAACTCCGCGCATATCGATACGCGACCCGACGATGCCGGCTACGTAAAGCGGGAAGAAGTTCAGGTAGTCGTAGGAGTGCAACGTGTAGCGATCAAACTCGACGTTGCCTTTGATCTGCAGGTGTTGCCCGGTTTCGAGCAACGACCACGAAGGCGCTGACAAACTCATGCCGCGCACATAAAAACTCGAGAGCCGCGAGCCGCGCTGGTAGAAGATGTGATCGATCCACGGCAACGTGCTTTTACCCGTGTCGTTGTCGCGTTGCTTCACGAGCCGATCGACCAGATCGTACGGCAGACCGTCGCACTTGATAACGACGATGCGCTTGGTGTTCGCGGAGGCGCTCGCCGCGAAAACGACAACGACAAGCAAAGCCATCCACAGATTACGCAGAGGAAACCTCTCCTTGAAAGGTTTTGTCTGCGTAATCTGTGGATGGCTTTGACAGCCGGCAGGACGATCCATGCTACGGCTGGCCTACCTTGACCGGTGAAGCGTTAACTGTGACGGCGATTGGTTGAACGGGTGGCGTAACCCCGCGCAGGTATTCGGAGGCGATATCGCGGAACGTCTGATCGACCGCCGGGTTTTGCGAGATCCTCATCAGCTCGTTTTTCGCTTTCGGGTTGCCGATGCGCGACAAGCTGTCGAGACACGCGCGGCGTGTTTCGTCATCCTTCGTTCGCGCGAAGATCTTCGCGGTCGCGGAAGCAGCGCTGGCGCCCGCTTCAGAGCCGTGCTGGGCGATGAAGTGTAACGAGCGCAGCACGTCGTTCATGTTCGACGTGATTTCGACTTCCGCACTCGACTTCGCAATCTGTTGCAAAAACTTCGTGTGGTATTGCAACCGGCGCGCGATGTCGAGCCGGTCTTCCATGTCGACGGTGCGTTCTTCGCGATGGACGTAGGTGCCGAAAGTCAGAATGTTCAGGGCGCGGAACGCGATCTGCGCGTGGCGGCCGTGCTCCAGCGGCGTCATTTCCGCACGCCGGTCCCGCTCGATTTTTGCCGCGAGCCCATTCGGATCTTTCGCAAAAGCGATGAGCGCCTGGTACTGCTCCAACGCGACGTTTGCCTCGGCGTGGAGATCGTTTTCAAACGGATTGAGTGAGATCTTCTCAGCGCGTCCCTCGATCTCGTCACGCAAATCGGGATCGAGCGAGCTGTTGAGCGCCAGCAATAGTTTCAATTGCGAATAGGTTTGCAAACGCGACGGCTGGTTGATGTCCATGCCGCGGCGGCCGGTTACAAAGTCGTAAACAGTGCGGCCGAGGAAGAAAGGCAGATTGCCAAATTTCGAGACTGACAGAAGGTTTCGCGTAACGTCGTTCAAAACACGCCGCGACATCTCGCGCTTCTTCGGATTGTAGCTGTCGCGAAAATCAACGAGCAGCATCGGGATTTTCGGCATGTCGAGGCCGTAAAGCGCGAGCGGAATCATCTCGACTGCTTCAGCGCCCGGCGTATCGCTGTCGACCATTTGATTGTCCGAGTCGAAGTAACGCGTTTCGACGTAGCCTTGCCAGTTCAGCAAGCGTTTATCGGTCCATGGATTGGCGATGTTTAGAAAACGATTGCTGTAACGAGCACCCTGTTGTTTGGCCAGATCCCGTTTCGAGACCCACAACAGCGCATGCGTGGCGCTGCCGTCGGGCATCAGCAGCGGTTCGAAGTAAAGCGATTCTGCTTCGGCGCGCTGGCGCAGCAGTTCCCAGTTGTGCGCGCGCTCATCGCGCACCTGCGTTGTCTTTCTCGCGTAATAGCCTCGCAGGTTTGAGTCGTCAACCAGGCCGCCAAAAGTCTTTTCCGTCAGCAGCAGGCGCGCCTGGATCGTCGCCATCTCCGCATCACTCAACGCCGATTCGCCTTCAACAGCTTCGTAAAGTGAAAGCACTGACAGCGCGCGGATGATGTGCGATTTCCGATAATCGCTTGCATTGCGGTGATATGAAGCCGTCGACGCTTTGATCGGTGTGCTGTACGGATCGAGCAAAATACCTTGCAGCGCGACCCAAAACATCTTGTTCCAGACGTCGCTTTCCGGCGCCGCGAGATCCATTGCGGGCGGCGGAGTCCTCGTAGTTTTTTCTTTATTACCGACGCGCGTGTAGAAGAAGGGAATCGCAGCCGCGAGCCGTTGCTTGGTTGTTGGTCTCGTATACGTCAACGGCCAGACGTAACGCAGGCGATTGTTTTCGGGAATGTTGTCCCCGAGAGTGTCGCGAAGAATAGACACTAGCGGGATCCACTTGTCGTTTTTATCAGACTCAAGACCCGAAAGTTTGGCGTGGACCGTGATCAATTCCGCGCCGCCCGGGACCTCGATCTTTTCCAAACGCAGTATCTGCGAAAGCGGTACAGTCGGATCAGTTTCCGCGACCGTAGGTGGATTCGGGTTTGGACCCTGGGCCCTGCCGGTTGCGATCGGGATTAATGGCGCGACAACGAGCAGAAACGCAAATAAGCTCGCCCTCAGTTGCCAGTGTCTTAGGCTTTGGATTCTCATCCTTCGTCGTTCGAACACTAAACAAAATCTGGCAGTTGGGGAGTTTGTGCTGCATTCCCGGGGACGTCAGGACTAACAGACACTCAAATAACCTCGCCCTCGTAAACCTTGTGCAAACCCTATGCCCCTGAGGGCGTAAATTAAATATACATGAGTCTAACTGCTCTTGAACTCATTTTCTGCTGTCAAATGTGACAGGTTCTTCATTGCAACAGTCCGGGATCAGATGCCCGCGCTATATCGCAACGTTGCCGTTATTTTACTGACGCATGTAATCACAAACTTGTTAACGTGAAGGTTAAGGAGTGAAACCCGATTGGCTGGCAGCATCGCCGTCTTTGCTTTCCTTAGGCGCGGTCCAACCGGTGCGCTCTAGGAGACTGACCGCAAAGCGGGTCGGCACGGCGAAGTTTGAGGCCTGGTTTTCAGTAAAGACTGCAAAGTTCACCCCGATAACGCGCCCGGATGGACCAAACAGCGGCGCGCCTGAACCACCTTCCGCCGTTCGTGCGTCGTAAACGATTCGTCGCACGTCAAGGTCGGTGATGCTTCCTTGCGTAGTCAACGGTTGAATACGTTTGGTCTCGGCGAGGTAGGCCAACTGTGCCATCGGTGTACCGTATCGTTGTTGAATTCCTCGCGACTCCGCGTCGTCGAGCAAAGCGAGCAGACGATCCGGACCCGAGGGATAACCCATCATCACGACTGTCTTGCCGACTGCGACTGCATCGGGATCGGTTTCCAACGGAAGTATCGGAAGCGTGTCAGGAATCTCGGGTAGATCCAGTTCGCAAACTGCGAGATCGTCTCGCGGCGAGGCATTCTTAAACTTCAATGGAATCGCGGTGGTGAAATCCGGGAAGTAAGCGATCAGTTTTTTGAGACGCGGCTGGGCTTTGAGTCCGCCGCTGATACTCTGCGCGCGATCGTCGGCGATCCACGGTTGCGCGATGTGCCGGTTGGTGATCACAAAGCCCTGGCCCACATAGAACCCGCTGCCGACAAATTCATACTCCGCAACCGCGGCGTTGCCTTCGGGTGTTAACGATTCAAATGCATTGCCACTCTGAACTGCGCTGCCGCTTTCGTTCGTTTGCGATTCAGCGTAACGAAGCGGCCGTCCGGTTCCGGTCTCGACGAAGTAGAACGAACCGGCGATCAAACAAACACCACGGCCATACTCGCTGCGTAACTTTACTGCCAGCGAAAGACTATCCTGAAGTTCTTTGGTCGAGCGGCCGAGATCGCTGATCTGTGAGTTTGTTTTCAACACCTGATCGCGCATCTGGCCGAGTTGTGCGCGCTGATCGTCGATCAGGCGGCGGCTGCGCTGGAGCTCTTTGTACATCGCGAAGCCGAGATAAAGAACGCCGCCGACCAGAGCGATCGCGATGGCCAGCGTGATCAGCTTGGTGCTTGGACGAATCTCCCGTACGAGTTCGCGCGTGAACTCACGGAGGAAAACTTTGGCGTCGTCGCGTCTGGCCGTTGCGGCCGACTCGATTGCCGCGGCTTCGATGAACGGCGCGACGTGTGTTTCGCGGGCCGTGCCGGGAACGACTGCGGGCAGCGCGCGAACCGGGTAGAAGTGCAGGATCAGGTCCGACTCGTCGAAGCGCACTTCGTCGCCGTCGTGGATTTCCGCGCCAGTTTGGACCGGCTCGCCGTTCAAAGTCACCGGAAACGCTTGCTCGAAATCGGTTACCCGATAAGCGCCGTTTGAGCGAGTTAGTTCAAGCAGAACGGCGTTTGCCGCCTCCCGTGGCAGGCTTGAAGTGCGCAGCCGCAGGTTCGCAGTGTCAGTGGTGCCGATCCGGATGTCGTCGTCGGTGAGGATTTCGGTATGCCGGTCTTCGCCCGAGGAGATGTGGATAACCAGGCCAGTTGCCATATATTGCTAAAAGCGTCAACCTCTCGACGCGTCATTCTACAATGAGTTAGCATGAAATCGAAACGAGGTTTGCTTGGCTGAAGCAAAGTTTATTGACGACTGTGAGCGGCTGATGGAACTGGCGCCGATTGCGTCGGCGCGGATCCAGCGGCATGTTTTTGTTTGCACGGGCAAATCGTGCTCGGCGAATGAGAGCGCGGCGGTGCTCGAAGCTTTTGGCAGCGAGCTGAAGTCGCGCGGTCTTCAGTATGGGAAGATTGCAAAGGGATGTAGCCCGGAAGGGACTGTAGTGCTGACCGAATGTGGTTCGGTTGGCTTTTGTGCGATCGGCGCGGCGGTGATGATTTATCCCGACGGCGTTTGGTACGCGCAGGTCCGGGCGAAGGACGTTTCCGAGATTGTCGAAGAGCATCTCGTCAACGGGCGCGTCGTCGAGAGACTAGCTCTCTTAAGAATTCAATCCACAGATTACACAGATTAAGCCCTGGCTGGTTTTTCTGCGTAATCTGTGGATGGTTCTGGTTTCCAACGTAAGACGGGTTTGCGCGCAGCGGCGGCTTCGTCGAGACGTCCGATACGCGTATCGTGCGGTGCGTTCAGCACCAACTCAGGATTTTCTACTGCCTCACGCGCAATCGATTGCATCGCCGCGATAAATTGATCGAGCTCCTGCCGCCCGACTGACTCCGTCGGTTCAATCAACATCGCGCCCTGCACGATCAACGGGAAATAGATCGTCATCGGGTGAAATCCGTAATCGATCAAACGCTTCGCGATATCGAGCGTGTGCACGCCCTTGCGCGACTGCCGCTTGTCGGTGAAAACCACTTCGTGCATCGGCGGGCTGTTGAATGGTTTGTCGAAGTCGCTGGTGAGACCTTCCGCGATGTAGCGCGCGTTGAGCACGGCGGCTTCAGTTGCTTCACGCAGACCGTCGTAGCCGTGCGTCAGTGTGTAAGCGAGTGCGCGCAACATCATGCCGTAGTTCCCAAAGAACGCTTTCACGCGTCCGATCGATTTCGGTTGATTGTGATCGAGACGATACGTGTCGCCGGTTTTGACGATGCGCGGCACCGGAAGAAACGGTTCGAGCTCTTTCGTGCAACAGCATGGACCGCAACCTGGTCCACCACCGCCGTGCGGCGTGGAAAACGTCTTGTGCAGGTTGAGGTGGATCACGTCGACGCCCATGTCGCCCGGGCGTGCGACGCCGACGAGCGCGTTCATGTTTGCGCCGTCCATGTAAACGAGTCCGCCCGCTTCGTGAACGATGTCGCAGATCTGTTTGATATTGCGTTCGAACAGGCCGAGCGTGTTCGGGTTCGTGAGCATCAGGCCGGCGACGTCGCCATGCGCGCACAGTTCGCGCAGGTGATCCAGATCGGTCAGACCTTCAGCAGTTGACCTGATCGTTTTCACGGAGAACCCGGACAAATGAGCCGAGGCGGGATTGGTGCCGTGTGCCGAATCCGGGATGAGCATCGTGCGCCGGGCCGAACCGGCAGCACCGTCGCGCGCGTCGAGAAACGCCCGGATGATCATGATGCCGGTCATCTCGCCGTGCGCGCCTGCGGCAGGCTGCAATGAGACGCCCGACAGGCCGGTGATCTCCGCGAGACATTCCTGAAGTTCGTAAATCACTTGCAGCGCGCCCTGGCTGTCGGCTTCGTCGGCCAGCGGATGCAGGTTCGCGAATCCCGCGATGCGCGCGACGCGCTCGTTGAGGCGCGAGTTGTACTTCATCGTGCACGAGCCGAGCGGATACATGCCGATGTCGATCGAATAGTTCCACGTCGACATGCGAACGAAGTGACGGACCACGTCCACTTCGCTGACTTCCGGCACGCCTTCGAGATCGTCGTCGCGCAGGAACTCTTTGGGAACCAGGCTCTCGATTGATGATTCCTCGACGTCCAGCGCCGGCAGGCGATAGCCGATGCGCCCTTGTTGTGAACGCTCGAAGATCAGTTGTTCGTTGGGACTGATGTGAGTGGTAACTTTTGTGATACCGCTGGTCATAGTTCGCTTAAAGCCGCAACGAGCGAATCGATCTGCTCGCGGGTATTTGTCTCAGTAACACAAACCAGAAAATCCGTGTCTCTTCCGGCGATGAATCGCGATAATGCGATGCCGCCCTCGATCTCTTTCTCTTTGGCCAGCCGCGCGAGCAAGTCAACGGCATTGCGCGGCCCGCGCACGACGAACTCGTTGAAATATGGGCCAGAGAAGGGAAGTGAAAAGCCTTTGAGTCCGGCGATGCGTTTGGCAGTGTATGCTGCTTTTTGCAGACACTGACTGGCGGCTTCCTGAATACCGCGCCGGCCCATCGCTTCCATGTAGACAGTCGCAGCGAGTGCGATCAGCCCTTCGTTGGTACAGATGTTTGACGTGGCCTTTTCACGGCGAATGTGTTGTTCGCGCGTGGCGAGTGTGAGCACAAAACCGCGGCGGCCTTTCTTATCGTAAGCCTCGCCCACGAGGCGACCGGGAATCTGACGCGCATACTTGTCGCGTGTTGCGAAGAGACCGACGTATGGACCACCAAACGAAAGCGGCACGCCAAACGATTGTCCTTCCGCGACGACGATGTCCGCGCCACACGCGCCGGGCGACTTCAACAGTCCCAAAGACATCGCTTCCGTGATCGCGACTACGAGCAGAGCGCCTTTCGCGTGAGCGGCATCCGCGAGTGCTTTGAGATCTTCGATGCAGCCGAAGAAGTTTGGCGACTGGACCACGAGCGCCGCGGTTTGATCGTCAACTGCTTTCGCCAGTGCCGAACCAGCTTGACCGGTCTTTTCGTCGAACTCTGCGAGCTCGAGGTCGATGCCCGCGTGCTGGACGTAAGTCTTCACAACCTCAAGATACTGCGGATGGACCGCAGCCGAAGCGATCACTTTCGAGCGACGCGTGATGCGCTCGGCCATCAACACTGCTTCGGCAAGCGCGGTCGAACCGTCGTACATCGACGCGTTTGCCACTTCCATCCCGGTCAACTGGCAAACCAATGTTTGAAACTCGAAGATGGTTTGCAGCGTGCCCTGCGAAATTTCCGGTTGATAAGGCGTGTAAGCAGTGAAAAACTCAGAACGCGAGATGATGTGATCGACGATGGTCGGGATGTAATGCGAATACGCGCCGGCGCCGAGGAAGCTGGTGCGTTGCGCGGCCGCATTCCGTCGGCCCAAACGATCGAACTTGTCGAGTAGCTCTATTTCCGAAAGAGCAGCGGGAGTGTTTAGCGGCCGCTGTAGTCGTAACTCTTGTGGGATTGAGTCAAATAGTTGCTCTGCAGACTGGAATCCGATTGCCTCGAGCATCTCCTTGCGCTCTTCCGGCGAGTTAGGAATGTAGCGCAAGATTATTCGCTCTCAGCTTTCGTAAAATCTTCGTACTCGGCGGCGGTCAAAAGACTGTCGACGTCGCCGGGGTTTGCCATCTTCAAGCGAATCATCCAGCCCTCGCCGTACGGAGCGGTGTTGACTTTTTCAGGTTCGTCCGCGAGCGACTCGTTAATCGTTACCACCGAGCCGGCGACGGGTGTAAAAACTTCCGACACGGCCTTCACCGATTCGACCGAACCGAATGGTTCATTTGCTGCAAAATCCTCGCCTGTTTTTGGCAGCTCAACGTACACTACGTCGCCCAGTGAGTTTTGGGCATAGTCGGTGATGCCGATGATGGCTTGATCGCCTTCGACCCTGACCCACTCGTGGTCCTTACTGTAGTGTAGGTCTTCTGGAACGTTCGCCATGGTTCCTCCAGCTAATTGTTTTTCCTGTCTGTACTACTTCGCTCGTTTATAAAACGGCGTCTTAACTAATTGCGCTCGCACGAGTCGGCCTCGCACGTCGATTTGGATCTCCTGGCCCACGTTTGCGTACTCAGTCGGCACGTAGGCAAGCCCAATGTTCTTTTTCAAATATGGTGCGGGACTGCCGGATGTGACCTGGCCCACGCGCTGGTCGATGATCACCACGTCCTGGTGATCGCGAGCGATGCCGCGATCCGTAACTTCGAAGCCGACAAGTCTTCGCTTTACGCCCTCGGCTTTCTGTTGGGCCAACACTTCGCGGCCGATGAAGTCGCCTTTGTCGAGTTTACAAATCCAGCCGAGATTGGCTTCGTAGAGCGTGGTGGTATCGTCGACATCGTTGCCGTAGAGCGCCATTCCCGCTTCGAGCCGGAGCGTGTTACGGGCGGCGAGACCGCAGGGCAGCACGCCGTCGGCGGCGCCGAAGTTTCCGGTGTCGAGAAACTTGGACCACAGTTGTTCTGCGTGTTCGGGTGCTGCGTAAACTTCGAAACCGTCTTCGCCGGTGTAACCGGTTCGCGAGACGATGCTGTCGACGCCGTCAACCGTGCCGGTGGTGAAGTGGTAATACTTGATTTCGGAAAGCGGCACGTCGGTCAGTTTTTGCAAGATCGCGATCGCGTCGGGGCCTTGCAGCGCGAGTTGGCAGTAATTGCTACTGACGTTCTTCAGTTCAACGGCTTCGCCGGCGTGATGCGAACGGATCCATTCCCAATCTTTATCGGTCGTGCTCGCATTTACGACGAGCAGCAGATGATCGGCGCTTAAACGATAGACGAGCAGGTCGTCGATGACGGTGCCCTTTTCGGTGGTTAACGCGCTGTACTGCGCCTGGCCGTCGACGAGTTTGGTGACGTCGTTCGAAGTCAGCCGGTTCACAAACGCAATTGCGTCGTTACCGCGAACGTCGATCTCGCCCATGTGCGAGACGTCGAAGAGCCCGGCGTGCGTTCGCGTACGCAGGTGTTCTTCGATAGTTCCGGCGGGATATTGAACGGGCATATCCCAGCCGCCGAAGTCGACCATGCGGCCGCCCATTTGGCGGTGAGCGTTATTGAGTGGAGTCTTTTTCAGTTGCGGCGCCGTTGCAGTCAAGTTACTCACCACGCGCGACTCATTCGGAAGTCTCACGCTGTTTGCATCATAAATAACAGGTGAAGCCGCAAGCTAGCATGAGCGCTGCGGTGCGTCAAGCGAGGGACGGAAGGTGGGAAAGAAGATCGGTGACTCTGACATCGAACCCGTTGGTTATTGTTTGCAAAGGAGGCCCCTATCCTCGCTTGACCGTGAATATTCAATCGACACAATTTGCTCGGCTCCATGTTTTACCTGCGATTGAATCATGACCCCTTCTTCCCGATTCACCCAAAAGAACGAATCCGGGATATTTGGATCTGGTCCTCGCCGGAATTTGTCGAGGTCTAATCCTAACTCCTGAAGCAAAACAGTGCGTTGCGGATAAAGCATGACTCTCAACACAGTATCTTTCAAAACATCCCCTTTGCCGACCACACTCGGAGTGCACGGGCCGTCTGAGTACAAGACTTCTATGCGCTCGTCGTTACTGATGTAAGCATACGCTTCGTTTAAAGCTTGCCTGGTTGGTTTACCCAGTATTCGCTCAACGTCGTTCCGTGTCGAATATAACGCACGAATACCTCGCCAGACATTGGGCTGAACACTGTTCTTGTTCTTTTGAATAATCTGTTGACAATCTGCGGCTGACGGCCAGAAGTCGACAGCGGTGACCGTTCCAGCAGAGTCGACCACCGTGTATACAACGCCCATATCAAGGTTCGAATAGGCTGACATGCTCGTATTAGAAGCTAACGGTGTGCGAGTGAACCGGCGTTTATCTATCCCTTCGAATTTAGCGGCGCTTTTCAATGTCACTGCTATCCTGAGAACCGTGTCCTTAGCGACCAGGCATTCGCATTTCTCCTGCATCAGGTTGCGATAGTCGCTGACGCATTCTCCCTCGGAATAAACGATGTATGCACGGTCGTTTTCAATTTCATAACGACCAAGATCGTTGGGTTTTCCCAATAGCTGCTCGACATCGGCGCGAGTCGACTTAAGAGGAGTAACACCGCGCCACGACTTAGCCGGTGAGTTTACGGCTAGCAAGAGAAGGAGAAACGCTCCCATCAAGCCTACTTTAAAGCCCGACATACTTTTAATCCTCCTTTGGCACCTCGCATATGTTGCGCATCACTCCGTGAAAGAAACTACTATACCCTCCACTATCTTTGTTCTTGGCATCACCCTGATATTGCGGCTTAAACGGGTTATTTTCATCACTTCCCTTGAATTCCGACGCATATTCCTCGATCCCATGCGCAGCAACGGCCAACTCGTAGTCAGAATATCCATTCTTGCCGGCCAAATGCATCAACTCACCCATAGCTCCCTGTGCGTCGCTCCAATTTCGAAGTGATGAATCCGGAAATTCGGGCAAGTAGATCGCCGCGTTGCCCCTGCCGCCTGCTCTTATTTTTCCAGTTGTGCTTCCAAACCCAGCTCCATGTCCACCACGTCTTCACGTTACGCTGGCTCAGGTGACCAAAGGCGTCGTAGCCATAGGTTTGGTTGTAAGGACGATTGGTAGTCGTGCCTTCGCCACGTGCTTCGGCCCCGGACAACGCGCTCTTCAGCCGGCCTGCATGATCGAACCCATAGCGCGATCGAAGCGATGGTCCATGGAATCGCTGGAAAAGCGCAACGCGCCGTCATCGTGATAGGAATAGCTCTTGGAGATCTTGCCCGGAATGGAGAGGGTCGCTGGCTGCAGACGCGAGTTGAAGGTCACGTTCATCACGCTGCCGTCACCATAGAGCGCACGCCAGTTCAGCGCACGCCAGTTCTAATCAGAACAATGAATTGGTTATGCGTGCTCTGGGGAGGAGGCCACACGCTCCAGGCTGAACCATTGGACCAGCCCGCAATCTACTCAAACCTGTGATTTGTGTCAACGAATTTGTTTTCGAGCGGAGTACTTTAGAACTGGCGTTCGTCTACGTCGACCTTCTGCACAGCAAACACGACGCGCATCGTGTCGGGGCGGCGATCGAGTGAGGCGTCGACAAAGGCGGCGTTCTGGCGTAAGGCTGACTCAAACTCATCCAGCATGCGCTTGTCGCGCGGCGGTTGGACCACGTCGGCGAGCGACGCGTAGCCGTTACTGAAAACGTCGGTGACCACGATCATGTCGTCAGCGTCACCATCGAGAGCCGCATGCGGACGCGAAAAAGAAACCGTTAGCGCAGCCAACGCGCCTCCCGGATTCAGAGTGGGCGATTCAACCGCGAAAGGAGCGCGTTCAGCGGCCAGAGCTCCCCCAATCGGTTGGTAAATATCGTAACCAGGGACCCCCCGCACCGTCTGAATTATCAGTACATTGCCACGTTGCTGCGCCGCTGCTTCACGGAGAGCTACAAAGTGCGGGCGAAGCGCAGTGAACATCAGGAAGAACATGATCACTGAAGCAAACGATCCGGCGCTGTAAGGCATTACCCAGGGTTCGATGAAACGCCGAATGCGATGGCCCAGCGAAGGATCCGGCTGCTGACGTTGTGCCGCTGCTTCAATAGCGAGTGCGTCGGAAATTGATGCTGCCAGATCCGGCGGCGGAATAGGCGGTGTCAACAAGCTCAAACTTCGTCTTAACGAACGCAGCTCAATCGCTTCATCCCGGCATACTGGACAACGATCGAGATGTTCGTCGATCGCTACCCGAGCGGGCCGGGAGACACCATCGTCAACGTACTGTGAAAGCGACTGTCTGGTTTCTTCGCACAACATAAGTTATTTCCAATACTGGTTACGGATGGCTGGCCGACCCCGGCTGCTCCCTTTCGACAAAGAGCAACTCCGACAAGTTCTGGGCAACCCCTCCAGGCTTGAGTGAGCGAGCTTCAACGGGTGTTGCTGGCCACGTTTTCAATACGCCCTTCATGCCACTGCGGAAGCCTTTGATCCCGCCGTTTCCTCACTTCGACCCATTTGGCACCGAGTTTTGTGAGCCGGGGCGGGTCAGCCATCCTGATCCCAATCGGCAATTACAAAGATCCTTCCAGCTTGCGCCGGAGTTCCTGACGTCCACGCGCGAGTCGGGATTTAACCGTTCCAACACTTATATCGAGCGCTACTGCTATCTCTTCGTACGCGAACCCTTCAATATCTCTCATTACTACAGCTTCTCTATAAACGCGCTTCAAAGAACCGAGTGCTTTTCGCAACGCCCGCTCGCGCTCGTGAGCCAGGGCATCAGTCTCCGGATTACGGCCGTTGTCCGATTTGAGCGTCCCAACAATGGAAGCAGTTCCGTTTGGTTGGGGCGCGTCGATCGAGACCGTCGCATCACGGCGCCGCCTGCGCCACCACCGCCACCGATTCCGGGCCTGGTTGATCGCGATGCGATAAATCCAGGTGCGCAGGTCCGACTCGCCGCGGAAGTGGCTAATACTTTGAAACGCCCGCAAGAACGTTTCCTGCGTCAGGTCGCGAGCCTCCTCGCTACTCTCGGTCAGCCGGTAAAGCAGGCCGTAAATCTCACCCGAGCGGTCGTTAACCAGTGTCTCGAAGGCCGCTGAGTCGCCGCGCTTCAATCTTTCAACGAACTGAACCTCGATCTGACCCCGCGCCTCGGCCTGGGTCGCCGGAGCAACCTGCTCCATTTCAATTTGCCCGCGGAGGGCTATTGGCTCTCCGTAGCTCACTGATCACCCCCTGCGGCGGGAACCAGAGCATTCAACAATTCTTGCCCATTCCCGGATAGGCAAGCGCTTAGACACCCTGGATTCCGTATTTGTTCCCGAAAAAATTTCATCGCGCTTTGATTTCCATCCCCGTGTCTTGGATGCATTCGCGGTTGACAACTTTTCCGACGCGACATTAGAGTGACAATTTCGCTAATCATACACCCAAGAGAACGCAGCCGACTATCCAGGCTTGCGAGAGGCAACCTAAGTGGCAAAGTATAAAAAAAAGCGGGTGCGGGAACTGCAACACGACCGCTTTCGCGACACAACAATGGGCTTCTTCGACCACCTCGGCGAACTGCTGGAGGGAAAGGGACGCACGATCCTGTACGGTTTGGGCGGCCTCATCCTGGCGGGAGTCCTGGTTTTAGTCTTTGTTAAATGGAGCAATAAGAAGTCTGACGAAGCGAGTCAGGCACTCGGCCGGGCGATCGATATCTCCACCGCTGATATAAATCCGACGCCCATCGCGGGCGCCACCGAACCATCTTTCGGCAGCGAATACGACCGTGCCCAGCGCGCCATCGAGGAGTTTGAGAAGGTCGCGGCGAAGTATGGCGACCCATATCGCGCGGAAGCCAAATATTTCATCGCTTCGAACCGTTTGCTTGTCGACCGCGCCAAAGGCGTGACCGAGCTGAGCGAACTCTCGAACAGCAGTGTTCCCGAGGTCGCGGCATTGTCGAAATTCGCGCTTGCCCAGGCGAAAGAGAGTGACGGCAAACTCGACGAAGCCGCACAGATCTACAGCGATCTGGCCAAACAAAATACCACCAGCGTCTCCGCCGAGACCGCCAATCTGCGCCTCGCAAAGGTTTACTCCAAGCAAGGCAAGAAGAAAGAAGCCGTCGACGTTCTGTTCAATCTCGTCGATGCGTCAAGAAAAGCGAAAGGCGACGACAACCAGCCCGCCCCCGTTTCGTCAGCGGCTCGTGAGGCTGCCTCCGAACTGCAAAAGCTCGATCCGGAACGTTACTCCCAGCTTCCGCCAGAGGCCGCACCGTCGTTACTTGGCTAGGTCTGACAGAATTGCGCGGAGGACGAACCAGGCTTGGACAATCTAACGCATTCACTCGTCGGCCTCACTGCAGCCAAGGCGGGTTTGGAAAGATTGTCACCCGGAGCGACGGTCCTCTGCGTTCTCGCGGCTAACTCACCCGATTCCGACATCATAGTT